>Ga0065721_10049135_pt1 | contig 44934 bp, 38 predicted proteins | sample Mesricmetagenome_FD_59108 | JGI IMG/M metagenome (GOLD analysis project Ga0065721, IMG submission 59108) | Mesophilic microbial community from rice straw/compost enrichment Sample: eDNA_1 v2 (version 2) | ecosystem: Engineered > Solid waste > Grass > Composting > Bioreactor | place: USA: Davis...
TCGTGGTCGTACGATGAGTACGGCCACGGCAGCGACGGAGCGAATCCCACTCTCTCCGCCATAAGCAAAATTTTTGTAGCTCAACGGACAGTGCGGCCTCGAATAAGCCCGCCGCACGAGCATATCACACCCGTCGTCCCGTGGATGCCCCGAATAAGCCCGCCGCACGAGCATAGCTCATTTTCCGCACGAAGCTTCGAATAAGAAACCGCCAAGAGGCCAAGCTAATGGAAGTGGAGGTGCTTAAGATGCCAAGCAACGATGAACTCGCCGTACCGCAAGACGATCTGGTGGAAGCGTGGAAGAGAACGCTGCCCGAACGGCTCGCGCCTGGAGACACGGCCGACGTATATGCGGACGGAGCCGATCCGCGCGCTTTTCATGTGCATATTAAGACGGCGGGACGGCAGATGATGGAATTCGATTTCGCCGTTCAATACGTCGACAGCAGGGAAATCGACATTCAGCTGAAGGACGTGGAGAAGGACGGCCAGACGGTCGACGAGAGTCCCGAGCAAATTCAGGAACTGATCGGCGACTACCGCCGGCACTTGCACGAGACCGCGCAAGCGTTGCATCATTTTACCCATACGTAGAAGGGGCGAGGAAAATGGCGGACAAAAATCTGCGCAACGTCGTGAAGGATCTGGAGAACAATCCGGTCAATTCGCACCAGGCTCAGCAGAATCAGCAGAAGAAAAACGACCGAAGGCATCAGGATGCGCTCAATCACGATAAGACACCGGACCTGGAACATCTATAACGAGAAGAGGAGACGATAGCGCCATGAGCAAACCAAAGTCGCAATCCGTGCCTCAACACGACGAGGAGCACGGCCCCCGTCACTCCGTCGTGGACCACCAGCCCAACAAGCCGCTATCCGGCTCGAAAAAAGTGAAGAACCGCAATCACACCCGACATAATAACGCGGAAGGTTAATCACCGTTCGCAATCGATCTAATCCCGGCCCTGTGCCGGGATTTTTTTCCATGAGCGACGACTTGAGGCCGCATCGCTTGTTTCCGTGACTGTGTTAGGTTTACCCCTAGTATAGGGATTGGTATAATAGATTCATGAAGCTCGAAGGAGGAACTAGTCTCATGTCCGATGCAGCAACATCTCTGGATGCGCCAACCTCTGTGAATGCGGCGAAACCGATACAGCACCATAAGCAAGCCCCACTGGAAATCTTTCGTCGCACCGTCTTGATTATAGTTGGAGCGATTCTCGTAGCTGTAGCTTTGGAAATCTTCCTCGTCAACAACTCGATCATAGACGGCGGCATCACGGGCATCTCGATTATGTCCTCCTACCTAAGCTCACTTCCGATCGGAGTCTTCCTCTTCATCCTCAACCTACCCTTTCTCATTCTCGGTTACCGAACGATAGGCAAGACCTTTGCGTTATCCACGCTCCTCGGCGTAGCGGTACTGTCCGTATCCACTTATCTGCTCCATCCCTACAAACCTTTCACCGACGATATTTTGTTAGCCGCCGTATTCGGAGGAATTTTCTTGGGCGCGGGGACCGGCATCGTGATCCGGGCGGGCGGATCGTTGGACGGGACGGAGATCGTCGCCATTCTGCTCAACCGCAAATCTCCTTTTTCCGTAGGGCAAGTGGTTATGTTCATCAACTTCTTCATTCTGAGCAGCGCGGGGTTCGTCTATAGCTGGGACCGGGCGATGTTCTCGATGATTGCATACTATATCGCGTTCAAGGTAATCGATCTTACGATAGAAGGCTTCGACGAGTCGAAATCCTGCTGGATTATCAGCGATCAGCACAAGGAGATCGGGGACGCGATCACGGCGCGTCTTGGGCGCGGCGTGACGTACCTGCACGGGGAAGGCGGTTATACGGGAGACTCGAAGAAGGTGATCTTCTGCGTCATTAACCGTCTGGAAGAAGCGAAGCTGAAGACGATCGTGGGAGAGATGGATCCTGCGGCGTTCCTGGCGGTCGGCAACATCCACGACGTGAAGGGCGGACGGTTCAAGAAGAAAGACATTCATTAACAGGCTTTACGGATCTTTCAGGAATTTAACAAAAATTTAGGGTTAAAGGTCTTTCACCCTGCTGGGAAATCAGTTACAATGAACTTTGTTTTGATTTTCAGATTTTAGATTACTTGGAAGGGGTTTTTGCATTTTGTTCAAGCGTAAGTTAGGTTTCGCCATTGTTGCGATGCTGTTAACGGTTGCCCTGGTACTCAGCGGTTGCACCAAAGACAAGTCGCCGAAAGACGCTATCCAGTCGTCGATGTCGAAATCAGCGGATATTAAATCGTATAATTTCAAAGGCAGCATGGTCATCGAAGATTTCAACTTCCCTTCGGATGGGGAAAGCGCGGCTGAAGCGGCAGCCGTCTTGAACCTGCTGAAGAGCGCCGAGCTGTCCTGGACGGGCGCTTACCGCGCCGATCCGATGCTGATGGAGCTCAACCTCCAATTGGCATTGAAGGGCGACCTGGCTATTACCTTTAACGTTCCGGTCATCATGACGCAGAAGAAGGTTTGGGTTAAAATTCCGAACATTCCGATGCTGCCGATTCCGGAAAGCGTACAAAACAAGTTCGTCGAGCTCGATCTGGAGCAGCTTGCGGAAGAGTCCGGTCAACCGTTGCCTAACGTTGACGTGGCGAAATCCCAGAAGCTCTCGAACGATCTGCTCGAGATCGTGTTCAAGCACGTGGAAGAAGACACTTACTTGAAGTCGGTCAAAGCGAAGGACGCAGGTCTGCCTGCCGACGTCGACGCCAAGCAAGTCATTCAATTCCACCTGGATCAATCCCAGCTCGAAGGCTTCATCAATACCGTTATCGAGAAGATCGCTCCGGAAATCATCGAGCTTCTGTCGACGAACGCGGAATATCGCGATATGCTGCAGCTGAAGCAAGAAGATCTCGATGAAGCGAAGACGGCTCTGGCCGACGTGAAGAGCGGCGAAGTATCCGAAGCTCTCGCGGAAATGAAGCAAGAGCTCAAGAAGCTGGATCTGACCGTTAACTTCGCTCTGGATAAGAAAGAATATCCGGTCTATACGGACGCGAAGATCAGCGCCGCTATCGAATCGGAAGAGTTGACGGGCAGCGTGGGCATCAAGCTTGTCTCCCACACGACCGGCATCAACGAAGAGCCGAAGTTCGAGACCGGCGAACCGAAAGCCGAAGAAATCATGACCATGGAAGAAGTTGAAGCGGAAATGGGCGGCATGTTCGGCGGCTTTGAAGAAGAGTTCTAAACTAGAGAGATAGAGAAGACAGGAAGCCCTGCCGAGCCGGCGGGGCTTCTTTCTATGTCCCTTCAAGCCGTTCATGGAATTTTGGAACGGGAGAAGATTAGCTCTCATAGCATGTCCTGCGAGCCGAAATCGAAAGCTCGACATCTATGGGGGTGGTTTGCGTTGACACAGGAGAGAAGCGCATCGTATCGGATCGATCTGACGGAGTTCGGAATTTACAATGACGGAACGCACGCGGCGGAGACGACCGTGGGAATCAACGACGCAATCTCTTGGGCGATGGCGGAAGGGTACAATCATGTGCTCTTGCCCGGCGGGCATTACATGGTGAGGCTGGACCCGGCTACATTTTCCGCGATTATCGTCCCTAGCGGTCTGCACTTCGAAATGGCGCAAGATTGCGTTGTCGAAATGGAGGGCAATTCGTCGCCGAACTATAACGTTTTCCAGCTGAAAGGGGTTCATGACTGCAAAATTACCGGAGGGACGATCGTAGGAGACAAGGAGACGCATGTCTATGAAATTTACGTCGGGTTCGAGAGAGGCGGCGTAAACCCGGACGGATCTCTCAACAGCGATCCGAACTGGATTCGCAGCGAGGTGCTGGACCGTTACGAGCATCCCGGCCTGCTATCGACCTTCAGGCTGTGGAATACGAACGGATTGGCGGTATCGGGCTATTATTTTTACCAGTACAAGGATTCGGTATCCAGCGCCAATTTCGTCGATTACAGGAACAATGGGCAATTCGCTCCCGGCGCTCCGACCGGTCGAGGCTGGTTCCTGAACCCGGACATGAGCGAGAACAACAAAATGATCTTCGCCATCAATATTACCGGACTGGGGCTGACCGACCCGGACATTGCCGCCCTGGGCATGAAGGTGGACAACATGTACTATACCCACGAAGGCGGACACGGAATCGGACTGTATGGGGCCAATCATATTTTGATCGACGATGTCGAAATTTACGCGTGCGCCGGGGATGGCATCATGGTCGGCGTCCAGCAGCATCATCCCGATCCGAACGACTACACGCAGGAAGAGATGGGACAGCACATTACCATCCGCAACTGCGATATCCATCATTGCCGGAGGCAGGGCATCTCGCTGTGCGGCTCGAACGACGTCTACGTCTACAACAACGAGATTCACCATATCGGACTGGACGAGGACGGCGTAACGAGCGACTTCCGCAACGGCACGGCCCCGATGTTCGGCATCGACGTGGAATCGATGGTCGGGGAGAGCAACATTCCGTTCAGGACGCCCGATCAGCCGATCGGCCTGGAGCTTAACCATCGCATTTACATTTCCAACAACCATATCTACAACAATTACAAAGGCCACTTCGTCAACTGCGACGGCTATTATATCACACTGGAAAACAACACGTTCGAAGGCTACAATGTCGGAGGCGTCTGCTCGTATCCGAACTACCGGTTTATCCAGTATCTCAACAATACGTTTATCGAGTGCGAGCTGTGGGTGCAGGGAGATCACTTCGTCAATGGCGGGGTGTTCTACAAAGGCAACCTGAAGCTGCTCGATGTGCGAGGCGCGGTTGTGCAGAACATCCAGATCAAGGACGGCAGCTTCTACGGCTCCAGCGTATACGGGTATTTCGGAACGCTTGCGGTTAATGTCTCGACAGGGACTTTCACTTACGCGTCTCCCCATGGAATGGGCAACGGCGCGCAAATCTGCTTCGAGCAGTGGGCAGGCAGAGTTCCCGCCGGGATTAGCGTGGACAAGCTGTACTACACGGTCAATATTACCTCTACGAGCTTCCAGGTTGCGGAGACGAAGGGCGGAACGCCGGTGACCATTACGGATGCGGGAGAACCCGGATTTAATATCAGCCGGTACAATTACGGACGGTGCTATATCTCCAATGTGACGGTGGAGCGGGACTGGCGGCCGGACAATGCTCTGACTCCGAAATTCAGCGTGCTGGCGACGGGCGCGGTCATGCGCAACATTACGGTGAAAAACTATGACGTGTCCGTGCTCGTTCCCCAGAACTATGCCGGACGCCCGAATACGATCGAAGGGTTGACGCTGATCGAGGGTTCGGCGCGTTTCGAGGGTACGCATGTCTCGGGAAGCCAATTTTTGCGGGCCAAGAGCACGCTGCTCGGCGCCACGGACATTCAGTTCGGCTCCAACATGGCCGCCTTTCCTCGCAAGATTACGGTTCAGGGCTGCCGCTTCCATCGTCTGGGAACGGTTCTGGAGGGCAATACGGTCGTGACGGACAGCCAATTCCAAGACGCCGTCATCGGCAAGGCCAACAATGGCAACAAAGCGATCGTCTCCGGCAGCTACCTGGAGAATACGAACGTGAACGGCTACTGGCTTAACCAGAACGATTCTCTCACGTTGGCCGGCAATGTGTTCAATAACGTTACCGTTACTGGCGTGAGTCCTTATGTGAAGCAGATCAATAATTCGGCGTTGTAAAAAGTCTGTCCAGGTCCGGTCCCTCAGTGAAGGGGCCGTTTTTTTCTTGTGGAGGTCCTATGACTCGCGGCGAAAAAAAGTGACTGCCATGACAAAACCGATGACAACCGCTCACTAGACGGGATTACAGGGGATCCTTACGCTGAAAGGAGTACCCCTCGCATGAGTCCAACAGGTCCGCGAGGGCGATTCATTGTGCCGGATCGACCGTCATTGTGCGGATGACAGCATCGGGAGACGGGGCGGGACGTATGGCGGCTCGAGTCGGATAAAGGGAGGAATGGGACCAGTGTTGCATACATATCGGAAAGCAGGGAGCGGATCGATGACAAGCGGATGGATGTCGGGCTTCAAGAGGCGTTGGCGGAGCACGCGGAAATACGGGTTTACTCTGCTGCTTACGGCGTCGCTGCTGATGAGCAGCTTCGAACAACTGGCCGTTGCGCAGGAGCGGCCGTCAGGTGACCCTATGGCTTCGTTCGCTGAATGGATCGGGCAGCTGAGCGGAGAACTGCAAGGTGAAGAAGGCGCTTCGATCGACAATGTCGTATACGGCGATGAAGGGAACTTCTCGGTCACGGATGCCGTATATGGCCTGCCGGTCAAGATCAGCGCCGCTGTCGGAGGGGCGCCTGGGGCAGGCGACAGCAAGTCCGCGTCGGTGAGCGGCGACGGTCGCTATGTCGCGTTCGCGTCGGCCGGCTCGAATCTCGTGGACGGGGACACGAATGGCAGGCAGGACGTATTCCTTCACGATCGGCAGCTTGGCACGACGAAGCGGATCAGCTTCGGAGCGGGAGGCGTACAATCGAACGGCGATAGCTATGCGCCCTATGTCAGCTTCGACGGGACGCATGTGTTGTTCACGTCGAAGGCGACGAATCTGGTTAGCGGGGATACGAATAACCATGAGGATCTATTCCTCTACGATGCGGTTACAGATTCCGTACAGCGGATTGCATCCTTCGTCTCAGGCTCGGAATTCGCCGGAGCGGGCAGCTCCTACGGGATCAGCGCCGATGGTCGCTATGTCGCTTATGCGGGCAAGCCCGCCTCTAGCGGAACGCATGACATCTGGCGTCTGGATCGGCGGACCGACACGGTGAAGCGCGTGGCGCAACAGACCTACATCTACGAGACGTTCCGTTCGAGGGTGTCGATCAGCGCGGACGGCCGCTTCATTGCCTTCGATTCGATCGGCACGAAAATCGTGCCCGACGATACGAGAACGACGATCGGCAGCAACGACCGGGCGGTCTATTTGTACGACGCCGCGCTGGATGAGATGAAGATGATCAGCCGGTCGCCGACCGGAGAGCGCGGCAATCATTACAGCTATTATCCGATTATCAGCGCGGACGGTCGTTATGTCGCTTATCTGTCCAAGGCGAGCAATATCGTTCCGGCGGATACGCAGCAGGTTCAGGACGTGTACGTCTACGATCGCGTGAATGGCACAACGGAGCTGGCCAGCCTGAACGGTCAAGGGCAGCAGGTCCCTGTGGACGCCTTCGATCCTTCGATCAGCGCGGACGGACGTTACGTAGCGTTTCATACCGACGGCGCCTTCGATCCGGCCGACAGCGGCAGGGCGGACGTTTACGTGCGTGACCGGATTGCCGGTGCGACAAGGTGGGTGAGCAAGACGGCAGGCGGCGGCAATGCCGATCAGCCGGCGGATCGTGCAGTGTTGAGCGCGGATGGAGCTGCCGTCGTGTTCGAGACGAGCGCGACGAATATGACGGAGACGTCCGAGGCGGACGTCATTCGGGATTTGTATGCCGTGGCGTTGCCGACGGATGCCGCTGCTCCGGAATGGCCGGGAGGCGCATCCGTGACCGTCGCGCCAGGCGGAACTTATATTGCGCTGAGCTGGCCGGCTGTGCCGGGAGCGGCCTGGTACAAAATATCGATCGATGGCCGGGTAGCGGACATTACGGCTTCTACTTCGTTCGCCGCGGACGGGTTGGCTCCGGGAACGGCGCACCGCTATCGCGTGGCGGCAGGGACGCCCGGCTACGTCTGGTCGGAGTGGACGGCAGAGTCGACGGCGACGACGCTGGCCGCCCGGGAGACGACGCCCCCGTCCGCTGCGGACATAACCGCGGCGCCGGAGCTTGGAGGGGCGCTCGTATCCTGGACGTATCCGCCGGACTCCGATATCGTCGGCGCGAAAGTGCGCTGGCGCAAGCCGGGCGGAGCCGTCTATGAGTCGCCCCTGTACCCGCGCAGCGTCGTTTCGGCGCCGGTGACGAATTTGGAGAACGGCTCGTTTTATGAGTTTTCAGTCGTAATCGTCGATGGTGACGGCAATCGCGGCGAAGGCGCTTGGACGCAAAGCAGGCTGCCGAACGGTCCGGCGATCGTAAGGATCGACGTGCAACGAGAAACGGGTCAACCTGCGCCTGGACACAGTCCCGGTATCGTCGACGTCAGCGACGACGGACGGTATACGCTATTTTTGACCAACATGATTGGACTCGTCCCGGAGGATGACCGACAGCAATACGATGCGTACAGCTCGACTACCCAATTGTACATGTATGACGCGGAGCGAGGGGCCGTCATGCTCGTCAGCCGCAGCGACGACGGCAAGCTGGGCAACTCCAATTCGAACTTCGGCACGATCAGCGGAGACGGACGTTACATCGCATTCGGTTCGCGAGCCTCCAATTTGCTGGCGAACACGCCGGATACGAATGGCAAATGGGACGTATTCCTGCTGGATCGGGACGTGAACGATAACGGCGTTTACGATGAGCCCGGCGATACCTCTTTGACCAGGCTGACCGTTCCGGTCCGAAGCGAAGGCCAGGACGGCGACAGTTCGGACCCGGTTATCAGCGCTGACGGCAGCACGATCGTGTTCAGCACGAACGCCCGCAATATCGTCCAATCGCCTCCTTCCGGCACGGGCTATTATGCGGCAACGTACGATACCCGAAGCCGGGCGATGGCGCCGTTGTACATGCCGGACGGCCAATCGCCGCGCATCGCCGGCAGTGGAACGGATCTCAGCGCGGACGGCAAGGTGATGACGTTCGAAACCTTCACCGATCTGGCCGACGGCGATAAGAACGGCAGCTCCGATGTGTATTGGTATGACGGACGGAATCCGGAGGAGCCTCGGCTCGTATGGGTCAGCGGTCTGATTCAGGGCAGCTACGTGTCAGCAGGCTCGCCTTATATGGATGCAAGCGGCCGCCACATCGTGTTCAATGCGACGGTTCGAATCAACACAACCCTGACCAACCGAACTCTCTTATTCGATTCGGAAGCGCCGGCCGGCACCGCGCCCGTGCCGCTGATCGAAATTCCTGCGGGCAGTCCGATGACGCTTGACTCCATGGCTCCTTACGGTCTGAGCGATGACGGGCGTTACGTGCTATTCGGTTCTTCCGGCAAGCATATCGTGCCTGGGGATACGGACAGCATCAGCAATTTGTTCCTATGGGACCGGATGACGCAGCAAGCCTCGCAAGTCAGCGTTCCCTACGATCCGGCTTTGCCGATCACGGCCGGTTCGGATCTCGGTCTGCTAAGCGGCGACGCCACGCGCGCTGCCTTCAGATCCGCGATGATGAACATGGTTCGCGGCAGCGAACGCATCGAATCCGGACTGTACTTGCAGCGAATCTCGCTTTCGGAGGCGGTATTGGCGGATCTGGTGCTGACCGCGCAGGGCACAGAGATTGGGCTCGAATGGGGCGATCCGGCGCCGGGCAGCGACATCGATGCCTTCCGCGTCGTGCGCAAGCAAGGCAGCGGCCAGTGGGAGACGTTGGCCGACAATATCAGCGCGGCAACTCGCGCGTATACGGATCGTACGGCGCAGCCCGGCATGACTTATACGTATGCCGTCCATCGTCTCTTCGGCGGCACAGCCTCGCCCTTCTCGGTGGAGAAGACGATAACGATTGCTGGCGGCCTCGGTTCGTTCTCGTACACGACGCCGCTGTATTTCCGGGAATACGCCGGACAGCAGGAAAAGATTGCCCTGCGATTGACGGGAGAGCCGGGTGTCGATCCTGGATCGGCAACGGCGCAGCTCGAGTATACGGATAGCGATGGAGTCCAGAGAACCAAGCGCGTTAATCTGACAGAAGACAATACGGCTCCCGGCGTCTACACCGGCGAATTGGAAGTGCCGGAACTGGCCGCAGAGTTGTTGTCGCTGAAAGGCACGCTGGAGACGTCGGATGGAAGCGTGCTTGAGAAGGAGGCGCTGCGGAAGCCAATCCCGGTCGGAGCGACTGCGCTCGTGGAGGTGGCGGGCAATGCCGCTCCCGAAGATGGAGTGCTGACGATACGAAGCGCTTCCGCCCATGCGAACCAATCGGTTGTGTTGGGCGGCAGATCAACGATCGAGTTCAGGGGATTGCCTCCTGCGAACGACTATACGTTTGTGTTGATCGGCGCGGGCGGGGTCGATTTGCTCAGCGAAAACCCGGAGCGGCCGCCTTCTCTAGACGTGCGAGCGGGCGATCGGAGAAACGTTCGGGTCGAGCCGATGCTGCCAGCCAGCTTGACGCTTGCTATCTCCAACGAGCGCGGTTCGTTCGGCGGGGTCCATGTGGTCGTCTCCGACGAGTCGGGGCGCACGATAGCGGCTGGGACGACGCTGCAGAACGGATGGCTGACATTCGCGCCCTTCCGGCAGATGACCGGCAGGCAGGCGAAGATCGTCGCTACCCCGTCCGATCCGGTGTACGCTCCGGTCGAGCTGACCTTGGAGCTTAAGGGAGGCAGCCAGAACGAGTCGATCCGGATTCCGCTGCGCACCGACGCCGCGATCGCGGGAACGGTCGTCGATCCGGAAGGGAAGCCGGTTCGCGGCGCGACTGTGCAGGTCTCCTCCCGCGGGAGCAACTTCCAGACCGTCACCGACGAGAACGGCGAATATTCGCTGTCGGTACCGGCAGGGGACGTTCAGCTGCAGGTGCTGATCGAAGGCGGCTTCAGCGGAGGCTGGGTGAAATTAAGAGCGGAGAGCGGACAGACGCTGAGGCATAACTTCCGGTTCAGCACGCCGGTGCCGGCGGTCATTAAACTGAATTTGTACACGGAAGACGTTAGCGGCGTCTGGATCGGGCCTTATGAGCTGGATTGGCGGGAATTTGTCCATTTCCATATTCATACGACGGGTCATAGAGCGGGAGGCTATCATCCGCTGCTTGTCTATGCTGCTGTAGGCGATAAGGTGAACGTCTGCGCGAACGGTGCAGAAGGCGGATACGATTCGGGCTGCGTGGAGGTCGTCATCGATGACGACCGGCGAGTCGAAGCGGAGCTGAGACTTCAGCGGCTGCGAAGCAACGTCGACGGCAGCTTGACCGAGACGCCGGCATCATTGACCGTCTACAAGCTGGATAACTCCGGAAGGCGGCAATACGCGGCGTCTGCGACGGTGTCCGACAGCCGATTCTCGATCGACCTGCCGGGAAAAGGGCTTTACGAGCTTAGGGCTCAATACGCGAGATCCGGCGTAACGGTGATTCGCACCTTCGAGCTGGACGATAACGACGAGATCGATCTGGGCGAACTGAGTCCCGAGCCGATGGGCACGTTCGCCCGGCATGCCGGCAACTATGTGCTGCTCGGCACTTCCAACGCCGTGCCCGGCACAACCGTTACGGTTCGCATCGGCTATCGCAACGGCAGCTCCGAGCAAGCCGGATCAGCGTCCGTTCTGCTGGATGTGCCCGCCGGGGCAACACTCGTACCCGGCAGCGCCGTGTGGAACGGGCAGCCCGTATCGCCGACGGAGACGAACGGCAAGTATATTCTTAACTTAGGAAACGTGCCCGCTCAGGGTACGGGAACGATTCAGTACTCGCTGCTGTTGCCGAGCGAATGGTCGGGAGACCATCTGGACGTGTCGCCTCGCATGGCGTTCACTCGGAGAGGCGCGCAGGTCGAGGAAGAGATCGGATTCGCCCGCGCCGCCGTTGCGCAGGTAACTCTGGTTGCGCCGGAACGCACCGCCTATCGCGAATTCCGGGTGACGGGAACGGCGCCGGCCGGAAGCCGCGTCGTCGTATACGCCGGGGATCTGGTAGTCGGAGCGGCAGAGACGACATCGGCCGGCCGATGGGGGATCAAGGCGGCGATGAACGGAGAGACCGCCAACCGTTGGCAATTGCGCGCCGTCGCTTCCCTCGGAGCCAAGTCCTGGAGCAGCGAGCCGCGAACGGTGGACTACGACGAGAATCACGTTGAACCGATCTCCTTCACGATGCAGCAAACCGACGGCCGTAAAATCGTGCTGGACCCCCGGGAGAGCGAGCCGCGCTTCCCTTATGTGTTCGTGCCGACTTTGCCGTTCGTGATGACGGTTAAGTTTAATCATCCGGACCGGGTCCGTGATGTCGCGTTCTATCTGGGCGACACTCGCGTCGAGGCTTCGCTGAAAGACGGCGTGCATACGGCCGTGGCGAGCGGGACGGCGAAGCCGGGTCCGATCGGCATTGACTACCGTGCGCAGGAGGCGCCGACGGAATGGAACGGCCGGGTACCTCCGTCTGCCGAAATCCGCGCCGCGCTGCCGCCCGCCTTCCGCGATGCGACAACGAGCAATTTGACCGTGTCGCAGCGAAGCCCGGACGGAAGCCGGCAGTCGATGACCTACGAAGGCAAGCTGCCCGGCGCCGAAGGCGATGTCGACATGAAGGTAACGGCTTCGCTGGAGCGCACGACTTACACGCCGACGGCAGCCGACTTGGCGCTGGCTGAAGAGACTGGAGTTCCGGTGTACGGCCTAAACCTGAGTCCTTCCTTCAACAACGGGGTGCTGCGCATCGAAATGACCGGCTACTTGCAAGAGTCGGCGCTTCAAGGCGGATTAAACGTCGGCGAGGCGATGGCGTTGCTGGCGGCCGGAGCCGACGCGCAGACGGCCTCAGCGCTGAAGTCGTCCGGCACCGTGGACAAAGGAGCGGAGGTTCGCGCGCTGAGCAGCGGGATCGGCGCAATCGCAACGCGTGTCGTCGTCTTCTTCGGCAAAGAGCAGGGGACGAATACGTGGAAGACGATCGACTCCGCTTGGACCGTCTATGACGGCCGCGGCAGCGGGGATGTGCTCTCCCGCTTGGAAGGGCTGATGGACTACGTCGCGCTTAATTGCGACCCGCGTCTTCAGGATGTGTATCACCATCATATCAATTTCCTGAAAAATCATCTGATCGCAGTGGAGCTGACCAAGGCGGCAATCCTGGTTGCCGGGGCGGTCGCAGGCCCGGCCACGTTCGGCATCGGCACCGTCGCGTTGTTCCTTGTAAGCAATATGACGGGCAAGTTACTGGATGCCCAAATGCAAGGGATGATCGACAATCTGGAAGTCGACCTCCACAACAACCCATATTGCAAGAAGCCGGAGCCAAAGCCGAAGCGGAAGATCGCCGATCCGGAATGGATTTACGATCCGAGCGGCTATGTGTACGAAGTGTCTGAGGACAATCGAATTGAAGGCGTTAAGGCGACGGCGCTTCGTTGGAACGAGGAAGCCGGGCGCTGGGACGTATGGAATTCGGATTGGTATGGACAGGACAATCCGCTGTATACGGATGCGGACGGCCGCTATGCGTGGGATGTGCCGGAAGGCAAGTGGAAGGTGAGGTATGAGAAGGAAGGGTATCTCCCGGCGGAGAGCGAGGAACTGATCGTACTGCCGCCTCACTTCGACGTCAACATCCCGATGGTGTCGACGCTGCCGGCTAAGCCGGTCAGGGTCGAGGCGGCTCCCGGCGGCGCTTCGGTCGATATTCTGTTCGACCGTCACGTAGACGGCGATGCGGTATCCGGTCAACTGTTGGCTGTTATTGATGACGAGGGCGACGTGACAGGCACGTGGGCGGTCGCGGGAACGGTGACCGACGGCGACTCCAAGCGCGTTCGCTTCACGCCGGATGCACCGCTGGCGAACGGCGCCTATCGGATTTATGTCGATGGCGGGCTGACGAGTTACGCAGGCGTGCCGCTCGTCGAACCGTACGAGGAAACGTTCGAAGTGACGGATGAGGGGACGGGACCGGCAGGGGTGCTTGATGTGCAGGCTGAAGCCGACAGCGGCTCCGCGCTTCTCACCTGGAAACTGCCTGACGATACGGAACTGAGCCGCCTTGTCGTCGCCTATCGGAAGTCGGGCTCGAGCGAAGCGCATAAGCTTGTCGAGCTGCGGGAAGTGAGGACGTTCGCGTTGCTGGAAGGGCTCGAGGCCAATACGAGTTATGAGGTCGAGGTGCGCTCCTACGATACCCATGATCGATTCGGCGCGGCGACAATCACGTTCGGTACGGCAGGAGTACAGCCGGCGTCACGCGATTTCGTGCCTCCGGGACCGGTCATCGCCGTTGCGGCGACTCCGGCTGCGAGCAGCGTCGACATCGCATGGACGGACCCGAACGACAACGATCTGGCTACCGTCATGATCCGGTGGACGAAGCAAGGCGACACGACAGCTTCCGCTCCGGTATCCGTTCCGAAAGGAGCGGGCCGCCACACGATCAACGGCTTGGCGCCGTCCACGGCTTACGAGATCGCGATCTGGACCGTCGACAACGCGGGCAACGCATCCCCGCCGCAGACGCTGAACGCGACGACGAAAGCCGGAAGCGGATCGGGCAATCCGGGAGGCGCAGGCAATCCCGGAAATTCCGGTAACCCAGGCAATTCCGGTCATCCGGGCAGCGCCGATACAGAGCGCGCGGACATTGGAACGGTTGCCGGGGAACTGAAGTTTTTTGACGGGTCCTTCAAGCTGTGGCTGCCTGCCGGAGCGGCGGAAGCAGCGAAACAAGTCGCGGCCACACGGCACGACGATGCGCCAACGCCGGCTTCCGGTCACCTGCGGCTGCTGTCGAAGGCGTATGAATGGAGGCTTGAACCGGAAGGCGGCCGATTGACCGCCGCGGGCAAGCTGACGATCGCGTACGATGAGGCTATGCTCCGCGGGGCGGACATCCGCAAACTCGGCATATACCGTCAAGATGAAGCAGACCGCACCAAGTGGATCTACGTCGGCGGCATTGTCGACGGAGCGGATCGAACCGTGACGGCCGAGACCAAGGAGCCTGGCACATATGCGGTGCTGCTTGCCGAGATAAGGTTCGGCGATCTGGCGAATCACTGGAGCCGCGCCGATGTCGAAGCGCTGGCTGCGCGCGGCATTGTCAGCGGCGACCCGGACGGCTCCTTCCGTCCGAACGGCCGCATCACCCGCGCCGAGTTCGTGAAGCTGCTGATGCCGCTGCTCGGCGCGGATGCCACGGCCGGTGAAGCGCCGGAGTTCGGCGATGTGGCGTCGAACGCTTGGTACGCGCCGTTCGTCTCCCGGGCGGCTGAGGCCGGCATCGTGCAAGGAGCGGGCGGACGGTTCCGTCCGGGCGATCCGGTAACTCGAGAGGAGATGGCGGTCATGCTGTTCCGCGCGCTTCGCGTCGATCCGGACATCAAGCTGAATGCGCAGGCCGTGCTCGACGGAATGGCGGACGCCGATCGCGTATCGGGATGGGCGCTGCTGCAAATCGCCTATGCGGTGCAGAACGGATTGCTGCAGGGCGGCAGCGGAGGCAAGCTGCGTCCCGAAGCGACCGCCACGCGGGCGGAGGCTGCCGTTATCGTGCTCCGCGCGCTGACCGCGCAAGGGCTAATTGTAACCAATTCTAAGTAGGCAGGCTGGAAGGGCTGTCCCGACATGGGGCAGTCCTTCTTGCTGCAGTCTGACCAGGGCGTGTATGCAAACCCGCTCAGGGGCATCTATCACCGCCTTTTCGCCCCCTGCTTCGTCACTTTTGCTTGACGTACCTCCGGTACGCCTTCACAAAAGTTCCTTGCATGGAACGAAAATTCGGCAACATCTGCTGTCCTCGGAGTATGCATACACGCCCTAGGAAAATCTGTTTTGGCGAGTAAAAGGATTTATGTTATAATGTTCATTGCTGTGGCTCCGTAGCTCAACGGATAGAGCAACCCTCTCCTAAAGGGTAGATGTCAGTTCGATTCTGGCCGGGGCCGCCACTTCATACATGTTCAGAGCCGCGTCGCGACGCGGCTCTTTGCTTTTTTCAAGAACCCGAGCTGTCGTAGCGAGCGACGCCGCGGCTGAATATTTTACAGGCCAACAAGAACAGCAGCGCCCCCACGGCAACCGAAATCACCGGAAAGAAGTAAAACAGGGCGCTTCGCTCTTCCTTCCCGAAGAAGAGGGAAGCGGGATAATAATTCACGATCGCGTAAGGGATCAGGAACGTGAGCAGCAGTTGGATCGATTGGACATAGATGCTGATTGGATAGTTGATGAAGCTTCTTACGGTATAGATCGACATCTGTCCGAATTGGCGGAATACCAGAATCAGCAGCGGCGGGTACGGTCTCACGAGGAAATTATCGAATTCGCCCGTTCGCACCGTATTTTCCAACTGAATCATCGGTCCCCATAGGAACATCGAACAAGTCGCATACGTCATCAGGTTCAAATTGTTGAGAAACAGCACTTCCCAGAAGCCCCACCCGTCCATGCTCGGGAACGTCTGGAACAGCACCCAGAAGCCCAGATACAGCGAAACGAAGGTCAACATATTCACGAAGACGTCGCCGAAAAAGGAAAACCGATATTCCAGCTGAGACCTCATGTAGACGATAAGAAACCTGCCGTACAGTTTGACGGTGTGCATGCTTAACCTCCCTGAACCACGACTTTGCGCTTGGCCGCCATCCAGGCGATCGCGGAAGCCGCTGCCAGCACCGCGATCCAGGCCGCTCCCTTGGCGAATGCGAACAGGGTCTGGGACTCGTCCGCCTTGCCCAGCAGAATCGCTAACGGATGGTAATAGATCAAGTCGAACGGAAGCCATGACGTGACCGCGTACAGAGCTTTCGGGAAAAACCAGATCGGGATCACGATCCCGGAGAAGAAGTTGATCAGATGGGTCAGTACGAAGCTTAGATGAAAGATTCGCAAATACCAGAAGCTGCTCATCCCGACGAGAAACGTAAGCAGAAAATAAACCATAAAGCCGTTAAACAAGGCGATCAGGAATCCCAGCAGATGGGATAAGGGCAATTCGGCGGGACTGAAAAACAGGTAGCCGACGACGAGGATCGGGATGATCTCGAACAGCGCGGCGAACGCTTTGGTGCCCAACGTCTCGAACAGCAAGGAACGGAACAAGCCGATCGGCCGGATCAAATACGTGACGATGTTGCCGGTCTGGATTTTCTGGCTCAGCGTCTCTATGTTCTCGTTCGCTACGATCATCGAGATCATCGTGCTGAATACGGCGTACGTAATCATCTCGTCCAGGGAAACCTGAGTAATCGGCACGCTTAATGCCGAAGCTCCCGCGTACAATGCCGTCCATAAGAAAAATTGCACAAGCAGGGCAACGAGTCTGTTCGCCGTCGTAATAAACGTATGAAACCGGTAAGTCGTACCGCTCTGCACCGCGTTCAGCATGATCTGACAATAAAGCCTCATAATACCTCCTGCAGAACCGGCCGCGCCGGATTCGTATACATGGCCCGAATAATGTCCTCCACTTCCGGCGGCTTGACGGTAAAATCGACGACCGACGCCCGCCCCATAATCCAGGAGAGCAGCTGAGCCGGATTGGATTCCCGCTTATCGTATCGAACCGTAAGCGTCGACGATTCGGGATCATAGCGGTAATCCCCGACTCCCAAGAGCCTCAGACCGTCCCAGTTCTCGACCGCTCCTTCGACTTGAACGCTTAGCGTCTCGCCTGCGCCGAATTCCGTCTTCATCCGCTCCAGCGGACCGTCGAACGCTTTCGTGCCGTTGTTGATCAAGATAATGCGGGAGCAAAGCTTCTCCACGTCCTGCATATCGTGGGTGGTCAACAGAATCGTCGTTTTGTATTCCGCGTTAACCTCCAACAGAAACTCCCTTATTTTCTTCTTCACGACCACATCCAGCCCGATCGTAGGCTCGTCCAGAAATACGATGGAAGGGTTATGCAGCAAGGCTGCGCACAAGTCGGCCCGCATGCGCTGGCCCAGGCTGAGCTGGCGAACGGCGACATGCATGAACTCCTGAATGCCGAGAACGTCCGCGAACAGTTCGATATTGCGCTTGTAGCGGTTATCGGGAATTTTGTACATGTACTTCATCAGCTGGAACGTCTCCGATACGGGAATATCCCACCACAGCTGAGAGCGTTGGCCGAATACGACGCCGATCCCTCTGGCGGTGGCGGCCCGGTTTCTGTAGGGAACAAGACCGTTGATCGTCACGTCGCCTGACGTCGGAACGAGAATTCCGACCAGCATTTTAATGGAAGTCGACTTGCCTGCGCCGTTGGGGCCGAGGTAGCCGACGATTTCGCCCTGCGGGATGTCGAACGAGAGGTCGTCGACGGCTTTCTTCTCTTCGTAACGTCGATGCAGCAGATCCTGAATCGCCCCTCGCAGCCCGGACGTTCGAATGGGCCTCTTGAATGATTTGGACAAATTGCGGACTCGAATGGCCGACATTTTCTTTCAGCTCCTTCTATTTCTCCGGATGTTGGAGATTCTCGTCTATGGTAGAATCAATCATAATCGAAATATGTCCCTGCGTTGAGGGACAGAACGACACTATTTTATTGGGACAGTTGGTGTGGAAAATGATCAGCTTGACTCCGTTCCTCGACAGGCAATCCGGAATTCCCGTGTACGTTCAGCTCTATCGATATGTCAAACAGGAGATAGCTTCGGGACGCTTGAAAGAAGGCGACAGATTGCCGTCCGTTCGCGAGATGGCGAGTTATTTGGCCATCAGCAAAAATACGGTAAGCGTCGCTTACCAGCAGCTCATATCGGAAGGATATGCCGAGAGCCGCAGCAGAAGCGGCCTGTACGTTCTGTACAGCGCCGAACCGTCGACCGCACCCATTCCCGACCGTCTGAGTCGGAATCGCTCCAGGCAGGCGCATTCCGGCGACAGCCTCGTGCCGTATAACTTCGTGTCCGGGGGAATCGATACGAGATCGTTCCCCGTCTCGGCTTGGCGCAGATGTCTCGTGACCGCCCTGCATTCGACCGTCAAAAATTCGCTAGGCTACGGCAACGCCTTGGGCGACGACGAACTGAGGGAGGAGCTTGCCGCTTATTTGTTCCAATCGAGGGGCATTGACTGCTCGCCCGATCAAATCTGCATTACCGCGGGGTCGCAGCATTCTCTCGGCCTGTTGTGCCGGTTTCTGGCGATCTCCGGGCGCGCCGTTGCGATGGAGAACCCCGGCTGGCGCGGCGCTCGCGCCGTATTCGTTGATCACAACTGCACAATAGACGAGATTCCTCTCGATTCCGGGGGAATCAGGATCGCGCCTTTGACGGAGTCCTCCGCCAAATTGGTCTATGTGACGCCTTCGCATCAGTTTCCGATGGGAATGGTAATGGGGGTTCAGAGGAGAAACGAGCTGTTGGAATGGGCCGAGAAGCGCAACGGATACATTGTCGAGGACGATTACGACAGCGAATTTCGGTATTCCGGCGATCCGATCCCGGCGATGAAGGCGATCGACCGGCAGGATCGGGTGATCTATATGGGGACTTTGTCGAAGGTGTTTCTGCCGTCCGTCCGGCTGAGCTATCTGGTTGTTCCCCGCGCTCTGACGGGATCGTTCCAGGTAAAGCTTGCCCAATACAACCAGTCGGTCTCTCCGCTCATTCAGCACGCGCTGCAGTTATTTATGAAGGAAGGCCACTTCGAGAAGCACGTCAGAAAAATGCGGCGGGTTTACCAGAAGAAATACGCGGTGCTGATCGAGTCCATCCGCAATAATCTGGGCGACAGCGCGACTGTCGTCGGGCGGAACGCGGGGCTGCATATCGTGTTGAAGCTGACAGGGGGCGACGGGGCCGAGTTTCAAGAGAAGGCTGTGCGAGCAGGCGTCCGCGTGGAGCCCGTCACGGTTCATTGCTCGCCGGAAACCCGTCAAATGTACGAGAACTGCTTTATTATCGGTTTCGGCGAGTTAAACGCCGAGGAGATCGAAGCGGGGATACGGCGTCTGGGCAAGTGATGTATCGTCGGCGTTGCGAGTCGTGTTGGCCGCCGCCCCGCATGTACGACTGCCGAAGAACCGCGCCTATGCGCGGTTTTCTTTAGCTTCCGGCCGAGGAGCAAGTCTGGACCGCCAGAATCCGGTCGACGACCAGCGTGCGGAATCCGCGCTTCCGGACGTCGTATACGCGAGCCTTGCCGTTGCGAACCGAGAACAGATCGACCCGGCGCATCGTGAACTTGCCGCTCGTGTCTACGTAGATCAGATCGACCTTCCGTCCGACGCACTTATCGATAACCGATGGATTAACCACAAGAGACCACTCTCCAAACAAGAACGTTTGTTCTTATTTTAGCGAATGCCAAAAGGAAAAACAAGGGTCCATCGGCAGGGTTGAAATCGTCATTTTTTCTCGAAATGGCGAAAACGCCCTCCCCGAAAGGAAGGGCGTCTCTGCGCAGAGTCTCTTATGAACGATCGATTAAATAATGTCCGACAATGCTCAGGAAGGCTTTGGCCGACAGCACGAGCGCGCGCTCGTCAATATCGAAGCGGGGGTGGTGGTGCGGGAAGTGGGTCCGCTCATCCTCTCCTCTTGCGCCAACGTACAAAAAGGTTCCCGGCTTATGTTGCAAATAGTAAGCGAAATCTTCGGCCCCCATGCGCTTCTCCAAATCTACGATGACGGCGTCCGGCAGCGTATCGGAGATCGCTTTCCGAGCGATGGAGGTTTCCGCGGAATGATTGACCAGCGACGGATAACCGTTCGTATAGTCGACGCGGATGGACGCATGGGAGGAGAGGGCAACTCCCTCGGCGATGGTCCTTATTTCCTGTTCGATCAACGTTCTGGCTTGGGGATCGAACGTACGGACCGTCCCTTCGAGCAGCGTTCTGCCGGCGATGACGTTAAAGGCGGTGCCGCCCTGGATTTTGCCGATGCTCACGACGGCAGGCTGCAGCGGACTGATTCTGCGGCTGACGATCTGCTGCAGCTTCCCGACGAGCTCGGAGGCGATCACGATGGAATCGACCGATTCATGCGGGCGCGCGGCGTGACCGCCCTTGCCTTCGACATGGAGGGTAAAGGCGTCTACCGCCGCCATGAAGGTACCGTCGCATAGGCCGAATTGGCCGACGGGCAGCTCGGTGGCCAAGTGGATGCCGTACACGGCGTCGACCCCGTCCAGACAGCCGTCGGCGACCATCGCTTGAGCGCCGCCCGGCGGTTTCTCCTCCGCATGCTGGAACAGGAACACGATCGATCCGTTCAGCGAATCCCGCTGCTCGCTAAGCAGCGACGCGACGCCGAGCAGCGAGGAGGTATGCCCGTCGTGTCCGCAGGCGTGCATGACTCCGGGAACGGTGGACGCGTATTCGACTTCTTTCTCATCCTGGATCGGAAGCGCGTCGAAGTCGGCTCTCAGCGCGATCGTCGGACCCGGCCGACTGCCGCGCAGCAAGCCGACTACGCCTCCGCCGCCAACGCCCGTGCGTACTTCAAGCCCGAGCTTATTCAGCTCGGCAGCGATAAAGGCGGGAGTATGCTTCTCCTCGAAGGAAAGCTCGGGCCGCTGATGCAAATATCTGCGCCAGCCGATGATCCGATCGCCGAGCTTGTCGTCGATCTCCCGATGCCATTGCGCGATAAGGGATTGTGTCATGGAATTCGTCTCCTTGGTTATAGCCTACTAATCCGAGTTATGAAGTGTAGTATACCAGATTGGGTTTGAAAATAGAACGATCGATAAGGGGCGATACGCGATGAATGGGTACGTTGTCTGTGGCAACTCCCGCCGGCCTTATGGTAACATCAAGAGATAGATTGGCGGAGACGCGGGGGGACGGAGAATGGCGACCAACATACGGGATGTGGCGAAAGCGGCCGGAGTGTCGGTGGCGACCGTGTCCAAAGTGTTAAACGGCTATACGACGGTCAACGAGCAGACGAAGCAGAAAGTGTTGAAGTATGTGAAGGAGCTGCAGTTCCGGCCGAATCTGGCCGCCCGGTCGCTGGTGGGCCGCCGTTCGATGACGATCGGGATTTTCCTGACGACGGGACTGGCGCATCCTTTCTTTACGCGTATAGTGGCGGGGATGGAGCAGGCTCTGCAGACGAGAGGCTACGATCTGATCTATCTGGCGCAGGTGTCCTGGAGCAAGGAGTACAGCTTCGTGCGGCATTGCCAGAGCCGCAACGTCGAGGGAGTCGTCGTCTTCGGCTTCCAGCATGAAAACACGGATTTCGGAGAGCTGATCGAATCCGGCATTCCCGCCGTGTTCATCGATCTGGACATCCGCGAAGGCCGCGCCGGATATATCACCTCGGATAACCGGGAGGCAACGGAACGTGCGGTCGCTTACTTGGCCGATCTGAATCATCGCAGAGTGGGGTATATTAGCGGCAACAAAGATTCTTACGTAAATGTGCACCGATTCGAAGGGTTCAGAGCGGGTTTGGCGCAGGCGGGAATTCCATATCGCGAGGAATACGCGGCCGAAGGGGATTTCACCCGCGAGGCGGGATACGCGGCGATGAGGAGGCTGCTGGCTTTGCCGGAGCCGCCGACGGCCGTCGTCTGCTGCTCGGATATGAGCGCCATTGGGGCGATCGAGTCGATCCGGGAAGCGGGACTGTCCGTGCCGGAGGATATCTCGGTGCTGGGGTTCGACGACATCGAGCTGGCCGGTTACGTGAAGCCTGCGCTTACGACAGTGCGCCAGGATATGATGACGATCGGACGGAGATCGATCGAGCTGCTGGACGAGCTTATTACCGACGAGACGCTGGCTCCGCCGGAAGCGATTGTGCCGACGGAGCTGGTCGTGCGCGAGTCCTGCGGCCCGGCCAAAGCCGAAGCCGACGAATAAAAAGGCGATCCCTTGCGATTCTCCGTATGAGGAGAACGAACAAGGGGTCGCCTTTTTGCTTGCGCCAACGCGCCTATGCTTCTTCCCGCAATTCTTCGAGCAGGTTCGCCTTCTCCATCTTCCTAAGCGGCCCTTGGACCGAGATCAGGCCGACGATCAGGGCGGCGGCGCAGGCGATCAGCGAGGCTCCCCAAGGGAATTGGAACGGAAAGCCCTGCACGTTGTTCAGCTGCTTGTGAAGGAAGCTGCTCATCAGGACGCCAAGCAGAATGCCCCAGAAGCTGCCGATGACGCCGAACCAGACGCCTTCCGAGGTGGCCATCTTCCGGATCTGTCCCATCGTCATGCCGACCGCCTGCAGCAGGCCAATCTCTCGGCGGCGCAGGAGCAGGTTCGTCTGCACGGTGTTGACGATGTTGAGGCTGCCGATGACGCCGATGACGACCAGGAAGCCGTAGACGAAGATTCGCATCTGTAAGTTGAAGTTGCGCGTCTCCTTCTGGTGCTCGGCATAATCGTTCAGGCTGCTTCCCGGATGGGAGCGCGCAATGTCTTGCAGCTTCGTGCGAATCGGCTCCGCGTCTGCGCCGTCCTGAAGCGCAATCTCCAGGCCGCGCCTCTCGGCGTTGTACTCGGACGGGGGATACTCGCCGGCGGCCTCGTCAAGCAGCTTGGCGAACGTCGTCTGCGCCGAGATGATCGTCAGCATACTGCCCTGATAAGGAGAATCGAACGGGGATTCCGTCAGAATGCCCGCCACCGTCACTTCCCGGATGTTCGGCTCTTCCCCGGGAGTACCGGAATTGGTCCAGACGGAAATTTTGTCTCCGACTTTATACCGCGCCAAGTCCATGATCTTCCGCTTGCCGTTGTTCAGAACGGGCTTGATCGTCTGAATGAGCAGCACGTTGTCGGCCTCCGCCAGCTTACCGGGATCGGTCGTTCCCGAATGCAGATACTTGGCGGCCTGCTGGAGCCTGGCCTCGTCGTAAATCACTATCCTCGTCCACACCTGATTATTTTCCACTCCGCCTACGTTCGTTTTCTCGTAGCTCACGGAAGTGTCCGTGCGAATATCGCCGTTCAGCTTCGTTTCCGGAACGAGCGAAGGAAAGGTGATACTGGGATATACTCCGTAGACGTTCTCTACTCCGGGCAACGCGCCGATCTCTTCGACCAGCTCGTCCGGAATCAGCTCTCCGGGAGCAGGAGCGTTCCCGCTCTCGTCCGCAACAGCGGCCCGGGTAAGCCCGAACGCGATTCGATCGGCTTCGTTCGTCGTGGTCGTCATGGTCAACATCTGCTGGGTAAAATAGTGAAACACGATAAACAGCATAATGCTGATGACGATCGAGAAAGTCGTAATCCGGAACTTCGTCCGGTTGCGGCGAATGTTGTTCGAAGCCATGCGACCTTCCACTCCGGCGAGGCTCAGCAGGGAAGGAATCCGCGCTCGCCGATAAGTTTCCCGGACGATGCCGCCCGCGCCCTTCGCGGCGTCGACCGGTGAGACGCTCGATGCTTTGCGCGCCGGGAGCCAAGCGGCCAGATAGACGGAAACATAGCCGATCGCGAAGCTGCCCGCGAAGATCCACCAGTGGAACGTCAGTTCGAACGTCTCCATCATGAGAATTTTCAACCCGACTTGCGTCATGAGCCACAGCGCGCACCATAATCCGAACCATCCGACCAGCAAGCCGACGGGAACGCCGATCGTGGAGAGCACGGTCGCTTCCCGCAGCACCAGATTGCGAATCTGCGCAGGTGTGGCTCCAAGCGTGCGGAGCAGGCCGAACTGGCGGACGCGTTCCAGCACCGCGATATGGAAGGCGTTATAGATGACGGCGACCGTAGACAGCACGACCAGACCGATCAACGTTCCGAAAATGACGGCGAGCGCCGTGTTCAGATTGTCGTCCCCGGACTCTCCCATATAGGCGAGCAAGGTGTTGTTCGTGAACAGACTGGAGTTCAGCTTGGTGAAGTCGTCGATCTGATCGCTGATATCCACGCCGGACTTCAGCGTCAGGAGCAGGATCGCTTCCGCGTCGATGCGCATGTTCGCCGGGTCCGCCAGCGTGAAGGCCAACGAATCTCCGTTGACTTGACTGATCTTGTCGTTGTTGAGAATGCCGACGATACGGTAATCGCGCGGCTCTCCGCTGGGTCCGGTCAGCTGCGTCGAGCCGTTCAGCCCGGGGCTTCCCGGCAGCCGCTCCAAGATCCACTGCTCTACCGCAAGCTCGTTCGGAGCTGCCGGCAGCCGTCCCTTGTACAGATGAATCGGGAACAATTGCAAGGCGTCTCCGTCCGCTTCAGCTATCGTTACGTCGACCGAGTTGTCCAACGGACGAGGTTCCCCGGCCCTGTAGTAGCCCAACTGATCGACGAGCACATGCTTGCGCAGAGAGTCGTAGAGTTCGGGGGTCGGCTCGTCGTAGCCGAAGTAGAAGGCCCCGTCCTGGTACTTCGTGTTCTGGATCAGATTGTCCTTGAGCGTCTGACCCATCGTCCCGAGCGCGCTGATGAGGGCGACGGACAGAACGATGCCGACGATCGTCAGAATCGTCCGCTTGCGCTGCTGCTTCAAATATTTTCCCGCCATCGCGCCGTAGCTTCTCATACGCCCCTCCCGAGACTCCGAGTGTCGCTCTGAAGTCTGCCGTCTTGAAGGTGGAGAACGCGGTCCGCTTCGGCGGCGATATTCATGTCATGGGTGATGATGATGACGGTCTGGTGATATTGGCGCACGGAGAACTTCAGCAGCTCGATAACTTCCCGCCCGTTGGCGCTGTCGAGGTTGCCGGTAGGTTCGTCCGCAAGGATGATGGCCGGCCGGTAGGCGAGCGCTCTACCGATGGCGACCCGCTGCTGCTGGCCTCCGGACAGCTCGGAAGGCAGATGCTTCCGTCTCTCGTGCAAGCCCAGCGTGCGGATCAGATCGTTAATGTAGGCTTTGTCCGGCTGGCGATGGTCGAGAAGAAGCGGGAGCTGGATATTTTCCTCCACGTTCAGCACGGGAATGAGATTGTACGATTGGAAAATGAATCCGATCTTGCGCCGGCGGAACACCGCCCGCTCTTTCTCCTTGAACGCGTACAGATTTTCTCCGTCGATGTGGACGTAACCGCCGCTGGGCTTGTCCAGACCGCCGAGCAGATGCAGCAAGGTGCTCTTGCCCGAGCCGCTTGCGCCTACGACGGCCACGAATTCCCCCTGGTTAACCTGGAAGGAAACGTCCTGGAGCGCGTTGACCTGAGTCGTTCCTTTGCCGTAGCTCTTGCTTAAGCCGTCTACGCTAATGACATTCATGTTTTAAGTCCTCCGATGATGGATTCGCGCGCGACCGGGCCCCGGTCGGGCGTCTATGAACCCAGTATATCGGCGCCTCCTTACAAGCCGAAGGGGGATTCTCTTACAGTTCCGTAAGGTTCGCCGTCTTCGACGGAAAAGGATGCAGAGGCAGCGTGACGTGAAATACGGTGCCGCCCGGCGCTCCGGAGGTCGCAGACAAGACGCCGCCGTGCTTCTCGACGATCGATCGGGCGAGCGGCAGGCCGAGCCCGACTCCGCTGCCTTCGCCGGACGTCCGGTAAAACTTCTTGAAGATGTGGGGCAAGTGCCGGGGATCGATTCCGGGCCCTTGATCCTTCACGCGAAGGTGGGTGAACGTATGGGTCTGCTCCCACTCCACGACGACGTCGCGTCCCGCGGGGCTGTGCTCGACGGCGTTCTTGAGCAGGTTGGACAATGCTTCGCCAAGCCAGTGGGCATCATGGGGAATGGCGAGTGAGGCGTCGGAATCCCCGACCGCGATGCGGACGCCCTTGTCCTCCGCCAACCTCTTCACCGATTGGACTGCCTGTCGCACTGTGTCGGCCAGAGGCGCGGTCTTGACGTTGAGCTCCAAGGCGTTCGCTTCCAGCCGGGCCAGCTTGAGCAGAGTCAGGATCAGCCACTCCATCCGATCGAGCTCGCGGCGGCATCTCCCGATGAATTCGGCCGCGTGAGCTTCGTCGAGCTTGCCGTCCTGGAGCAGATCGGTGTAGATCATGAGAGAGGCAAGGGGAGTCTTCAACTGGTGGGAAATGTCGGCTACCGTTTCCTTCAGGAACGCTTTGTCCCGATGAAGCTGCTCGATCGTTTCCTTAAGCCGCTGGGACAGCTCCTGAGCTCCGTTGGCCAGCAGGCCGAGATCGCCTTCCTCGTAAATGCGGCTGGCGATCGGTTCGTTGCGTTTCACCGCGCCCTCCATCGCGATCGCGAGATGACGCAGAGTACGGGATTGGCGGACGTTCTCGCGATAGAGCAGCGCGGCGGCCAGCGCGACGAAGCAGACGCCGCCGAGAAGCAGAGTCCAGTTCGTGCGGCTGCGGTATTCGCCCAGCGCGGGAATCCAGCGTTCATCCGTCTTCGCGCTCATTCCATAGCGCTCAAGCCACTCCAGCCCTTGCTCGGCAGTCTCCGGCGAGGCCGAGCCGGAGGCCGTCAGCAGGCTGAGCCACTTCTCGGCCAGCTCGTGATGCTCTTCGGCCAAGCTGCCCAGCAGCGCGGCTTCCCGGTCCAGCCAGTCCTTCTTCAGCCTCTCGGCCGATAGATGGCTGTAGAGCAGAGCGAGAACGACGAATAGAACGAGAAGCAAGGACAAAATAAAAGCAAGCCTCCGAAGTGAAGGATTGCGCCACTGACGAGCGAATTCGACTTTATCGTTCTCTAGACGTTCCATCGATATCCGGCTCCTCGAACGGTGACGAGATATTGGGGGTTCTGAGGGTCTTCCTCGACTTTCTCCCTCAGCCTGCGCACGTTCACCGCCACCGTATTGTCGTCGAGCACCTCGGCGCCGTCCGGCCATACGTGCCGAATGATCTGGTCTCTGGACAGCACGGCCCGGGGATGCGTCATGAACAGCAGCATTAAGCGGAATTCCGTCACGCTTAGCGGAATATCCCGACCGTGCTTGTCCAGCCGCATCTCGCCGACGTGAAGCGTTAGAGGACCGGCAGCAAGCGTATCCTCCGTCCGTCCGGACGGTCCTCTGCGGCGAAGCACGGCCTGAATGCGCGAGAGGAACTCGCGCAGGCGGAACGGCTTCGTAATATAATCGTCGCCGCCGATGTCCAAGCCGCGAACGATATCGAATTCCTGGTCGCTTGCGGTCAGGAAAATAATCGGGACGTCGCGTTCCCGCCGGACCTGCTCGCAGAAGTCGAAGCCGTTGCCGTCGGGAAGCTGCACGTCCAGCAGGAGCAGGTGGACCTCATGAGTGGCGAGGGCGCTCCGCGCCTCGGCCAGGCTGCGCGCGCCGATGACCTCAAAGCCTTCTTGCTGCAAGGTGAACTGGATGCCGCGGTGCAAGGAATCGTCGTCTTCGACGAGCAGAATGCGAAGGCTCAACAGCGAGCGCTCCTTTCTATGTGGAGAGGAGTATAAGCTCCTTGGGAACTAGTTCTAATTTCCTGAATTTGTCGGAAAATTCTTTGAAATTATGCGTTAAATCTCGACAGCATTCTACAAATAACTGGATAATTTTATCCTATAATGAGAATAGTTCGATTATCCTACCGTTCAATGACGGAGTGTGACAAATTTCTACGGTCGACCCGTTAGGAGGAAAGGAGCGGTCAGATGACGACCTTGGAGACAACCGAATTAATCACTCGCCTCCAACAACTGCAGAGTCGATTGTGCGAAATGGCGGACGACCTCGGCAATCTGACCGACCCGGAGATCGTGGCGGTCAGCGAGGAGGCCGACCGGTTAATCGTTCAACTGCAGCGCCTTCGCAAGGAGGAATCCCAGCTCCGAAAACTGAACAGCGTCTGCCCGGTATCCGTATTATCGGCTTCGCAGTCTGCGGAAGAAGTCGGTAAGCAGAGCCGAACATTCAGCTTGAAGCACTCCTGACGTCCAAGGCGATGCGTGATTAAAGCGGGAATCTTGCAGCAGATCCATCAGCGTGCCTACGCATCCGGCCTTCGGATCGGTCGTTCCGTACACGACTCGCTCGATGCGGGATTGCAGAATCGCGCCCGCGCACATCGGACAAGGCTCGAGCGTGACGTACAAAGTACAGCCCAGCAGACGCCAGGCTTGGAGGCGTTCGCTGGCTTGCCGAATGGCGATCATCTCCGCGTGAGCGGTCGGGTCGCGATCGCGCTCCCTTAAATTGTATCCCGCGCCCACGATAACGCCGTCCCGAACGACGACGGCGCCGATCGGAACTTCCCCTAACGATTCGGCATACTTGGCCTGCGCAATTGCTTCCCTCATCCAACGTTCATCTTCTTCGATTAAACTCATAACAGTCCCCTTACTCCACGAACGTGCATTCGATGTTAACATACTGTGCACAAGTCTGTGGATAAATAGCCAGTTACCCACAGAGTTATGCACAGAATGTGTTTATAACGATGTGAATAACTGAATATAATTGTATCAGGTTGGCAAATAAGTTCAAATCCTTGACGTTCCCGAATATAGATGAGTGAACAACTCGGACAAACCGTCCGAGCACTGAGGAGGGCGTCTCGGATGGAGAAGCTGGATGCGGTATTTCGGAGTCATCCCGAGCTGGAGCCGACGGGCAAGCTGAGTTTGTCGGGAGAGCCGTGCTGTTCTGCAGAGCGGTTGCTCGCCTATACGAGAAGGAGAAATCCACAGGCGCCGGATGTGGCGGAGGCCTACATTCGTCTCGGCCGCCAATACGGGATTCGCGGAGACGTCGCGTACTGCCAGGCTGCGTACGATACGAGATGGTGGACCGCGGAGCTGTCCGGTCCGGACTGGGCGCCGCAGGTGAGAGCGCAGTGGGTCGACGAAGCCGCGATCGAGAGCCGCATTCAGATGCTGTATACACTGGCAAGCGCGCTGCCGCTTCCGGGCGAGACGAAGCTGGCGGACGATCGGCACATCGTTCACATCGAGCGCTCCGGCTGGAGAGGCAAGGCCCCTTGCTGGGAGGATCTGAGCGGCAAGTGGTCGCATTACGGCAATTCCGGCTATGGCTGCTATGTGGTGGCGATGTGGCGCGGCGTCCTGGAATGGGACGGCAGAGGGGTTCCTCCCAAGCTGCCGGTGTACCGTCAAGAGCCGACGTCTTCCGTCCGTTCGGCCGCGCGGAAAGCCGGAACGGTCGACTGGTCGTCCTTCGTCAGCGAGCAGATGAAATGGTTGCAGCACCGGCAGCTGCTGCCCGTCCCGACGCCTCACCCCGACCGCAAGGTGACGTGGGAGGAGCTTGCCGCTTTGCTTCGACAATGGGAAAGTCGCCCATTCGCTGATACAATGGAGGAGAAGCAAGTCCCGACAAGAAAAGAGGGATAAGGATGTCTTCTTCATCAACAACGGCGGCAATCGCCGGCGCTTCCGGACTGGTCGGCTCTTGCCTGCTTCGCCGGCTGCTGGACGATCCCGGCTATGGCCGCGTCGTCTCCTTCGTCCGGAAGCCGCTGCCGATCAGCCATCCCAAGCTCGAGCAGGTCGAAGTCACTGTGGACAACCTCCCGGGGGCGCTGGCGGATACGGCGGCGGACGATTGGTACTGCGCGCTGGGCACGACGATCAGGACGGCCGGAACGCGAGAGGCGTTCCGACGGGTCGATTACGACTACCCGATGGCGCTTGGCAGGCAAGCGGCGGCATCCGGAGGCAAGCGATTCCTGCTGGTCTCCGCGGTCGGGGCTTCGGCCTCGTCTTCGATTTTCTACAGCCGCGTGAAGGGAGAGCTGGAGCGGGACTTGGAGAAGCTGGGGATACCGGAGCTGCATGTATTCCGTCCTTCGCTGCTGCTCGGGGAGCGTCAGGAGTACCGCAGGGGAGAACGATTCTTCGGTTATGCGATGAAACCGCTCAATCCTCTGCTCGCCGGCCCCTTGGCCAAGTATAAGGCCGTTCAGGCGGACTCCGTGGCGGCCGCGATGGTTCGCGCCGCGCGAAGCGATGCGGCTGCGGGAATGCATCTGTACGAAGGCAAGCGGCTGTTCGGCAAGCAATGAAAAAAAGAACGCCGCGGAGAGACCATCTCCGGGCGTTCCGTAAGTTTATTCAGATGCAGCTTGGGCTTCGCTTGCGTTCACCGAGATCGACTGGCTGCCTTCGGTCGGTTCGACGTAGTGCCGCAGAATGGAAACCTCGACTCTGCGGTTTACGGCTCTGCCGGCTTCGGTGGCGTTGCTCTCCAGCGGGTGGAATTCCGCGTAGCCGGTCGCGCTGAATTGCTTCGGATCGAAAGCTTCGTTCTCGAGCAGAATCTTCATGAAGTTGATGGCCCGTTTGGAGCTGAGCTCGTAGTTGGACGGGAACTCGAAGGTATTGATCGGCTGGTTGTCGGTATGTCCCTTTACCTGGACTTCATAATCCGGGTATTGTTCGAGCATCGTACCAATCGCTGCGGCCAGCTTCTGCGACTCAGGCTTGATGGTGGCGCTGCCGGAAGCGAACAGGGCGTTATCCCGGATCGTGATCAGCAGCTGCGATTGATTCAACTGCGTCTCAAGCTGTGTGGACAAACCGTTCTTCTCGATATATTGATCCAGATTTTCCTTCAGCTTTTCCAAATTTTCTTGCTCTTCTTGCTGCAGCACTGCGCGAGTCTTGTTCTTCCGTCCGTTGTCGAGACGGTTCTGAATGTCGTCGGTGCGGCGTTTCAACTGGTCGTCTTCCGTAATGGAGCCGCCGTCCAGAACGCCGATGCCGGAGCTGAGCGCCGATTTGAACGCTTGACTCAATTCTTCCAGCTTGGAGATATTGACCGAGCTGGACGCATATAGAACGATGAACAGCGCCAGCAGCAAGGTCATCAGGTCGGAATAGGGAAGGAGCCAGGACTCGTCCGCGTGCTCCTCATGATGTTCATGCCGTTTTTTGCTCACGCTGTTCGTCCTCCTTCTCGGTGAACGCCAGCCGCTCCGTAGGAGTCAGGAACACGAGAAGCTTCTGCTGGATGGCGATCGTGGATACGCCCGACTGAATCGAGAGAAGCCCTTCCACCATCATCAGCTTCAAGTCGACCTCGCGTTTGGAAAGGCGCTTCAACCTGTTGGACATCGGATGCCATAACACGTAACCCGTGAAAATACCGAGCAGCGTGGCGATAAACGCGGCGGCGATGGCATGGGCCAGCGCGTTCATGTCAGCGAGATTGCCCAGCGCGGCGATCAGTCCGATAACCGCTCCGAGCACCCCGAGCGTCGGAGCGTACATACCGGCTTGGGAGAAGATCTGAGCGCCGGCGCGGTGACGCTCTTCCGTCGTCGAGATATCCTCCAGCAGAACGTCGCGAACGAAATCCTGCTCGTTGCCGTCGATGATCATTCTCATGCCGTTCTTCAAGAACGGATCTTCGATCTCGTCTACGCGGGCTTCCAGAGCAAGCAAGCCTTCGCGGCGCGTAATCGTCGCCCATTCCGTAAACATCTCGATGACTCTCTCGCGAGCGATAAGCTTGGGCTCGGAGAAGATCAGCTTGAACAGCTTGGGCACTTTGGCGAGGTCCGACATCGGAAAGGCCACGAAGACGGACGCGGCGGTCCCGACAAGAATGATGATGTAGGCGGCCGGATTGTTGACCAGATTGATGATCGGAGCGCCTTTCAAATACATCCCGAAAACAAGAGCGACCAGACCAAGAGCCAAACCAATGAAGATTGAATTTTTCATCGTACACCCCGATATATGGAAGAATGTTATGTACGCGACAGGAGCTTGCACTTACAGCCGACACGATAATAGTTTTATCGACAGGGAAGGGCGAAAGCTTTAGAGGAGAACCTTCTTTTTCGCAAATTCGTCGCAAGGTCGACCCGCGGGAAGGGCGAAAGGGAAGGGAGAGAAAGCAGAACGAAGGAGGCCGAGCATGGGGAAACGACCGTTGTTGACGGAAAAAGAGCTGGAGGAAGCGCTGCTTCAGCTGGAAGGGTGGAAGGTCGAGGAGGATGGTAAATGGCTCGTCCGAAAAAGGGTATTTCCATCCTTCATAGAGGCGATCGCGTTCGTGGGCAAGGTCGCGGCTATCGCGGAGGAGCACAATCATCACCCGTTGATCGGCATCGACTACAAGCGGGTGACGCTGCGGCTGACGACGTGGCATTCCGGGGGACTGACTTCTCTGGACGTGGAATCGGCGCTGGCTTACGACCGGTTGTAAAAAAATGAGGCCGCGGAGTCTTCCCGGCGGCATGCCGCCAGGAGATTCCGCAGCCAGGTTCCGTTCTTCTCTCTAGTCGTCCTTGGCGACCTTCGGAAGAAGGGCGATCGTGTACAGCGCCGCGATTCCGACGATGATATACACGATCTTGGAGCCTACCTCGTCCACTCCGCCGAAGAGTTCACTGACGACGTCGTACTCGAACAAGCCGACCGACAGCCAGTTCAACCCTCCCAGGATGACCAGGATCAGGCTAATGACGTTTAGCGCCTTCATTCAGTTACAGCCTCCTTAATAGGGGTTTAACGCCCTTTTCTGGTGAAACTGCCTGACAGGAGCAAACTCATTCTTGGTTGTTCTCTATAGTTCTATGAAGGGGGCTTGGCGGTTATGCCATTCCCCGCCATACCATGCAGTACACGCTGACGATTCCGTGCGTGGCTCTGCGGTCGTATTGATCTGTGACGACGAACCCCGCTTTCTCGTAGGTCCGGATCGCGCGGCGGTTCCATTTCTCCACTTCCAGGTCGATTTCCGCATCGGGCCGCCTGCGAGCTGCTTCCTGCACGACCAGCCGGGTCAGATGAACTCCCCAGCCCCGGTCGCAGCAATCGGGGCGCAAGCCCATGCCGATCCGAACCGTTCGCTCCATCGGGAACAACTGCACGTAGCCGACCAACCGCTCGTCATCGGACGTTCTTACGGACAAGTATTGGCGAGCGCGGATATGAGGATCCCCGAATTCCCGTTCCTGCTTGACCATGTCGTCCCAGGGCGGCCACCTGAACAGGTGGTAGGGCTCGGGGTAACGCCAGCGGCATACCTCCCGTCCCTCCTCTTCGGTCATCGGCTCCAGCGTTAGCGGGGGTGGTGCGAGATGGTTCATCATTTCTCTCCTTCCGGCTTGTCGCGGGCTTCCTGGGCCCCGTTCCACGTTCTATTATAGATGAGGGCGAACGTGGTATGATAGGGGAATTGGACTTAGATAAAGGAGATAGCGAATCGTGGGCAGACTAGTCTTCTTGGGATGTATCGCATACTTGGTAGTAGGGATCGGACAACTGGTCGTAGGCACCGTCATGGAGCCGATGGTCGCGGCATACGGGATCAAGTACGGAGATGGTGGACAACTGGTCATGAATCAGTTCCTGGGCGGTATGGTCGGCATTACGCTTGCTCCGTGGCTGATGGGGCGGATCGGCAAGAAGCCGCTGCTGCTCGGTGCGCTCGGAGTGATGGCCGCCGCGGAAATCATCTACGCGTTCCAACCGTCGTGGAGCGTGATGCTGACGGCGGCGCCATTCGCCGGATTCGGATTCGGGACGACGGAAGCGGTCGTCGGCTCCTTCATAATAGGCTCCGCTATGGGCAACGCGAACGTGGCGATGAGTCGGGTGGAAATTTTCTTCGGAGTAGGCGCGCTGCTCATGCCGTTCGCCGGCGCCGCGCTTATTTCCGGCGGAAACTGGGAAATGGCGTTCGCTCTTGTCGGAGGGCTGGCTCTCACCACGTTAGTGGCGTGGTTGTTCTTCTGGCCGACGATTCTGGACCGTCCCGCCGAGAGCGCGGCGCATTCCGGAGCAGGGCTGCGAGACATGCCGAATCGGGGAAGGTCGCTGGTCGTGCTGGCGGCTTGCTCCGTGTTCTTCGCCGTCTACGTCGGACTGGAGATGAGCTTCGTGCACTATCTCCCTTCGCTTCTGGTGAACCAGAACGGACTGTCCGAGTCGTCGGCATCCCTGTCGCTCAGCTTGTTCTGGGGAGCGATGGCGGTCGGAAGAGTGGTGTCGGGACAAGCGGCCGACCGCTGGGGCGGCGGCGTATATATGCTTGTAACCTGTCTGGCGGCGGCGCTGATCTTCTTGCTTCTGGGCGGCTTCAGCGGCACTTGGGCGACCTTCGCGCTGACGTGCCTTGCGGGCTTGGCGATGTCGGGAATGTTCGCGATCGCGCTCGTCTTCGCCAACCGGGCCGTGCCCGGAATGACCGAGCGCACGACGAGCCTGCTGATGGCGTTCGGGGGAATCGGCGGGGCGCTGATGCCTCGGTTGACCGGCTGGTTCCTGGACGACTACGGCATGGAGGCGACGCGGTGGCTGTTCGCGGGCTTTGCCGTTCTCATGCTGGCAGTCATCGTATGGGCGCTGTTGTCGGCTAAGGGATTGGAGCGGGCCAGGGCCGGGTTTGTCGCCGGTTAAAGCGGGATTAGATCGAAGCAAGCGGCGCCGCCGGGACCCCGGATCGGCGCCGCTTGTTTTATTGCGCCCATATCCAATCGACGCCCATCTCGTCCAGCGTCTGCCTCCAGCCCTTCGGAACGGATACGTCGCAGATCACGATATCTATGTCGCGCCAGCCGGCCATCAGGTACAGCTGGGTCAATCCGATTTTCGAGCTGTCCGTCATGACGATCGTCTGCTTGGCGTTCTCGATCACCCGGGAGACAAGCTGTCCCCGTTCCGCGTCGAACGAGGTAATGCCTTTGTTCAGCACGATGCCGTCGATAGAGATGAAGGCTTTGTCCGCATGGAACAGCGATACGATCTTCTCCGCAATCGGGCCGGTTACCCGGGAATGCAGCGCGTTGACTTTGCCGCCGATCAAGTAGATGTCTCCGGAAAACAAATCTTTGTTTTTATATTCGACCAACTGGTGCAAAGCCGGCAAAGACATCGTCAACACCGTCAAGTTGGACTTGTTCATCAGAAACTGAATCATCTGCAGAGGCGTCGTGCCGTCGTCGATGAAGACGACGTCGTTATCCTCGACGAGAGAAGCCGCCGCTCGGCCGATGCGCTGTTTCTCCTCGGCATGGAGCACCTCCCGTTTCAAGTAGGAAGGTTCCTCCGCGCTCAGATTGATTTTGACGGCTCCGCCGTAGACGCGTTTCAACCGGTTCTCTTCTTCGAGCTCTTCCAGATATCGGCGGATCGTCTCGGAAGACACGCCAAGCTTCTTGACCAATTCGAACGTTTTGACTTGGCCTTCCATATTCAGCTGATCCAGAATGATCGCTTTTCGTTCTTCTCCTATGAGTGACAATGGGGGAGTCTCCTTTCATACATTACTCGATTGCAGGTGCATAGCAGGAGCCGACTGCCGCGATCAGCCTGCGGATGTCTTCTTCGCGGACTTCTCCGATATTGCCGATGCGGAATGTATCGGCGTGTGAAATTTTGCCCGGGTAGATGACGAATCCGCGCGCCTTCAGCCGTTGATAGAAGTTTTGGAATTGAAAGGACGGGTCTTCCGGGAAGTAGAAAGACGTAATGATCGGCGATTGCAGTTCGTCCGGAAGCAGCGTGCGGAAACCGAGCGCCCGCATGCCGGCAGTCAGCGTCGACTGGTTCCGCACATATCTCTCGTAACGCGCCTTCGGGCCGCCTTCTTCTTGCAGCTCGCGAAGCGCTTCGTAGAAGGCACGCACGACGTGGGTTGGGGACGTGTACCTCCACTTTCCTCCGTTCGCCTCCATGTGGCGCCACTGATCGTACAGGTCGAGAGACAGCGATCTGGCCCGGCCTTCGCACTCGTGCAGGCGATTCTTACGGGCGATGATGAAGCCGAAGCCCGGCACGCCCTGAATGCACTTGTTGGCGCTGCTGATCAGGAAGTCGATGCCGATGTCGGCGACGTCGAGAGGAATGCCGCCGAAGCTGCTCATGGCGTCTACGATGAAGACTTTGTCGTATTGTTTGGCAAGGCGTCCGGCTTCTTCGATCGGATTCAAGATGCCTGTTGTCGTCTCGCAGTGAACGATAGAGACATGTGTAATGGCGGCATCGGCTTGGAGCGTCGCCTCCAGCCGCTGCAGATCGGGAAGGGCCACTTCGCCGCTGTCCAGGACAACCGTATCGATGCCGAGCACTCTTGCCATCTGAGCGATACGACTTCCGTAAGCGCCGTTGACCATGACGAGCAGCTTGTCTCCAGCGCCCAACGTGCTGCCGATGACGGACTCCACGCAGAACGTGCCGCTTCCTTGCATCAGCACGCTGGAGTACAGTTCGGTTTGCGTCGTGGCCATGGCGACCAGTCTCGAACGAATTTCCTGGACAAGATCGTTATAATCCCTGTCCCATGTGCACCAGTCCTTCAACATGGCGGCTTTAACGCGTTTGCTTGTCGAAAGCGGTCCCGGCGTCAACAGCAAGTACGGATTGTCGTCCAGCAAGTCGATGTTCATCTTATTGCGCTCCTTCGTTCGCCGCTGCGTTTTTCTCGTTGATCACTTCAATTAGGGCCGGCAAGTCCGCAATCTGCTCGATGACGTAGTGCGCGCCCGCCCGGCGGAACCGTTCGGCAACTGCTTCCATTCGCTGGTCCAATTCGGTCTGGGGCATTGCGGCTACTTCGGCTTCCGACAAGCCGAGCTCGCTGCCGCCTTTAATGACGCCCACGCTCCACATTCCCGCGTTGACCCCTTCGAGCACGTCGCTCGTCGTATCGCCGACTTTCACCATAGCGGCCATCGGATGGATGCCGAGCAGCTCCGCGTTGCGATAGCACATCCACGGATAGGGCCGCCCGGCCGCCACGTCGTTCGGAGTTACGAGCGTATCGGGCGCGTAGCCTTTGCGCTTGGCCTCTGCGGCGACCACTTCCATCATTGCCGCCGTATACCCCGTCGTCGATCCGATCTTCAATCCGTCCGCACGCAGCTTCGCGACGACCTCCAACGCGCCGGGCACGGGATCGGTATAAGCCGCCAAGCCCGCGAACAGCATCGGTTCGAACTCGGCGTACAGCTCGTCGACATCCGCCTCCGTCGGCGTCCGGCCGAAGCGATCTCTCCACAACGCTTCAATCCGCTCCATGCGCAGAAGGGCTTGAATATGATCCCGCTTAAGCATCCCCATGGGAATGCGCGCTTCTTCGGGCGTAATTTCGATTCCTTTGTCACGGAAGACGTTCACGAAGACGACCAGAGGCGCGAAGCACCCGTAATCGACCATCGTTCCGGCCCAATCGAAGATCACTGCTTGAATGTTTCCTTTGTATGGGGTTGTCATGTCTCCAACCTCTTTTCTCCTAAATGTGCGATCACAACTTAATTGTAGTTACTTTTGTTTGTTTTGGTTGTTTTTAATTGCATGTTTGTGTAAAAATTTATTTTCTTGCGGGGTAAAACCACAACATCATGGAGGAATTCCAACTCGCGTGGAACTAACGAAATCGTGGCTGGGCGTGGTATGATAAGAGGAACGAGCTTTTGCAGGCAGAAGGACGAGTGGTTTGGGCTTGAGGAGAACGTAGAGTTCGAAGAGAGTGCAAAGGGGAAAGTAAAGTTCAAAGGATTTATTGAATATCGTAAAAATTCGATATCGCATATAAAAGGAGACAGTGAATCATGAAATCGATCGTTCCCGTAAAATGGGTGCTTGCGCGCATGTACGAATCCGACCTGGTCATCGTAGATTGCAGGTTTACGCTCGGCAAGCCGGATGCCGGCCGTCAGGCTTACGAAGAGGGGCATATTCCCGGCGCGGTGTATTTGGATCTGGAGCGGGACTTGTCCGCGCCGGTCGAGCCGGACGGACACGGAGGCAGACACCCGCTGCCGGACGCGGCTACATTGGCTGCGCGGCTGGGCCAGGTCGGCATCAGCAACGAGACGAGAGTCGTCGCCTATGACGATCAAGGCGGGGCAATGGCTTCCCGACTGTGGTGGCTGCTGAAATATTTGGGGCACGAAGAAGCATACGTGATGGACGGCGGGTTCTCCGCCTGGAAGAGCGCGGGTTGTCCGGTTACGACCGAGCAGAGGGTGCTCATTCCTGCTCGGTTCACGGCGACCGTTCAGCATAATCTGCTGATCGAGGTCGACGAGGTTCGCGAATCGCTTGGCACGGGACGATTCGTGCTGGTGGATTCGCGAGAGGCGCCGCGCTACCGCGGCGAGGCGGAGCCGATCGATCGGGTGGCCGGGCATATCCCGGGCGCGAGGAATGTGTTCTGGGCCGAGGGCCGGAAGGCCGACGGCACATGGAAATCCGCGGAGGAGCAGCGCGAACGATTCGCGGAAGCGGGCTTGTCGCAGGACGACGAGATCGTCGTATACTGCGGCTCGGGTGTTACTGCGACTCCTAACGTGCTGGCGTTGGGGGAAGCGGGGTTCGCCAAGGTGAAGCTGTATGTGGGGAGCTGGAGCGATTGGATTTCGTACGATAGCAACGCCATCGCTACAGGAGAAGAGTAAGAACCGAGAGGCCGCGTCGGACGCGGGTTTTGGGGTTGTGACAGGTAGTGAGCAAGTGACCTGTCGCAGCCCTCTTCGGGCTTTTCTATCAACAGTTTGCAAACAAGAACACAACGAAAATAGTTGCAGGAACCCCGGAGCCAGCAACAGTCCGGCAGTCTTGTCAGGTTGCCCAACAGTCCAGCAGCAGCCGGAACCGAACGCAGGAACAGCAAGAGCAAGCTAGATTCAGCCACAGCATGGGTACTCGCTTGGCTTCTCTTGCTTGCTCTCGGATTTTTATTCAGCCACAGCCCCGGCAAGGGTTAAGTCGGAATTCACTTGGGGTTCATTTTGGGGTACAGTCGCTCAGCTCCCCTCGTAGCGGTTCTGCCGCTTGGGGTTCAGGAGGTTCAGTCGGGTCTGCACTACTCCGGGTTGCTGCGTTTGCATCTTCCTATTGCTTTGTTCCTCTTGGGGGTTAAATATCGACTGTACCCCCTGAACCCTTGTAAGCCAGAGTCGTCCGGAGCGGTTGAGAGTCACCTGAACCCCTGACTGTTCCCCGGCTGCACCCTACTGTACCCCTGACACGACTGGTGCAAGCTGTAGGTCCGGAACGATTGTTGCTGCGTTGCTCAGAGGCTCGTCTAGCTTGGCCGCTGCCTGCTCTTCCAATCCGGGCAAAACGTGCAAGTATCGGTCAAGCGTAATCGTCACCGGCGAATGGCCTAGACTGACTTTCAAATAAGATTGTTTCTATTTCACTCAGTAAAGTTGTTGTTTTTCTTGAACTATCTCTTCTCATCTCCACGACTAACTTTGCATATCTGCTCATATTATCCCCTGAGATATTCGGACCATGGGCATGAAAGTCAGCTAACAACTTAACTACTTTATCTCCACCATAAATCAGTACCCTCTGCTTGGCCTCTGTTAGTGCAACAAGACCTTCAAACTCCTTTTCTTTGTTTCCATCCTTCTGTGATTGACCGACGATGGCAGTTGCTTTTAGAAATTCAATATACGATTGGGCCCGGTTTTGTTGTTGATGCTTCCTCTTCTCCGAGGAAATCGAAAATCTGTACGCAAGGACAGCCGCAACGATAGCAACAAGAACTGGAATAGTACTCTTGAGAATTTCCATGTTTGCGTTGGCTAAGGATTTCAGACTGTATGCTGATTATAAAATCAATATATCCAAGCGGACAATGTATATGAAGAAATGAGTCGTCTACTTGTAACAGAATTATTCTTGATTTGTTTGAGTTTTCAGAATACAATATAGTTAATATCTGGTATGTGCAACTGGCGTAAACGTGGATAACCACGAGGGAGCACATATTCATAACGCCGTACGCCTGGGCAAAGTATTTGATCTTAGATCAGATGCTTTTTTTATTTTCTAAGAAAAGAAAGGACCGGTGGCGGCGATGAGAATGGCGTTTGTGTTGTTTGATGGCGTGACAAGTATGGATTTTGTCGGGTTTTATGAAGCGGTGACTTGGCTGGCGATCCTTAAAGCAAAGGAAGACGTATCATGGACGTTTTGTGCCAATAAGTCGGAAGTGACGGATGATCGGGGTCTGAAAATGAGAGTCGATGAGGTGCTGCCCGATTTAGGCCGATTTGATTTGGTGTTTCTCCCGGGTGGTCTGCCAATTAGAAAACTTCGATTCGACGAAGCTTTCATGAGTTGGGTTCGGACCGCAGAATCCGCGCGATTTAAGGTGTCGGTCTGCACAGGCGCCCTGCTTTGGGGAGCGGCTGGATTTCTAGAAGGTAAAAAAGCGACCACGAACTCATCGGCCTTTGATCTGCTGGCTTCCTATTGTGCAGAAGTTGTAGATGCTCGTGTAGTGCGGGACGGCAATGTCATCACTGGCGGTGGCGTGACTGCTTCTATCGATTTAGGTCTTTATATAGTCGAGTGGCTGACCAATACGAACATTGCCCTTCAGGTGCAGAAGAAGCTCGAATATCCCTATTATCAGGCAGGCAATTTGGGCGATGTCTACTACGGGACCGTTTGATGACAAAGGAGTGACAAGGCAATGGAGATTCGTCCGCTTCAAGCCCATGATCAGGCAAGTGTGTTGGGAATTATGGAGGAACATTCGTTTCAATTCCCATCGTTTATTCGCGAACAATACCCGATGCGCTGGAAAACGTAACTAGAGGCAAGGGATGATATCAGAAGCGGTTTTTACGTTGTGGTCGAAGATAATGGATCCATGATAGGACATGCCGGATACATACTGCAGGAAGCATCAAATCAATACGAGATTGTCGGCGTAGCCACGAAAAAGAGTAGGCTTAGGGAAGGTATCGGCAGTAAGCTGATTTCAGTCATCTGTAAAAAAATATCTCTATTTGGATATAAGAATGTTGTCCTACATACACTTGACCATGAACGGAATCAAGCAGCAGTTGCTTTTTATGAACGCCTGGGATTCACAAAGATAAATCTTGAAATTGATTATTATACTAAAGGATTCCACCGGCTTTCATTGCTGAAATCTCTTGATCTAGAAGCGTTAAAGCACAAGATCAGAAACATCAGGGAAGGCGAAATCGGGCTTGTCTCTTCTATCCTCGAAGAAGCCGCGCTGTGGCTCCAAAGTACAGGCCGTGAAATGTGGAACGAGCAGCAATATTCGGTAGCAGGGTTACTGCAAGCCTATCCAGATGCAGATATGGTCCTTTGTCTAATCGATGAAGAAGCAGTTGGAACGATGGTTCTTCAGGAAGAGGACAAGTTGTTATGGCCAAATCATCACGAGCCTTCCTTATATTTGCATAAACTGGCTGTTAAAAGACAATATGCAGGGACTGGACTGTCCGAAGCTATGGTCGGATGGGCAAAAAAGCAGGGGAGTCTACAAGGCAAACGGTACTTGCGGCTGGACTGCGCTGCCGACCGACCGAGATTATGTGCTTTTTATGAGAGGCAAGGTTTTGTAAAACTCAGAGAGGCGTTACTTCTAAATAGATACCCGACCGCATTTTATGAATTGACCATTGAATAACAAAATAACACTCCAACGGTTGTTCTGAGCATGATCAAAAATTATCTTTTCAATAACGATAGTTCAAAGGGATGGGATTGCAAACAACCATCAACAGGCTGCAAACAATAGTGTTTCGACTTGTTCCAGCCCATCCATCCTTTCGGGTGCTACCTTGCTTCACTTGGCCTTTTGTTGGCATTCCGTTCGGCTTGCCCCAGCCACAGGGGTATACCTCTCCTTGGCACAAACCATACTGTTTCGCCTACCGCGTCGTCTACGGGCCTCCGAGCGAACAAGGTACAGGTCAATGTTTCCTGGTTTGTCGCTGTTTGGAATACCATTCATATGGAGGCTATTTATGCTGAAGAACTATGCTCAAAAAATTCTGGAAGTATCCCCAAACCTACGAATCGATTCGGTCATTCTCAATGAAAAAGGTCAAAACAACACGGTCATTGAGGTCAATAATGAACTCATATTCCGTTTCCCCAAATATCAACAAGGCATTAAAGAGTTACATGAAGAAACGCGGTTATTAAAGTACATATACAAGTACATTACTCTTGATATACCAAATCCTATTTATGAGAGCCTCGAATCGCAGACCGTGGGAGAGATATTTGTAGGCTATCGTAAGATACCGGGAAAAACTTTCGACATGCAAGCTTTTCACTCTATGGGCCATGAAGATTTAGATGTGATAGCCAACCAGCTGGCACAATTTTTATTTGAATTGCATAGTATTCCTTTACAAGAAGAGTTCGTCGATCACCACTATCAAAAAAATCAATATAAGTATTGGGAGGACATGTACATACGTATTCAAGAGAAACTGTTTCGTTATATGAGCAATGAGAGTCAAGTACTCATAAGGAAGCATTTCGAGGATTTTTTGAATGATACAATGAACTTTCAATATAAACCAGCATTTGTGCATGGTGACTTCGGTGTGGGAAATATATTGATCGATTATCACCTTCCGAAAGTTGCAGGCGTAATTGATTTTGGCGGATCGCATGTAGGTGATCCTGCTGTGGATGCTGCCGCCATAATAAGCGGATACGGAGAAGATTTTTTGAAACAGATGTACAAATTCTACCCTGGTCTTCAAAGTGCTGAATCGCGAATGAGGTTTTACAGGGGCACATTTGCGCTTCAAGAAGCATTATTTGGTATTGAGAACAATGATGAAGAAGCGTTTAAGAACGGCATATTTAATTATCAATGATCACCCATGTCCAGGAGACATTCCTGCACCGCATTAGCATATCCTCCGATGCATTCCCGCCGCGCTGATCGGAACCCCCACCTTTTCGGCTTGGAACTATTCGAGCATAGGGGTTCGTGGGGGGATAAGAAGCTGGAGCGATTGGATTTCGTACGAGGAAAATCCGGTGGCGACGGGGGACGGAGAAGTATAGCAGTATAAAGATCGTGAATACATTAATCTGGCAGGGGCGTAAATGTGACGACCAAGCCGGTGAAGCCTCACTCGCAAACACAAAACAATTTCTTCCATGGAAGTCATTGGGGTATGATGATGAATAGTGAGCCGATGGAAAGGAAGGAGAATGTAGATGAAAACCTATATTGTGTTTGGGGCGAGTAAGGGGTTAGGCGATGCATTTGTCAGGGGAGTACCTCAGCAAGGAGATACAGTCTGGGTAGTTGCACGTAGCAGACCAAAAAGTCTGGATTTAGAGGACGGCATTCACCGGGAGTGGATACCGGCAGATTTGTCGGATCTCCATTCAGCCACACTTGTAAAGGACAAGCTGCAGAACGAAACAGTGGATGTTCTTATTTACAATGTGGGAGTTTGGGAAAAAGAAGGGTTTGAGGAGCACTATACCTTCGATAACGATGAACCTGCCGACATCAGTAATCTGATTCAAGTGAATATTACTTCCGCAATTGTATGTATTCAAGCATTGCTGCCTCATCTTCGCAAATCTGATGCGGGGAAAATCATTCTTATCGGTTCGACAGCCGGGCTGAATAATGCGAACAGCAGTCAAGTTTCCTTTGTTGCTTCAAAGTTTGCTATTCGGGGAATTTCAGAAGCTCTTAGAGAGCACACAAGAGAAGATGGAATTGCTGTGACATGTATCAATCCTGGAGAATTGGCTGCTGAAATTCCATATGAAGAAGGGGCTGACCGTGCCCTTTCTGTCTACAATGGAACACGAATTCCGCTTCAGGATATCGTTTCCTTAGTGAGATGTATTGTTAGCTTGTCTAGAGCAGCCTGTGTAAAAGAAATCAATATCCCGGCGTTAATGGATGCAAACACCTAATTTACCCTATGGGAGCTTTATTTAGGTAGTTGGAGCGATTGGATTTCGTACAGCGAGAATCCGATCGCGACGGGAGATGAATCAGAGCCAAGAAGCCGCGTTGGACGCGGGTTTGGGGGGCTAGCAGAAGGAGGCCTTTTCATTGAAAATAAGTGAATTGTCCAAAAGAACCGGCGCGAGTACCCGATCCATCAGGCATTATGAGAATAAAAAAATACTTTCCGCTGTTCGACTTGAAAATGATTACCGGGAGTTTGAGGAATCTGCCGTTGAACGTGTTGGAATGATCCAATTATGTCTAGGTTTAGGACTAACAATCGAGCAAATACAGGATTTACTGAAATGCGAGGAAAGCGGTCCCGAAGAATATGAAGTATGTGATGATGTGCTTGAAGTTTACCAGGAGAAGGAAGATCAAATCAGTAAACAAATTCGCGCGTTGGAAGTTGTTAAGAACCGATTAAATGAACAAATCGAGAAGATGATGGAAAGACGGAAATTGAAAAAAACTTCGAAATAAGAGGAGCCCAGCCTATACAGGACTGGGCTCCTCCCGGCAGTTATGCGAGTGGTTTCCTGAGCAGTGTAGTTACCTCATCTTCCGCGCATAACTCGGAAGCGAAAATTGATTTTTAAAGGATTTCTTCGTTCACGTGTCGAATGAGAAAGAGACCGTATTACTCGACAAGGGGATTTCCAATTTGTTTAACCAGATGAGTCA
>Ga0065721_10049136_pt1 | contig 44929 bp, 43 predicted proteins | sample Mesricmetagenome_FD_59108 | JGI IMG/M metagenome (GOLD analysis project Ga0065721, IMG submission 59108) | Mesophilic microbial community from rice straw/compost enrichment Sample: eDNA_1 v2 (version 2) | ecosystem: Engineered > Solid waste > Grass > Composting > Bioreactor | place: USA: Davis...
GGCAGCGGACGCGATGAAGGTCTCGCTCACGCCGGAGGCACGGCGGATCGTGACGGGCACAGGTGCCCGCGGACTGATCCGGCCGGGATCGGCGTCGATGACGATCTGATCGCCGGGCTGCAGGCGAAGGGTCTCCGGGTGCCGATCCGCCGGAAGGCGCAGGGGCAGGATGCCCATGCCGATCAGGTTGGAGCGATGGATCCGCTCGAAGCTCGAGGCCAATACGGCGCGTGTGCCCAGGAGCGCCACGCCTTTCGCGGCCCAGTCCCGGGACGAGCCCATGCCGTAGCGCTCGCCGGCCACCACGACCACCGACGATCCTTCCTTGGCGTAGCGTTCGGCGGCGCGCCACAGCGGAAGGTGTTCGCCGGAGCCGACATGGACCGTGAAGCCGGGGGCGATCTGCGGATCGAGGAGGTTGCGGACGGACTTGTTGGTGAACAGGCCCCGGACCATGGTCTCCCAGTTGCCGCGCCGGGAGGCGAAGACGTTCAGGTCGCGACGGTTCTCGCCACGCTCCACCAGATATTCTGCCGCTTCTCCCGTTTGCGGGATCTGTCCGGCCGGGGAAATGTGGTCGGTGGTGACGTCGTCGCCCAGCACGAGCAGCGGGTGCGCCGCATAGGTGCCCAGCAGCGTGCCTTTGCCGAAGCCCGCGAAGGGTGGGCGCCGGATATAGGTTGAGTTCTGGTCCCAGGGGAACAGGGCTGTGGCGGGCGCATCGAGCACGCGCCAGGTTTCGCTGGCCTCGGCCTCGTCATAAGAGGTCTCGTAATCGCCTGCATTCGAGGCCGACGCGAGGGCCGTATCGATCTCGTCACCCGTGGGCCAGAGATCCGCGAGACGGATCACTTCACCCGATGGTGAGCGTCCGATCGGATCGACGAGGATGTCGCGGTTGACGTCTCCAGCGAGAGCAAACGCGACCACGAGGGGAGGGGAGGCGAGGAAGCCCGCTTCGAGCTGCGGATGAACGCGGCCTGGGAAGTTTCGGTTGCCTGACAGGACGGCCACGGGGACGATGCCGCGCTCGGCCATGGCCTGCTCGACGATTGCAGGCAACGGGCCCGAATTGCCGATGCAGGTCGTGCAGCCATAGCCCACGATGCCGAAGCCGATCGCCTCCAGATCCTCCAGCAGGCCGGAGCGGCGCAGATAGCGCTCGGCGGTCGGCGAGCCGGGGGCAAGCGAGGTCTTCACCCAGGCAGGTGGGGCAAGGCCGAAACGGCGCGCCTTGCGGGCGAGCAGGCCTGCCGCAACCAGCAATCTTGGGTCGGACGTGTTGGTGCAGCTCGTGATCGCCGCAATCGCCACGGACCCATCGCCCGGCTGCCCGGCAGAGGCCGTGGAAGGCCGTGTCGCCAGCATCGGCGCGAGGGCTTCGACGGTCTTTCCCGCCGAAATGCGGTCCTGCGGCCGACGGGGACCCGCAAGGCTGATCTCGACCTCGTCAAGGTTGACCTCGACCACGTCGGTGAAGCGGGGCGAAGCCTCCGGATTGAACCATAATCCCTGCCGCTTGGCATATTCCTCGACAAGGTGAAGCTGCTCCGCGGAGCGGCCTGTCTCGCGCAGATAGCGCAGGGTTTGCCCGTCGATGGGGAAGAAGCCGGAATTGGCGCCGAATTCCGGCGTCATGTTGGCGATGACGGCGCGATCCCCAGCCGAGAGCGCCGAGACACCTTTGCCAAAGAACTCGACGAAGCGATCCGCCAGGTCGATGCGCCTGAGCCTTTCGGTCACGGTCAACGCGAGATCGGTCGCGAGCACGCCCTGCCGCAAACGCCCCGTGAGCCGAACGCCGATAACCTCCGGCACCCGGATCATGACGGGCATGCCGAACAGGACGCTCTCGGCCTCCAGGCCGCCCACGCCCCAGCCGAGCACGCCGATGCCGTTGATCATCGGCGTGTGGCTGTCGGTGCCGATCAGGGTATCGGGCATGGCCCACGGCACGCCGTCCTGCGCGATGGTGGTGACGACGGTCGCCAGACGCTCCAGGTTGAGCGTGTGCATGATGCCCGTACCGGGCGGATGGATGCGGACCCCCGTGAGGGCCCTTGTCGCCCACTTCATGAAGCGGTAGCGCTCGGCGTTGCGCCCGAACTCGCGTTCCATGTTGCGCCGGAGCGCATCGGGGACGCCGAACACGTCGACGGCCAGGGAATGATCCGTCGACACATCGACGGGCAGAACGGGATTGAGCCGGCCCGGATCGTGTCCGGCTTCGGCGAGGGACGCGCGCATCCCGGCGATATCCACCAGGGCAGGGCCGCAGGTCGTGTCATGCATCATGACGCGGCCGGGCAGGAATGGGATCTCTTCCTGGCTTTGGCCGCTGTCCAGCCATTCGAGGATCGCCGCCTTGGCGCGCGAGGCGTCATGTCCCGCACTCCGCAGGACATTCTCGAGCATGATCCGCAGGATATGCGGCAGGCGGTGGAGATCGCCGCCTGCTGCCGCGGGAAGATCGATGATGTAGTGCTTCTCCCTTTGGGAGAGTGGAAACAGTCTCCTTAGACTGCGTCGTTGGCGCGCTAAATATAGTCCGGTAATTGCATAATTTGTTTCTCAAATGCAATATATTTTGCATTTGAGCGCGGCTTTTTGCAAAGTGACTGAGATCTACAATCTCGCTACACCAAGGAGTGCCTTCTCTGAAGCCCGGCAATCATGAAAGATCAGACGCTTTCGCTCCGTTTGAGGGCGATGCGGACGCATCCCGGCCTTGTCCTGATGGGGCGCGGGTTGTTGAAGAAGGAGGCGCCAGCCCTTGGGATATTCCGGATCTGGGCCAAACTTCCACCGTTAAGCAAACGCGGTCGCTGATTGAAGCAATCGCACACGCTTTGCCCGTACCGCGACAGCAGTGCTGCGCGGATTCAAGATCGAGGATGTTTGCGGAGAATTAAATAATGGCGGAGGGAGCGGGATTCGAACCCGCGATACGGTTGCCCGTATACACACTTTCCAGGCGTGCGCCTTCAACCACTCGGCCACCCCTCCGTAAAGCTCTCAGGCTTTGCTGGCCGCTTGAGGATCGCTCCGCAGCGGGCCAGAGATTCCGCATGCAGCGGAGGGCGTTCGTGTAGCTCTAAATAGAGGCAAAAGGCAAGATCCAAGTTGCAACGAAAAGGAGGCGACACTTTGCCTTCTTGTGAAAACGCCCTAAAATAGCCCCTTCGTTCGGAGAGGCATCTTGTTGAAGTTTCTGGCGCGTATGCTCGGCTTGCTGCTGGTCGCCGCAGGGTTCGTTGGTTTGGTGATCGATGGCACCCGTTCGATCGTCAATAACATGATATCATTCACAACCGTCGATGGCCTGATCGGCCTTGCGGTTCCCGGCGGCGTTCCGGAGCTTCAGACCCGCGTCGCGACCCGGCTTTCCCCCTGGCTCTGGGATTCCCTCTTCATCCATCTTCTCCAGCTTCCGGCATCCGTGACAGCTTTCCTCGTCGGGGCCTTCCTGCTCTGGGTGGGACAGAAGTCCATGGAGCCCATCGGTTACCTGGCCGGGCGCTGACTTTCTGCGGAAGCCTCACGGGTTGGTGACGGAAGCGGGTCTTCGCGCCGGGGCGAAGCGTCACTACATGAGACGAAACGAGGACCCGCCATGTTTGGATTTCGCAAGCGACTCGACCTTCCGACGCCCTCGGAGGCCCTACCCGGACGCCAGACGCCGCTGGAGACGGCGTCGACCCATTTCATCAACGGACACCCCCTCAAGCCACCCTATCCGGACGGGTTCGAGAGGGCCATGTTCGGCCTCGGCTGCTTCTGGGGAGCGGAGCGGAAGTTCTGGCAGCTGGGAGACGGCATATGGATCACGGCCGCGGGCTATGCGGCCGGCCTGACGCCCAATCCGACCTACGAGGAGGTCTGCACCGGGCTGACCGGCCATAACGAGGTGGTGTTCGTGGTCTTCGACCCTCGGAAGATTTCCTACGAGACGCTCCTGAAGACGTTCTGGGAGAGCCATGATCCGACCCAGGGCATGCGCCAGGGCAACGACATGGGCACCCAATACCGTTCCGGGATCTATGTCTTCGACGAGAGTCAGCGCGGGGCCGCCGAGGCCAGCCGGGACGCTTACGAGAAGGCGCTCGCCGCGAAGGGCTACGGGCCGGTGACGACCGAGATTCTTGAAGCCGGGCCGTTCTACTTTGCAGAGGATTATCACCAGCAATACCTGGCGAAGAACCCCAACGGCTATTGCGGGCTCGGCGGGACGGGCGTGACCTGCCAGATCGGAACCGGCATCGCGGCCGCTTAACGCGCCCTCCCGGCTGGAGGGCGGTCTCGCCTGATGGGAAAGGACGAAGCCCCTGCGTCTCTTGAGACGCAGGGGCTTTTTTCTTGAGGTGATACGCTACCGCTCCGTTCCGGTTCAGGGGGCCGCCAGGACGCGGCGGCACTCGGACGGAAGCTGCGCCAGCGTCAGGGGAGGGCGAGGCTTGCCGGGCTTGGGGTGAAGCATCTCGGGCGTGAACCAGCGGGTCAGCTCCGCTCCGCAGCCATCTCCGTCCGGAGGCGGGCTCTGATCCTCGCAGGCGGCGCTCCCGTTTGGGCAGGCGAGGCGGACATGGAAATGGTAGTTGTGCCCGAACATGGGCCTGATCTTCCGCAGCCATGCACGGTCCTCTCCAGCCTCGCGGCAGAGCGCCTTCTTGATGGCGGGGTTCACGAAGATGCGGGCAACGCCCCGCTCCGTCGCGGCGGCGCGGAGGAGGGCGGTGTGCTGTGGAGTCCAGACTTGGGGGTCTATGTCGAGCCCGTCTGGTCTCACGACATTCGTCGCCGACATTTCCTCGCGCTCTGCGCGGCTCAGGCGGCGCGTCGGCATGGGCGTCAGCCAGATGTCGGCGTCGAGGCCGATCTGGTGAGAGGCATGGCCCGTGATCATCGGCCCCCCGCGCGGCTGCGCCATGTCGCCCAGGAGCAGGCCCGGCCAGCCGTTGACCTGCGGCACCTTCGCGGACAGCCGCCGGAGGAACGCGACCATCTCCGGATGGCCCCAGTTCCGGTTGCGGGACAGGCGCATGACCTGCCAAGTCTCTCCGTCTGTCGGGATCCCGACAGCGCCTGCCAGGCAGCCGCGGGCATAGCCGCCTATGGAATGCGCCGGCAGGGCCGCCGGCTTGTCCCGGCGGCCGAACAGCTCCTTCGCGGCGACGGATGGGGCGTCAGGATGCGCCAGGGGCGGAAGCGGTTTGGGATTGAGACTTCCCTTGTCCTGGGCTGTGGCCGTGCTGGCGAGGACAACGAGAAGGCTCGAAGCGAGAATCCGAATCACGTGCATGGGGGAAGGCTAGAGCATCGCGCAGGGAAGTGGAGCCTGCCCATCACGCAGACCCGCGCTTCCGGGATAGGCAGACGGTTGAGGCCGGTCGAACGTTTCCGGCCCCATATCCAAGGCAGAAGAGGCCGACTGGTCAATGCCGCGGCTGCGGACGGGCTCCCGTCTCCGTTCGCCGGGACATGTGGCCGGGACCGGGAGTGTGTTTGTCGTGGCCATTCCCCAAACGGCGCGCCACGGTGCGGTATGGCGGCGCCGGGCGGCGACGCGGGCGCCGGCGCGAAGACGAGAAGGGGAGCAGTAGGGCCGCCACGGCCGCTCCTATGCCGGCCAGGATAGCCGTTGTGGCGATGGGATGGATCTGCGCCTCGAGAAGCAGGCTCGACTTGCGCGGCTCTCCCGGGAGCGAGGAATAGACGTCCCCGTCCTGCCGGGCACGGTAGAGATTGTCCCTCATCGCCGGGCGCTCGGGATGATGGGTCGTCTGGCTGGAATAGCCGGTCCATTCCATGGCCCGGTCGACCATGCGCGGCGCGACCTTGCCCATGGCGCCGATGGCCCATCCGCCGAACCCGACGGTCATCTCCCGCCGCTTGTTCTCCGCCGCGAAGACGATGGCCCTCGCGACCAGGTGCGGATCGTAGCTGGGAGGCGGAACGGCCGTCTCCGCGCCGAGGTAATTACGGGCATGTTCCACATAGGGCGTATCGATGGACGAGGGCTTGATCAGGCAGACCCAGACCGGGACACCCTCGCTTTCCAGCTCCATCCGGAGCCCGTCGGTAAATCCCTTTACGGCGTGCTTGGATGCGGAATACTGCGTCTGGAGCATCATGGTGCGCTCGGACAGGACGCTTCCCAGGTTGATGATGGTGCCGCCCCGGTTGCGCAGATGCTCGGCTGCAATCGTCGAACCATAGACGACGCCCCAGTAATTCACCTCGAAGAGCCGGCGCTGGTCCTGCATGGGGATCCGGTCGAGGGAGCCGTAGAGCGCCACGGCCGCGTCGTTGATCCAGGTGTCGAAGCCGCCGAAGGTCTCGATGGCCTGCCGGGCCACCTGCTCCAGATCCTCGTACCTGCTGACATCGGCCGGAACCGCGATGGCGCGCGTCCCGGTCCGCTTCAGTTCGTCGGCGATCTGTCGCAGGGCATCCGCGTTGCGCGCGACGAGCACGAGCCCCCGTGCGCCGCGCTCGGCCAGAAGCCGGGCCGTCGCGAGACCGATCCCGCTCGAAGCGCCGGTGATGACGACGACCTGCTCTGCGACCGGCTTCTGCTGAAATCTCATCTTCTGCTCCTTCGCTCCCGTTGCGCCTTCGAAACCGGTTCAAACCGGTTCAACGTGAGGACAAAAGTCGGGTTCCCGCGCCTGGCGGCGGCGGTCGGACGCCCCTCCTGCGGCGCGGCTTCCGCCGTAAGGCGTCCCCGGCGCCAAAATGGCCCGGAACCCGCGTTTTCGCCCGAGCGTTGCCATGGCATCGAAGGACAGAGGAGAAGACGATGGAGACGACGACACAGAGCAGCGCCGTCCGCGAGACCCACACTCTGATCGCCAGTGACAAGGTTGAGGGAACGCCTGTCCGGCGGACTGACGGCGAGAAGATCGGGACGATCGAGCGCGTCATGATCGACAAGCGCTCGGGCAAGGTGGCCTATGCGGTTATGAGCTTCGGCGGCTTCATGGGCCTCGGCGAGGAATACTACACGCTCCCCTGGGGCGTCCTGAGGTACAACACGGAGCTGGACGCCTATGAGCTGAACCTGACCGAGGATCAGCTTCGCGGCGCCCCGCGCCGGACCGCGGAAGGGCACGACGCCTCCTACGACCGCCAATGGGAGGAGCACGTCCACCGCTATTACAACGCCACGCCCTATTGGGGAGAAAGCGATCCGTTGAGCACCGGCCGCTGAGCGACCCTTCCGCACCAGGATCAAACGACAATCGCCCGGCTTTCGCCGGGCGATTTTTTGTCGGGTCCGGCGAGCAGGAAGGGTCCTGCCTGCCGTACCGAACGGTTCAGCCTCAGCGCTTCGACTTCGTCGAAGACTTGCGGGAGCCGGAGGAGCGCTTCGTGCCGACGGCGCTCGACTTCTTGGTCGAGGACGTGCGGCTCGTGGCGGCCGCCGCGCGAGCCGGGGACTTGCCCGAGCTGCGAGACTTGGACGCGGTGCTCTTCGAAGGGCTCTTGGCCGCGGTGCGGATCGAGGACTTCGACGCCGAGGAACGGCTCGAAGACTTCGAGGCCGAAGACCGGGTCGAGGGCTTCGCGCTGCTGCGGGCCGAGGTGCTGCGGGACGCGCTGGAACGCGAAGCGCTCGAACGCGAGGACGCTGCGCTGCGGCTCGACTTGGACGGAGCCTTCTTGGCCGCCGTGCTGCGGGAAGCAGCGCTGCGAGCCGAGGACTTCGCGGCCGACTTGGCGGGCGCCTTCTTGGCGGACGAACGCGAGGTGGTGGCCTTCGCGGCCGTCTTCTTGGCGCCGGACTTGGCAGCGCTGGTCCTGCTCGTGCCGGACTTGCTGGCGCCAGACTTGGACGCTGCGCTGCGGCTCGCCGTCTTGGACGGAGCCTTCTTGGCCGCCGTGCTGCGGGAAGCAGCGCTGCGGGTCGAGGACTTCGCGGCCGTCTTCTTGGCGCCGGACTTGGAAGCCGTCTTCGTTCCACTCTTCGCCGCGCTCTTGCGGGACGAGGTCCCGGCCGATTTCGCGGCGGACTTGCGGGCCGTCGAGGTGCCGCTCTTGGCACTGGACGTTCCGCTCTTCTTGCTGGAAGAGCTGCGGCGAGCGCTGCTCTTCTTTTTGGTGCTGGTCGCACCAGAGTCACCCGTGAACAGCATCGTCAGCGGGTTTGACTTCTCGTCTGTCGGCATAGCCGCCTCCTTCAAGGGCCTTCGCGTGCAACCGTCACGCTTCGAAGGCAACGTCGTTATACCAAGCGGGTTCCGATTAACGGAAAGTGTAGAAAGTAAAACGAGCACATTTTCTGTGGATACTTTTCGCCTGCTGATGCTTTCAGGCTTGCGCTCAGAGGGCGCGATGCATCCCGCAATACTGCTGTTCAGTGTGTCGCTTCGATCATCTCGATCGTTTTCGCGTGCTGCGATGACAATCCATAAATCACTATGATATCAATGAGTTATATGATGTCGAACGCGCGACGACTTGCACGTCTTCCGCCGCGTTCCCCTTCGTACATATAGGTATGGCATTCGCAAGCAACGCATGCCGCAACGCTCTCGAAAAGCGTGACGACGGCAGACGAAAAATTTTTGCGATCGGCATCCCGGATCGTGCCTTTCATGGCCTGAGCGGCATGCGGATCGCGCTCTCGCGACAGCTGATCCGATGTGTGTCGCGCGTGACGCCGCGTGGATCGATCCACCTGAGGCTCGCGCTGCGGCGGAGCCATACCGGCATCGCGGATGTCGCTTATGCGCGGGACGTGGAGGCCGTTTGCGGACGGCGGAACGTCACCCGCGGCATGTGCGCACCCGCACGGCAGAGGGTCTCGGGCGCCTCTGACATCCGGCATCCTTGGGGCGACATACGGCGACGCCTCTGCGGCTTCGCACGATGCACGACCTGCGGCATCCGGCCGGTTCCGGCCATGTGAAAATGCCTTCACGGGAAAGGGTTCAGGCGTTAAGCCAGGGACAACCCTCCATCGAGCCTATTCCGGTCCTCGCAGACGTGTCCCATCGCAGCATCCTCGCCGTCGTCTTCTGGATGACCGGCGCTCTCCTGTCCTTCTCGGCGACCGCCGTTGCCGTGCGTGCTCTTTCGGGGACCTTCTCGGTGTTCGAGATCCTGTCCATCCGCAACGGTACGGCGGTCGCGTTCCTGCTTCTGCTTGCGGCCTTCCGACCGGTGCTGCGCCCCGGTGTCACGTCCAGCCGCATCGGGCTGCATCTCGTGCGCAACGTGGTGCATTTCGCCGGCACGGCAGCCTGGGCGTTCAGCCTGACGATCCTGCCCCTGGCCACTGTGTTCGCGCTCGAATTCACCTCGCCCGCCTGGGTGGCGCTCCTGGCCATTCCGCTCCTTCAGGAACGGCTGACGCAGGGGCGTCTGGTGGCTGTGGTGCTCGGCTTCATCGGTGTTCTCATCATCCTCCGGCCCGGAGCCGAGACGGCGCAGCCCGCAAGCCTCATGGTGCTCGGCGTCGCGCTCGCGTTCGCCCTGGTGGCCATCGTGACGAAGCGGCTCACGGCGACCGAGAGCACCTTCTCGATCATCTTCTTCATGAACCTGATGCAGCTGCCCATGAACCTGATCGGGGCGGATTGGAGCTTCTGGCGGCGCCTGGAGGTCTCGCAGGCGCTGCCTCTCCTGGGGCTCTGTGCGGGCGGCCTGCTCTCGCATTTCTGCCTGACGAACGCCTATCGCCATGGGGATGCGAGCATGGTCGTGCCGCTCGATTTCCTGCGCATTCCGCTGATCGCTTTCGTCGGCTGGAGGCTTTATGGCGAGCCTCTCGATCCCTATGTGTTCGTCGGCAGTGCCTGCATCATTGCCGGTATCCTCTACTCCCTGCGCCGCGAGGCGAAATTCTCATGAGCTGGTCCCCACAACAGGATGCCGCCCTCAAAGCCGTCGCCGAGTGGCTGCGGCGCGGAGACCGGCCGGTCTTCCGCCTCTTCGGTTATGCGGGCACGGGCAAGACGACCCTGGCCCGGCACATCGCCGAAGGCGTGGACGGAGAGGTCGCTTTCGGGGCCTATACGGGCAAGGCGGCCCTGGTGCTGCGCTCCAAGGGGTGCAGTGACGCTTCGACGATCCACTCCATGATCTATCGCTCCCGCGAGTCCGACGAGGGCGGGCCGCAATTCGTCCTCAACCGGCAGAGCCAGGCCGCCAAGGCCGACCTCATCGTGATCGACGAATGCTCGATGGTAGACGAGGAACTCGGCCGCGATCTCCTGTCCTTCGGTCAGCCCGTTCTCGTGCTCGGCGATCCCGCACAGCTGCCGCCGGTGAAGGGCGGCGGGTTCTTTACCGAGGCGGAGCCGGACGTGATGCTGACGGAGGTGCATCGCCAGGCGCAGGACAATCCCATCGTGCACATGTCCATGAAGGTGCGGGAAGGGGGGCGGCTGGAGCCTGGGACCTATGGCGAAAGCCGCGTCATCCGCCGCCGCGAGATCGACGCGGCCCGCGTGATGGAAGCCGACCAGGTGCTGGTCGGCCTCAACAAGACGCGGCGCCTCTACAACACCCGCCTGCGCGAGCTCAACGGTTATCGCGACCCCATGCCGGCGGCGGGCGAGAAGCTCGTATGCCTGCGCAACGACAAGACGAAGGGTCTCCTCAACGGTGGAACCTGGAACATTCAGGCCCTGCGCGGCATCCGCAACGACTTCATCCGCATGGATGTGCTGCCCGACGACGATGGCCGCCGAAGGGCCGTGGACGTCTCGGTTCACAAGGCCTTCTTCGAAGGGGGCGAGGAGGAGATTCCTTTCGCCCTGCGCCGCGAATCCGACGAGTTCACCTATGGCTATGCGCTCACCGTTCACAAGGCTCAGGGCTCGCAGTGGGACGATCTGGTCCTGTTCGACGAATCCTATGCCTTCCGCGAGCATCGCAGCCGCTGGCTCTATACGGGCCTCACGCGTGCCGCAGAGAAGATAACCGTGGTCACCTGACGGAGACGGGGCGCAGGCGGGCAGACTTTTGCCGGAGCGGCCGTTGATCTGCATGGGTCTTCGCCCTATCGGTTATCGGACGCCTCGTCGATGGATGAGCCTTGCAACGGACAACCCCGGAAGACATGGTGCCCGAGACAGAAACGGCAGCGCGGATCGAAGACCTTGAGCGTCAGATCGCCGAATTGCGCGATGCCGTTGCCGCGCGGGATGCCTTCCTGGCAGTGGCCGCCCATGAATTGCGCAATCCCATGACGCCGATCCTGGCCCATGTGCAGCGCCTGCGCCGGATGAGCGAGGCATCCGGTCCCCTAGGGGATGCTTCCGCCAGAGGCGATCTCGCGAGCGGGCTTGCCCGCCTCGAGAAGCTGGTCGAGCACTATGTGCGCCGCGCGACCGCCCTGCTCGAAGTGTCGCGCATGACCACCGGCAAGCGGGACCTGGATATCGAGGTCTTCGATCTTGCCGAGCTGGCGCATGACGTCGTCGAGGCTGCGCGACCTGCGGCCCATTACGCCGGCTCGTCCATCGCCCTCGTCTCGCCGGACACGATCATGGTCCGAACCGACCGCCTGGCCATGGAGCAGATCCTCGACAACCTGGTCTCGAATGCCATCAAATATGGCCAAGGGCGCCCCATCGACCTAAGTGTCCGCTCGGACGCAGATCGGGTCATCGTCGCGGTCCAGGATCAGGGCGTCGGCATTTCGCCCACGGACCGGTCTCGGATCTTCGGCCAGTTCGAACGGGCCGTCGGCCAGGGATCGTCGATCGGCGGATTCGGAGTGGGGCTGTGGGTGGTCGGACAATTGGTAGACGCGATGGGGGCGAGGATCCAGGTGGAGAGCTCGCCTGGACAAGGAACGACCATGACGCTTCACCTTCCTCGAAATGAAACGGATCTGACATGAGCGACAAGGTGAGGGACTTCCGGTGAGCGACAGGCGCATCGAAAAGCTCTCGACGGGGATCGAGGGGCTGGACACCATCCTTGAAGGCGGTGTCCTGCGCGGGGGAATCTACATCGTTCAGGGCACTCCCGGTGCCGGCAAGACGATCCTCGGCAACCAGCTCTGCTTCAATCATGCGGCGCGGGGCGGGCGGGCGCTCTATGTGACCCTGCTGGCCGAGACGCACGGGCGCATGCTCGCCCATATCAGCCAGCTCGCTTATTTCGACGAGGCCGCCATTCCCGATGGCGTGTCCTATCTCAGCGCCTTCCGGATCCTCGAAACGGAGGGCCTGAAAGGCCTCACGGAGGCCTTGCGGCGGGAGATCCGCGCGCGGCAGGTCGATCTCCTGATCCTCGACGGGCTCGTCTCGGCCGAAGAAACCGCAGGCACGCCCCGGGAGTTCAAGAAGTTCATCCATGAGCTCCAGATCCAGGCAGACCTCGCGGATTGCACCATGGTCCTGCTCACCAGCGCGGCCGCCGATCAGGGGTTTGCGTCTGCGGAACATACGATGGTGGACGGCCTCGTCGAGCTGCGGACCCGTCTGCGAGGGCGGCGCTCCGAGCGCGAGCTGATCGTCCACAAGATGCGGGGCGGCGGCTTCATCCGCGGCCTGCATTCCTTCCAGGTGACGACGGCCGGCATCTTGGTCCAGCCGCGCATCGAGGCTCTTCTTGCAACGCCCAGCCGTCCGATTGCCGCCGACGGTCCCCTGCTGTCCACGGGCATCCCAGAGCTCGACGCGTTGCTCGGCGGCGGCCTGCACCTTCATTCCACGACGCTCCTGATGGGGCCGGCCGGCTCGGGCAAGAGCACGGTCGGCCAGCATTTCCTCGGCGCTGCGCACGAGCCCGGCCTCTATCTGAGCTTCGACGAGAATCCGGAATCGATCCGCTTCAAGGCGCGGTCCTTGGGACTTCCGGTGGAGCAGAAATTCGACAGCGGTGAGGTCGAGATCCTCTGGCAGCCTTCGACCGAGGGAATTTTCGACGAAATCTGTCTTCGGCTCGTGGATCGAGTCCGGTCGCGGGGCGTGCGGCGGATCTTCGTCGACGGGATCAATGATTTCGTGCAGATGACCGGCGAGGAAAGCCGGATCGGGCCGGCTCTGACGGCACTGACGAATGAGTTCCGTGCCTTAGGGGCCACCATGATCGGAACCTTCGAGCTCGATTTCAACGGGATCGTGCCTGGCCAGCCTCTCACGGGCCTGCCGATCCTGGGGCTGTCTCCGATCGCCGAGAACATCCTGGCTATGCGCTTCGCGGCTCTCGGCGCGGACGTCCATCGTCTGATCGTGGCCTTGAAGGCGCGCGACAATGCTATCCGGCCTCAGTTCCGGCGCTATGACATCACTGCGCACGGCATCGAGATCGAGGCCGATTCCACGCAAGCGGACCGGATCCTGCAGGAACTGGTGCGCCAGAGCGGGGCGAGCCCTGTGTCCTTCGCGGCTGCTCCCTTCTCTCCCGACAAGCCTTCGGGAGGCGGCACGTGAAGACCATTCTCGTGGTGGACGATGAGTGGGCGATCGCCGAGGTCCTCGAGGCTCTCCTCGGGGACGAGGGTTACCGGGTCATCGTCGCCAATAACGGAAAGCAGGGGCTCAAGCGCCTCGAGGAATGGCGTCCCGATCTCATCATGCTCGATTTCATGATGCCGATTATGGACGGGCCGGCGACCTTCGCGGTGCTCAAGGCCGATCCCGCCACGTCTTCCATCCCGGTCATCCTCATGAGTTCCCTGCCGGAGGAGACCGTGGCGGAGCGATGCGCCGGCTACAGCGCCTTCCTGCGTAAGCCCTTCCGGATCGCCGCCGTGCTGGAGGCCATCGGCACGGCCCTGTGCTGAGCCTGTCCGGAAACATGGACGCGCCGCATGGAACCTGAACGGTTCCGGGACTTTATGTCCGGGGAGCGACCATTTTCCCCGAAGGAGACGGCGATGCTGAAATGGGCCCTGATCTTTCTCGTGATCTCCCTCGTGGCAGGGGCCCTGGGCTTCACCGGCATCGCGTCCGGCGCCAAGACCATCTCCAAGATCCTCTTCGGTCTCTTCCTTGCCCTCTTCATCATCCTGCTGCTTCTCGCCTGGAGCGCCGGCGAGCTGATCTTCTAGCCGCGACGCGATCTGCTCTCTGCGCATTGCTCAGCTTACTCATGCGTGCAGTGCATGAGGACCCTGCTTCATTGGGGTATGTGCCCTTAAGGAAGGCCCGCTAAGAGAGGTCGGAGCCAAACTCGTTCGTTTCCGGCCTGCTTCTCGAAACGTTCTTTCGTGCGGGGGTGGGCCCGCAACATATTCCGAAAGGGACTTTCATGAAGCGTCGCACTTTCCTTCAGGCCGCCACGCTGGCAACGGCCGCCGGGACCGTTGCCATGCCGGCCATCGCTCAATCCTCCCCCGAGATCCGCTGGCGTCTGACCTCTGGCTTCCCGAAATCCCTCGACACGCTCTTCGGCGGCGGCGAACTCCTGTCGAAATACGTGTCGGAGGCGACGGACGGCAAGTTCCAGATCCAGCCCTTCGCGGCGGGTGAGATCGTCGGCACGCCGCAGGCCGCCGATGCGGTCGGCAACGGCACCGTCGAGATGGCGCATACCTGCTCGTACTACTACATCGGCAAGGACCCCACCTTCGCGATCGGCACGAACCTGCCCTTCGGCCTCAACTCGCGCCAGACCAATGCCTGGCTGTACCATGGCGACGGCAACAAGCTGCTCAACGAGTTCTACGCCAAGTACAACCTCTTCGCGCTCCCGGCTGGCAATACGGGCGCCCAGATGGGCGGTTGGTTCCGCAAGGAGATCAAGACCGTCCAGGACCTCCAGGGTCTGAAGATGCGCATCGCGGGCCTTGCCGGCCAGATCATGGCGAAGCTCGGCGTGGTGCCGCAGCAGATCGCCGGCGGCGATCTCTATCCGTCGCTCGAGCGCGGCACCATCGACGCTGCCGAGTGGGTGGCGCCTTACGACGACGAGAAGCTCGGCCTGAACAAGGTCGCGCCCTATTACTACTATCCCGGTTTCTGGGAGGGTGGTCCGGCGATCCATTTCTTCATCAATCTGGAGAAGTGGAATGCCCTGCCGAAATCCTATCAGGCAGCCATCCAGGCCGCGGCCGGCTACGCGAATGTGGACACGCAGGCCAAGTACGACGCCCGCAACCCGGCGGCCCTGCGCAGCCTGATCGGCGCCGGCGCGCAGCTGCGCCCGTTCTCCCAGGAGATTATGGAGGCCGCCTACAAGTCCGCCCACCAGATCTACGACGAACTCAGCGCCTCAAACCCGGCCTTCAAGAAGCTCTACGACAGCTACAAGGCTTTCCGGGGCGAGGAATATCTCTGGTTCCAGGTGGCGGAATACGCCTACGACAACTTCATGATCCGCGCCCGCGCCAAGGGTTGAGATCAGAATTGAGTTCGGGGCGGGCGCGTCGGCGCCCGCCTCACGAGGCTATTGGCTCGTATCCTCGACGGCCATATCCCGGCCTGCCAGCTTGCTGGCGAAATAGGCGACGGTCTGCGAATAGACCTGCGACTTGTTCCATTGCCGCAGGGCCTCGAAATTGGGTGTGCCGGGCGACCAATCTGCACCGCGCACCCAGCCGTGGCCCTTGAGGTAATTGGCAGTGGAAGCCAGCACGTCGATCGGGCTGTGGAGCAGATCCGCCCGCCCGTCACCGTCGAAATCCACCGCATAACGCACGTAGGATGTCGGCATGAACTGGGTCTGGCCGAGTTCGCCCGCCCAGGCGCCACGCATCTCGCCGGGCCTCAGGTCGCCCCGGTCCACGATCCGCAGGGCATCGAAGAGCTGCCCCTGGAACATCTCCGTGCGCCGGCAATCATACGCGAGGGTCGCGACGGACCGGATGGTCGCCATGTTGCCCTTCACGGCCCCGAAATCGCTCTCCAGCCCCCAGATCGCCACCAGCACCGGGCCAGGAACACCGAATTGCCGCTCGATGCGCGCCAGCGCGCCCGCATGCTTGCGCAGCATCGCCGCGCCGGTCTTGAGCCGGTAGGCCGAAACCATGCGGCCGGCGAACTGCTCGAAGCTCTGCTTGAAGACGCCCTGCCCACGATCCTTCCGGATCACGCTCGGGTCGAAGGTGACGCCCGCCAGTCCGGTCTCGACGGCCGCGGAAGAAATCCCCTGCTGAACGGCCTCCTGACGGATGTCGTCGAGCCATTTCTCGAAACCGGCAGGGTCCCGGCAGGTCGCCGCGGCGACCGGTCCGGCCGCCGTCAGGCCTATCGCGAGAATCCATAGGCGCATCGTGGCCGACATCGGTTCTCTCCAAATTTTGCCAAGTTTGCTTTGCCAAGGTGTTTACGTTGTCAAGGTTCCTGGCGACCTAGGGTCCGATCGGGACAACTCAAGAGGACGATGGCGCAACCGGAAGCTCCGCAGGGCGTTTCCACAACGGATCCTTTTGTTCTCGGAGAGTTCCATGACGTTGCGAATGCGGCCAATCAGGTGCCCGGCGATCCTCCTGGCCGCAATCGTCCTGCTGGCGGCCGGCCTGCCGGGGCAAGCCGTTGCGCGTCTTGCCGGCGACGTCCGGCCCGCCGTCTCGGCACATTTCGATTCCCGGGCGGATCGAACCCGCATCGCCCAGCGTGTCGGCAATTCCTGCATGATGATGATCCTGCCCCAGGCGTGGAGCATCGCGTCGCAGGACGAACGGCGCATCGTCCTGTCCGCCTCCGACGGCAGGGAGCTCGAAGTGGTCCTGCGTCCCGCCCGCGCCGCGAGGGACCTGCCGCAAGCCGATCCGGCAAGCCGGGACGCCGCGCTCCTCCAGCAGGATCACGAGGGCCTGTTCGGACGCCCGGCCCAGGCCGCCACGCTGGTATCCCTGCCGGCAGGCGCCAAGCGCTGGACCGCGACATGGATCGACGCCAGCCTTCCGGGCGCTTCCCGCGAGGTGACCCTCGACACGCTCATCGTCCCGTTCTCCGACGAATGGGTGCTCGAATTATCCCTGGCCCAGGCAGGAACGCCCGCTGCCTACGAGCAGCTGATGACGGAACTCCTCACGGGTCTGCGGCGCGAGTCCGCCGATGCCTGCTCCTCCGGTGCGCCGTGATGCGCCGTTTTCGTCCGGAGCCATCCATGCCCTATCATGCGGCATCGCTCCGACCGTCCCGTCACTCACATCCGGAAAGCCGTTCATGGACGTCATCATCTACCACAACCCCGCCTGTGGAACCTCGCGCAACACCCTCGGGCTCATCCGCAATGCGGGCATCGAGCCGCATATCATCGAGTACCTGAAGACGCCGCCGACCCGGCTCCTGCTGCGGCAGCTGATCGGCCGGATGGGGATCCCGGTTCGGGACGTCGTGCGGGAGAAGGAGGGGCTCTTTCAGGAACTCGGCCTCGGCCGTCCCGGCGTCACCGACGACGCCCTCCTCGACGCCATGGTGGAGCATCCGAGCCTCATCAACCGGCCTATCGTGGTAACGCCGCTCGGCGTCAGGCTGTGCCGCCCCTCGGAAGCGGTGCTCGACATCCTGCCGCCCCAACAAGGCGAGTTCCGCAAGGAGAGCGGCGAGATTGTCACCGATGCGGCCGGCCGTCGCGCCGGGACGGCCTGAGACAGGACGGAGGAAAGGACGCGCGATGGAACTCGAAGGCAAGGTCGCCCTGGTCACGGGAGCCGGGTCGGGAATCGGCAAGGCTGCCGCGCTCCGGCTCGCCAAGGAGGGCGCCGCCATCGGCGTGCTGAGCCGCACGGAGAGCGAGGTCCGCGCAACCGTGGCGGAGATCGAGCGCAACGGCGGCAGGGCCCTCGCCCTGGTGGCGGACATTGCCGAGGAGGAGCCGATGAAGCGGGCGGTGTCCGATCTCGTCGGTGCTTTCGGCCGCCTCGACATCGTGTTCGCCAATGCGGGAATCAACGGCGTCTGGGCGCCTATCGATGATCTCACGCCGGCCGAGTGGGATCGTACCATCGGCATCAACCTGCGGGGAACCTACCTGACCCTTCATTACGCGGTTCCTCACCTCAAGCAGGCCAAGGGCGGCGCGATCGTGATCACGGCGTCGATCAACGGCACGCGCACCTTCACGAGCGCCGGCGCGACGGCCTATTCGGCCACGAAGGCGGCCCAGGTCGCCATGGCGCAGATGCTTGCGCTCGAACTCGCCAAGCACCGCATCCGCGTGAACGCCATCTGCCCCGGGCAGATCGCCACCAACATTCCCGACAACACGTCCTGGCGCCATACGGAGGAGGCCAAGGTCGCGGTGGACTATCCGGATGGCGACATCCCGCTCACCGGAGGAGAAGCCGGGACAAGCGAGGAGGTGGCAGAACTCGTGCTGTTCCTCGTCTCTGACCGCGCGCGGCACATCACCGGCACGCCGGTCTGGATCGACGGCGGGCAGTCGCTCCTGGTCTGATGATGTCCTGTCAGGAGCTGGGCACCAGCTCGGTTCCCACCGGTACGGCAGGCTCCGGCGTGAAGGCTTCCTTCTGCGCCTCGGGCGGCGCAGCACGCTGCCTGATGCGGTAGACGCCCCATGCGGCGATGAGCACCTGGGCCAGGATGGTCGCATAGGCAAGGCCGCGCGGCCCAAACAGCGACATCGCCACTCCGGACACAATGGGACCTGCAGTCGAGCCGGCACCGAGAACGATCAGAAGGCCGCCGGAGGCCGCCACGAACTCGCCCGGCTCCACCATGTCGTTCACGTGCGCCGTGACAATGCTGTAAGTGGGGATGACGCTGCCGCCGAAGATCGCGACACACAGGTAGAGCACCCAGGCGGGCGGCTTGTCCGGCACGAAGGTGAGGAGGGCGAGGAGGATTGCGGCGGCCGCTCCTGCGGCCGCGATAATGACGAGGCGCCGGTCCATCCGGTCCGAGAGCCAGCCTAAGGGCCACGTCATGGCGAAGCCGCCGAGGGTGCCGCAGGCCATGAAGACCGCGATGCCGCCCGTATCGAGCCCCGCCTCGTGCGCGAACAGGGGTCCGAGCGCAAAGAACGAGGCGCTGGTGACGCCGCACAGGAAGGCTGCGATCAGCCCGAAGGGCGATTGCCCGTAGAGGCGCGGCAGGTTGATCCCGGCCTCGCCCGTCGCATGGGCTGGCGCTGTTGCGCGGGACAGGGCGATCGGCACGAGCGCCAGGGAGATGATCATCGACACCACGCAGAACAGCCGGAAGCCGGCCGGGTCGCCGGCCGGCAGGAGGAGCTGCCCGCCGATTCCCGCGATGAGCCCGGTCATGCCGTAGAGGCTGAGGATCTGCCCGCGTGTTTCGCCGGTGGCCGCGCTGTTGAGCCAGCTCTCCACCACCATGAAGAGCCCGGCGAAGCAGAAGCCCGTCAGGGCCCGGGCGGCGATCCACACGACCGGATGAATGGCCAGCAGATGGAACAGGGCCGTCGAGGCGGCCACGGCCGCGAGCGCCGCAAAGGTGCGGGTATGGCCCACCCGGGCAATGACGGTTCCGGCCCAAAGGGACCCCAGGACGATCCCGGCCCAGAAGGCCGCGCCGACGGAGCCGACCTCCGTGGGCGAGAAGGATTCGATGCTTCCGCGGATGCTCAGGAGCGTGCCCTGCAGCGTGTTACCCATCTGCATGAGGCCATAGCCGAGGAGGAGCGCCAGAAGGGTCGGCAGGACGTTGCGAAGGGAAGACTGCATGAAATGTCCTTCGGAAGTCATGGCGGTTCGCGTCGGTCGACGGATCCTCGATGGCTGGATTTTTCGGAGCAGGTCCGAAGCGCATGATGTCGGGCAGGTCCGCAGGATCCCCGACGACGGAGCATGGTTCCTGGGTTGAACTCATCCCTGGAAGGACGGTTCCGTCCTTGTGACACCGCGGCAAAACGGCAAATCGGGATAGGCGAGCGGTTCTTGAGGATGAGGTGCGGGGCGCGGCACGGGCCATGATGTCGCCACACTCGAACCGGCTAATCCGCCTCCTCGCTCAACGGTCGAGGTTGTCGTGCGTACCCGTGGACCGGCATCGGTCCGCCGCTGGCCCGACGCCCAAGGAGATGGCTGATGGACGCAGACGTCGAGAAAACCGCCGTGACCCATGCCGGCCTCGCTTCCCGGCATGCCCGCACAAGGTCCGTTCTGCATCCTTCGCGCGGCCAAGCGCTCCTGTCGTAAGTCGCTCCTGGCGTAAGTCCCGTCTCTTTAGCCGAGGTTTCTGATGCGTTGCTTTTTCAATTTGTCGAACGGCGTGTGTCATTTCCCCGACCGGGAAGGAATCGAGGTCGCGAGCCTCGACCAAGCTCATGGAGAGGCCGTGGACGCGATCCGCGAGACCTTCCGACATCACGAGATGGCTGCCCTCGATCTGGAGGGATGGGCTCTCGACGTCGTCGATCTTTCGGGGCGCGTTCTGCTGTCGATGTCCCTGGAGGACGCCATGGAGACGCCCCGGAACGGCGGACGCCCCGGCCGTTCGTTCGGCGTCATGCATTAGAGTATCGGACGCAAAAGTGGGAACCGGTTTTGCGTGAAAAGAGGCTCAAAACAGAAACTTAAAGCCTCGGACGTAAGTTCGATATCACGTCCGAGGCTTTAAGCGTTTCTGTCGCGGAATGGGGCCAGGGCAGCGTCCCGGCAGGCCCGTTCAGGTCCGGTCAGCTGTCCATCTTGAGCGCGGCGATGAAGGCTTCCTGCGGGATATCCACCTTGCCGAACTGGCGCATCCGCTTCTTGCCTTCCTTCTGCTTGTCGAGCAGCTTGCGCTTGCGCGAGGCGTCGCCGCCGTAGCACTTGGCGGTCACGTCCTTGCGGAGCGCCCGGATGGTCTCGCGGGCGATGATCTTGCCGCCGATGGCGGCCTGGACCGGGATCTGGAACATGTGCGGCGGGATCAGCTCTTTCAGCTTCTCGCACATGGCGCGGCCACGGCCTTCCGCCCGGTCGCGGTGGACCAGCATGGAGAGCGCATCCACCGGCTCGGCATTGACCAGCACCGACATCTTCACGAGGTCGCCCTCGCGGTAATCGGAGATGTGATAGTCGAAGGAAGCATAGCCCTTCGAGATCGATTTCAGGCGGTCGTAGAAATCGAACACCACCTCGTTGAGAGGCAGGTCATAGACCACCATGGCGCGCTTGCCGACATAGTTGAGGTCGACTTGGATGCCGCGCCGCTCCTGACACAGCTTCAGCACCGAGCCGAGATACTCGTCCGGCGTCAGGATGGTGGCGCGGATCCAGGGCTCCTCGATGCTTTCGATCTTCATCACGTCCGGCATGTCGGCCGGGTTGTGCAGCTCGATGGTCGAGCCGTCGCGCAGCTTCAGGTGATACACCACGGAGGGTGCGGTGGAGATGAGGTCGAGATTGAACTCGCGCTCCAGGCGCTCCTGGATGATCTCAAGATGCAGGAGGCCGAGGAAGCCGCAGCGGAAGCCGAAGCCGAGCGCAGCCGACGTCTCCATCTCGTAGGAAAAGCTGGCGTCGTTCAGGCGCAGCTTGCCCATGGCGGCGCGCAGGTTCTCGAATTCGGCGGCGTCCACCGGGAAGAGGCCACAGAACACCACGGGCTGCACCGGCTTGAAGCCCGGCAGCGCTTCCGCCGTAGGCTTGCGGTCGTCCGTGATGGTGTCGCCGACGCGGGTATCGGCCACTTCCTTGATCGAAGCGGTGAAGAAGCCGACCTCGCCGGGGCCGAGCTGGGCCAATTCGGTCATCTTCGGCGAGAATACGCCGACACGGTCGAGCCCATAGGAGGCGCCAGTGCCCATCATCTTGATGGTCTGGCCCTTCTTCATGGTGCCGTCGACGATGCGCACGAGCACGACAACGCCGAGATAGGCGTCGTACCAGGAATCGACGAGGAGAGCCTTCAGCGGGGCATCCGGGTCGCCCTTGGGCGGCGGCAGCTTCGTGACGATGGCCTCCAGCACGCCCTCGATGTTGAGGCCGGTCTTGGCCGAGATCGGCACGGCGTCCGAGGCGTCGATGCCGATCACCTCCTCGATCTGCTCCTTGATCCGGTCCGGATCGGCGGCGGGCAGGTCGATCTTGTTGAGGACCGGGACGATCTCGTGATTGGCGTCAATGGCCTGATAGACGTTGGCCAGCGTCTGGGCTTCCACCCCCTGGCTGGCGTCCACCACCAGGAGGGAGCCCTCGCAGGCCGCCAGCGACCGGGACACCTCGTAGGCGAAGTCCACGTGGCCGGGAGTGTCCATCAGGTTCAGGATATAGGTCTTGCCGTCCTGCGCCGTGTATTCCAGGCGCACGGTCTGGGCCTTGATGGTAATGCCCCGCTCGCGCTCGATATCCATGTTGTCGAGCACCTGCTCCGTCATTTCACGGGCCGAAAGGGCGCCCGTGGTCTGGATCAGACGGTCGGCAAGCGTCGACTTCCCGTGGTCGATATGGGCCACGATGGAGAAGTTGCGAATGTTATCGAAGGTGCGTGCGGTCATTTATGCGTGCAAAATATGACAATGTCTGTCGGCAGGGCCTTAGCAGCCTCGCCCCCTAAAGCCAAGGGAAGTCGGTGTCGCGTAGTGGCTTAGAGAGTGGCCCGATCCCAATATTTGGGCAGGAATGACGAAAAAACGAGCGCCGCCCCGAGGCTTGGCGGGAGCTTGGCCCGCCTCATGAGTGTTAGAACGGTCCCACAGAGAGCCGGGAGGCAGACCTGTCCGGCCCGTCCGAGGATCCGATCGATGACGATTGCCGTCAGGCCCGCCGCGAAGGCCGATCTCCCGGCCATTCTCGCCCTTCACAACCACCACATCGTCCATACCCTGTCGATCTGGCGCTATGCGCCCGTGGATCTGGCCGAGCGTCAGGCCTGGTTCGAGGAGCGGCAGTCCAAGGGCTACCCGGTCCTGGTGGCGGACGAGGGCGGCGAGGCCGTGGGATATGCGTCCTATGGACCGTTCCGGACCGGCGAGGGCTATCGCCGCACCGTCGAGAACTCGATCTATGTCCGGGGAGACCGGCAGGGGCGGGGCATCGCCCGCACCCTGATGCTGGCCCTGATCGATGCCGCGAAGGCGCAGGACCGGCACGTGATGGTCGCGGGGATCGGCCTGCCCAACGAGGCCTCCGTGCGGCTGCACGAGAGCCTCGGCTTCAGCGAGGCCGGACGGCTCAAGGAGATCGGCTGGAAGTTCGACCGGCCCCTCGACCTGCTCCTGATGCAGCGGATTCTCTGACCGGCCGAGGGGGCGGCAACGCTTTGCCCGATTGTGCGTTGTCGTGTGGCTTCCCTTGCGGAAGCTGTACTCGCCCCATGCGGGCCGTCCCCCTTTCCTGCAGGAGTTCTCATCATGGCCAAGGTTCGCGCCCTGCCGCAACGCAAGAAGGTCAATACCCTCGACACGCCGACGGATCTGAAGCCGGAAGGCGTCGCGGCGATCTCCAAGGCCCTCAACGCGCTTCTGGCGGATACCTTCGCCCTCTACATCAAAACCAAGAACTTCCACTGGCATATGAGCGGGCCGCATTTCCGCGACTACCATCTGCTCCTCGACGAGCAGGCCGCGCAGATCTTCGCCGCCACCGACGACATTGCCGAGCGGGTGCGCAAGATCGGCGGCACGACGCTGCGCTCCATCGGGCAGATGGCGTCCATGACGCGGGTCGGGGACAACGACGCGGAGTTCGTCCCGCCGCTCGAGATGCTGCGCGAGCTGATGGGCGACAACAAGGCCTTCGCGGCGAACCTGCGCGAGGCGCACGAGACCTGCGAGGAATACGAGGATTTCGCGACCGCGAGCCTGATCGAGAACTGGATCGACGAGACGGAGCGGCGCACCTGGTTCCTGTTCGAGGCAAGCCGCGGCGCCGACAGGTCGGGGCACTGAAGGCAGAGGCCGATGGGGGACGCTGCCTCAGCGTCCTCGCTCCAGCAGCTGTGAGATTACGCGGGCCGTGTAATCCACCATCGGCACGATGCGCGCATAGTTGAGGCGGGTTGGGCCGATGACGCCGAGCACGCCGACGATCTTCTGGCTCCCGTCCCGGAACGGGGCGGCGATCATCGAGGAGCCGGACAGGGAGAAGAGCTTGTTCTCCGATCCGATGAAGATCCGCACGCCCTCGCCGTCCTCGGCGCGGGTGAGGAGATCGATGACGTCGGTTTGTGTCTCCAGGTCCTCGAACAGCAGGCGGATGCGTTCGAGGTCTTCGGCCGCCTTCAGGTCCTCGAGGAGGTTCGCCTGGCCGCGCACGATGAGCTGGCGCGTATCCGTGGCGCCGACCGGCGTGGCGAGCCCGGCCTCGACCAGTTTCGCCGTGAGCGCATCGAGCTCGCGCTCCATGTCGCTGCGGCGGACCGCGATTTCCTGCTTCACGTCGGCCAGGGTCTTGCCGCGGATGCGGGCGTTCAGGAAGTTGCTGGCTTCCGTAAGGGCACTGGCCGGCAGGCCCGCGGGAAGCATGAGGAGGCGGTTTTCCACCGATCCGTCCTCGCCCACGAGGACCACGAGGGCGCGGCTCGGATCGAGGCGCACGAACTCGATATGCTTGAGGCGGGCATTCGACTTGGACGTCACGACGACGCCGGCGCCGCGCGAGATGCCGGACAGGAAGGCCGAAGCCTCGGCCAGGGCTGTCTCCAGGGTATGGCCGGAGGCCGCGGCCCTCATCTGGGCCTCGATGCGGGCGCGCTCCTCGCGGCCGACGTCGCCGATCTCCATCATCGCGTCGACGAAGAAGCGCAGGCCCAGCTCGGTCGGCAGGCGGCCGGCGCTGGTATGGGGCGCGAAGATCAGGCCCGAGGCCTCCAGATCCGACATGACGTTGCGGATCGAGGCCGGGGACAGGGCCATGGGCAGGATGCGGGAGAGATTGCGCGAGCCGACGGGTTCCCCCGTGGCGAGATAGCTCTCCACAATCTGGCGGAAAATCTCCCGGGAGCGTTCGTTCAGCTCCGCCATGGCGCGGGTCTCGCCGAACGGTGCGGATGGGCTCTGCCGATTCATCGGAGCACGTTCAAACCTCGATTCACCTTGCCGTCTCATTATGTGAAGAGTGTCGCGGCCAAACGCAAGCCCATTGCCGGGCTGGCTTTTTCCCGATGGCCCCAGGGTCTTCTTGCCGACCCGCCTTCAGACCGATAAGACCACCGGAGCTTCGAAAACCTCATCCCCAAAGCTCCACGGAGACGAACCGAGATGCGCCCCTCCCAACGTGCCCCCGACGAACTGCGCCCCGTCAGCCTGGAGCGTGGCGTCGCGCGCTATGCGGAAGGGTCCTGCCTCGTCTCCTTCGGCAACACCCGGGTGCTGTGCACGGCCTCCCTCGAGGAGAAGGGGCCGCCGTGGCTGCGCGGCACCGGCAAGGGCTGGGTCACGGCCGAATACGCCATGCTGCCCCGCGCCACCCACGAGCGTACGCGCCGGGAGGTCAATGCGGGCAAGCCCTCGGGCCGGACGCAGGAGATCCAGCGCCTCATCGGCCGTTCCTTGCGTGCCGTGGTCAATCTTCCGGCCATCGGCGAGCGGCAGATCGTGATCGACTGCGACGTGATCCAGGCGGATGGCGGCACCCGTACGGCCTCCATCACGGGCGCCTGGGTCGCCCTCCACGAATGCTTCGCCTGGATGCAGAGCCGCTCGATCATCTCGATCAATCCCCTGCGCGAGCCGGTGGCGGCGATCTCCTGCGGCATCTACCAGGGCAAGCCGGTCCTCGACCTCGACTACGCTGAGGATTCCGCCGCCGAAACGGATGCCAATTTCGTGATCACCGGGTCCGGAGGCCTCGTCGAGGTGCAGGGGACGGCGGAAGGAAAGCCGTTCTCGGAGGAGGAGTTCTTCAGCCTCCTGCGCCTGGCGAAGGCCGGCGTCGCCCAGCTCGTCGAGCTGCAGAAGAAGGCAGTCGCCTGACACGAAGGCAGCCCGTGTCGTCCCGGTCTCCGCCAGGGCCGGGCGCGACCTGTTTCGTCCGTATGGAGGTTCACGATCATGCCCCGTCCCCTGACCGGAAAGGTCGTCATCGCCACGCATAACCCCGGCAAGCTGCGCGAGATGCGCGAGCTGTTCGCGCCCTTCGGCGTGGAGGCCGTCTCGGCCGGGGAGCTGGGGCTGCCGGTGCCGGCCGAGACCGGGCACATGTTCGCCGAGAACGCCGCCATCAAGGCCCATGCGGCCGCACAGGCGACGGGGCTGCCGGCTTTGTCGGACGATTCCGGCCTCTGCGTCGATGCCCTGGACGGCGCGCCGGGCCTCTTCACGGCCGATTGGGCAGGCCCGAACAAGGATTTCGCCGCCGCCATGGAGCGGGTCGAGCGCGAGCTGCAGAAGCGCGGCGTGACGGCGGAGGGTAACCGCAAGGCCCATTTCGTGTCGGCCCTGGTGGTCGCATGGCCGGACGGGCACGAGGAATTGTTCGAGGGCCGCGTCTTCGGCCAGGTGGTCTGGCCGCCGCGCGGAAGCCAGGGCTTCGGCTACGATCCCATGTTCCAGCCGGAGGGATTTACCGAAACCTTCGGAGAGCTCTCCTCCGAGCGCAAGCATGGCATCGACTGGTCGACCCCGGAGGCGCAGGCTCTTTCCCACCGGGCGCGCGCCTTCGTGACGCTGGCCGCCGGGTGCCTGCGCAGGGGTTGAGTGGCCCCGGGATGACGACGGTCGTTCTCGTCAACGGCCCTATCAACAGCGGCAAGTCCACCCTGGGATTTGCCCTGTCGCGCCGCCTGCCGGAAGCCTGCTTCGTCGACGGCGACGATCATGATGCGCCGGACGATGCTCCCTTGTCCGTTAGGATCGACGCGGCCCTGCGACGGATCGAGGCTCGGATCGCTGGGGCTGAAGGCCAGTTCCTCGTCGTTGCCTACCCTTTGCGGCAGGAAGATTTCGAGCGGATCAGGGTGGCCTGTGAGGGGCAGGGGGCTCGGCTCATAGTGATCACCCTCGCGCCGCCTCTTGCCGCTGCCCTTGCCGACCGGGGCGGACGCAGGCTCGATCCTGACGAGAGGGAGCGTATCGTCGAGATGTATCGAGAGGGATACCACGCCCGCCCGTTCAGCAACCTCGTGCTCGACACTGCTCGTCTCGATCCGGACCAAGCTGCCGACGAGGCGGTGGCCGCCATCCTCGAAAGAGCGGACCGCACATGAAAAACGGGACGCCCGAGGGGGCGTCCCGTCTGTCCGGGAACCGGCGGTTCTCCGGCCGATCATCCGGGTGCCGGCCGAGCCATGCCAGGGGGGCTGTCCGGCATTGGCCGGCCCGGATGCCCGGACCTTTAACCGTTCGCAGGGCCGCTCTTGTCGGCGCGACGCTTCGCCATGAAGGCGTCGAACTCCTCGCGGTCCTTCGCCCGCTTCAGCTCCTCGACGAAGTCGCGGAACTCCCGCGCTTCCTCGTCAAGCCGGCGACGCTCCTCTTCGAGGCGCTCCAGCTCGCTGCGACGATATTCGTCGAAGGCCGCATTGCCCGTGCCCATGCCCGTTCCGAACCCGCCGGCCGGACGGCGATAGGCGAACAGGTCGTCGATCGGACGCCCGAAGTTCTCACGGAAGAAGGCCTTCGCCTCGTCGTATTTTGGATATCCCATGACTTTCCAGACCAAGTAAGCGACCGCAAGCGGCCAGAACCAGATGAAGGCAAAGACGATGCCGACGATCTCCAGAGCGCGGCGAGGCGGACGCCCGCAGCGGTGGTGACGGCCGGCGCCGTTGTTCCAGGGCCCTGAACGACCCGGACCGGGCCCGTTCGAACCTGGAAAGCCGGAGCCTGGAGTCCAGGCGGAAGAAGCAGAATCAGACATCACAGTTCCTGCATGTTAATGCTAACAACATTAACATGCGGATCGATTTGGGCGCTTTCAAGAGTTTTCGAGGCAGGCCAAGTCGATTTTTTCCGGCGACCCTGCGGATCGTCGCGGGGCGTCGGCAGGTCACCGCAGGAGGGCCGGGAGGTTATGCGCCTGGGAAATCCTGGACCAAGAGATCCGGACCAAGAGATCCCGGGCCGGCCTTAGGCGGCAGGGGACTTGCGCTGGAGCGCACCGTGAACGAGGGCGAGGACGCCGGCCCTGAGCAGCTCATACTTGTCCGGCAGGCCCGGGCCCTTGGGGAGCTGGCCTGCGGCATCGAGAGTGGCGATGCCGTGGGAGAGAGCCCAGACCTCGATGGCGATGAAGCGCACGTCCACGTCCTTGAAGCCGTCCGGGAAGGTCTCCGAGAGCGCGCGCACCAGGAACGCGAAGGCATCGCCCTGTCCGCCGCCGCTATCCGCCTCCTTGGCACCGGCAGGCTTGGCGCCCCGGGCCCAGGGCGGTCCGCAGGTCTCGGATTCGGCCGGGCGGGGCGAGAACATGGCCGCGTAGAAGCCTGGCTCCTGCTCGGCGAAGGCCAGATAGGCCTCTCCCATGCGGGTAAAGCGCTCGAGCGGGGTGCCGTCGCCCGTCAGGGCCCGGCCAAGCCGCTCGGCGAGCTGGGTGTAGCCCCGGAAGGCAACCTCGGCCACCAGGGCGTCGCGGCCCCGGAAATGGCGGTAGAGCGCCGCCGGCGTCACACCCACGAGCTTGGCCGCATCCGCCAGGGTGAATCCGCCCAGGCCCCGCTCGGCGATGAAGCGCTGCGCCGCCTCGATGAGCGCTTCCTTGAGATTGCCGTGATGGTAGCCCTGCCGGTCGAACGGGGCGCGCCAATGCCGCATGACGATACCTGTACTGTCTCGGCCGCCAGCCTAAGCCTTCGGGCCCGGGGAGGCCAGCGGAGAACCTGGAGGGTGAACAGCGGCCGGACGGAATGGTTCGCTCTTCGCACGGAGTTTCGCCATGCGGCAAGCCGGTGCGTGACGGAAAGGGGCCGAAATGCCATAACGCCGCCCATGATCGATCATCCGACGCGCGATGTGGGCTTCGGCGTTTACGTCCACTGGCCCTTCTGCGCCTCCAAATGCCCTTATTGCGACTTCAACAGCCATGTCCGCCACCAGGGCGTGGACCAGGAGCGGTTCCTGGCCGCCTTCCGGCGCGAGATCGCCCATACGGCCGCCCGGATCCCCGGGCGCAGGGTCACGAGCATCTTCTTCGGCGGCGGGACGCCCTCGCTCATGCGGCCCGAGACCGTGGGCGCGATCCTCGACGCCATCGGCGGCGCCTGGGCCGTGGCACCGGACGCGGAGGTCACCCTGGAGGCCAACCCGACGAGCGTCGAGGCGGAGCGCTTCCGCGGCTATCGCCAGGCGGGGGTCAACCGGGTCTCGCTCGGCGTCCAGGCCCTGAACGACCCCGATCTCAAGCGCCTCGGCCGCATGCACAGCGTCGAGGAGGCACTGGCGGCCGTGAAGGTCGCGGCCTCGATCTTCGAGCGCTATTCCTTCGACCTCATCTATGCCCGGCCCGGCCAGACCCCGCAGGCCTGGGCGGCCGAGCTGAAGGAGGCTATCGGCCATGCGGTGGAGCATCTCTCGCTCTACCAGCTCACCATCGAGCCCGGCACCTGGTTCGAGCGCCTGTTCAACGCCGGCAAGCTCACGGTGCCGGACGAGGAGACGGGCCGCGCGCTCTACGATGTCACGCAGGAGGTCTGCGAGGCTCATGGCCTTCCGGCCTACGAGATCTCCAACCATGCGCGCCCCGGCGCCGAATCGCGGCACAACCTGCTCTATTGGCGTTATGGCGAGTATGCCGGCATCGGGCCCGGCGCCCACGGGCGACTCGTCACGGGCAATGCCCGGATCGCCACCGCGACCGAAAAGCACCCTGAGACCTGGCTGGCGCAGGTCGAGCGGGAGGACCATGGCGTGATCGAGGAGGAGATCCTCACCACGGAGGCGGCAGGTGACGAATTCCTGCTCATGGGCCTTCGCCTCAAGGAGGGCATCGACCCGCGCCGCTACGAGGCCTTCACGGGCCGCCCGCTGAACGAGGGCCGCGTGCGCATCCTGGCGGAAGAGGGCCTGATCCGCGCAGACGGCACCCGCCTGGCCGTGACCGAGAAGGGCTTCCCGGTGCTGAACGCGGTGATCGCGGAGCTGGCGGCTTAGGAAAAGGGTGGCGCGACGTGTTTCCCTCCCCACAAGGGGAGGAGAGCAGCTAGCGCTTCCCGCGTCATTCCGGGGCCGCGTTAGCGGAGCACGGAACCCATAAACGCCAACGTTTCAGAACAAAGCTAACGAGAACCGCTGCGCCTTATCCTGCATTGTCAGCGGTTATGGGTTCCGGGCCCAGCGCTCTGCGCTGTCCCGGAATGACAGGGAGCAGCTCCCTCAGCTGCGCCCGACCTTCGATTCGATCACGTCCCACACTGTCGCGGAGAGGTCCGGTCCGCCGAGGCGCTTGATGGCGCGCAGGCCCGTGGGGGCCGTCACGTTGATCTCGGTGAGGTTGCCGTCGATCACGTCGATGCCGACGAGGATGAGGCCCATGCGCTTGAGTTCAGGCCCGATGGTCTCGCAGATCTCACGCTCGCGCGGCGACAGGTCCGTGGGCTTCGCGGCGCCGCCGCGCACCATGTTGGAGCGGATGTCGTTGGCGGCCGGGACGCGGTTCACGGCGCCCGCCGCCTCGCCGTCGATGAGGATGATGCGCTTGTCGCCCTCGGTCACCCGCGGCAGGAAGCGCTGGGTCACCCAGGGCTCCCGGAAGGTCGCCGCGAAGAGATCGTAGAGCGAGCCGAAATTCGGATCCTCCCGGCCGATCTTGAACACGCTCGCGCCGCCATGGCCGTAGAGCGGCTTCATCACCACCTCGCCGTGCTCGCGGCGGAATTCCTCGATCTCGGCCTTGTCCCGGGAGATCAGGGTCGGCGGCATCAGGTGCGGGAAAAGAGTGACGAAGATCTTCTCGGGCGCGTTGCGCACATGGGTCGGATCGTTGACCACGAGGGTCTTCGGATGGATCCGTTCGAGGAAATGGGTCGCCGTGATATAGGCGAGATCGAAGGGCGGGTCCTGGCGCATCAGCACCACGTCGACCGTCGACAGGTCCACCCGTTCGGTTTCGCCCAGGGTGAAATGGTCGCCTTCCACGTCGCGGGCCTCGATCGGCTCCGCCATGGCCGTCACGACGCCGTCCCGCAGGCTCAGACGGTCGGGCGTGTAATGGAAGACGCGATGCCCCCGACGCTGCGCTTCGAGCAGCAGCGCGAAGCCCGTATCGCCCGCGATCTTGATGCTTCTGATGTGATCCATCTGGATCGCGACGGTCAGGGTCATGCGTCAGCCTCCGTGAGCAGCGAGGTTATTGGCCGGAAATGCCGCGATGGCAACAGCCATCGCGGCGGTGGCAACAGGTATCGGGTGGACCGGGACGGAGGCGGCCGAGGGGCTGCGTCAGGAAGGCTTATGGCCCCGCCTCTTGCGGATGGAGCGCCACTCGCCATCTGTTAAGCCATGTCCCGCCGTGCCCTTCTCATCGTCAATTCACACAGCCGCAGCGGCGCATCTCAATGCGAGAGGGCCATGGCCATCCTGAAAGCTCACGGGATCGAGCCCCTTCACCGGGAGTGCGAGAATCGGGAGGAGCTGTCGCCCCTGATCGCCCGGCATGCCGGCGAGGTGGATTGCGTCGTCGTCGGCGGCGGAGACGGGACCTTGAACGCCGCGGCGCTCGGGGTGATCGACGCGAAGCTGCCCCTCGGCATCCTGCCGCTCGGCACGGCGAACGACCTCGCCCGCACCCTCGGCATCCCGTTCGATCTCGACGGCGCCGCCGACGTGATCGCGGCCGGGCGGACGCGCCGGATCGACCTCGGACTCGTGAACGGACAGCCCTTCTTCAATGTGGCCAGCATCGGCCTCTCGGCCGAACTGGCGCAGAAACTGACGCGGGACATCAAGCGCCGTTTCGGCCGCCTCGGCTATGCGCTCGTCGCCTTGAAGGTGCTGGCGCAGGCGCGCCCCTTCAGGGCGACGATCATCGGCGAGAGCGAAACCGTGCGGGTGAAGACCCTGCAGATCGCCGTCGGCAACGGGCGCTATTACGGCGGCGGCAACGCGGTCGAGAAGGATGCGGCCATCGACGACGAGCATCTCGATCTCTACAGCCTCGAATTCAACCGCGCCTGGAAGCTCGCCCTCATGGCGCGCTCCTTCCGGAACGGCGCCCATGGCGCCTGGCGCGAGGTGCGGGCCGTGCGCGCCAAGGAGTTCGACATTCGGACGCGGATTCCGCGTCCGGTGAATGCGGACGGGGAGATCGTCACTCATACCCCCGCCCATTTCTCGATCAAGCCCAGCGCCGTCACGGTTTTCGCGCCGTAAGGACGCAAGCCTCACGGCCATTCCGTCCGGGATGACGGCAGGGTGGTTTCCTCCACGGGAGCCGGCTCGACGACGTCTGAGAGATCGAGCGACGGGCGCCCGTGCCGCACCGCATCCTCGACGCTTCCGCGCACCAGGCCGATGTCGTGGAGCGCGGCGTCTCCGAAGCCGGACAGGGTGCGCATGTCGCGGCGGATGCGGATCTCCGTCGCCAGGGCCGCGGCGAACCGGGCCAGGAGGGAAGGGCGAGACATGCGGGAGGTGCCGTTCCCCGCGAACGGGACCGAGAGGGACGCAAGGGTGGACGACATGACGGATCTCCTGTGATTGCCGCTGCCCCGGATTTCGGCATGAGCCCTCCTTCGCCGACCCGGAGGGCGGCGTCGTAAGGATGGCTGGTGCCGATGCTGTGGCGGCGGTTCCAAGCCGCCGACGGGCCTTTCGAAGCTCCCGTCCGGCGGCGATGAGAGAACTCTACACCCCGCCCTTGCATAAGTGAAACGAATGTTCATAATGGTGAAAATAATGGTCCATTATGGATGTGAGCCATGGCCCGCAATCTCGATATCAGCCTGCTGCGCGCCTTCGTGGCCGTTGCCGATACGGGCGGGATGACCGCCGCGAGCGGGGTCCTGAACCTCACCCAGGCGGCCGTCAGCCAGCAGATCAAGCGGCTGGAGGAGCAGATCGGCGACGAACTCTTCGCCCGTGACCGGCGCGGCATGAAGCTGACGGGAGCGGGCGAGCGCCTGTTCGGCCGGGCGAAGCGCCTGCTTGCCCTCAACGACGAGATCTGGACCGAGATGACCACGCCCGAATACGAGGGCGAGGTTCGGCTCGGTATCCCGAGCGACATCATCACGACCTATCTTCCAACCTTCCTGAAGAACTTCGCACGCTCCTGCCCGCGGGTGCAGATTTCCCTGCACAGCGGATCGAGCGCGCGGCTGCGCTCCGAGCTCCAGGCCGGCAGGGTCGACGTGGTACTCGCCACGGAGCTGGCGTGCGATCCTGAAGGAGAGAACCTCGTGATGGACCGGCTCGTCTGGGTGGGCGCGCGCGGCGGCGAGGCGGTACGGCAACGCCCGCTGCCGGTCTCCATCGGCTGTTCGGACTGCGCCTTCAGGACCCCGATCCGCGAGGCGCTGCAGCAGGCGGGCATCGAATGGCGCTCGGCCTCGGAGGTCACCAACACGTCGGCCCAGGTGGCGACGGTGGCGGCCGACATTGCCGTGATGGCCTGGATGGCCTCCACGGTGCCCGAGGGGCTGGAGGTGCTGGGCCGCGATTCCGGCCTGCCTCCGCTGCCGCCCTTCACGGTCAATCTCTACCTGCCCCGGGACGGGGGCGATCACATCGTGCAGGAGCTGGCGCGGCATATCCGCGACGCGGTGGCGGGTCCGCGTCGCATGGTGGCCTGAGTCCGGGATCTGGGATTCCAGTCTTACTCTCGCCGCATTGGGCCTGCCTTTTCGGAAGCTTGGCCGTCCCGTGATTCCGGCCCTGAACGAGAGAGAAGATCCATTGCCCAGCGTCACAAAGGCCGGCAGGTCATTCGTCCTTGCCATCATCGCATCGTGCCTGCTTCCTATCGCGAGCCAAGCTGCCGACGGTTCCGGTGACATCTCCGCCGCCGTGGACCGCGCCTTCCGGCCGCTCATGAAACAATACGACGTGCCGGGGATGGCCGTTGCCGTGACGATCGGCGGCCAGCAGCATTTCTTGACCTACGGCGTCGCCTCGAAAGAGAGCAAGACGCCCGTGACGAAGGATACGCTCTTCGAGATCGGCTCCGTCAGCAAGACGTTCACCGCAACACTGGCCGCCTATGCGCAGACGCAGGGCCGGATGTCGCTCGACGATCATCCGGGGCAATACATGCCGCCCTTGCGCGGCAGCGCCATCGACAAGGCTAGCCTGCTCCATCTCGGTACCTATACGGCCGGCGGGTTGCCGCTGCAGTTTCCCGGCAACGTCACGAACGACGCTGGAATGACGGCCTATTTCCAGCAATGGAAGCCGGCGGCCGCCCCGGGCGAGCAGCGGCGATATTCCAATCCGAGCATCGGCCTTTTCGGGCACGTCACCGGCCTGGCGATGGGCGGTGATTTCGCCGATCTGGTCGAAACCGAACTCTTCCCCAAGCTCGGCCTCGACCACAGCTACATCCGGGTGCCACAGGCAAAGATGAAAGATTATGCCTGGGGCTACGACAAGGCCGGCAGGTCGAGCCGGGTGAGCCCGGGCGTGTTCGACGCGGAGGCCTATGGGGTCAAATCCACGGCCGCCGATCTGATCCGCTTCGTGGAGGCCAATATCCGGCCGGAGACTCTCGAACCGCCGATGCGGCGGGCCGTCGAGGGCACGCATGTCGGGTATTTCAGGATCGACGGAATGGTGCAGGGGCTCGGTTGGGAGCAATATTCTTATCCGGTTACCCTGGACCAACTGCTGGCCGGCAATTCCGGCAAGATGGCCATGCAGGCCAATGCGGCGACGCGGCTCACGCCGCCGCAAGCCCCTTCGGGGCCGACGCTGTTCAACAAGACCGGCTCGACGAACGGGTTCGGCGCCTATGTGGCCTTCGTGCCGGAGGAGAAGATCGGCATCGTGATGCTGGCGAACAGGAACGTCCCGATCCCGGCACGCATCATGGCGGCCCATGCGGTGCTCGAACGGCTTTCCACGCTGAATGATCGAAACCGGGCGCAGCGGTGACGGAACGCTTCGGCATTTTCCATCTTTGCACGCAAAACCGGTCGCACCGTTGCGCACGATGCTCTAGGTGATTTCCAGCTCGAATGCCGACACGATGTGCTGCGGCCAGCGGCGCGGGGCGATGAACACGGCGTCGGCCCGCCACGTCCGGGTCGCGGCAGAAGGATGGCGCGCCAGCCACGCACGGGCCGCGCGGGAGAAGCGCCGGCGCTTGGTGGCCGAGATGGCCGACAGTGCATCGTCCATCAAACCCCGCGCCTTCACCTCGACGAACGCGATCGTGTCGCCCTTCGCGACGATGATATCGATCTCGCCACCGGCGGCAGAGAAACGGCGTGCGAGCGGACGATAGCCCTTGGCAATCAGGAGCAGCATCGCGAGCCACTCGGCATGGTGGCCGCGCAGGAACGTCGCGCGCCGCCGCTCGAGCGCCGTCCTCATGCGTTCCTTTTGGCGAGTTCGAGGGCACGGGCATAGACCTCGCGCTTCGGCAAGCCGAGTTCCGCCGCGACGAGCGCCGTTGCATCCTTGATGGAATGATGCTCCAGCGCCGCCGTAAGCCTGCCGTCGAGGGCGGCATCGGCTTCGGCCGCGTGCATCTCCTTCGAGGCTTCGCCGATCAGCACCACGATCTCGCCTTTCGGCGGACCTTCCTCGGCGAACTGCGCCGCGAGCTCCGGCAGGGTGCCACGCCGGATGGTCTCGAACATCTTGGTGAGCTCGCGCGCCACCACCGCCTGCCGCTCTCCGAGAACGGCGGCCGCATCGGCCAGCATCTCGGGCAGGCGGTGCGGGCCCTCGAAGAGCATCAGCGTGCCGGGAATCGCCGCGAGCTCGGCCAGCCGCGTGCGCCGCGCCGCGCTTTTCGGCGGCAGGAAGCCCTCGAAGAAGAAACGGTCGGTGGGCAGGCCCGAGGCCACGAGTGCGGTCAGCACCGCAGACGGCCCCGGAATGGGCGTAACCGGCAGGCCTTCCTCGATCGCCGCCTGGACGAGCTTGTAGCCGGGATCGGACACGAGCGGCGTGCCGGCATCCGACACCAGAGCCAGGGCCTGGCCCTCCCGGATGCGGTGGACCATGCGTTCGCGCACCGCCTCGTTGGAATGCTCGTGATAGGCCACGAGCGGCGTCGTGATGCCGTAATGGGCGAGCAGCGTCTTGGTGACCCGCGTATCCTCCGCGAGGATCGCATCGGCCGCCGCGAGCACGCTCAGCGCCCGGAAGGAGACGTCCTTCAGGTTGCCGATGGGGGTGGCGACCACGTAGAGGCCGGGCGAGAGGGGCTCGGCCTCGGCCGCGAGCCCGAAGGCCGTGAAGGTGGCGACCCGTGCGGTGGGCTCGCGCCGCCTGGTCCTGTTGTCGATTCTCTGCGTCATCGTTCGTCACTGTCGCATGAAGGCCGGGTCGAGCGGAAGCCACCAGACCGGGACGACACGCCCTGCTTGGAAACAATGTTTACCATTTCGTGCGAGCCTCGGCCCGATCTGTCGGCGTCGGCACCTGCGGACCAAGCGGAGAAGGGATGGGGAAGGAATGACGGACTTTGCTTCCATATCGGCCGGAGCATCGCGGGCGCCCCGGCGCCTGGGCGCGCATGCCGCAACGGCACTCACGCTCGTCGCAACCATGCTGCTGGCCGGATGCGTCGGCTCGGGAAGCATGACCCCGCCGCGCCGGAGCGCGAAATCCTCTCCCCCGTCGGCGCCTGTCTTCGACGCCGACCTTCCGGTCACGGGTGCCACGGGCAGTCCCGGTGCTTCCGCCGGAGCGCCGGCGGCCGCCGTCAGCGGCGAGACCATCGGCAACGGTCCCGTGCGCGTGGCGCTGCTCCTCCCGCTGTCCGGTGCCGGCCAGGGGGCCGTGGCGGCGCAGAGCATGCGCAATGCGGCGGAGCTCGCCGTGAGCGAGGTCCAGAGCGCGCCCATCACGGTCCTCGTGAAGGACGACCGCGGCACCCCCGAGGGCGCCCGCGCGGCCGCGAGCCAAGCCGTCGCCGAAGGGGCCGAGCTGATCATCGGCCCGCTCTTCGCCGGTTCCGTCCAGACGGCCGGGCAGGTGGCGCGGCAGGCGGGCCGCCCGCTGGTCGCCTTCTCGACCGATACCAGCGTGGCATCGCGCGGCGTCTATCTCCTGAGCTTCCTCGTCCAGGAGGAGGTCGACCGGGTCGTGTCCTTTGCGGCCTCCCAGGGCCGCCGCTCCGTCGCGGCGCTCATTCCGCAATCCACCTATGGCAGCGTGGCCGAGGCGGAGTTCCGCGAGGCGGCGGCGCGGCAGGGCATGCGGGTCGTGGCCATCGAGCATTATCCGCCCGGGCAGCCGCAGGCGGCGGTGCAGCGCATCGCTCCCTTGATCGGCGGAATGTCGCCGCAGGCCGACACGCTGTTCGTGCCCGACGGTGGCGACGGCCTGCCGGCGGTTGCCCTGGCACTGCAGGCGACGAGCTTCAACCCGCAGCGCGTGAAGCCCATCGGCACCGGCCTGTGGAACGAGGCGCGGGTCTTCGGTCTGCCGGCCTTCCAGGGCGGCTGGTTCTCGGCGCCCGACAATCGCGGTTTCGAGGCCTTCGCGGCCCGCTACCGGGCCCGCTTCAACACGGACCCGATCCGGCTCGCCACCCTGTCCTACGATGCGGTGACGCTCGCCGCGACCCTCACGCAGGTCCAGGGCTCGCAGCGCTTCACGGAGGGCGTCCTCACGAATCCGTCCGGCTTCGCGGGCGCCGACGGTGTGTTCCGCTTCAAGCCGGACGGCACGAACGACCGGGCCCTCGCCGTGCAGGAGATCCGTGGCGGTGCGACCGCCATGGTCAGTGCGCCGCCGCGGACTCTCGTGGCGACGAACTGACGGCCGCATGGGTCAGGCGCGGCGGGTCGCCGTTGCGCTCAGCTCCGGACGGTTGTTCAGGGTCTGGAACACCACGCAATAGCGCTCCGTCAGCTTGAGGAGCTGGTCCAGCTTGTCCTGCGGCGCGTCGGTATCGAGGTCGAAGCTCAGGCGGATCGCCGTGAAGCCGACGGGCGCGGTCTTGTCGACGCCGAGCGTGCCGCGGAAGTCGAGATCGCCCTCGGCCTTCACGGTGCCGTGGCGCAGGTCGATCTCGAGGGCCGTCGCCACGGCCTTCAAGGTCACGCCCGCACAGGCGACGAGTGCCTCGAGGAGCATGTCGCCGGAGCACAGCTCGGCGCCCGAGCCGCCGGTGGCCGGATGCAGGCCCGCCACCGCGAGCGCCCGCCCGGTCTCCACCTTGCAGGCGATGTGCTGGTCATCGAGGGTGCCCTGCGCCTTGAGGGTGATGGTGGCCGCCTCGGGCGTTTCCCGATACCGGTCCTTCAGGGGCGCCTGCAGGGCGCGCAGTTGCGTCGAGTCCATGGAGCGGGTCCTTTCTTGGCTCACCACCAGAGCGCGGCCGCCTCGCGGTCGCGTTCCCGCTGCGGCGAGCGGCGAGCGGGGTCGAGGGATTCGTCGAGCGCCGCCAGCACGCGCCGGGAAGCCGCCTCGAAGGACGGCGAGGCCTTGTCGCGCGGACGGGCGAGGGCCAGCGGCAACTCGTCGAAGATCCGTCCAGGCTTGGGTTGCATGACAACGGCACGATCCGCAAGAGCCACGGCTTCCTGTACGTCATGAGTCACCAGGAGGATCGTCGGGCGGGTCTCCGCCCAGAGCCCGAGCAGGTGCTCGTGGAGGCTCGCGCGGGTAAAGGCGTCGAGGGCCGAGAAAGGCTCGTCGAGAAGCAGCACCTTCGGGTGCGTGACGAAGGCCCTGGCGATGGCTACGCGCTGCTGCTGGCCGCCGGACAGGTCGCGCGGCCAGCGCTGCGCATGCTCCCGAAGGCCGATCTTTTCGAGCGCATGGGCGATGCGGGCCCTGCGCTCCGCGGCGTTAAGATGCGTGAGCCCGAACGCGATGTTGTCGGCGACCGTGAGCCAGGGCAGCAGGCGCGGCTCCTGGAAAACGATTCCGACCGCCGGATGCGGCTCACCGATGGGCTCGCCGTCGAGGCCGATGGCCCCAGTGCTCGCCCGGTCGAGGCCAGCCACGAGGCGGAGCAAGGTGGTCTTGCCGCAGCCCGAGCCGCCGATCAGCGCGACGATCTCGCCCTTGCGGACCGAGAGGTTGATGTCCGAGAGGGCCCGCGTGCCGTCCGCATAGGTCTTGGAGAGGTGTTCGAGCTTCAGCATCACAGGCGCTCCCGCGCGACGTCCTGCCAGCGCACGAGGGGGCGCGTGGACAGGACGATCAGGCTGTCGGCCGCCTTGCCGAGGAGCGCGAAGGCGATGATCGCCGCCAGGATCTGGTCGGGCTTGCCCATCTGCTGCCCGTCGATCAGCAGGTAGCCGAGGCCTTCGGACGCGCCCATGAACTCGGCCGCGACCACGAACATGAAGCCGAGGCCGAGCCCGGACCGGAGGGCGATGACCGCCTCCGGCAGGATCGCCGGCAGCAGGATGCGCCGGGCGAGGCCGATCCGCGACAGGCGGAAGACCCGTCCCACCTCCACGAGCTTGCGGTCGACCGACAGGATCGCGCCGGCGATGCCGAGATAGACCGGGAAGAAGACGCCCACGGCGATCAGCGCCACCTTCGAGGCCTCGAAGATTCCGAGCCAGAGGATGAAGAGCGGCACCCAGGCGATGGACGGAATGGCCCGCAGGGCCTGGAGCGTGGGATCGAAGAGGCGGCGCAGGGATTCGCTGGAGCCCGAGATGGCACCGAAGACGATGCCGGCCGCCGCCCCGATCGCGAAACCGGCGAGGATCCGCCACAGGGTCACCGAGACATGGACCCACAATTCGCCGGTCTGCGCGAGGCCCCACAGGGTCGCCAGGATCCGGCTCGGCGGGGGAACGAGGCGGCCCTGGGCGAGGCCTGCCCGCACGGCGCCTTCCCAGAGGAGGGCCGCAAGGATCGGAAGAAAAAGGCCGAGAAGCACGCGCCCGTCGAAGGCGCGCCGCTTCCCGGCGAGGCGAGGAGCCGCGAGAGCGGCGGCTTCCTGGGGGGAGGACCAGCCTTGGCCCGCAGAGTGGATCGTGCCTTGGCCCGTCACGGCGCTCTCCCGTGATGAAGAGGGTTAGCGGGACGCGGTGGCGAAGCGGCGGTCGACGAGGCTGTCGACGGCGGCGCGCACATCCGTGTCGGCCGGAATGACGCCCGCCTGCTGCAACGCGAGGCCCGCGGCCAGGATCGTGTCGATCTGCGGCTGGCCGATGGCCGAGTGGGTCAGCTCCGTGCGCTCGAGCTGGCGCGTGATCACCGGCTCGGGCAGCTTGGTGTAGGTCGCGAGGGACTTCTTGAGTTCCGCCGGGTTGGCGAGCGCATAGGCGCGGGCCTCCTCGTAGGCCTTGAGGACCCGGGTCACGAGGGCCGGGTTCTCCTTCGCGAAGGCCTCGCTGACGTTCAGGATGCCCCAGGTGTTCGCCGCTGCGTTGCGGTAGAAGAGCTTCGCGCCGCTTTCGATCTCGGCGGAGGCCATCATGGGGTCGAGCCCCGCCCAGGCGTCCACGTCGCCGCGCTCCAGGGCCGTGCGGCCGTCCGGATGCTGCAGCAGCACGAGCTTCACGTCCTTCTCGGTCAGCTTGGCCTCCTGGAGGGCGCGCACCAGGAAGATGTGCGGATCGGTGCCGCGGGTCACGGAGACCCGCTTGCCCTTCAGGTCCTCGACCTTGGCGATGGGGCTGTCCTTGGCCGTGACGAGGGCCGTCCATTCGGGGCGGGAATAGACGTAGATCGACTTGATCGGGTTGCCGTTGATCCGGCCGATCAGCGCCGCGGCGCCGGCCGTGGAGCCGAAGTCGATGGAGCCGGCATTGAGGAATTCGAGGGCCTTGTTGGAGCCGAGCGTCTGCACCCAGCGCACCGTGATGCCGTCCTTCGCCAGCTCCTTCTCCAGGAAGCCCTTGTCCTTCAGGACGAGGCTGACCGGGTTGTAGGTGGCGTAGTCGATGCGGATTTCCTTCGGCTGCGCGATGGCCGCAGAGGTCAGGCCCGTGGCAAGGGCGGCGGCAAGGAAGACGCGGCGGGAGAGGCTCATGACGGTGCTCCTGGTTCGGCGCAGGAGCGTCCTTTCGAGCCGCCCGGCGCTTTAGCTGCATTTGTTTCGCGCCCGCAAGCTGCATGCTCAAATCGGCGCGTGTCCTTTTTGTAGGACCGAATCGTTCCTTATGTCAAACGCAGGTTCATAAAAAGAACAAACCTCTCTGCGACCCTATTGGCTTCCAAGGGCCCATGGGCGAAAACCGGCCGGAATGGTAAGCGAAGGGATCGAACAGGGTTTGCCATGGCCGCTTCCAGCGTCGAGACCGTTCTGACCCGCCTGGGCGACAGGCCGCTGGGCGATGCGGCCGAACTGCGGGCGCGGCTGGTCCCCGAACTCAAGCGCCTTCTCGACGAGACACGGGCGGCCGCCGAGGCGCGCCTTCTGGAGAAGGGCGACGGGCTTGCCTGCGCGCGCTTCCTGTCGGGTCGGATGGACGAGGTGGTCCGCATCGTCCACGAGGCGGTGGTTCGCCATCTCTATCCGGCCGACAACCCGTCCATGGCCGAGCGCCTCGCTGTGGTCGCGACGGGCGGCTACGGGCGCGGGACCCTGGCGCCGGGCTCGGACGTCGATCTCCTGTTCCTCCTTCCCTACAAGAAGACCGCCTGGAACGAGAGCGTCGTCGAGGCGATGCTCTACGTGCTCTGGGACCTCAGGCTGAAGGTCGGCCACGCCACCAGGTCGGTCGAGGAATGCCTGCGCGAAGGTACAGCCGACATGACGATCCGCACCTCCCTGCTGGAGGCGCGGTTCCTGCTCGGCGACCGGAGCCTCTACGACGATCTCGTCGCCCGCTTCGACCGGGAGATCGTCGCGTCCTCGGCGGCGGAATTCGTCGACGCCAAGCTGAAGGAGCGGGATGCCCGCGTCGCGAAAGCGGGCGCGTCGCGCTATCTCGTCGAGCCGAACGTGAAGGACGGCAAGGGAGGCCTTCGCGATCTCAACACGCTCTTCTGGATCGCCAAATACGTCTACCGGGTGCGCGAGCCGGAGGAGCTCGTGAAGGCCGGACTCTTCACGCCGGAGGAGTTCAAGCTCTTCGCGCGCTGCGAGGAGTTTCTGTGGCGCGTGCGCTGCCACCTGCATTTCGTGACGGGCCGCACGGAAGAGCGCCTGACCTTCGATCTCCAGCGCGTCATCGCCGAGCGCATCGGCTTTACGGGGCGTGGTGGGCTCTCGGGGGTCGAGCGCTTCATGAAAGCTTACTTTCGCATCGCCAAGGATGTGGGCGACCTGACGGCCATCGTCTGCGCCGAGCTCGAGGCGCGCCAGACGAAGAAGCGCCCCGTCCTCGACCGCATGCTCGGCCGCTTCCGCCGGAGGCGCGGCGGCGCGCTCGAAAACGACGCCTTCTTCATCGACAACAACCGGATCAACCTGCGCGGCGAGGATGCGTTCGAGCGCGACCCGGCGAACCTCATCCGCCTGTTCTGGCTGGCGGACCGGCACAACTTGCCGATCCATCCGGATGCGACGCGCCTTGCCACCCGCTCCCTTTCGCTGATCGGCCCGACCCTGCGCAACGATCCGGAGGCGAACCGCCTCTTCGTCGACATCCTCACGTCGCGGAACGCGCCGGAGGTGGTGCTGCGGCTGATGAACGAGGCGGGCGTGCTGGGGCGTTTCATCCCGGATTTCGGCCGCATCGTCGCGATGATGCAGTTCAACATGTATCACCACTATACGGTGGACGAGCACCTGATCCGCTCCATCGGCGTCCTAACCGAAATCGAGAGCGGCGCCGGAAGCGCCGACCATCCGCTCGCGACGCAGATCGCCGGCACCATTCACAACAGGCGCGCCCTCTACGTGGCGGTTTTCCTGCACGACATCGCCAAGGGGCGGCCGGAGGATCACTCGACGGCGGGCGCCGCCATCGCGCGCAAGCTCGGCCCGCGCTTCGGCCTGACCGGGTCGGAGACCGACACGGTCGCGTGGCTCGTCGAGCATCACCTGCTCGCCTCGAACACGGCGCAGAGCCGCGACCTCTCGGACCCCGCCACCATCAAGGGCTTTGCCGACACTGTGCAGACCATGGAGCGCCTGAAGCTGCTCCACATCCTCACCATCGCGGACATCAAGGCCGTGGGGCCGGGCGTGTGGAACGGGTGGAAAGGGCAGCTCCTGCGCAACCTCTACCTCGAGACGGAGGTCATGCTGGGCGGAGGCGCCGCCGATCTCGCCCGCACGGACCGCATCCGCCTCGCCCAGGAACAGCTGCGCGCCGCGCTGCCCGACTGGTCGCCGGAGGAATTCGACGCCTATATGGCCCGCCATGCTCCGGCCTACTGGCTCAAGACCGACGAGGCGCGGCGCGTGAAGCAGGCGCAATTCGTCAGGGCCGCGGACCGGGGAGGGCGAACCGTCGCGACCGCCTACGAGACGGACAGCTTCCGCGGCGTCACGGAATTCACCATCCTGTCCCCCGACCATCCGCGTCTGCTCGCCATCGTGACGGGCGCCTGCGCGGCGGCGGGCGGCAACATCGTGGACGCGCAGATCTTCACCACCACGGACGGCATGGCCCTCGACACCATCGTGCTCTCGCGGGCCTTCGACCGGGACGAGGACGAGCTGCGCCGGGCGGAGCGGGTCGCCGTCTCGATCGAGCGAGCCCTGAAGGGAGAGGTGAGGATCGCCGACCTCGTGGCCGGCCGGCGCCCGGCCAGGGAGCGGGCGCGCACCTTCCAGCTCGCGCCGGAGGTCTCCATCGACAATTCCCTGTCGAGCCGGCAGACCGTGATCGAGGTCTCGGGCCTCGACCGGCCGGGCCTGCTCTATGATCTCACGACGGCGCTGGGCAAGCTCAACCTCAACATCGCGTCAGCCCACATCGTGACCTTCGGCGAAAAGGCCGTGGACGTGTTCTACGTGACGGACCTCACGGGCACCAAGGTCACCCATGCGGGCCGTCAGGCCTCCATCCGGCGGGCCCTGCTCGAGGTCTTCAAGGCGGACGAGACGGAACCGGTCCAGCGCCGCAGTGCTTGATTTGTCGGCCCCGGGACCTGATATGTGGCCCGACAACCCATTCTTCCCACTCAGTAGATCGACGATGAAGCCGCACGACACGGAAAACCAGAACACGACGCCGCAGACCGAGCCGAACGGCGAGGCCGCCAGCGACGCCGCTCCTCAGGAAACCGCCGATCCGGTGGCCGTTCTCGAGGCCGAAAAGGCCGAGCTGAAGGACAAGATGCTGCGCCTGATGGCCGATATGGAGAATCTGCGCCGGCGCACCGAGCGCGAGATCGCCGATGCCCGGGCCTATGGGGTGACCAATTTCGCCCGGGACATGCTGAACGTGGCCGACAACGTGCGCCGGGCCATCGAGAGCGTTCCGGATGACGCGCGCCAGGCCGCCGAGGGCGCCTTCAAGGGCCTGATCGAGGGCATCGACCTCACCGAGCGCGACCTGCTCAACACCCTGGAGCGTCACGGGGTCAAGAAGCTCGACCCGCAGGGCCAGAAGTTCGACCCGAACCTGCACCAGGCCATGTTCGAGGTCCCCAATCCCGACGTCCCCACCGGCACGGTCGTGCAGGTGGTCCAGTCCGGCTACGTGATCGGCGACCGGGTGCTCCGCCCCGCCCTCGTGGGCGTGGCCAAGGGTGGCCCCAAGGCGACCGGCAACAGCGCCCAGGAAGCCGACAACCCGTCGACGGCGTCTTAAGGCGGGGCTGGTCACTCCAGGGTGGCATCCTGCTGATCCCGGGTGTTCGCGAGAAGCGCCGCGCTGCGCTACATTGCTGTCGCGCCCTCCCCACTGCCTTCTCCCTCTCCCGGATCCCGGATGTTTCCGGGATCCGTCTTTGTCTGCGCAAGTCGGAAACATCCGACTTGCGTGGGAGAGGGTCGGGGTGAGGAGCGTGCCCTCTCCGGAGAGGCCGCAACCCTCACCCGGTGCTCCGCACCGACCTCTCCCACAGAGGTCAGGAAAGGGGTGCGCCTCCTCGTCATTCCGGATTGCCGTCAGGCAAGTCCGGAACCCATAACCGCTGGCCTCTCGGGAGAAGGGGCAACGGCAGCCGCTGCGCCTCTCTCGTAAAGCTTGGTGTTTATGGGTTCCGGGCTCTCGCTCTGCGGCCCCGGAATGACGCGGAGCAGGCACAA
>Ga0065721_10049137_pt1 | contig 44921 bp, 38 predicted proteins | sample Mesricmetagenome_FD_59108 | JGI IMG/M metagenome (GOLD analysis project Ga0065721, IMG submission 59108) | Mesophilic microbial community from rice straw/compost enrichment Sample: eDNA_1 v2 (version 2) | ecosystem: Engineered > Solid waste > Grass > Composting > Bioreactor | place: USA: Davis...
TCCGACGAAGAGCAAAAGGCTAAGCTCGAATAACCTGGTAGGCTGCCGCCCCCCTCGGGGGGTCTATCCTTACCCTTTTTGGGGAATTTTCAAGTGCAGATTTTGAGGAATTTTCGTTTGCAGTTGACACAAGGTCGCGGACGAACTTGCACGCTTGCTGCGCACCAGACTTACCCGCTGCAAGGTCGCGGGCGAACTTACACGCTTGCTGCGCTCCACAATTACCCGCTACAAGGTCGCGGACGAACTTGCCAAGGTCGCAGACAAACTTGCCGATTTTGTCCCTGGGTCTTGACAAATCAACTCTAGTTTATAATAATTATAAATAAGGAATTAATGCAAACAAGATTGCTCCTTCTATTTCTGAGTCATACATCCAGGATTGATCCTTCCATGAGGGCATCCATCGCGAAAGGCGATCATGCGGATTTTGCATGTTGACGGCAAAATTTCCGTATTCGATCGCATTTTCCAGCGCAGACTAGCAAAGAGCAAGCAGACTGGCCGACAACCGCGTTTACGGCGGCATCGTCATTTTCACATTTTGCAAATACGGAAAGGATGATTGATATGACCACCATTCAACAACATTTGAACAGGCAAATTGCCAACTGGAGCGTACTGTACGTTAAGCTTCACAATTACCACTGGTATGTGAAAGGCTCCCAATTTTTTACGCTGCATGCGAAGTTTCAAGAGCTGTACGAGGAGGCTGCGCTTCACGTGGACGAAATCGCGGAGCGGCTGCTGGCGGTCAAAGGCCAGCCGCTGGCAAAAATGAGCGATTACCTGGAGGCGTCCAGCGTCCAGGAAGCCGCAGGCAACGAGACCGCCGTGGAAATGGTCGATCAGCTGATTCACGATTTCACGACCGTCATCGACGAGCTGAAGGAAGGCATGGAGGCCGCGCAGGCGGCAGGCGACGAGACGACGGCCGATATGCTGCTCTCCATCCATACTTCGCTCGAAAAACATGTATGGATGCTCAGCGCCTTCAACGGCAGATAATGCGAAACGCTCCCGTAAACGATGAAACAGCCAGACCGGACCGAGTCCGGACTGGCTGTTTTTGGGGCCGGATGGCGCTCATCCAGCTTAAAGTCAAACTTATAGCGAGGCGATTCGCTCGCGAATCACAATCGAACGACGCAGCTGCCCAGCTCCCTGTCGTCCCAAAGCGCCTGCAGCGTATCTCCGTCCTGAAGCGCGGCCACTCCGGCCGGCGTACCGGTGAAGATCAGGTCGCCCGGCCCGAGGCCATAATTCGATTCGATATGGCGAATCAGCTCCGGCACCGGGAACAGCATGTCCTTGGCGCATCCGCGCTGAACCTGCCCGCCTCCCCGCAGCAGCGTAAACTCCCGTGCGGCCAACGCCTCGTGTCCGGGATACGGGATCCATTCGCCAAGCGGCGCGGAATGGCGGAAGCCTTTGGCCGGCAGCCACGGCTGGCCCTTCGCTTTCAGCTTCGATTGCACGTCACGCAGCGTGAAGTCGAGGCCCAGCGTCATGGCGTCGATGCTCTGGTCCGCGTCTGCTCCAAACTCATAACGCTCCCCGATCCGAAGCACGATTTCCAGCTCAAAATGAATCTCGCCCACGCCCTTCGGAAGCTCGATAGAGCGTCCGTCCATCGGCACCGCGGCATGAGTCGGCTTTGTAAATACGAGCGGCTCGCTCGGCACTTCGTTGCCCAGCTCGAGCGCATGCAGCCGGTAGTTGCGGCCGATGCAATATATATTGCGGACAGGTCCAAGACCTGCCCCGCCGTTCAAATGGCTCATTTGCGACCCTCTCCTTAAATCTATTGCTAAGTACGCTTCTGAGAGGCAATCTGCTCCGCCAGCTCGCTCAGCTCGGCCCAGCGGTCCATCAGCCTCTCCAGCTCTTCCTCCAGCCGCTGCTGTTCCAGCATAAGCTCTTGCAGCCTTGCGGCGTCGCTGGCCGCTGCCTCCATCTTCGCCCCGACCGCGTCCAGCTTCGCTTCCGCCTCCGCAATCCGCTCTTCGATCGTTTCGTAATCGCGCTGGTCTTTATACGACATCTTCAGCTGCCGCTCCCGGCCGGCCGGCTTGCCGGCAGCCGATTCGGACGCCGCATCGCCGCGGACGTCACGGCCGCTTCCGCCGTCGGCGGCATGCCGGGAAGCTTCCCCCTGCCGTTCGCGACCTGCCGCATATTCCCTGTAATCGGAATAGTTGCCGGTATGCTGCGTAATGACGCCGTCTCCTTCAAACGCGAATATGCGCTCGGCCGTCCGGTCCAAAAAGTAACGGTCATGGGAAACAACAAACACAACGCCCGGAAAGTCGTCCAAGTAATCTTCCAGCACAGTCAACGTCGCGATATCGAGATCGTTCGTCGGCTCGTCCAGCAGCAGCACGTTCGGCGCGTCCATGAGCACGCGCAGCAGCTGCAGCCGGCGCTTCTCTCCGCCCGAAAGCTTGGCGATCGGCGTCCACTGCATCGCCGGAGGGAACAGGAAACGCTCCAGCATCTGAGCGGCGGAAATCGCCGTTCCGTCCGCCGTCCTGACCTGCTCCGCTCCTTCGCGGATATATTCGATGACGCGCAGCGATTCGTCCATCTCCTCGCGTTCCTGCGAGAACCATCCCAGCTTGACGGTCGGTCCCAGCTCCAGCTTGCCCGCATCCGGCTCCAGCCGGCCCGCGATCAGCTTCAGCAAGGTCGATTTGCCGGTACCGTTCCGGCCGACGATGCCGACGCGGTCTTCCGGCACCGCGACATAGCTGAAATCCCGAATGATCGTACGGTCGCCGAACGATTTGGACACATGCTCGGCTTCCATTATTTTTTTGCCCAGCCTGGACGATGCGACGGAAAGCTCGAGCTTGCCGCCGCTTTCCTTCGGACCCGCCGCCTGCAGCGCCTCGAACCGGTCGATGCGCGCCTTCTGCTTCGTCGTCCGCGCCTTGGCGCCGCGGCGAATCCATGCCAGCTCGTTGCGGAGCAGATTTTGCCGTTTGGACTCCTCCGCGGCCTCGCGCTCCTCCCTCTCCAGCTTCAGCTCCAAAAAGCGGCTGTAATTGGCTTGATAAAAATAAGCTTTGCCCCGGTCCAGCTCAATGACGCGATTGCACACCCGGTCCAAAAAATACCGGTCGTGCGTAATCATAAGAAGCGCGCCTCGCCGCTTCTGCAGCATCGCTTCCAGCCAGGCGACCGATTCGTTGTCTATATGGTTCGTCGGCTCGTCCAGGATAAGAATGTCCGAGGGCAGCAGCAGCGCGGCCGCCATCGCCACCCGCTTTCGCTGGCCGCCCGACATCGTCTCCACCCTTGCGTCGTATTGCTCGATGCCGAGCTTCGACAACGCCGTCTTCGCTTCGCTTTCCAGCTGCCAGGCGTCCAGCTCGTCCATGCGCGCGTTCGCCTTCACCAAATCCGCCTGAACCCGCTCGTCGCCCGGATTCAACGAAGCCGCTTCAAGCGCCTCCCGATAAGCCCGCACCGCGCGAAGCTGGGGCGAATCTCCGCCCAGCACATGCTCCAGCGCCGTCTCTCCTTCGGCAAAGACGGGGTCCTGCGCCAGCATGCGGATCAGCACCCGATTCCCGACCGATACCGATCCCGAATCCGGAGGCTCCAAGCCCGCGATCACCTTCAGAAAGGTCGACTTCCCGGTGCCGTTTACTCCGATAACGCCGATGCGGTCCCCTTCCTCGACGCCAAAGGCGACATCCTGGAACAGCAGCTTTTCCCCGTAGCTTTTCGTTATATGCTCGACCGATAATAAATGCATCGTTTTTACCCACTTTTTTCAAAAATGATGGTTCTGCGCCGGAAGCGAAAAACAAACCGCCAACCCCGCGTCAATGGCGGAGCTGGCGGCAAGCAGCGACGTTCGTCGCCAGCAGGGGCGCCGTCTGGCGGGGCCGCCGTCTATGCGCTCTACCGACTTAACGTTTGCCGATCATGTTTTCCGGACGTACGTATTGATCGAATTGCTCCGCCGTCAGAAGACCGCTTTCGATGGCGGATTCCTTCAGCGTCGTGCCCTTCTTATGGGCGTTCTTGGCGATGGCCGCCGCATTCTCGTAGCCGATATGCGGATTCAGCGCCGTGACGAGCATGAGCGATTGCTCCAGGTTGCGCTTGATAACCGCTTCGTTCGGCTCGATGCCGACGGCGCAGTTATTGTTGAACGACAGCATCGAGTCGGCCATGAGCGCCAAGGATTGCAGGAAATTGTACATAATGACCGGCTTGAACACGTTCAGCTCGAAGTTGCCCTGGCTGGCCGCCATGCCGATCGCCGTATCGTTGCCGATGACTTGGCATACCGCCATCGTCAGCGCTTCGCTTTGCGTCGGATTCACTTTGCCCGGCATGATGGAGCTGCCCGGCTCGTTTTCCGGAATCGTTATTTCGCCGATGCCGCAGCGAGGCCCGCTCGCCAGCCATCTGACGTCGTTGGCGATCTTCATCAGATCGGCCGCCAGCGCTTTGATCGCGCCGTGCGCGTAAACGATTTGATCGTGGCTCGTCAACGAATGGAACTTGTTGGCTGCCGTCACAAACGACTTGCCCGTCAGCTTCGTCACTTCTTCGGCAACCGCAACCGCATAATCCGGATGCGCGTTAAGCCCGGTGCCTACCGCCGTACCGCCGAGCGCCAGCTCTCTCATCGTATCGACGCTTTGCACCAGCATGGCGCGCGTCTTGTCCAGCATGGCGGACCAGCCGCTGATTTCTTGGCCGAGCGTCAGCGGCGTCGCATCCTGCAGATGCGTGCGGCCGATCTTGACGATGTCGGCGAACTTCTCCATCTTGTCGCGAAGCGTGCCGTTCAGCACGTCCAGCGCCGGAATGAGGCGGTCCTCCACCGCGATGACGCCCGCGATGTGCATCGCCGCCGGGAACGTGTCGTTCGAGCTTTGGGAACGGTTGACGTCGTCGTTCGGGTGGATCCGCTTGTCGCTGCCGCGCTCCTGCAGCAGCTGGTTGGCGCGATGGGCGACCACCTCGTTGACGTTCATGTTCGTTTGCGTGCCGCTGCCCGTCTGCCAAACGACGAGCGGGAAGTGCTCGTCCCATTTGCCCGCCAAAATTTCGTCGACCGCTTCGCCGATGACGGCCGCTTTCTCCTCGTCCAGCACGCCCAGCTTGCTGTTTGCGTTGGCGGACGCTTTTTTGATGATTGCCATCGCGTACACGACTTCGATCGGCATGCGCTCGCCGCCGATTTTAAAATTTTGCAGGCTCCGCTGCGTTTGGGCTCCCCAAAGCTTGTCCGCAGGAACTTTAATTTCTCCCATCGTATCTTTCTCGATCCGGTAATCCATTGCCATGCTCGCTCCTTTGCCCTATATCATCATAATGCCCTCTATCTTTTATAACGCTAATCGACCCGAGAAGCAAGCCGCAAGCGGCCGTCGGGACGTTTACCCGCCTTCGGTTCCGCTCCGTGAAACCCGCCGGTTTTCCTTGCATTCATGATGCCGGTCCGATACCGTCTGCGCACGGTCCATCGTTCATTCGGCGCACCGTTCCGCTCATGAGAAAACGCCGCCAGCCCTTGTCTCGCTGTGCGGCGCCTATTTGGTTTATTGCAGCCCTTTGGCTTCGCGGTAGGCAGCCATATAAGCGGCGGCTTTCCGCTCGATCAGCGAGAAATCCCCCGTTCGGACCGCTTCCTTCGTCAAGTCGGAGCCGATGCCTACGGCCACCGCCCCGGCTTTGATCCAATCCTTCAAGTTATCGAGGGATACGCCCCCCGTCGGCATAACGTTCGCCTGCGGCAGCGGGCCTTTGATCGTTGGAATGACGCCCGGCGAATACAGGTTGCCCGGAAACAGCTTGACGATGTCGACGCCAAGCTCCAGCGCGCTCTGAATGTCTTGAATCGTCATCGTGCCCGGCAATACCGGTATCGCGTAACGGTTGCACAGGCGCACCGTTTCCGGATTGAGCGACGGCGATACGACATATTCCGCCCCAGCCAAAATCGCCGCGCGCGCCGTCTCCGGATCGAGCACGGTTCCGACGCCGATAACGGCGTAATTGTCGGCTTCCCGCGGCGCCTCGCTCGAAAATTCCTGCGACAGCTGCTCGATCGCGCGCAGCGCAAACGGCACCGTCATCGTTATTTCAATCGCTTTGATGCCGCCTTTGACGGCGCGGCGCGCCATCTCCGCCACTTCTTCCGCCGAGTCGGCGCGCAGTACGGCGACAACTCCCGCCTCCGACAGCTGTTGCAGCACTTTAAGCTTTTTCATCCTGCCATCCCTCTTCCATTTTCGTATGTTTTGGTTCGAATTCGTGCTTTCATGTTTCTATCGACCATTATAGAGGTTTTGACGGCTCCCTTCAATATAGTCGATCTCCAGAAATCGGACCACTTCCGTCTCCCATCTTTCCTTGACGAAAGCTTCGTGCAAAGGATGGGCGTTATAAGCGTCATAATCCGCCTGGCCGGCAAATTCCATCGCAAATCCGAAATCGTAATCGTTTTTCGAGCTTACCTGCTTGTACACCCGAAAGTTGGACACAACCGGTATGGAAGTCAGAATCCGCTCCCCGTCCTCCAAAAATTTGCGTTCCTCCTCCGAGCCCTTCTCATGCTTCAAGCTGAATATGACGGAATGCAAAATCCATTTCGCCTCGCGGTTGCTCATCGTGCATCGCTCCTCTTCGTTTTTTTCCAACATATCACAACCGGCCGAATGACGCGACTGTTTATTTTGAACGGCTGCCGGGTTTGCCGGATCCTTCAATTCCTATTTTCCGCCTGCGGTTCCCGCCCGCCCCCTAATAGATATTACCTATAAACCATATTGCCTTTATATATTTCAGCTATGCCGAAAAGAAAGGTATGATGGCTACAACATAAAGGAGGGATTCGATATGGAGCATCACGAGATTAAGAAGAAGTTCGACGAAGTGGCGCAAGATTACGACGGGCAGCGCAGAGGGCTCATCCCTTGCTTTGACGACTTTTACGGCGCGGCCGTCGCCTGGACGGAAACGCCGGCCGAGGAACCGGCCGTGCTCGATCTGGGCGCGGGAACGGGCTTGCTCGCCGCCATGCTGCTGGACAAATATCCGAACGCCCGAATGACGCTCGTCGATTTCAGCGGCGACATGCTGGAGCAAGCCAAACGAAGGCTGGCCGGATACCGCGGCACCGTATTCATAGAAGCGGACTATACGTCCTATCCGTTCGAAGGCCCTTTCGACGCCGTCGTCTCCTCGTTATCGATCCATCATTTGACGCATGAAGAAAAACGTCGGCTATTCCGCACGGTCCGCAGGCTGCTCCGCCCCGGCGGCGTATTCGTCAACGCCGACCAGACCGCCGGCGCAAGCGAGCGGGTCGATGAACGGTACCGCTCGCTGTGGATCGACGCCGTCATCGGGAGCGGACTGCCGCGGGAAGCGCTCGACGCATCGATCGAACGGCGCAAGCTCGACCGGAACGCCGGCCTCGAGGACCAGCTGCAGTGGCTCCGGGACGCGGGCTTCCATGCGGCGGACTGCGTGTACAAATACAACGAATTCACCGTCTACGCCGCTTGGACATAGCGCGTCCATGCATTCGACGTTAATCCCGAAGCAGCAGACTTATGTTGTGGGTTGCCGTCTGACGGGCGCAATGTATATCTCGGGGTGTTAACGGAAATCTGCGGCCGGACAGCCGATTTACGCCGACTTCCCCTTGGCCGAATAGGCAAAGCATCCGATCGCGGCGGCGACAAGCAGCAGCATGACGGCCGCAAGCGGGAGCGCCGTGCCTTCTCCTCCGAGTCCGACCAGCGGCGCGGCGGCGCCGCCGAACACAAACGACAGCATGCCCAGCATCGCCGAGGCGCTGCCGGCCGATTGTCCCTGCTCCTGAAGCGCCAGCGACGTCGTTGTCGTCGAAACGATGCCCACGCTGGACACGACCAGGAAAAACGCGGGAATGACGGCGTACAGCCCCAGCTTCAGCGAAGCGGCCAGCAGCAGCAGCAGCGCGCCCGCCGCCGCCGCCGTCAGACCGGATGCAAGAAGCTTCCGCGTCGCCACCTTGCCCGCCAGCCTTCCGGCTAGCTGGCTTGCCGCGATGATGCCCAGTCCGTTCAAGCCGAAAATCAAGCTGTACGTGCGGGGCGAAACGCCGTAAAGCTCTTGCAGCACGAAGGATGAACCGGAGATGTAGGCAAACATCGCCGCCATCATAAACCCTTGCGTCAGCGCAAATCCCATAAACTGCGAATCTCCTGCCAATTTGCGGAACGTGCGCAGCGTGTTGCCGACGCCGCTGCGCGACCGTCTTTCCGGCGGCAGCGTCTCCTTCAATAGTAGAGCGACAGCGGCCAGCATCAGCACGCCGGCGACGCTCAATACGGCGAATACGCCGCGCCACGAAGTAAACGACAAAATTTCGGCGCCCAAGATCGGGGCAAGGATCGGCGCCGCTCCGTTAATCAGCATCAGCAGCGCAAAAAACTTCGTCAGCGCGTCTCCGGAATACATATCCCGGACGCTCGCCCGGGCGATGACAATGCCCGCCGCCCCGGCAAACCCCTGCAAAAATCTTAAAGCGATAAACCGTCCAAATATTGGGCGACAGCACGCACAGCAGCGATACGAGCGCATAGGCCGCAATGCCGATCAGCAGCGGAATTCTCCGTCCTTTGACATCGCTGATCGGTCCTACGATCAATTGGCCGAGCGCCAGACCGATCAGGCAAGCCGTCAAGCTCAGCTGCGTCATGGACGCCGTCGTCCCGAGCTCCTCCGCCATCGAAGGAAGCGCAGGCAAATACATGTCGATGGACAGAGGTCCGATGCCGGACAGAGAGCCCAGCACAACGGCTGTCCAAATGCGTTTGGAGCGAACCGATGGTCGCGCCATGGTGTCGTTCGAATGCATGTCGGTTCATTCCTTTCCAATCTGAACGATAGAGTTGTTCGTTACGCCCAAAGCGTATACGATATAGATAAACGCATAACGCGCAGTATACCCGGAGGTGTACCGATGAAACCGAATATCGAAGTGCCCGCGATACCGAGATCGGCGTTGGAAAAGCTGCTGGACGCCGCTTCCGTCGCCGTGCTGCTGGCGGCCGCCGTTTATTTGGCGGTCCAATGGCCGTCGCTGCCGGAGCAGGTTCCTCTTCATTTTAACGGGAGAGGCGAACCGGATCGCTGGGGAACCAAGATCACGATTTTATTTTTGCCGTGTATCGCCCTGTTTCTGTTCGGATTTATGTCCATGCTGCGCAAGTTTCCGAGCGCGTTAAACGTGCCCGTTGCCGTAACGCCCGACAATGCGGAAGCCGTCTACCGGCTCTCCTTTCAGCTGCTGGCCTGGATCAAGCTGGAGGTTGTGCTCCTCCTGTGCGTCATCCTGACCGGCGCCGTCCGCTCGGCTCAAGGCTCGTCCGACGGACTCGGGTTATGGCTGCTTCCCGTCGTGCTTTCGGTCTTCGCCGTCACGATCGTCGTTTATACGATCCGCGTCCGGAAGGTCGGCCGAAGCCGGCCGTAACATCCCGCCGCGCAGCATCCGCGAGTATCAGCCGGCATGCGTCTGACCGGCGCCGGCCGGCCTGGACCGCCGAAGCGCCGCGTACAAGCCGGCAAAGCCGAGCGCGCCGGCCAGCGCCATTCCCGTCCCCACGACATACATCGTCTGCGGTCCGTGCTGCTGAAACAGCCAGCCCCCGAAAAAGCCGGCCGCCATTCCCGACAGCCCGCCGTAGATGAGCGCATACAGCGCCTGGCCGGAGGCGCGGTATTGCGCCGGCACGAGCATGGCCGTCAGCTGCGTCCCGATATAATAAAAGCCTCCGAAGGTCAGACAGTGCAGCATTTGAATAAATATAATCGATTCGGCACCGCCGGCAGCCGACATGAGCAGCCAGCGCAGCGCGCATAACAGGCCGACAAAGACGAGGCACAGCACCATCGTCCTCTCGTTGCGCTTCAAATACCGGTCCAGCAGCAGAAAGACCGGGATTTCAAAGATGGACGAAAGGAACGTCGCCCAGCCGATGATGTCCGCCTCCCCGCCGAGCTGAACGATATAGAGCGCGATAAACGTCTGATTCATCGAATTGGGAACGGACAGCACCAGCCCGCAGGCCAGAAATACAAGAAACGCCCGGTTGGCAAACACGGATCGGAAGCTTGACCGGTCCTTGGCGGCCGCCCCGGCTTTCGCCTCCCCTTTCGGCAGCGCAAAAGCGAACGACAGCGACAGCAGCATCATGCACGTGTACAGCATCCACAGCTTTTGGATGCCGATGACTCCGATGACCGGTCCGGAAGCGGCCGCCAGCGCCGCCCAGCCGAGCGAGCCCCAAAGACGAAATTCCCCAAAGCGGCGTCCCGTCCCTTCGATCGCGTTTAGAATCAGACTGTTGCTCTGGGAAAACATCGGCATCTGGAAAAAGAAAAACAGCAGCATCGTTGCGTAAATGACCGTATCGGACTGCGTCCAAAACACAACTTGCATGATGAGCATGGCGCCCGTAATCATCGCAATCAGCACGAGGCGCACGTTGCGGAACCGGTCGCTCAAGTATCCCCAGAACGGGTTGGCGACGAGCGACACGACCGGACCGCCCGCCATCAAAGCGCCGATCTCCAGCGCCGTCCAGCCGATATGCTGCAAATACAAGGCAAAAAACGTGCTGTAAACGGTCAGCGCGCCGTATATAAAAAAGTTGAACGCCTTAATAATCCCGAACGTCCGTCTCATTTACAGAAAAATGAGCAGCAGAATGCCCGCCGCAAAGCAATAGTAGGCAAAATAGCCCAAATTGCCCCTCTCCATTATATTCATAAGCCATTTCATCGAAAAATAAGTGCAGACGAGCGTTGCCGCAAAAGCGATCAAATAAGGCACCAGCAGCGAGCCGAAATCCTTATCGCTCATCAAGTCCGATACGCCGAGCACGACCCCGCCCAAGCTGACCGGAATATACAGCATAAACGAATAGCGAAGCGCCGTTTCCTGCTTCATGCCGACCGCAACCGAGGCGATGACCGTCGCTCCCGAGCGGCTGATGCCGGGAATAAGCGCGACGGCTTGGGCCAGACCGACGATCAGCGCGTCCTTCAAGCTAAGATCTCCGTCGCGCTTCACGCCGCGCAAATTGCGGATAAGCCAAAGCGCGACGCCCGTGACGAGCAGCGTAACCGCCACCGTCTTGGCATGCGAGAACACCGCTTCGATCTCATCCTTGAACAAGACGCCGATCACGCCCGCCGGAATCGTGCCTGCAATAATATAAACGATAAACATAAAGTCCGATTTGTATTCTTGCTTGCGGGTGCCGGCATACCGGATGCCGTTGACCGCCAGCCTGCCGATCATCTCGCGGTAAATAAACATGATGGCAAGCAAAGAGGCGGTGTTCAGAATGATTTCGAACGTCAGCCCGTTCAGTTCCACGCCCAGCAGCTCCTGCGCAATGACAAGATGGCCGCTGGAGGAGATCGGAATCGGTTCCGTCACCCCTTGCACGATGCCCAATACCAAATACTTTAGCCACAAAATCCACTGGTCCATATTCTCTGTCATCCTCCAATGTCAATCATTTCTCTAGTATAAACGATCGATTGAGGGAAATAAAATTGAAAGATGCGCATTTCGCGCGTCAATCTGATAGAATGGAAAATACGAGTCATATTTCGGAGGTTATCGGATTGGATTATATCGTATTGGACATTGAATTCAACGGAAGGAAATTCGCGAGCGAGCTGCCGATGGAAGTGATCGAGATCGGCGCGGTTCGCCTGAATGCCAACCTGGAGACGGTCGATGAATTTACGGCGTTCATCAAGCCCGTATATTTTCCCAAGCTGAACAGCTTTATTGCCAAAAAAACCGGGATTCCCCAGTCGTCGATCGACAGCGCCGCCGGTTTCCCGAAAGTAATCGGCGACTTTCTCGCCTGGCTGTCCCGCAGCGAATCGCCGATGTTCGTTACCTGGGGCGGAGAAGATTTTAAACGTATCGTGCTGGATACCCGCATGCATAAGCTGGATGACCGGTATTGGCTCACAACGCCGTATTACGACCTGCTCAAAGGATTTCTGCGCTATCGCGGCTTGACCAACGACGTCAGCGTCGAAGCGGCGCTCGCCGACCTGGGGCTCTCTTCCGAAGGGCTTGCCCATCGCGCGCTCGACGATGCCCGAATGACCGCAGACATCTTCCGCAAGACGTTCCCGCATCTCGACTTCGGTTACGCGCAGCTGTACAAGGATTTGTATACGAACGCGAAGGAACGGAGAATGGTCAAGAACGGCATTCGCCTGCTGCGGTCGCAGAAGCTGGAGCCGACGTGGGAAACGTTCGCGGAGCATGTGCTGAAGGATAAGGTGAAGCTGGACCATCCGAAAAAAGAAGCCGAGCTGCGCCAATATTTCGAAGCGGAGCTGGCCAAGAAGCCCGCGGCCAAACCGCCCGCGAAGCCTAAGCCGTCGCAGCCGCAAGAGGCCGCTCCCGAGCCTGCCTCGCCGGAGCAGTAGCATAACCCGTCTTAAAGCCTGAAACCGGCGCGGTGCTTGAACGGCACCGCGCTTCGCTATTCGTCTTTAAATTTGTCTTTCAGCGCGTTTGAACCGATTCCGCCGAATATCATCAAGGCCAGTGGACCAAAATTCCATACGATCGGGCTGCCGGGCAATCCGATCCCCAGTCCCGCCAGCTTGTTCCCCGCATATACCATTATAGTTTGATCCATAGACCCGATCATTACAAGCGGCTGCCCGATTACTCACGCGCCGGGAAGGAAGCGAATTTGCGCATCATGAGAAGAACTGCTAAAGGCTTTGCTTCATATGAACTGTTATATTTTGCAGGCATTGTCGCCATATCGTTTTCGTCCATTTTCGTCAGATGGTCGGAAGCCGATGTCGCCGTCATTGCCATGTACAGGTTGTATTTGACCAACCTGCTGCTGCTCCCTCTGGCATGGAAATACCGCAAGGAGCTGTTTGGCCTGACGGGCCGGCAGTGGGGACTGCTGACCGCTTCCGGCTTTATGCTCGGCCTCCATTTCCTGCTCTGGATGGCGTCTCTTCGGCTGACGACGGTGGCCAGCTCGACCGTCATTCTGACGCTGGAGCCGCTGCTCGTCATGATCGGCGCCTATTGGCTGTATCGCGCCAAAGCAAACCGCCCCATGCTGTGGGGCATGGGGATCGCGATCGCCGGCTCCGTCGTCATCGCGGCGGGCGACTTTTCCTTGTCCGGGACGGCGCTGATCGGCGATTTGCTGTCTTTTCTCGGCACCGTCGCCGTCGCCGTCCATATGCTGATCGGCAAAGGACTGCGCGACGGCATGAGCGCTTTTGCCTATAATTTCTGGGTATTTGCGACCGCCGCCACATTTCTGGCCTTCTACAACCTTGCGGCCGGCAACGCCTTCACGGGCTACAGCGGCAAGGAATGGGGCCTGTTTCTGCTGCTGGCGATCGTACCGACCTTGTTCGGCCATTACTTGTTCAATTGGCTGCTCAAATATATGAACGCCGCAGCCGTGTCCATGTCGGTGCTGGGAGAGCCGGTGATCGCCTCCTTGCTCGCGTGGGCGCTGCTCAAGGAGTCGCTGTCCGCTTACCAGCTTATCGCCGGCGCCTTTATCCTGTTCGGCGTCTGGCTGTTTATTCGCCACGGGCGGGAGGGGTCCGCTTCGTCATAATCGCGTAATCCACACCATTGAAAAAAAGAAGCGCAAGCTTCGAGGGATTTCCCTGCGAAAGCTTGCGCTTGTTCCTTCTTGCGGCGCGTCCGGCCATCGAAACGGCAGCTTGCGTGCTCGCGGACTATTTTTTTCTTCTTTTGCGGCGTCGCGCCGAAGAGCAGTAAACGTCCTTCGTCGTACAGGTATACATATGATAAGGCACGGGGACGACATGATGCTGATTAATGACTTCGATCGGATGGATGACCGGCACTTGCTGCGGATGATAGAAGTCTTGGACGACGTATTGCGTAGGAGCATACACGGCGTTGGCTGCCGCCGTATAAGGGCCGGGCATGTCGGCGTAAGGACCGATTCCGTTTTTCAAAGAACACTCATCTCCTTAGATTAATGGCCTTGCGCTACTAATCTATGCGACGGTTCGCCCTGCTGATTGGACAAATGTCTTTGCGTCCGCGCCAATCAAAATTCTACTGCCGGCTGTCCGCCGGAATGCGGATGCTGACCGTTGTCCCGATGCCCGGCCGGCTGTAAATGCTTACCCCGTACTCACTGCCGTAAAACAGCTTGATCCGCATATTGACGTTGCGGATGCCGTAACCCGCGTTCATGCTTTCTTCAGGATCGTTCAATTGCTCCAGCAGCTCGCGGCTGATGCCGACGCCGTCGTCGATGATTTTGAACAGAATCGTCCCGCCGTCCTTCTCCCCCGCGATCCGGATATGGATCCGGTCCGCGCACCAGGCGTGCTCCAGCACGTTCTCGATGAACGGCTGAATGATCAGCTTGATCGTCGTATGCGGCAATATATCCGGGTCGATATCGAAGCTGACGCTCATCCGTTCCTCGTATTTCGTCTTTTGTATGTTGATATATGCCTTCGCCTGCTCCAGCTCTTCGCCGATCGGAAGCAATAACCGGCCTTCGTTCAGCGACAGCCGGTAAAACTTAGCCAAATCCATCACCATTTGCTGAAGCTTTTGCAGCTCCCCGAACTTTGCCAGACGGCTGATGGACGACAGCGTGTTATATAGAAAATGCGGATTGATTTGGGCTTGCAGCATATCCAGCTCCGCTTCCTTTTTGTCCAGATCCGCCACATACACTTTATGGATAAGCTCGCCGATATTTTGCCCCATCTCGTTCAGCGCTCCTGAAATTTGGCTGAATTCGTCGTTGCCCTTGAAGTTGATCCGCTTGTGAAAATTCCCCTCTTGAAAGGAGTTCAGCACCGATACGATCTTGTTCACCTTCCGGGAAAAATAGTTTGACATCATCGCCCCGGAAACGAAATAGACGACGGTAAACACCAGACAGATAAGAAACGTCAGCAGACGCACTTCGTCAATTTTGTGCTGGAACGTCTCGTTCGGAATGACCGCGGCAATTTTCCAGTTCAAGCCCGGCACATCCTTGTAGATGACCAAATGTTTGTTGTACTGCGTTTCGTCCCAGTCCGCCCCGTACGTATAGCCGGATGCCCCGGACGCCATCACGATCCGGCTGCTGTCGTCGATCATGTAAATGGCGGCTCCGTTGCCGATTTTGCCGGAATCGACCGATTCAAATAAATCGGATAAGTAGACGCTGACCCGAAGAAAGCCGTACGTGACCGGCTGCTTGGAAAATTGCACGCTGACCAGCCGGCGCAGCAGCGAGATGCGGTCGTACTGGATGTCGTCCTCGATCTGCTTCCATTGCATCGTCTGCCCGTACACCTCGTCCGGAAAGTTGATGTACCATATTTTGCTCTCGATGCGCGACAAATTGAAGACGTCGTAGCGGCTTACGCCCAAGGCCAGCGGATCGTTCCCTTTGAAATTGCGGTATATTTCAGGGAAGTTCTCGTTCTGAAAATAGATCGAAAGCCAAATGGACTGATTGGCGGCCAGCGTATAAGCCTCAAACTTGGGTAAAAGCAAATTGGTTGTCGCGTCGTAGCCGACCCATCCCATTTCAAAATTGCGCATATTCCGATCCAGCGAAAAGTCGAAATAAAAAAAATCGGATACTCTCGCAACGTCGTTCAACCGGTACGAAATATTGTCGCTCATCTGCGTCAACGTTCCGTGCACGCTGTTCTCCATTTGCTCGCGAATCGACTTGACATACACCGAATTGGCGAAATAACCGATTAGGAGCACCGGAACGACGATGAAGATGCAATAGGACAGCATAAGCTTGTAGGCGAAGGGCATATAGCTGTATTTGCGCTTCATTAGAGCTTCCTTCTGTATTCCAGCGGCGTCTTGCCGTGGTAATCTTTGAATTGTCTGCTAAAGTAGGGCAAATAGCGGTATCCGATCAAATGGGCGATCTCGTATACTTTCAGGTTGGTGCCCGACAGAAGCTCCCCGGCCTTTTCCATCCGCAGCATCGATACGTAGTCGCTGAAATTCATGTTCATTTCTTCCTTGAAAATTTGGCCGAGATAATTCGGGGAAAACGAATATTTCTCCGCCACGTCCTTCAGCGTAATGTTCTCGTGCAGCCGCCGCTTTACATCGTCCGCAATATCCTGCACGAGCTTCCAGTTCTTTTTCTTTTTTTTGGCGTTCAGCAATTCGGAAAGCTCGTACACCCGGTACCGGAGCCAGGAATGGATGTCGTCGATCGTTTCGTACTGCAGCAGGACATCCAGGCTGTGAATGTCCATGTTCAGCATCCGGAACAAATCCTCGTTGTTTTTTTGCAAGTGCGCGTCCAGCTTCATAATCAGAAATAACGTGAAGTTCTGTATGGTGAACCGGGATCTCATATTGGCCGCCAAGCCGTAAAGCTTGTTCAGCTCGTCGTGCACCTGGACCAGGTCGTAGCGGGACATCGCTTCGAACAATGTATCCAGCTGAATATCCAGGCTTTGAACGTCCTTCATCTGGTGCGACTGAATGTCTCCGTGGCGGATCAGCCGACCTTTGCCGTAAAACATTTTGTGATCCAGCGCCGTCTTGGCCTGCCGGAAGGAAAGCGGAATTCCGCCATAATCATGAGCGGTTTCCCCGGTGCCGATCGTCGCCGTAATCGGACACTCCGCCTGTCCCTTCTCGTTAAGCGCCTCCCGCAACCTTGTGAGATCCGTGCCCCGCTCGGCCAGAAGAGCCACCCGTTTGTCCGACAGCTTGCAAAAGTGACGAATGCCGCTTTCTCCGCACATCGTCAGCAGCTTATTCCAAAAGCGCCCCGTCAGCTCGGCTTCGTCGTACGCCGCGCCGTCCGCTTTTTTGACCGGCCAGTCGTCCCTTTCCGCCACCGCCACTTGCACCGGCCACGCCAATTCATGCAAGCCGTATTGCCGCAGCAGCGCATCGGGCATCTCCCGGCCGCCGTGCTCGAGCAGCTGCAGCATATATTCGTTTTTGACAATCGGAATCATCCGCATGTACAGCTGTTCCGTTTCGGCGAGCTTCCTCTCCTTGTCCAGCTCCGAGCGCAGCTTGCGCAGCGAATCGATCAGCTCGTTGTCGTCCATCGGCTTTACGACGTAGCTGCAGGCATTCAACGAAAGCGCCTGTTTCACGTAATGGAAATCCTGGTATCCGCTTACAAAAATAATTTTGATGCGGCTCCGCAGCTCCAGCGCTTTTCTCGCCAATTCCAGCCCCGACATATTCGGCATCCGCACATCCGTCACCAAAATGTCGACGGGCTCCTTCCCGACGATTTCGCTGGCCGCAAATCCGCTCGTTACGGCCGCAACGACCTCCATCCCCAGCTCGTTCCACGGGATAAAGGTTTGCATGCCTTTCAAATCGAGAATTTCGTCATCGACGAGCAACACTTTGTACATCGGCTTCATCTCCGGGTGAAAAAGTTTAGCTTAAGGCGGGGCCGCCGCCGCGAATCAAGCCCGCCGCTCAAACGGGAAAGAAGAGGTATACTATGTCCAGTATACCCCTTCTATTAACGCTTGCAATGTGCGAAATTAGTTGCCGGCGATAATCTCTTTATTTTTCTTCCATTGCTCCGTACGGTATGCCAGAAGCTCGGAATAACCGGCGTTTTGCGCATCCTTCTCCGCTTTGTCCCAAATCTTGTCGACCTCTTCGTCGCTCTTCGCCATGACGGATTGCGCATAGGCGAGCGTAAAGATCTCGTCGATTTGCGTTTTCTTGATGCCGAGCTCGCTGTCCGGCAGCGGGTTCAAGTTGATAAATTCCGTCGCGTTCGCCTGCGTCGGCCACGTGATCGTGCTTTGGTAACGGGCCGCCCAGTTTTGCTCCTCCGGCGGCAGCTTGCTTTCGTATTTCATCTTGGCCGGATCGATATAGCCGGTGTTGCCGTTCCACATAATCGGGTCATGGTCCTTTTGCAGCTGAAGCACTTCATCGGCATCGTACTGGTCGGTAAAGATCGGATGGCCGTCTTCGTCGAAGCCTTGCCAGTTCTCTCCTTCCGGTCCGAAGAACAGCAGCGACTGGCCTTCCGGTCCCGTGTACCAATCGAGGAAAGCAAAGATCTTTTCCGGATCCTTGGCATTCGTCGTAATGACACTGACGTTCCAGCCGAGCGCCGTGTACGTGCCTGGGAAAATTTTGTTTTTGTCCAAACCGGCTTTATGAATCGGCCAGATCATAAAGTAACCGGAATCCGGATCTTGCTTGACCATCTCCTGATGAGCCTGCATGGCCGAAACGGTAGGGTTCGCTCCGGCAAATACGGCGACGCGGCCCTGCATGACCTTCTCTTCGATCTGGTCGGCGGTTTGGGTAAACGCATCTTGCGAAATCAGTTTTTCGCGATACAGCTTGGCGATATACTTTTGCGCTTCGCGGAACGTCCCGTTCGTGAACAGGGACGTCAACTGATCGCCCTGCGGTACGGCGCGAATGCCTTCGTTCAGGTAGGAATAAAGCGTATTTTCGCCAAATGCGGTGTACAGCACGCCCAGTCCTTGCAAATCCTTGGCAAGTCCAGGCTCGAACGGCACGACGCTGTCGCCGTATTTCTCTTTGACTTTGACAAGATAGTCGTACAGGTCATCGGTCGTTTCGAGCGTCGGGGCGCCCAGCTCGTCGTAAATTTTCTTGTTGATGACATAGCCGGCGTTGCCGTTCGGGCGGCCCGTATACCAGTTCGGGAACTGATACAATTTGCCGTCGGACGAGCGGAGCAGGTTCAAGTCTTTGCCCATCCACGTTTTCAGATTCGGATATTTGTCGATATAGTCGTCAAACGGCACAAGCATGCCCATCTCGCGCAACCTTTCCACATCCGCGCCGCGATCCAGCCAGATGACGTCCGGAAGCTCGTTGGACGCGATCATCGTGCTCAGCTTTTGATCCGGATTGCCGCCGGCGGAGATCGGAACGATATTGACGTTTTTATTTTCCTTGACCCATCTGCCCGCCACCGTGCTGTCCCAAGCCGGCACGTCGTACCAGTTGTAATGGCCGTACATGCTGAATTCCAGAGGCTCGGAACCAAGCTGCCAAATATCGCTTGGCGCTTCCGCCGCATCGCCGTTGCCGGAATTATTCGAGCCTGTTCCCGCCGTCGGCGAAGGACTCGGCTCGTTCTTGCCGTTGCCGCCGCCGCTGCAGCCGGCCAGCGCCGTCGCCAGCACAAGAATGGCCGACACGATCAGAAGCGATGTTTTTCTCACTTTCTTCATGCTTGTACTACCCCTCTCATTCACATTTTGTATGTCCAAAGCGAGTATCGCCTTAAACCGGATCCGGGAACTACTCTTTCAGCGAGCCGATCAGCACGCCCTTCACAAAATACTTCTGCACAAAAGGATATACCATGACGATCGGCAGCGTCGCGACCATCATCGTCGCCATCGTCAGCGATTTGGTCGTTATGGTGCGCATCGCTTGAATCCGTCCGGCCGACGCGGTGTCCAGGTTATTGGACATGTCCGTTACGATATTCGCGTTCAAGATTTGGCGAAGCATCGTCTGGATCGGCAGCAGTTTTTCGTTCGTAATGTAAATGCTCGGCATAAACCAGTCGTTCCAATGGGCTACCGCCGTAAACAATCCCAGCGTCGCGATAACGGGCCCCGACAATGGCAGCACAATGCGAAAGAAGATGCCCCAGTTCGAGCAGCCGTCGATTTGCGCCGATTCCTCCAGCCCGGCCGGCAGGCTCTTGAAGAAGGTGCGGAAAATGATCATATGGTAGACGCCGATCAGCGACGGAATTATAAAGACCCAGAACGTGTTCATCAAGCCCAGGGAGCGGTACAGCAGGTAAGTCGGAATCAATCCGCCGCCAAAGTACATCGTAAATACAAAGAACAACATGTAATAATTGCGGCCGATCAGCTCCCGCCTGGACATGCCGTAAGCCAGTATCGCCGTCATCACGATGGCGGTTACCGTGCCGACGATCGTCCGCAGCACCGAAATCATAAATCCGTTCAGCAGTCGGTCGTCCTGAAATACGATTTCGTAGTTTTCCAGCGTAAACTCCCTCGGCCAGAACGTAACGCCGCCCTTCGAGGTGTCGATTCCCAGGTTAAACGAGACGGCAAGCGCATTCCAGAACGGATACAGCGCGCTGAACGACAACAGCACGAGAAACGTGTAAATAAAGATGAGCATCAAACGGTCGCTTATTGCGATACGGGCCAATTCGGTTCCCTCCCTGTTCGTAGATCTTGCCGATTACCATAAGCTGTTGCCCGATTTGCGCGCTATATAGTTGGCCATGGCGAGCAATCCGATGCTGATGACGGCTTTGAACAGCCCCACCGCGGTGGCGTATGAGTAACGGTAATTGGCTAGACCGACCCGATATACATAGGTATCGATGACATCCGACACCGGCCTGAGCACCGGATTGCCGGCAAGCAGCAGAATGTCTTCGAAGCCTGCGCTGAGCAGGTTGCCGATCGCCAAAATCATGAAAATAATAATGACGGGCATGATCGTCGGAATCGTAATGAGGTAGATTTGTTTGAATTTGCTGGCGCCGTCGATATCGGCCGCTTCATATAAATGCGGATCGACGCCGGCGATCGCCGCCAAATAGACGATGGAGCCGAAGCCGATCTCCTTCCACACGTTGGCCGAAATGAGAATGGACCAGAAGTATTCCGGCAAGGACAGGAAGTTGACGGGATCGTCGATCAGCTTGATCTTCATTAGCAGCATATTGACGCTCCCGTTCTCCGTCGAGAGCATGGCCGTGACGAGTCCCGCCACAATGACCCAGGACAGAAAATGCGGCAAATACGTAATGGTCTGCACGATCCGCTTGAACAGCATATGGCGCACTTCGTTCAGCATCAGGGCCAGCACAATCGGCGCCGGAAACCCGATGACAAACTTGAGCAAGCTGATGATGATCGTGTTCCGCATAACGGTATAAAACTCGGGAGCGTTAAAAAACGCTTCGAAATGTTTAAAGCCCACCCATGTATTCGCCCAAATATTCGATCCCGTATTGATCTTGTAATCCATAAATGCGGTTAGAACGCCGTACATCGGCAAATACGCGAATACGAAAACGAGCAATATTCCGGGCCAGACCATCAGCTGGATGTCCCACTGCCTGATGATGCGCACAAAGATATTCGGTTTGCGGCGCGGCTGCCCGGCAGGCAACGGCGCATACTGGTGCTCTGAGGCTGCTTGCGGCATTCGAATCCTCCTTCGGCTTCTCTTAAAGCCATTGTAAAGGAGGTTATCCGCCCTCGCTATTTGCCAGATCAACAAAAAATGATAGTTTGCAACGATTTTAGCGAAAAATTTGCGTTTCATTCGAATTAACAACGAATCTTACTATAAAATGACCGTTAAAATCATAAAAATGATTTATACAATGATATCGCTGAACGCAAACAACGGCCGCTCCATCGGGAAGGTTTCCCGCGGAACGGCCGCTTCGGCAACTCAACTTCTTTTCTTTTATCGATTGCCCGCTACGACTTCACCGATCCCAGGACAAGTCCCTTAACGAAGTACCGCTGCAGGAACGGATAGACGAGCAGGATGGGCAAGGCGCCGATGAAGATCTGCGCCGCTTTGACGGTCGTCTGAGAGATCAAGTCCAAATCGGACGGATCGATGTTCAGCGTCGTCATGTCACTTTGGATAATGACCGTTTGCAGGAAGGTTGCCAACGGATATCGGCTCGGATCGCCGATATACAGCAGCCCGTCAAACCACGAGTTCCAGTGCCCCACCATACTGAACAACGCGATGGTGGCGATCGAAGGCAGCGATACCGGCAGGTAGATGCTGAACAGCGTGCGGAAATGCCCGGCCCCGTCGATCAACGCCGCTTCTTCCATCTCCTTCGGAATACCCCGAAAGAAATTAAGCATGAGAATCGTCAGAAACACATTGACTGCGCCCGGCAGCACGAGCACCCAGAAGCTGTCCATCAGACCCAAGCGTTGAATAACCATGTAGAAAGGAACGAGACCGCCGTTAAACAGCATCGTTATGACGAAGATCCATGCATACACATTGCGGCCGCGGAATGAAGACGTCTCTTTGGAAAGCGGATAGGCCGCCAGAAACGCCAGGATCAGCGTTAATGCCGTTCCGATAACCGTGCGCTGCACCGATATCCACATCGATCCGAGGAAGGCCGGATTGTTCATCGTTAATTTGTAGGCGCTTAACGTAAAGTCTACGGGCCAAAGAGAGACGATGTTGGCGTCCGCAGCCGCCCTTGAGCTCAGCGAAACCGCCAGGACGTGAATGAGCGGAATAATGCAGAGCAGCGCGAGCACAACCATCAAGATGGTATTAAAGACACTGAAGATTTTATACGATGGTGATTTGTAATACATGCAGCCCGCCCCTTTTTAGAAAATTCTATAATTGGCCAGTTTGTAGGCCATCCGATATGCGGCTACGATCAGGATGAAGCTGATCACGGATTTGAACAACCCTATCGCCGTGCCAAAGCCCATCTCGCCATTCAGGATCGCTGCCCGGTAAACGAAAGTATCGATAATATCGCCCTTGGCATAAACAAGCGGATTGTACAAGTTGAAGATTTGGTCGAAGCCTGCATTAAGCACATTGCCCAGCGCCAGGGTGCCTACGACAATGGCAATCGGCATCATGGCCGGGATCGTAATATGCCAAGTCTGATGCCAACGATTGGCTCCATCCATTTCAGCCGCTTCGTAGAGCGCCGGATTCACACCCGCCAGCGCCGCCAGGAAGACAATCGTACCGAAGCCGAATTCTTTCCATACATCGGAGACGATAACCGTGAAGCGGAACCAGTCGCCGTTGCCCAGGAAGAAGATCGGTTCAATGCCGAACAGGCCGGTCAGCACCCGGTTGACGAGCCCGCCGTCCGTCGACAGCAAATCGGTAAGGATGCCGCCGAGAATAACCCAGGACAGAAAGTGCGGCAAGTAGACCAGCGTCTGTACAAATCGCTTCAGCAATTGCTTGCGGACCTCATTAAGCAGGATGGCAAATGTAAAGGGCGCCACCAAATTGAGTACCATCTTGAAGACGGCGATTACCAGCGTGTTCCAGATGACCTGTACGGAATCCTCGCGTTCAAACAAATAACGGAACTGGTCCAGTCCGACCCACTTGGAGCCGTCAAGACCAAGCCACGGTTTGAAATCCTGAAACGCCATAACGAGCCCGCCCATCGGAAGATAAGCGAACAGGATCAAAAAAACGATGGATGGCAGGACCATCGCATGAAAAGGCCATTGCGTAACCAAGTAATAGGAAAACGAACGGCGTTGCGGTAGCTCCGGCTGAGTCCCCGCGCCGTCTTGGACGTTCGGTGCTTGTGTCTGCTCCATATTGCTCTTTCCCCCTGCGAGGTATAGTGTATAAAATCAGTATAACAATGGCATTGACATGCCATAAGCATGCAAATCTCAACATTTCGGGCACAAATACAACTATTTATTGTCGCAAAGACGCAGGCGCAGGGTCCGGCTGCATTCCTTGCCCGGCCCGAAAAAAACGGCCCCTGCGCTTTACGCAAGGGCCGCTGAACCGTTCCTTATTTCACGCTTTGATACCATTCATTGACTTCCTTCGTAATAGCATCGCCGCCGGAAGATTTCCAAGTGGCTACGAACTCGTCGAACGCCTCGATCGGCTTCTCGCCGTAAATAATTTCATTGAAGGTTTGCGCTTCGATCTTGTTCAGGTAATCCATGCGGGACTTCATCGTATCCGTCGGCGGACCGACGAACATGTTCATCTTGGAAATATCCGCTTGCTGCATAACAACGGTAGCTGCCAATGCCGTCTCCGGCCCGTAAGTGTTGACGACCTCCCGCTCGCGATACGTGGTCGGCTCCTTGCCTTCCGCCAGAGCCAGCAACGCTTTGAACTGGGCATCCGGAATACGTGCACCGTCTCGAACCAGGAAGTAGCGCAGCACCCCGTTCACGGCTTTGCCTGGAACATCGTCGAGATAAACCGGGTTGCCGTTCTCGTCAAAGGCAAAGTCGTAGCCTTCGAATACTCCGTGCTCGAACTCGCTTCCTTCCTGCGGGTCGGCAAGATGTTCGAAGAGATAATTCTGGTAGGTGAAGAAGGCTTCCGGATGCTTCATATTTTTGTTGATCAGGGTTACGCCGGAACTGAAAGGCGTACCGTGCCGCATGGCCGTGCCGTCCTCGCCCGTCGGAATCAGATGAGGCTTCCATACCGCGCCTTCGGCATTTTGATCGGTACCGTCCAGCGGCCATCCGCTCATCCAATAAGGACCGGGAATAATGCCCGCTGTTCCCGCGGATGCCGGCTCGGCTGTTTTGTTAGCATCCCACAGCGCCGCTTCTTTCGGAATATATCCTTTGTCGCGCCATTCCTTCAGCTTCTGCAATCCCGGCTTCATGCCTTCATGGATCGAACCGTAGACCAAGCTTCCATCTTCCGCCTGGTTCCACTGGTTCGGAATTGTGCCGTAAGCGCCGAATATCCAAGAAGGATCGCCCATCCATGTTTTCATGGACGACTTGAAGCCAATGCTAAGCGGCGTCACTTCGTTCGGACTCAGGCCTTGCGGATTGTTGTTGCGGAATTGATCCATCACGTGCTCCAGCTCGGCAATCGTCTTCGGTCCTTCCAGATTCAGCGCATCCAGCCAATCCTGGCGAATCCAGAGCAGGTAATCATTATTGTAAGCGTAGCCAAGGACCGGAATTCCCATCCGCACGCCGTCCTTCGTATAGGCATTCCATACGTTCGGATCCAGCGCCATGGCCTCTTTCCATGTATCGCTGGCGTATTTGTCAAACAATGCGCCGGCATCCTGGAAGAGACCGGAGTCAATCAGATCCTGAATAAGCAATGCATCGTTAACCGTGACGATATCCGGCATTTCCTGACCGGAAGTCATCGCCAGACGAAGCTTGGTGACATAAGCATTGTTCGTATCGGTTACCGACCATAGCGACTTGATCTCGATGCCCAGCCTTTCCTTAGCCCAGCGGGTAGCTACGTTGTTCTCAATCGTCTCCCCGCTGCGGAATGTGATGGCAGGATCCACGCCCCAGACGGTGGAAATCGTAACCGGCGGATCGTACTTATCTTTGTAAGGATTTTCGTCCGTACCGTTCGTCGTCGAGCCTCCATTCGACGACCCGGCATTGCCCGGGCTATTGCCGCCCGATCCGCCGCTGCCGCAAGCCGCCAGCATGGAGACGATCAGCAGCATAATGAGCGTAAAAGCGAAGCCGCGTTTTTTGTAAATCATAGAAATCCCCCTTTAGTAAAGTCTGCATGTCTATGCATGATTAATTATAGGGGTACAGGTGAATCCGGCCTATGACACAAAGCGAACATATCTGCACCTTTTGCAACTTGTTTATTGATCTCCTTCGCAAGCTGTTATTGATCCCGGTATTCGTTCGGCGTCATGCCGTATACCTTTTTGAACACTTTGCTGAAATATTGCGGATTTTGATACCCGAGCTCCGCCGTAATCTCGTAAATTTTTTTGTTCGTATGCTTCAGCAAATAGACGGCGCGCTCCATGCGAATGCGGATAATGTAGTCGCCGAGGCTTTCGCCCGTTTCGTTCTTAAAAATTTTGGACAAATAGACCGGATGAAGAAACACCTTGTCCGCGATCGTTTTGACCGACACATCGGCGCCAGGGTCTCCCGTCACCAATTCCTGCACCTGAGAAATGATATGCTTTTTGTTGTACGATTCGCCGCCATCCTCCGTCAGTTTCTCCAGCCTCTCCAGCATCACCGCCGCCCATCCTTTCAGTTTGTCGAGCGAGCTGAAGCGGCTGCGGTCCAGACAGATGTCCACCCCTGCGGGGTCCATCCCGCCCGCTTCGAGCCCTTGCTTATGGGAGACGTACAGGCAGGCATTCATCACTGTAAAATAAATCTCGTACAGCTCTTCGCGCGAAATCGGCGAGCCGGCCATGGCATCGAACAGCTTGTCCAGCTTGGATCGCGCCGCCGCCCATTGACGGGCCTCCAGCAGATGAATAAGCGAAGGCGGCTTGTACAACTCTTCGATGGCGTTTGCTCCGGTCCGGGGGTTGTCCGGCATATCATCCATGAACAGCAGGGCGGACTCCTCCTGCTTCAACCGGAACATGGCGGCAAGCGCCTCGCGGTAAGCGGCGGACAGCCCCTCGGGAAACGTGAACCAATGCGAGATGACCAGCGCGATATCGCCCTTCAAATAACTGCCGACCTCTTGCTGGAATATAGCCCCCAGCTTGTAAATCCTCTCCTTCGCAAATGCGAAGGAATCCGTCTCCGGTGCGGCCGACACGATAATGACGAGGCAATCGTGCGGCGCCTTGCCGTGCCATACCCGATAAGGAGCTCCAAAAATATCTTCCGCGATGTTGCCGATGGCGTATTCCATCAGCGCCACCGACGCAGCGTCCATTCGTTCGAACCGCTTGCCCAGCTGCACCGCCATAAGCAGCGCGGTATCGTTGACCTGAACCGCAATTTCGTATTGCGCCAGCTTCGAACCGATCGCCTCCGCCGACCTTATCCCGCCAAGCACCAGCTCTTGAAGCAAATTTTGCCGCAGCACGCCAAGGTCGGACTTGCGGGAATAGACAAGCCGATGATATTGCTCCGCCTTCTCCCATTCCTGCCTTAACGCCGAGATATGCTGCTCCAGATTGAGGATGAAATCGTCGTCGTTGACCGGCTTCAGCAAATAATCAACCGCTTTCAATTGAATGGCCTTCTTCGCGTATTGAAAGTCCGAGTATCCGGTCAGCAGCATGCAGCGCAGATCGGGCCAGCGCTGCTGAGCCTGCTCAATCAGCTCCAGCCCGTCCATTCCCGGCATCCGGATATCGGTAATCATAATGTCGATCGATTGCTCCTCCAGCAGGCTCATCGCTTCGATGGCCGAAGCCGCCTGATAAATCCGGCTGACCCCAAGATCGCGCCAAGGAATGGTGGCGGCCAGGCTTTCGGTCACATACGTTTCGTCGTCGACAAGAAGCACTTCGATCATGTTGCCCCGCTCCCTTCATGTTCGTCTTACTCATCTGTCCAGCTGAGCGCCGCCTTCAGGCCGCCCAGCGGCGACGGAGACAGCGCGAGTCCCGCTTCCGCTCCGTAGCGAAGCAGCATGCGCTGATGCACGTTCCACAGCCCGCAGCCCATCTCTTCATCCATCGGCCGGGTCAGCCGTTTCAACAGCTCCGGCATCTCCGCATCCGGCACCCCTTTGCCGTCGTCCTCCACCGTTACGGTCAGCTTGCCGTCCTTCTCATCCGCGCGAATGACGATCAATCCCGCTTCCATGCTTGATTCGATCCCGTGAATGACCGCGTTCTCGACCAGCGGTTGAATGGTCAGCGGCGGGATCCTCTTATGCTTCAGCCACGGGGGCACATGAACCTCGTAGTGCAGCCGCTTCATCCGCATCCGCTGAATGTCCAGATAGTGGACGACAAGGTCGACCTCCTCGGACAACGCGACCGCCTCGCGCTCGTGTCTTGTCGTATAGCGGTAATATTCCGACAAGCTTTTGGACATGGCGACGATCGCCTCGTAATTTTTGAGCTTGGCCATACTGGAAATAAAGGAAAAGCAATTATAAATAAAATGCGGATTGATTTGCGATTGCAGCTGCTTGAGCCTCGCTTCCTTCACGTGAATTTTTTCCAGGTACACCTTGCCGAACAGCTCCTGAATTTGGGCGACCATAGAATTAAACCGGGTAAATACGAAGCTGAACTCGCTGTTGCCCTTCGGCTTCAGCCGGACCGAATAATCCTCGTTCTTCAGCTTCTGGAAGCTGGTGACGAGCTGGCGCATCGGCACTTGCACGCCCGAATACAGGAAAGACGCCACCATAACGCTCATGAGCAAAATCGCCGCGATCGACACATAAAACAGCATGTTCGACTTGGCGATCGGCTTCATCATCTCCGACAGCGGCAAATAGTCGACGAGCATCCAGCCCGTAATATCCGACCGCTTGGCGTTAACCAGATAGGATTCGCCTTGAAGCTCGAAGACGTCGTAATTCGAGGAATCCCAGACATGGGAATCAAGCAGCGCCGCAAGGTCACGGACGAACGCCTTGTCGGAATCGGTGCCATATATGATGCCCGTTCCTTCTTTGTAATAAAACGGACGGTGCTGCTCTCCGCTCTTGAACGTATCCAGCATGCGCACAATATTGGCGCCGTCAAATCGAAGCTCGATAATTAGACTCGCATTCTCGGGCCGGTGAAAGGATGAATAAGGCGACACCGTAAACAACGAAAACGTATATCGCGATTCTCCGTTTTCATCCGTTTCCGTTTGCACTTGCCAGCCCTGCTGCAGCCGTTGGTTCAAATCGGTGTGATCGTAATTCTCCGTATTGCCGCCCGTGATTGCCCGGCCGAGCACGGGGGAATAAATGATCAGCGAGCTTGTCCAGTTCAACGAACTTTCCTGAATATTAATTTTTTGCTGAATGCGTTTGACGAGCTGGATGTGCTTCAAATCCAGAAATTCGCCGGGGCTTTCAAAGATGTCTTTCAGCTCCGATATGTCGGGATCGTGCAGCAGCAAATTCGGCCACAAGCTGATCGAAGCGATCGTCGCGTCGGCTTGCTGCTGGAAAAATTGCAGCTGATTTTGGCTGGAATGATGCAGTTCTTCCCGCAGCACTTCCGTGCTCGTTCGGTTCGAATAAAAGTAGAGCAGCATAATCGGCACCAGCATGACGATAATGAGCGCCATCATTTTTCTGAACAGGTTAATTTTAGGCAAGGCGTCCCACTCCCGGAGGCTTATGATGATCTTATTATAGTGGAATGACGGGCTGCGGACAGAGGTTTTCTCTTCATTGTAAGCGATTGTCAGCGGTGTCATGTAGGATGTTCTTGCAACATTTGCGCACTTTTGCAAGCTTTCTTTCCCCTTCATGATTTTGGCGCTATTGACACGGCATTCGTAACCATCCTATAATCAAAACGTCACCAATTGGTGTCCTATTGGAGCGGGTTAATGGAATGAGGCTAATGAATCAGAAAGAGGTGCCTGATCATGAAAGGCGAAAGAAATACGAAGATCGACCCCTATTTCAACAAGCTTACACAATGGAAGGAAGAATCCGCGCTGTTGAGAGAAATCGTTCTTGACTGCGGGCTGACCGAGGATTTTAAGTGGATGCATCCCTGTTATACGTTTGAGGGCAAAAATATTGTTCTCATACACGGCTTTAAAGATTATTGCGCGCTTCTGTTCCACAAAGGCGCCTTGTTGAAAGATCCCCACGGGATTCTGGTCCAGCAAACGGAAAATGTGCAGGCGGCGCGCCAGATCCGATTCACCAACGTTCAAGAAATCGAAGAGATGCAGCTGATCTTGAAAGCTTATATCGACGAAGCCGTCGAAGTGGAAAAAGCCGGCTTGCAAGTGGAATATAAACAAAATACCGAATATATCGTTCCGGAAGAATTGGAAAATAAATTCGTGGAAATCCCCGACTTGAAAACGGCTTTCGAAAGCTTGACGCCGGGACGGCAACGGGCATACCTTCTCCATTTCTCCTCGCCCAAGCAAGCCAAAACCCGCGAGGCGAGAATCGAAAAATATATCCCGCATATCCTTGACGGAAAAGGGTTAAACGACTAAATCAAGCGTAAACGACTGACGCCGTCCTTGGGAGGCGCAGCTTTCGTTTCGCGTTGACATATTAGCTTAGTGCAAGGTGAACCTTATACTTTCTTATATGTCAAATAAGGACTGCCCCGAAAATGAACAGGGTTCACATTCGCGGCAGTCCTATCGTCTTTTATCTCCATCCCCGGCGTCCCGCGCCGGTTCCCCTACTTGCGCTTCGGAAGCCGCTTCATATATTCGTCCGACAGCTTCATCAGCTCCAGCACGTAGTCGTAATCCTCGCGGTATCGGCTGAAATCGTCCACCGGCTCGTACGTGTCCAGATCGAATGCCGTACCGTCGTCGAAGCCTTTGCCGGGAATAAACAAAATTTCGTCGTTAAAAAACGATCCCGTCGGCAAATAATACCTCATGCCGATGACGTTGCGCTTGGCATTAAGCAAGTCTTGACCGAATACGGTATAGCCTTCCGCATCCAGATCGATGCCGAGCAGATTGGCAATCGTCGGCATAATGTCCACTTGTCCGCCGGTAATCGGCAGCGTTTCGCCCTGCACGCCGGGCACGCGCACGATTAGCGGAATATTGAACCGGCTCAGCTTGTCGTGATAGGGAACGCCGAGCTGCTCCTCCACCCATTTCGGATCGTTGTCCTTCGTCTGCAGGCCGAAGTGGTCGCCGTACACGACCATTACCGTATTGTCCCACATCCCCGCTTCTTTTAACCGCTCGATAAAGACGCCAAGCTCCCTGTCGGTGTAATGAACGGCTTGAATATAATGCCCGAGTTGCGTGTTCTCCAGCGGCTTCGGAAGCTCGATCGTCTCAATGTCCGCCGGCACCTTGAACGGATGATGGCTGGATGTCGTCACGAACTGGGCATAGAAAGGCTGATGCTGCCGAGCCAGCTCGCTGAGCTTTTCGAAGCCTACCCGATACATTTCTTTGTCCGAAGCCCCGAAGCTGTTGAAATGGTCGTTGTTGAACGCCGATTTTTCATAATATTTGCCGAACCCGAGCGCGGGATACAGCCGGTTGCGGTCCCAAAACGTGACGTCATTGATATGGAAAGTGACGCTCTCGTAGCCGCGGTCCGCCAGAAGCCGAGGCAAGCTCGGCATTTCGCGGTCTCCGAACCCCTTGGACATGGCGACGGACCCTGCCGGGTAAACGCCGGTATTGGACAAAAACTCCGCATCCGACGTATTGCCTTGTCCAATTTGCTGGAACACGTTCGTGAAATAGTAGCTCTCCCCGACCAGTTCGTTCAGCACGGGGGTAACCTCCCGGCCGTTCGTCTCCAAGCCGATCATGATGTCTTGAAAGGCTTCGAGCTGCACGACAATCACATTTTTCCCTTCCGCGGCGCCAAAGCCAACGCGGCCGATGCTGCCGGGCTCAACTGCCGGCTGCCGGCTCTGGAACAAGGCGGCAATCGATTCCTTTGTCTCTTCGATCGAGCCGGAAGCGGCAAGCTCGACGCTGCTGTCCTTCATCGCCATGGCGACTTGGTAATTCAGCACGCCCAGCCGTTCCGACAGCACAAGCTCATTCGAAATGTCCCGGTCCATCCGAATGAACAGGAACGACGCGGTAAGCCCCGCCGCGAACAGCAAAGCCGTCATCCAGGCTCTGGCCGCGTTGCGGCTCCGCCTGATCCTTGTGCGGAACGTTATCGGATACAGCAGCGCCAGTACGAGCAAGTCGGCAAAAAACAAGCCGTTTTTCCACTGCATCGACGTCCCGACGCTGTCTTTGACCTGGGCTACCTGATCCAGACTGTGAAGCGCCGTATAAGTCGGAATGCTGCCGAAATAATTAAAATAAACGGTGCAGGCCAATAAAATCAATGACAACAAGCCGTTGACGGCCGTGAACACCGCAAATTTCCACCTGGCCGTCGTGATCCACTCCAATACGCACAGCAGCGTCAGCGCCGCCGCCGCATCCGACAGCATCGGTACGGCCTGCGCGCCTCCGAAGGCGAATTGGCGGAACAAAATCATTTTCAGCATGACGAGTATAAATACGGCCCAGAACGGACGGCTGCGGTAACCGTTCATCAGCCGGGATAAATGATGCAATTCGCTCACGCTCCCCTTCTGCAAGCTGGCAAACAAAAAACCGTCTCTCGACGGCGCAGCGTTTACAATGTCTTTAAATAATCTTTATCTTACCGCAATTCGAACTAGAAATAAATAGGAAAGCGGTGGGGATCGAACCACATTCCGCACATCCTTCGCATGACCGCTTTGCTTCAGTTCTGCCTAACCGCGCTTACGCCTGCGAATGGTCTGCGCAGCGGCATACTGCAAGCCGATGAAGCGTGCAGAGGCGCCGGCAGGAGCGGCAAACTTTTGCGACGAGGCAGCAAGTATGGCGGGAGCATTGCATAATAATGATGAAAGGAAATCCGTACGCCGGCCTCGTTTTAAATCTTTCGCCATTTTTATGTAGATTTCTGCCAATATCCTTCTAATCTTGCCTTGTAGGCCAAACGGATGTTTGCTATCATGATTTACAGATTAATTGAAACGTCTCAAATTCCGACAAATTTTGAGATCAATCACAGGAGGTTATCTTTTGGATTCATTTTCGAATAACTCAAACAATCCGAACAACCCGAACAACCCGAATGACTCGAACAATTCGAACAACTCGAATCCGTCCGAAGCGTCCAGCCAGACAAACCGTCAGACGGACTCGAATTTCCGCAGCGAGCCGTTCGGTCAATCGAACCATGAGACGAGTTCCAGTTACCGAAACGAGCCGCCGGCATCCGGCGGGGCGTACTACTCGAATATGCAGCAGCCGCCGCTGCCTCCCGTTCCGCCGCCGCCGTTTATGCCGCCGGCTCCGACGAACGGCAAGTCGATTGCCGCGATGGTTGTAGGCATTATTTCCGTTTTCATTCCTTGCATAGGGCTGTTATCCGGCATTGCCGCCATCATCTTGGCTTCGCTGTCACTGAAGGAAATCAAGCACAAAGGCGAGCAAGGCAGAGGCATGGCCATTGCAGGTCTCGTGTGCGGCATCATCGCGACGGTCATTTGGCTTATTTATCTTTTGATTTTCGGATTTGCATTTGTGATTGGAATGGCCGAAGGCTTCAGCGACGATTACTATTAATTAATGGCTGCGAGGCTGAGCCCGAACGAAGGAGAGTCCCATGATTACTTTGATCTCGTGGAATGTCAACGGCTTGCGCGCCTGCGTCGGCAAAGGCTTCCTGGATTATTTCCGCGCTTCCGGCGCGGATTTGTTTTGCGTACAGGAAACGAAGCTTCAGGAAGGACAGATCGAGCTAGAGCTTGGCGACGAATACAACCAATATTGGAATTATGCGGAGAAAAAAGGATATTCGGGCACTGCCGTATTTTCCAAAATGAACCCCCTCTCCGTCCGCTACGGGCTGGAGGAAAACTCGGAGTTCGAGGGCCGCGTCGTTGCGCTTGAATTCGATGCTTTTTATCTCGTTAACGTATATACCCCGAATGCCCGCCGCGACTTATCCAGGCTGGAATACCGTCTGGAGTGGGAAGACCGGTTTCTCCGTTTCGTCAAGGAGCTGGACAGCCGCAAACCGGTCGTCATCTGCGGGGATTTGAACGTCGCGCATCGGGAGATCGATATCAAAAACGCGAAATCGAACCACGGAAATTCCGGGTTTACGCCAGAGGAACGCTCCTGCATGTCCCGATTGCTCGATTCGGGGTTCGTGGACACGTTCCGCCATCTGCATCCCGACCGTGCCGACGCCTACACCTGGTGGTCGTTCATGCCGAAGGTGCGCGAACGAAACATCGGATGGCGCATCGATTATTTTCTCGTCTCGGAGCGGCTGGCTCATGCCGTCGTCGAAGCCGGCATCGAACCTTCCGTCATGGGCAGCGATCATTGTCCCATAACGCTGAAGCTGGAGCTGGAGCCATAGGCTCCGGCTTTTTTATTGGGCGGGACCGTCCGGCAGCAAGGCCAGCCATCCCGGCCATGCCCGCATATAGTCGTCCCAATCGTGTACATGGTGGAGCCTGCAAGTCGCAAGTCGGCAATAGAGCTGGAAGACCGTTTCCCGGATGAGCGTCTCTCGCTCCATCTCCAAGCCGTTCAGGGAACGGGCGGCTTCGAGCAGCGTTTCCAAATCGAGGTTGTCCGGAGAAGAGCAAAAAGCGTACGTAAAATCGTACACCAGCGGTCCCCGCACCGGAGACGGATCGATGACGCCGCGGATGGCGCCGCGCTCGAATACAAAATTGTGGACTCCCGTGTCGCCGTGCAGCAAAAGGATATGCTCCGAGCTCCAATCCGTCAACCCTCCGTCGAGCAGCCGCCTGATCGCCGCATGATGTTCCGCGGGCAGGTGCTCCTCCAACATTTCGAATGCATAAGCATGACTCCGCCGATTGAATTCCATCCAGGACGAGCAAGGAGCGTCCGCAAAGCCGATTATGCCGTCCTCCGCTTTGGCGTACAGCTTGAACAGCCCTCCGGCCAGCGCCTTCATCCAATCCCGCTTGTGCCCGCGGCCTGTATGCGTCGTCCCCGGGACGTAGTCGTACACGAGCCCTCTGTCTTCCGGGTCCTTGAATCTGAGCTTGGACAGCAGCGGACTATGTCCGCACTTTTCCCAAAAAAGAACCGTTTCCCGCACCGCATACGGATCATCCAGCTTCAGCACGTAAGCCGGCTGCCCTGGCGCAGCCAGCACATAAACCGTTCCTTCGGTCGTCCCGCGCATCGGCCGGACCTCGGGCTTCTCTCGAAGCAGTCCGGCCGTGGTGAGACGTTCGATCCAGCTTTCCAATTCCGAATTGGCCATAACCGTTATCCCTCCCTTTCGCTTTATCCTTAACCTACCCCTTCCATGCTCATCCGGCAAGGCCATTTTCGGCTATAGCCAACTTTGCGCTTGATCGCCCGCGCTGCCCGCTTTACAGTAGGAAGAAACCGGCAGCACGCCATATAGCCGCCGCATCCGCGTACAAAGGCAGGTGTTTACATGAACGAACACGACCCGGCAAGCCAAGAGCCTCTGCAATCCGGCAGCCTGCCGAGCCGTCATGACGGACAGGGCGCTTCGCTCAAGCCCCTTCCTTCGGACATGGGCACGGCGGACGTCCGAAGGCAGCTGGAACGAATTCGTGCAGGACTATTGGAGTTATGGGGCGGCTCCTTGATCGGCATCTATGCGCACGGTTCCTTATGTCTTGGCGATTTCGCCCCCGGACGAAGCGATCTCGATCTCCTGGTCGTCACACGGGATGCGTTGACCGCACATCAATGCTTTGAACTGATGAACAAATTTTTGGACTGGCACCGGCAACCGTCGCCGCTAGAAGTCAGCGTGATGCTGGCTTCCGATTTGCAAGCCTGGACGCATCCCGCTCCGCACCAGTTCCATTTCAGCGAATATTGGCGGCCCCGTTTCGAACGGCTGGCAGCGGAGCAAGACGTTTCCTTCTGGAGGCATGAAGAAGTATGGACGGACAGTGACCTGGCCTGCCACGTTACCTTGACGAGGCAATCGGGCATTGCGTTGTACGGCCCTCCCCCGGCAGAGCTGTTCCCGAAAGTTCCGGCCGAGCATTTTTGGAGCTCCATATCCGGCGGCGCTTCCGAATTGGCGGCCATCCAGACGCATCCGGACGGTACAAGCACCGTACCGGTTTACGATATCCTGACGTTAGCCCGAATTTGGTCGTACAAGGAGCTCCGGACGATCGTCTCCAAGCTGCAGGCCGCCGAATGGGCGCTGAACCGGCTGCCGGACGGCGCCGCGGACATATTGCGCTTGGCCGCCGAAGCTTACCGTTCAGGCCGGACGGTGCTGCCCATCGATCGCCGCGGGCAAGCCGGGCAGCTGGAACGATTGAAGCAATACGTTTGCGAGCGCATTCGATAAAATGGTTATTCCCTCCGTCTTGAGACCGATTCCATAATCCTTCCTTGGAAGGTCGAACCATTTTCCGTTTCATGACACATTAATGATGTGTTAATCGACGGAAATCCGTTCATCTACTCTTCCGACGGAGGGATCCCATTGAGTCAAAGTCAATCGGCTTCATCCATGAAATCCCGCGAGATCTTATTCAAAATGGCAGTGCGGGCCAAGGCGTATTGGGCGTCCTACCTGCTCGTCAGCCTGACCGTGCTGGCCTTGTCGATCGTTCCCGTTGGCTGGGCTGAAGCGATGCGGCGGCTGTTCGACGCGGCTTTCAGCTTGAATGGCGACGAATTGGCGGGCGTCGCCGTCTGGTTCGGAGGGCTGCTCGCGGCGGAAATTACGCTGAATCTGGCCTCGGCTTATTTGATGCAGCGATTGTCCAACCGAACGACGGCGGATTTGCAGCGCGATGCGTTAAACGGTCTGTTCGTCATGCGGCTGGCCCGGTTTGCCGGCCTTCACACGGGCGACAAGCTGCAGCGGCTGAACGGCTCCGCCGTCAGCGCGCAGGACGGCGTCAATCAAAAAATTCCCCAGCTGCTGCAAAACGTACTGTCTATCGTATTCCTTTTTATTTATTTGACCGTCCTGTCCTGGGAGCTGATGGCCGGCGCGCTTGGCATCGCGCTCATCCTTCCGTTGCTCAGCAACTTGCTCGGCAAGCGGATACGCAGCCTGCAGGAGCGGACGAACGAGGCGCAAGCCGCTGCCGACGCTTCGCTGCTCGATCAGCTGCAAGGAGCGGAAGTGGTGCGCAGCTTCGGTCTGCGCCGCAGCTTTAACGCCCGCTGGCGGCAGGAGGTTGAGACGACCCGCCGGCGCTGGCTTAAGACGGATATGCTGAGAGCCGTCACCGACTGGTCCATCTTCTTCGGCTTTATGTTCGGACAGGTCTATATATTCAGCATGGGAGCCTGGCTCGTTTCCCAAAATCGGCTTGAAATCGGGGCCATAGCCGCCTTTATTCTCTCCTACGAGCGTCTTGTGTTTCCGATGGCTCAGCTCGCCAACATGTGGACGGGGGTTCAGGATGCCATCGCCCATGCCGGCCGCGTCCTCGATCTGCTGAAGAGCGACGAGCAGGAGAAGCCGACGGAAGCGCGGCATACGAAGCCGCTTGCCCCGCCGCTGCCCGAGGAAGGAGATATCGTCCTGGACAGCGTATCGTTCCGGTACGGCGATCAGCCCGTGCTGCAAGGCTTCTCGGCCGTCATCCGGCATGGCGCCATGACAGCGGTCGTCGGACCGAGCGGCAGCGGCAAGAGTACGCTGCTGAAGCTGCTGCTGGGCCTTTATGCGCCGGATGAAGGCGCCATTCGCTTCGGCGGCGCCGAACTGACCGGCCGCAATGGCGACGAGTGGCGCCGGCGGACCGCCTATCTTCCGCAGGAGGCCGCCCTTCTGGACGCCGCCGTAATGGACAATATACGGCTCGGACGGCTGGACGCGACCGAGGAAGAAGCGGTCGAAGCGGCGAAGCTGGCGAATGCGCACGACTTTATCGAGGCGCTGCCGCAGGGCTACCATACCCGTCTCGGCGAGCGCGGCGCGCGCTTGTCCGGCGGAGAACGCCAAAGACTCGCCTTGGCCAGAGCCTACGTCCGCAATCCGAAGCTGCTGCTGCTGGACGAACCGACGTCGGCGCTGGATGCCGCCAACGAAAAGCTGATGCAGGACGCGCTGCGGGCCATGATGGCGGGACGAACCGTCGTGACGGTCGCTCACCGGCTCTCCACCGTCCGGAACGCGGATTGCATCTTGTACGTGGAAGACGGGACGGTGAAGGAAGCCGGATCCCATCGCGAGTTGATGCAGCGAGGCGGAAAATACGCCAAGCTCGTTCAAGCCGGAGAATGGGCCGACAACCGGCCGGAGCAGGAAAGGAGCGAAGCCGAATGAAATCCGTGAGCGAACCGTCCGCCGACAAGGCCGTCCCCCGCTTCCGCGAGCTGGTCCCGATGCTGTGGAACCGTCTCGGAGCCAAACGTTGGGTGCTGATAGCGGCCCTTGTCTTTTGCCTGGCGGAAACCGTCATTATGATGCTGGTACCCTGGATTATGGAAGTTTATTTCAATCACCTGGAGGAAGGACGCTCCGCGGACGTGCAGTGGCTCCTGCTGCGGGCGATACTGATCATGGTCCTGATCGCCGGAGTCGGATTGCTCGGCCACTATATCAAGCAGGACCGGATCAGCTCGCTTCACCGGGACGTGACGCTCGAGCTTGCGGACCATGCCCAAAGGCTGCCGCTGGAGCAGGCGCTGTCGGCCCACACCGCCGACCTGACGCAGCGGATCTTGCACGATTCCAATCGGACGACGCAAATCGTTCCGCTGCTGTTTCAGCAAATGGGCAGCCAGATCGTCATGCTGCTCCTCGCTTGCATTTACATGCTGGCGCTGCAATGGCAGCTCGCCCTCGCCGTTATGGCGCTTATGCCGCTCGGACTGCTGGGAAGCCATTTGCTGCGCCATAAGCTGCAGCGGATCGGACAGCAAGTTGCCGACCAGGAAGCCGTCGTGCGGCAAAGCCAGCAGGACTCGCTGCAATGTATGGAGACGGTGCGGGCATTCGGAGCCGAAGGCTGGATGCTGAGCCGGTTTCAGGAGCAGCGCACCTTGTTGAACCGGCTGCTCATGCGGCGCATGTGGCTGCAGCAGCTCGTCAACGGGCTGACGAATTCGCTGGCGCTGATCATTTCCTGGGGCGCGGTGCTGATCGTCGCTTGGCTTGCCGTTCAAGGCAAGCTGCAATTGGGATCGCTGATGGCCTTCTTTATCCTGATCTGGAGAGTATATAATCCGCTGTATAATTTGGGGCGGCAATGGGGAGAAGCCCAAGGGCTGAAAGGTTCCGCCGCACGCATGCTGGCACTGTCGAATGCCGCCAAGGAGCCTGCCGCACCGCCGGCGCCGGCGATTGTGAAGAACCGGTCGACGCAGACGACGCCCGCCATCCATTGGAACGGCGTGGAATTCCGTTACGCTGCCGCTGCGGCACTCGATACGGCCGGAGCGCGTCAGGAGCGCGGCGAAGCCGAGGAAGCGGAAGAGCCGCACGATGGTTCGGCCGTCGCTCCCGCCCTGCATAGACTTGAGCTGCACATACTGCCCGGCGAATTCGTCGCCTTTGTCGGGCCGAGCGGCTCGGGCAAATCGACCGCCGCCAAGCTCGGCGCCGGCTTGCTCTTCCCTTCCGCCGGCGAGGTCAGGCTGTTTGGAGCCAATCCGCAGGAAAACGCGGAAAGCGCGCGTCAATACGTCTCCTATGTCCCGCAAACCCCGTATCTGTTTGCGGGGTCGATCCGGGACAATTTGCTGGCGGCCAAACCGGACGCGGGCGATGACGAGCTTGTCGAAGCGGCCGTCCTTGCGCAAGCCCACGACTTTATCGCCGCTCTTCCGGACGGCTATGACACTCGCATCAGCGAGCACGGAGGCTCCTTGAGCGGCGGCCAGCGGCAGCGGCTTGCGATCGCCCGCGCCCTGCTCGCGGACCGGCCCGTCTGGATTATGGACGAAGCGACCTCCGCGCTGGACGTCGATACGGAACGCAAAGTGATGGAGGCGGTGCTTCGCCGGGCCAGAAGCGGCGGCCGCACGCTGGTCGTCATTGCCCATCGGCTGACGGCGGTGACGGAAGCCGACCGGATCGTCGCGATGGCGGGCGGCGAGACAGTCGAGCAAGGCACGCACCGGGAGCTTCTGGAGCGCGGGCAAGGCCTTTACCGGAAGCTGTGGCAGCATATGCAAAGCGGCGCCGGGGCGGCCGTGCCGGCCGGTTCAAACCGGTAACCGCGTTCAAGAAGTCAATGCGGCCTTACAGCCCGCACATGGAAACGTTCTATCGGGAAATAAACCTTAATGTTTCGCTGATCAGGGGATGCAGCACCGATACATGACCTTCGCCGTCAAATTTGCGGAAGCTGAGCCGCATCGAATGCCCGAAAATGGGCTTCAGCTTCTCGTACAGCTTCTCGGCATCTTCGATCATCGAAGCCTTTTCCTCCGTGCCGACGGCGATCAGCAGCTCCGCTTCCGTCCCGGCCTGCCGCAGCCGTTGCTCCGCTTCGGCAAGACGATGGAGCAAGCTGTGCGAATTCCACCAGACGGAAGGGCTTCCGGCTATATATTTGCGATAGGCCCCCGGCCGCGTCAGCATAACGTACAACGCAAAATATCCGCCCAGCGAATGGCCGAACAAGCTTTGCCGTCCGCGGTCGATCGGCCAGCGCCGCTCGATTTCGGGTTTGATTTGCTCCTCGATCATGTCGATAAAATGCTCGACGCCTCCGTTCCGGGGCCAGGCGGAGCCGTCGGGCCGCGCCGGCAGCGCCGAGACGGGAGCCGGTTCCGTATAGTCGAGAAACCGTTCTTCGGTTACGAGCGGAGAGTCCGAATCGTAGCCGATGCCGACGACGATTTGCGGCTCGATGCCGTGCGGCTTGCGCCCTTGCAGCCGCATCGCTTCGGCCAATGAGGCAAAGATCGCGTTGCCGTCCAAAGCATACAGCACCGGATAACCGTTTGCGGGCGGCGGCGCCGCCGGAATTGAGACGAACAGCCGATAAGATCTGCCCGTGTTCTTGGAAACCATTCCGAACGCGCAAGTGCCCGGAACCGCGTAGCCCGGCGCCTCCCGGGCGCCAAGGCCGTTCGGGGATGCCTCTGCGGCCTGGTCCCCGAACAGCCATTGCAAGGCAAGCGGAAACTGCTCGCCCATATGGATAAGATCGTGAGTGCCGCCTTCCTTCACGTTCAGCCGCAGGCGATCCGCCGGAAATCCTTTGTCCAGCCATGTACGATACGTCTTCCTATTGGACGGGACCATGTTGCGCTGTATCGTATTTTTGTAAATTCCCTCGCTGTCCCCGACCGACATGTAGATGCGGAGGCCGTGCGGCGGAGGCCCATTCTCCCGAATAAACGCCATTACCCCTTCATACCAAAGGGACGGGGAAAGCATGCCGAGCTTGCCGAACGCATCTGGCCTCCAATATCCGGCGAACATGGCGATCAGCCCTCCGAAGGAGCCTCCGGCGACGGCCGTATGCTCCGGCTCCCGCAGCGTCCGGAAACGTTTGTCGACGGCCGGCTTAATGACATCGGCCAGTTCGTCGACGTATGTGCGCCCCTCTCCTCCGAAATCGGGATAACCCTCCATCAGCGCCTTGGCCAGCCAAGGCTTATATTCGGCGTTCCGGTTATGCGGCGGGACCCCCGCTATAATCAACGGCGGCAGCTTGCCCTGCGCCGTCAGATGCTCGAGCTGGTTGATGCAGCTGTCGATTAATTCTTCGCCGTCCTGCGCATACACGACCGGAAATTTCCGGTCTCCCTCCTCCCGATAGCCGACAGGCAAGTAGACGGCAATTTCTCTTCCCGAAACGGACAACCGATGTAAACGATTCATAGTCGCTCCTTTCTTGGAACAAGTAAGTTACGTCCGCTTTCGGGCACGAAGCAGCAAATAAACGAAATACGGGACCCCGATTACCGATATGACGATGCCTGCGGCCAGCTCGGCGGGGGCGAATATCGTTTTGCCGATATAATCGCCAAAGAGCACCATGGCCGCTCCGATCAGTCCGCTGACCGGCACGATGACGCTGTGGCGCGTGCCGGTCAGCCTTCTTGCCATATGGGGGGCGATCAATCCGACAAAGCCGATGCTCCCGGACACCGCCACGCTGGCGCCGACGAGACCGACGCTGCACAGGAGAAGCACGTTTTTGTCCCGCTCCACGGTGACGCCCAGTCCGGCCGCGCCGGTCTCGCCCAATTGGAACAAATCCAGCGCGCGCGATTTCAGCCACAGCACCGGAGGAACGACGATCAGCCACGGCAGCATGGCCGCGACAAATTTCCAATTGGCGCTGTATATGCTGCCCGCCAGCCAAACGGCGGCCATCTCGAAATCGTTCGGGTTCATTTTCAAGGAAACGTATAGCGTTACGGCCCCAAAGCCGGAACCGAGGGCAATGCCGGACAACAACAGCCTTTGCGGATCCAGCCGGCCGTTATGCCTGGCAAACCAGTAGATCAGGCTGACGGCCGTCAACCCGCCGAACAAGCCGAACAACGGCATCAGCATGACGGACAGCCAGCCTGTGACCGTCGTTTCCCCTTGTAACAGAAGCATGAACAGAACGACGGCCATGCCCGCTCCGGCGTTAATGCCCAATATGCCCGGATCGGCGAGTCCGTTGCGCGTAATGCCTTGTATGACTGCTCCCGCCATGCCCAGCGCGGCGCCGACAAGAAGGCTCAGCACGATGCGAGGCAGGCGGAATCGGAAGACGACGAGATCATGCTCGCGAACCGGATCGATCCGAAGCAGCGTTGCCGCGATATCCTTAAGCGACATCCCGAACATGCCGCTGGTCAGACTGAGACAGACGCCTGCCGTTATGACGGCGACGATCGCCGCCGCGACCGTCGCCAGCCGCAAGCGCGACGAGTCAGGCATGCTTGCTTCCTCCTCTCGTCTTGATGAGATAGAGGAAGAACGGCACGCCGAACAAGGCCGTCACCACGCCGATCGGCGTTTCGAACGGATAATTGACAAAGCGCGCCAGCAAGTCGCATAATGCCAAAAATAACCCGCCCAGCGCCCCGGATACCGGTACGACGCGACGGTAATCGACCCCGCACAACATTCTGGCGATATGCGGAACGATCAACCCGACGAAGGCGATCTTGCCCGCGAGCGCCACCGAAACGCCCGTCAAGACGACGACGGAGAGCATGACGAGCGCCCGAATAAGAGCGGGCCGCTGGCCGAGGCTGGCGGCCGTGTCGTCCCCCAGCGACATGGCCGTAACCGATTTGGAAAGGGCGACCGCCATGGCGAGGCCGACGAACGCAAAAGGAACGGCCAGCTTGATGAGCCCCGGATCCATCGCATGAAGCCTGGCGTTATACCAGAAGCTGAGTCCTTGCGATATTTGAAAGTAACTGGCTGCCGCCGCGGACGCCCCGCTAAGGAAGGTGCCGACGATCGTACCCAGAATGGCCAGCTTCACCGGCGACAGGCCGTCGGGAATAAGCCGGGCCAAACCGAAAACGACGGCTGCGCCGAACGCGGAGCCGATCATGGACAGCCCGATCAGGCTGACCGAATGCGAATTCGGCAGCAGAATCATGCCCATGGTCACGACAAACGCCGAACCGTCGGAGACGCCCATAATGGAAGGCGAAGCCAAATAGTTTCGCGTCATCCCCTGCATCAGCGCGCCGGACACCGCGAGGAAGGCTCCGATCAGCAAAGCTCCGACCGCTCGCGGAAGCCTGGACGCCCGAATGATTTGATGATCAACCGATTCGGGATCGAAATGGAATACGGCTTCCCATACGGCAGCCGCGGAAATGCTTTTGGCCCCGTACAGGACCGATAGAACGATAATGCCTAAAGCCGCAGCCGGCGCCGTCACCAGGACGGCCGCCGGCATAAAACGCTGGTATCGCATAGCAACACGCCTTATCTAACTTGTTGTCCCTCGTTGCCGAAGGGATGTTGTTATTCCGACAGCTTGCTTACGGCCGCTTTCAGAAACTCGATTTTGCTGTAGGCCGTACCGCCCTGCGCTAGCGGGTCTACCACGTTAACGAACGTTTTGCCGTTCTTCAGCGCATTCGTATTTTTGATGATCGGATTGTTCTGCAGCTCGGTGAGCGCATTCGGCGTATCCTTGTTTTCTTCTTCCGAAAATTGGACAAACAAATAGTCCGGATTCATTTCCGCAAATTTTTCGACCGAAAGCAGCTCCTGTGCCTTCGCCGCCTTAATTTCCGCAGGCGCGGTCAATCCCAATTCCTCGTACAGCACCGGATTGAAATAAACGTTCTCCGGGTACACGTAAATTTCTCCGCCGCGAATTCGAACGACTACCGCTTTCTTGTCCTGCAAGCCGGCGCCGATTTTCGCCTTGGCCTCTTCCAAATCCGCCTTGTAGCCGGCGATCGCTTCCTCCGCCTGCTCCCGCTTGCCGCTGAGCTCGCCAAGCAGCATCAAATTGCTTTCCCAATCGGTCGAAATATGGGAATAAGGCAGAGAGGGCGCGATGGCAGACAACTGCTCCGATACTTCGGGCTTGAATTTGGTCGAGGCAAGAATGACGTCGGGCTTCAGGGCGAGAATCGCCTCAAAGTTCGGCTCCGTCTTTTCGCCGATCGATACCGCATTCTTTGTAATGGGTTCGAACATGGGCGGGAACACGCCCGAGAACGTGACCGCTCCGACCGGATGGACGTCCAGCACGATCGCATCCTCCATCGCTTCCACCGCTCCCGCGATGACGATCCGTTCCGTGCTTGCGGGCAGTTCATATGATTGTCCCAAGTAAGTAACGGTCTTCGTCCCTTCCCCGGCATTTGCGTCCGCTTGTCCTTCCGAGCCTTTGTTCTCGTCGGCCGGCTTCTCTGTCTGTGCCGCCTTGTCTCCGCCATTCGGCTGCCCGTTAGCCGGAACCTCCCCGTTTCCGCCTCCGCATGCGGCTAGCATTAACGCTAACGTCAGCAGCAGCGCAAGACTGGATATCAACTTTTTCATGACCAGATAGCTCCTTTCCGCTCCAACACGATGATGAGAATGAATTTCATTAGCAATTATAGAGCTATTCCTTCAATCGGGCCATGGACAATATCCAGAATGGTTATGGATTATTTGCCGTCAATAACTTCCGCGCTTCCTCCGCGATTCTTTCAAGCGCGATCGGAGAATACTCCCGCCACGGATCGGACGGCACCAGCCGCAGCCGATGATCCCGCACCATGCGCATCGCCATCCAGCTGCCCGACTCCTTGACCGACTGCCACGCTTCCAGCGTCTCCGATTCCTGGCATACCAGAAGCAGGGCAATGTCCGCGTCTATGGCACCGATCGCCTCCAGCGAAACCGGCACCGGCCGTTCCGGCAAGACGGAGCCGCACGCCGCTCGCAAGCCCAATCCCTCGATTAAGACTTCATGCATGCCCCTCGACATATACAAATAAAAAGTTCCCTTCAAAAACTTCAAAGGCAAAACGGACGGCTGAGCTTCCTCATCGGACAATTGACGCTTGAGCGCTGCGATCGTTGAACGGTATCGTTCGCTCCACAGCTCGGCTTCGGCCTCTTCCCCCAAGAAGGCCGCCAGCTCCGACAGCCCTTTCCGCCAACCTGTCTCCGGCTCGGACAAGACGAATACCGGCGCGATCGACTCGAGCTCCTCCCGCTCGGCGCCCTCCAGTCCGTTCCCGCAGACAATCAGTTCCGGCTTTGCTTTTTTCAACAGCTCGATGTTCCGGGATTTATTATAGTT
>Ga0065721_10004052_pt1 | contig 44871 bp, 39 predicted proteins | sample Mesricmetagenome_FD_59108 | JGI IMG/M metagenome (GOLD analysis project Ga0065721, IMG submission 59108) | Mesophilic microbial community from rice straw/compost enrichment Sample: eDNA_1 v2 (version 2) | ecosystem: Engineered > Solid waste > Grass > Composting > Bioreactor | place: USA: Davis...
GTTCAGTGTGTTTTTCCGCGCAACTCCGGTCCGTCTGCGGCGGCCCCTCTTGTTGTTCTTGGTGGGCCGGGTTGTGTGCGACACACGCACGCCTTGTTCAGGGGCAGACCATTTTCTGCGCAGCTTCCGGGCGGGCGCCTGCATAAGGGCGCCTTCCCGGACCACCGGTCCCGCCTCGCCGGTTATGCGGACCGGTGTAGCCGAAGCGGAACGAGGCCATTGTAGGCGGGGGTTGTGGAGGCGTGGAAAACCTAGCGGTGTTTTTCCGTTAAGTGGTTGAGGTTGCTGGAGGCAGGGTGCGAAATTTTCCACGGGTCGGATGGTCATGTTTGCGGGGCAGATGCCCCTCTTTCTGCCGGCGATCCGTCCAAAAGTCTCGCTACCCGAAATCGATCGCGTGCAACTGCGAGCCGTTCTGCTTCAGCCACTTGCGGGCCTCGTCCATGCGTGGGCAGAGCTCACCGCAGAGTGCCCAGAACTGCGGGCCGTGGTTCATTTCCTTGAGATGCGCCACTTCATGGGCCGCGAGATAGTCGATAACCAACGGTGGCGCCATGACGATGCGCCAGGAAAAGCTGAGATTGCCATCCCAGGAGCAGGAGCCCCAACGGCTGCGGGTATCCTTCATGCTGAGCGATTTCACCGGCTTGCGGATCGAAGCGGCATGTCGTGCCACCAGTGCCTCCAGGTCCTGACGGGCCTCCTTTTTCAGGAAGGCGGAAAGGCGCCGGCCCATGTGGTCCGTCATGCCGCTGACCTTCAGCACCGGCTGGCCATCGACCAAAACCGCCTCGGTCAAGCCGCGCAGGTTTCCGGTATGCTCGATCCGGTGCGCGACGCCGCGCAGCGGAATGAAGCCACCATCGCTCAAGGCGTTGTCGCTGGAGAATTTGGCGAGCTTGGTGAGCAGCCAACCCTGGTGGCGGTCGAGGAAGTCATCGATCTCGCGCTTGCGCAGACCAGCTGGCACGGTCAGGGCAAGTGCCCGTCCGCCGGGTTCGATGCGCAGCGTGATGCGCGTGGCGCGGCGGTTTTCACGGATCGTCAGCGGCATCGTGCGGCTGCCAATGTCCAGGGTGCGCTTCACCGTTTCAGGCGGTTTCGACTTGGCACGGACCGGTTTTTTGAGAAGCGCGAACATGGATGTGTTTTAGCTGATTCACGGACAGAAAAAAGCCGGCGTTCGAGAACGCCGGCGGGAATGGCTTGGCGAAAAAACTCCGCCTGTTTCACGTGAATCCAACTTCCGTCAGACGTCAACGACCGGGTTCTGGCCGCTGGGACGGTTCTTGCGATCACGCATGAAGCGGTCGAACTCGTCCTGGTCCTTGGCGCGGCGAAGCTCGCGCACGTAGTTGTCGAATTCCTCGCGCATTTCATCCAGCTTGCGGCGCTCTTCTTCGAGGCGATCGAGCTCGGCCTTGCGCCAGTCATCGAAAGCCACGTTGCCGGTGGCAAAATGTGTGTTGTAGCGGGAGGTTGCGCGACGGCAGCCGGCAAACCAGCGATCGGCCTTGTTGTTGGCATCGCGCTTGAAGCCGTTGAGCCTGTCGCCGAACATGATGTAGGCGAGCATGGCCAGGCCCAGAGGCCAGAATACCACGAAACCAAGCACCATCAGCGCAATGGTGGCCGGCGTCCATTCCGGACGGATCAATGCAGACTGATTCATAGGTCACCCTCGTTCTAGAGCGGGAAGGCCTCATGCCAGCCCGACTATTTTCGATTTGGTGAGCCGACGAACCGCGTTCAAGACGGCGGAACATTAAATTCAAGAAGATGCTGAAATAGGAGAGGGTTTCAGGCCTTGGATGGTACGCGCCGGCTTACGTCCTGCTCACGCCATGCCGGCGGGTGAACTCGATGATGCGCGGCGCGATTTCGCGGCGGAAGCGCGAACCGTTGAACACGCCATAATGCCCGACATCCGGTTGCATGTAGTGCATGCGCTTTTCATCCGGGATGTTGGTGCAGATGGTGTGCGCTGCCTTGGTCTGGCCGAGGCCGGAGATGTCGTCGTTTTCGCCTTCTATGGTGAGCAGTGCGACGTTGCGGATCGCGGTCGTGTCGACCCGTGTTTCACGGTGCATCATCTCGCCCTTCGGCAGCGCGTGCTTGATGAAGACGGTGTCCACGGTCTGGAGATAGAACTCTTCCGTGAGATCCATGACGGCGAGATATTCGTCATAGAAGTCACGGTGCCTTTCTGCCGACTCGCCGTCGTTCTTGACGAGGTGCTGGAAGAATTCCTGGTGCGCCGTGAGGTGGCGATCGAGATTCATTGACATGAAACCGGAGAGCTGCAGGAAGCCAGGGTAGACACGGCGCATCACGCCCGGCTGCGGCCACGGCACTGTCATGATGACGTTGTCGCGGAACCATTCCAGCGGATGTTCCTGTGCCAGCTGGTTGACGGCAGTCGGATTGATGCGGGTATCAATCGGCCCGCCCATGAGCGTCATGGTCGCCGGGAGCGCGGGATTCTTGCTGCCTTCCATGACGGCAACGGCCGCCAGGACCGGAACCGAAGGCTGGCATACGCCCACCACATGCGCGCCGGGGCCGAGCACAGCCAACATCTCGATGAGGTAGTCGATATAGTCATCGAGGTCGAAGCTGCCCTCCCCCACCGGCACCATGCGGGCGTCGATCCAGTCGGTGATGTAGACATCGGCATGTGGAAGAAGCGCTTCCACGGTGCCGCGCAGGAGCGTCGCGTAGTGGCCAGACATCGGCGCGACGATGAGGATCTTTTCATCAGCCGGGCGCGAGGCCGGCAGGTCGCGGCGGAAGTGCAGGAGATTGCAGAAGGGTTTTGCCCAGATGATCTCTTCCGTGACGGCAACGGGCTGGCCATCAACAACGGTTTGCGGGAGACCGAATTCGGGCTTGCCGTAACGCCGGGTGACGCGTTCGAAAAGCTCCAGCGATGCGGAGATGCTGCGGCCGAACTCGGTCTGCGACAGCGGATTGAGGGGGTTCTTGTAGAAGAACTTCATGGCATCTGCCGCTGCCCGAAAAGGCGCGACGGCTGCATGGTTCATCTCGTAAAGCTGGTAGAACATGGATGTGCCACCCTTTGCCAGTTCTTGGAATGGATTGAACGGTGAGGTCGTACCTACCGGTTCAGCAGCGGGCGACTGTGAGGCTAACATCATTTTATTGTGCAGTGCAAATTGAAGCAGAGGCGGCATTGCCTCCGGGGACTGAACCAGAGCTACCGGTCAGTTCTACAATCGCATGCAGAGCTTAAGGTTCCGCACCACGCATCTGGGCAAGATGAGATGCAGGACCTGCCGATGGCGTCAGCCGCCGGCAGGTGAGTGTTCATATTATCGGTCGGCGACGAAAGTCTGCTTCTGTGTGCCGAGGCCTTCGATACCAAGCTCGACGACATCGCCGGGCTTGAGGAAGCGCTGCGGCTTCATGCCAAGGCCGACGCCTGGGGGCGTGCCGGTGGAAATGATGTCGCCCGGATGCAGCGACATGAACTGGCTGAGGTAGGAAACGAGGTGGCGGACGCCGTAGACCATGGTCTTGGTCGAGCCGTTCTGCATCTTCTGGCCATTGACGGTGAGCCACATGGCAAGGTTTTGCGGATCGGCGACTTCATCCTTGGTGACGAGCCAAGGGCCGATCGGGCCGAAGGTGTCGCAGGACTTGCCCTTGGTCCACTGCCCGGCGCGTTCCGACTGATAGGCGCGCTCGGATACATCATTGGTGAGGCAATAACCGGCGACGTAATCCATCGCTTCGTCTTCCGAGACATATTTTGCGGTCTTGCCGATGACGACGCCGAGTTCGACTTCCCAATCGGTCTTTTCGGAGCCGCGCGGAATGACGACATCATCGTTGGGACCGACGATGGCCGAGGTGGCCTTCATGAAGATGATCGGCTCCGGCGGAACGGTCGCGCCGGTTTCGGCGGCGTGGTCAGAATAGTTGAGGCCGATGCAGATGAACTTGCCGGTGCCGGCGACGCAGGGGCCGATGCGGTCAACCTGCAGTTCCGGCAGGCTCTTCAGATCCAATGCCGCCAGCTTGGCAAGGTTTTCGGGCGAAATGGCCGCACCGGCGATATCCGGCACATGGCCCGAGAGGTCGCGCACCTTGCCGTCGCTATCGAGTGCTGCCGGCTTTTCCTGTCCAGCTGGACCTACACGCATCAATTTCACAGGATGTTCCTCCACTTGCATCGAAAATCGAATGAGACATGCTCCCCTCCTTGTCGCGCGTCAAAGCCTGTCGCGCAACCCGCATCTCTTGCCAAGCGGTACGCCGAGCTTATCCTTTTCCTTGCAGCACCAGTGAGCGAGGACCGGCATGACCAGCAGCAACACGCGCGTTTCAGAATTTCCGATCGATGCCTTCTTTCTTGACCGCTGGTCGCCGCGCGCTTTCACCGGGGAGCCGGTCAGTCGCGAAACGATGCTGACGATACTGGATGCGGCGCATTGGGCGCCCTCCTCCGGCAACAACCAGCCGTGGCGGTTTGTCTATGGCCTGCGCGGCACACCGGCTTTCGATGTGCTGCTTGGGATCCTGACACAAGGTAACCAGCGCTGGGCGAAGAATGCGGGCGCGCTGCTCTTCGTCATCTCCAAGACTTACCGGCTGACGAGCACGGGCGAGCGCCGCACCGCCTATACTCATTCCTATGACACGGGTGCTGCATGGTTCTCCGTGATCTGCCAGGCGATGAAGCTCGGCTACCACGCGCATGGAATGGAAGGCTTCGACAAGGAGAAGGCGGTCGAATTGCTCGGGATCCCGGACGGATACCGGGTAGAAGCGGCAGCGGCCATCGGCAAGATCGGTGACCGGAGCCTGTTGCCTGAAGACCTGGCGGAGCGGGAGAGGCCGAATAACCGAAAGCCGGTGGCGGAGATCGCTTTCGAAGGCCGTTTCACCGGCGGAGCCTGACGAACGTCTTACCAAAGTGTTTCACGTGAATCCTGTCCACAGGAGATTCACGTGAAACGGAAAGGGCGGCACTGACGGCCGCCCTTTGAGCTTAAATGTCGAGGTTGGCGACGCTCAGCGCGTTGTCCTGGATGAACTCGCGACGCGGCTCGACTTCATCGCCCATGAGGCGTGAGAAGAGACCATCGGCATCGGTTGCGTCGTTGACCTTCACCTGCAACAGCGAACGAACGTTCGGATCAAGCGTCGTTTCCCAGAGCTGCTCAGCGTTCATTTCGCCAAGGCCCTTATAACGCTGCATCGAAAGACCCTTGCGACCGGAGGCAAAGATCGCGTCGAGCAGTGCGCGCGGACCCGAGACTTCGATGTCGCCTTCCTTGCGGCTGAGAACTGGCGGCGTGCGGTAGATTTCCTGCAGCCGGCCTGCCATCTGGTCGATGTAGCGGGCATCAGCAGAACCGATCAGCGCGACGTCGATGAAGGCAACTTCCTTGACGCCGCGAACCATGCGCTCGAAACGGAGGCCACCTTCGCCGGTGACATGGCCGGTCCAGCCGCGTTCGGTCTCTTCGGCGATCATATCCAGGCGACGAGCGACTTCGTCTGCCGTCTGTTGGGCGCGCTCGGGATTGTCGGTGAGTTCCGGGTTGAGCGCACCAGCGATCGCCGCCTGCTCGATGATGGATCGATTGTAGCGCGAATGCAGGCCGTCGAGCAGCGAGCGCAGGCGCAGCGCGTCATGGATGACTTCGCGCATGTCCTGGCCGGCGCGGGTTTCGCCGGAACCGACGGTCAGCGTCGCTTCCTCAAGACCCATGCTGATCAGGTATTCTTCCAGCGCCGCCTCGTTCTTGAGGTACTGCACCGACTTGCCGCGGCTGACCTTATAGAGCGGCGGCTGGGCGATATAGATATGGCCGCGCTCGATCAGTTCCGGCATCTGGCGGAAGAAGAAGGTGAGCAGCAGGGTGCGGATGTGGGCGCCGTCGACGTCAGCATCCGTCATGATGATGATCTTGTGGTAACGCAGCTTGTCGGCGTTGAACTCGTCCTTGCCGATCGAGGTGCCGAGCGCGGTGATCAGCGTGCCGATCTCCTGGCTGGACAGCATCTTGTCGAAGCGGGCGCGCTCCACGTTGAGGATCTTGCCGCGCAGCGGAAGAATGGCTTGATTTTCACGCGAACGACCCTGCTTGGCCGATCCGCCAGCCGAGTCACCCTCCACAAGGAAGAGTTCAGACTTCGCCGGGTCCCGTTCGGAGCAGTCCGCCAACTTGCCCGGGAGCGAGGCGATGTCGAGCACACCCTTGCGGCGGGTCAGTTCACGCGCCTTGCGGGCCGCTTCGCGGGCTACGGCGGCTTCGACAACCTTGCCAACGAGGATCTTGGCTTCCGTCGGGTGTTCCTCGAACCAGGTGCTCAGCGCTTCGTTGACAAGGCTTTCCACGACCGGACGCACTTCAGAGGAAACAAGCTTGTCCTTGGTCTGCGACGAGAACTTTGGATCCGGAACCTTCACCGACAGGACGGCAGTGAGGCCTTCGCGGCAGTCTTCGCCTTGCAGTGTCACCTTCTCCTTCTTGGTGATGCCGGAGGTGTCGGCATAGGAGGTGACCTGGCGCGTCAGAGCGCCACGGAAACCGGCCATATGCGTGCCGCCATCGCGCTGCGGGATGTTGTTGGTGAAGCAGAGCACGTTCTCGTGGTAGCTGTCATTCCACCACATCGCGACTTCGACGGTGATGCCATCCTTTTCGCCACGGATCGCGACGGGCTTGTCAACGAGCGGCTTCTTGGAACGATCGAGATAGCGCACGAAGGCTTCCAGACCGCCGTCGTAGAGCATTTCTTCTTCGCGTATGTCGGGCTTGCGCTTGTCCGTTAGCCGGATTCGAACGCCGGAATTGAGGAACGCCAGTTCGCGCAGGCGATGCTCGAGCGTGTTGTAGTCATACTCGGTCATCGTGAAGGTTTCGGGGCTTGCGAGGAAGGTGACTTCCGTGCCCGAACGACCTTCATATTCGCCGACCACTTCCAGCGGGGCATCGGCAACGCCGTGGGTGAACGAGATCTGGTGCACCTTGCCATTGCGGCGGATGCGCAGCTTCAGCCAGACGGAGAGCGCGTTGACAACCGAGACGCCGACGCCGTGCAGGCCACCGGAGACCTTGTAGGAGTTCTGGTCGAACTTTCCGCCGGCATGCAGCTGGGTCATAATGACTTCGGCGGCCGATACGCCCTCGCCGGTATGGATGTCGGTGGGGATGCCGCGACCGTTGTCGGTAACGCTGACCGAGCCGTCCGCGTTGAGGGTAACCGTCACCAGGTCAGCGTGGCCGGCCAGCGCTTCATCGATCGCGTTGTCGACGACTTCGTAGACCATGTGATGAAGGCCGGAGCCATCGTCAGTGTCGCCGATATACATGCCGGGGCGTTTACGGACGGCGTCCAGACCCTTCAGAACCTTGATCGAGTCTGCACCATATTCGGCACTCGCGCCATTCTCGCTGACGGGTGTATCGGTCATCAGTATCTTCCAATTCGTTCAAGAGCCGGTTGAGCGAATCACCAGCCATTCGTCCTCGAATATATAGGTAAACCGAGGCCGATTCTAAAGCTTGAGCCCTGCAAAAGCGGTGGATGCAAGCCCAAATCAGGTCGGAGTGGAGGCTTTCTCCAGAAGCGTGTCGAGTTCTTCTATCACATGCGGTGGCAAAGTGCGAATCACCCTACCAAGACGGTTGGCAAAGGCCGTATAAGCGGGCGGAAGACCGGAGGTATCGAGCACCACCTTGGGATGGGAGGAATGGGCGAGCTCGAAAAGCTCATCGGCATCATCCCAGATGACGTTGAAGTAGCCGGCGATGCGCTGCAACAGCTCGAACGTCGGGCGGCCGCGCTTGCCGTGCTCGAGCGCCGAGAGATAGGCGGGCGTGACACCGATTGCATCCGCCAGCTGCCGCTGGGTAATCCCCTTGCGCCGGCGCAGTTCGCGAAGCGCGTGGCCGAAGGGCGTCATTCCAGGCCTCCGCCCGTACGGCTTCGAGCGAGGCGGACATACATCGCGCCCTCCCCGCCATGATGGCGCGCCGCCCATTCATAGGATGAAATGAGGAAACGGAACTCGGCTTTCGAAAACCACAGGGGCACGGCGCGGCGCAAGGCGCCTTCGCTGCCCATCGAACTGCCCTTGCCAGTAATGACCAGCACATGGCGAAGACCGCGCTCATGCGCACGCAGCAGGAAATCGAGGAGCAGATCATGCGCCTCGTCCTGGTAAAGCCCGTGCAGGTCAAGCCGCGCTTCGATCGGCAGGCGACCCTTGGCGAGCTTCTTCTTGACCGGCTTTTCCAAGGGATGATGTTGCACAGGCGGGCGGTAGGTCGGCGCCGGAGCCTGAGGCTCCACGACCTGCGTGATGAGGCGCGGTGGCGGCTTCGGCTTCAAGGCTTCCCTGGCCGCCTTCTGCGCCGCTTCTTCGGCCGCCAGCCGCTCTTCTTCCTGTTTTTCGAACTCCAGGATTTCCTTCATCCGCCCAGGGATGGCGCGGGTCGACTTTGCGACCTTTCCCCAGAGGATCCGTTCTTCGGGATCTAACTTTCGGCCACCCTTCATGCGCCGTACCTGCCCGCTGCCGTGTTCGGGATCAGGATGTAGAAATCGGCAGGGTTGCGGACTGTTCCAGCACGTTCACCGGCAGCGTCACCAGACCCGGTAAAGATGTCGCCCCGCGCAGGCCCGACAATCGCCGAACCGGTGTCGAGCGCAAGCATCAGCCGCGCGAAGGGCTTGCCGTCATCGAGATGCGTCAATGTTTCCGAGCGGATGAAGAAGGGAAACCCGAAGGTGTGGATCTGCCGGTCAACGGCAAGCGACCGCCCCGGGATCAGCGGCACCTTGGCGGCAGCGATCGGCCCGAGCGCCGGGTCCAAAACCTCGGCGTCGCGAAAGAAGATATAGGAGCGGTTATGCCAGAGGACTTCATCAACCTTAGCCGGATTCGAAGCCAGCCATGCGCGGATGCTTTGCATGGAAACGGTGGCGGGATCGAGCTCGCGACGATCGATCAACAGCTTGCCGATGGCCGAGAAGGGATGGCCCGCCTTGGCGGCGTAGGTGATGCGGCGGGTAGCTCCATCCGGATACCGCAGCCGGGCCGCGCCCTGCACATGCACGAAGAACACATCCACCTTGGACCGCGCATAGGCGATCTCGAGCCCCTGCCCCTCCAGGAACCCTTCATCAATCTCGCGGCGATCCGCGTAGGTCGTGATGCCGTCGGCGGTTTTCCTGCCGAACATGTAGGAGGGGTCGAGGCCGGGCGGGCGGTTCCGGTCGTCCAAGTCCACCAAGTCCGGCGGTCGGCGGTAGAAGGGATACTTCCAGACTTCGTCACGCGTGGGGGAAACTTCGATCTCCGGCTCATAAAAGGCCGTGACAAAACCCTGGTTGCCATCGGTGCGGGAGACAAGGAAAGGCGTGGCGTGGGCTTCGAAGAATTCGCGCGCCGTGGTGGCGTCAAGATCACCTGCCGGGGCTTTTTCGATGAAGTCCGCCAGCTCGGCGGCCGTCAGACCGAGAGCGCTCGTCTTGTACGGCTTCACATCGCGGATCTGGCGAAGGCAGGCGCGCATGCCATGGAAAAGGGCTGACGGATCATCATCCCGCCAGCCCGGAAGATCTGCAAACTCCTTGCGTTGAAGCCGGTATTGCGGCGCCGCCTCGGTCATTGCTCGGATTCGGTGGCGATCAGCTTCCAGTTCGGATCGCGCGAGCGCGTGTCACGGGCAAAGGTCCAGATATCGATGACCTCGGCCACCGTTTCCTGGTCGCCGTCGATAATCGCGCCGGCCTTGTCGAAGGTGGCAGAGATCAACTGGCTGACGATGCGCACCGTTACCTGGGCTTCCGAGCCCTTGACTAGCGCATGGGTGATATCTGCCTTGTCGATGCCAACGAAGGTGGATTTTACGACTTCGCCGCGGGCTTCGCGTTCGGTGATCGCTGCATCGAAACCTTCAAAGACTTCCTTGGAAAGCAGGCCCTTCAGCGTCTTACGGTCGCCATCGGCAAANGCCATGACGATCATCTCATAGGCCATCTTGGCGCCGTTCAGGAATTCCTTGGGGCTGAANGACGGGTCCGACTTCAGGAGATCGCGAAGNGCCGTATTGAGCTGCGTATCAGGCTTGGCCACCGCATCGATATCNGCATAACGCTGCTCGTCGTCCTGCACATCGCGGCGCGGAAGCGTNACCACCTTGCCGTCGTCTGCAGGGTTCTTCATGACGTCGCGCGGGCTGTANGGATCGAACGGTGGCTTTTCGTTACCGGTCCGCCGTCCGAGCACGCTGCGCAATTGCAGGAAGATCAGCACTGCGGCGACGAGGAAAAAAAGCGTTATCAAGTCGTTGGAACCCATCTTAACCCGCAATTGCCGTTTAATTTTTTGTTGCAGCTTCTCATATAGTCCGCATCCGTTCATCATTCAAATAGCGAAGGCGTCAGCGCAACGGTCGCCGGGCTCGATCAAGCAGGGAATAGATCATGCGCCTCTTCTTTCTTCCGCTTCTTCTGCTCTGGCCACTTGCCGAGATTGCCGGATTTGTTCTGGTGGGTCGCACGTTCGGCCTGTGGTGGACGCTTGGGCTGGTGATTGGCACGGCGGTGCTGGGTACGATCCTGCTGCGAAGCCAGGGCATGCATATCCTTCAGAAGATCTCGACCGAAAGCCGCGAAGGACGCGTGCCGGGCCTGGCGCTTGTCGATGGCGCAATGATTGTGGTGGCCGGAATCCTGCTGCTGCTTCCCGGCTTCCTGACCGACATCGTCGGGATCGCGCTGTTTATTCCCTCCATCCGCCGCGCGATCTGGAAGCTGGTCGGCCGTCGCGTCGTGGTGGTGCGTTCAGGCAGCAGTGAGAGCTATCGCTATGAAAGCCACACAAGACAGCCGGGAGGCCCCGTCCGTCCGGGCAATCCGGGCGGTCAGGTCGTCGATCTCGACGAGGAGGATTTTCACCGGGAAGAGCCGGGCCATCGCGGCAATCCATCTTCGCCGTGGATCGGCCCGAACGGAAACAACAAGTCCTGAAAAGCCATTAAGCCTTGAATCTTCCTGCTCGTCAGTGTTAGAGGCCAAGCAACTCCAAGGTTCGAGGAAATCTTCATGGCAGACGAACAGACACAGGCGGTAGCGCCGTCGATCAATATCCTGGCGCAGTACACCAAGGATCTCTCCTTCGAGAACCCCGGTGCGCCTCGCTCACTTCAGTCGCGTGACAAGGCGCCTTCGATCAACATAAACGTGAACGTCAACGCCAATCCGCTTTCGGATACGGATTTCGACGTTGTGCTGACGCTGGAAGCCAAGGCGACCGAAGGCGAGAAGATCGTATTCGCGGCCGAGCTGGTTTACGGCGGCGTCTTCCGGATTGCAGGTTTCCCGCAGGAACACATGCTGCCGGTGCTGTTCATCGAATGCCCGCGCCTGCTGTTCCCGTTCGCGCGCCAGATCGTGGCTGACGTGACGCGCAACGGCGGCTTCCCGCCGCTGATGATCGACCCGATCGATTTCGCGCAGATGTTCACGCAGCGCATGGCCGAAGAACAGGCCCGCGCCAAGGTCCAGGCTCTCAACAGCTAACTCTGACCTTTCCGATCAGAAACAAAAAAGCCCGGTCATGCCGGGCTTTTTTGTTGTGCCTCGTCATAACGAAGCCAGAGGGACTTGCCCTTCATCGTCGCCACCATGGCGGCGTGGGCTTCAAGTTCGGCCTGTGTGAGGCGCGGGGCGAGAGGACGTGGGCGACCGCTGATCGTCACCACCGTTTCCTCAACGGAAATGACGGTCGATGAACGATCGTTGTCGGTCAGGCCGAAGGCTGCCTGGCGACCGCCCGTCATCTCGATGTAGACTTCGGCAAGGAGTTCGGAGTCGAGGAGCGCGCCGTGCTTGGTGCGGTGCGCATTGTCGATGCCGTAACGACGGCACAGAGCATCGAGCGAGTTCGGGCCCATCGGATGCTTGCGGCGCGCCATGGCGAGCGTATCGACGACGCGGTCCGACTGCACCGGCGGCAGGCCGAGGCGTTCGAACTCGGCATTGATGAAGCCCATGTCGAAGGTCGCGTTATGAGCGATCCACTTGGCGCCATCGAAGAAGTCGATGATCTCCTGGACGACGTCGGCGAAGCTTGGCTTGTCCTTCAGGAACTCATCGGTAATGCCGTGCACGGCAAGCGCATCCGGGTGAACCTTGCGATCGCCCGGGTTGATGTAGAGATGCAGCGTCCTGCCGGTCGGGAAGTTGTTGATGAGCTCGACGCCGCCGATCTCGATGATGCGGTCGAGCTTGGTTTCAAGACCGGTCGTTTCCGTATCGAAGATGATCTCACGCATGATTGTCGCCCATGGTTCCGGACCTGATTGCGGCAATGACCTGCCGTACTCTTTCCCGTGCTGCCTCAAGTCCAAGGCCGGTATCGATGATGAAGTCGGCGCGCCGGCGCTTTTCCGCATCCGCGATCTGCCGGGAAAGAATCATGTCCAACTTCTCGCCCGTCATGCCAGGCCGTGCAAGCACCCGCGCCCGTTGTATCTGTGGATCACAGGTCACGACGACGATCACATCGACGCGATCCTCACCCTTCACCTCGAAAAGCAGCGGGATATCGAGAAGCACCAGGTCATGGCCCTGCTTTCGATGATGCTCGAGAAACTGCTTTTCGCGCTCTCGTACCAGCGGATGAACAATTGCCTCGAGTTCGCGAAAGCTTTCAGGCGCGGCTGCGAGTTGCCGCGACAGCTCCCCGCGGTCAATGACGCCATCTCGGACAGTGCCGGGGAAAGCCTTGGCTACAGGCTCAACCGCATCGGTGCGATAAAGATCATGCACTACGGCATCGGCATCATTGACCGGTATGCCTTCCTCGGAGAACATTTTGGCCGTGGTCGACTTGCCCATGCCGATGGAGCCGGTGAGGCCGATCACGATCATCAGTGGTTGTCCATGTCGGCGATGACGAGGTTGCGCAGCGCATCGTCCACGGTCGGACGGCGGCCGAACCATTTTTCAAAACCGGGCGCTGCCTGATGCAGCAACATGCCGAGGCCATCGACCGTCGCGAAACCCTGCTGTTCAGCCTGGAGGAGAAGCGGCGTTTTCAGGGGAACATAAACAATGTCGGTGACAACCGCCCCAGTGGCCAGGCGGGTGAAATCGATCCGTGGTGCTTCGCTGCCGTCCATCCCAAGCGAGGTCGTGTTCACGAAGAGGGCAGCGCCGGTCATGACTTCGGCAAGTGCTTCCGTCGGATGCGCCGTCACCTTTGCGCCAAAACGATCTGCCAGTTCCTGTGCCCGCGACACCGTGCGATTGACGACGTAGATTTCGCTCAAACCGCGATCGCGCAACGACTGGACGACGGCGCGGCTGGCGCCGCCTGCCCCGAACACCACGGCGCGATCGGCTTTGTCCCAGCCGGGATGTTGATGGTCGAGGTTGGCGGTAAAACCATGGCCATCAGTATTGGTCGCATGGAGACGACCTTCCTCCATCCAGAGTGTGTTCGCGGCACCAAGCTCTTCCGCCAGCTCATCCAGGCGATCTGCCAGCGCGCAGGCGCGTTCCTTATGCGGAATGGTAACATTGCCGCCGCGATAACTGGAGCTGCCGTCCTTCAGGCCTTGGATGAAGGCAGCGAATGCATCCTCGGCAACCGGTTCTGCCCTATAGCTGCCGGCAATGCCGAGCTGCTTCAGCCAGTGACCGTGGATCAATGGCGAGCGTGAGTGCTTGACGGGCCAGCCCGTTACGAAAGCATTAACCACAAATGTTTCACGTGAATCAGCCACGGATGGCTCCCAACTGGCGAAGCTTTTCCAGCAGAGGCAGCATGGGCAGGCCAAGAATGGTGAAATAGTCGCCATCGATCCGGGAGAATAGCTGGATGCCCTCGCCCTCCAATTGGTAGGCGCCGACGCTGCTGTAAACCGCTTCACCAACCCGATCGAGATAATGATCGACATAGTCCTCGCTGAGTGCGCGCACCGTGAGATCTGCATGCGACACATGCTCCCAAAGGACATCGCCACCACGCGCCAACGTGATCGCGCTGTTCAGCCGATGCGTTTTACCGGAGAGAGAAAGGAGGTTCTCCTTCGCCTCCTGACGGCTCTTCGGCTTGTGATAGACACGCTTGCCGAGCGACATGGTCTGGTCCGAGCCGATGACGATCGCATCTGGAAAATGGTTGCTGACTTCCATCGCCTTTGCAGCGGCGAGTGTCAGTGCCACCTCATCGGGCGCTGCACCTTCCAACCCTGCTTCAATGCGGCGCTCGTCAATGTCCGCCGCCCGGGCCTCAAACGTCAGTCCGGCATTCTGCATCAGCATGCGGCGAAACGGGCTGGATGACGCGAGAACGAGGGGGACTTGTTCGGCAGAAACAGACACGAGGAAAAGCTCCAAAGCAGGTGAATCGGCTTAACGCAGCTTCGGGCGCAGTGCAACGATCGCCGCCGCCGTCTCCTCGATCGATCGACGCGTGACGTCGATGATCGGCCAGTTGTGGCGAGCGCAGAGCGCGCGGGCATATTTCAGCTCTTCATGGATGGTGGCACGGTCGGTGTAATGGCGCCGGTCGAACCCTTGCGTCACGCCAAGCTCGCGATGCTCACGCACCTGGCTGATGCGATCTGTCGTTGCCACCAGACCGACGATGAGCGGATGGGTGGCGCGGTACAGGCTCTCAGGCAGGTCTACACCCGGCACGATTGGGATATTGGCGGTCTTGATGCCGCGGTTGGCAAGGTAGATGCTTGTTGGCGTTTTCGAGGTGCGGCTGATGCCGATCAGCACGACATCGGCGTCATCATAATCCTCCGGCATCTGCCCATCATCATGATCCATGGTGAAGTTCAGCGCTTCGATGCGTTTGAAATATTCGGCATTGAGCGCGTGCTGGGCGCCGACCCGGCGGCGCGACAAGGCGCCAAGATAGGTCTGGAAAACAGTCAGCACCGGCTCAAGGACATTAACGCTCGGCAGCCCCATCTCGCGGCAACGTTCATCGATAAGGCTTGCGAGATCCTGGTCTACGATCGTGTAGAGCACGATGCCGGGCTCCCGATCCACCGCTTCCAGCACAGCCAGCAACTGCTTGCGATTGCGGATGAGGGGATAGACGTGTTCGACCGGCAGCGAGGCCTGGAACTGTACGGCGGCGGCGCGGCCGGCGGAAATGAGAGTCTCGCCCGTCGAGTCAGATATCAGGTGCAGATGGAAGAAGTTTCTTTTGTTCTCCACGCTGTTTTTGGTCCTTTGTTGATAACTGGGGAGAGAATGACAACCCGGGTGCTGCGGCCGGAGGGGGTCGGGAAAACTGCCGGGTTTTCCACATTCGGTGATCAGCCGGACAGGATTCCAGGCGTGTTGTGGGCTCTGGGGATAACCACTACAGGAAAATCACCGTCCACCCAATATCCACCGACGAACGCCGATCCTGAGGAGGAAGATGTGGCTGATTTAGCTCGGAGAATCGGGATGATCCACAGATGCGGCAAAGGGCGACATTTGGATCTGCGCATCTGCGGGATATCGAGCGGTTTCGATGCGTGCCTGTGATTTGACTTTAATCCTTGCTACCCACCGACTCTAAGAAATAGAAACTCTTTTAAGATCATTTCTTTGTTTAGGGAGAACCCATTGACCGGCACCCCCCGGAGGATCCTGAGCGTCCTTGAAGGCAAGACAGTCTCGCCACCACCGATCTGGCTCATGAGGCAGGCGGGACGTTATCTGCCCGAGTATCGGGAAACGCGTGCCAAGGCCGGTGGTTTCCTGGATCTCTGCTACACCCCCGACTTTGCCGTCGAGGTGACGCTGCAGCCGATCCGGCGTTATGGCTTTGATGCGGCCATCCTGTTTTCCGACATCCTCGTCATTCCCGATGCTTTGAAGCGCAATGTCCGGTTCGTGCAGGGAGAGGGTCCGCAGATGGACCCGATCGATGTCAGCGAGATCCTGGCGCTGAAGGACGACGGCGTGCTGCCGCACCTGCAGCCGGTGCTGGAGACGGTTCGGCGGCTTCGGGCGACGCTGCCCCAGGAAACGACGCTCTTGGGCTTCTGTGGCGCTCCCTGGACGGTTGCGACCTATATGATCGCCGGTCACGGCACGAGCGACCAGGCGCCGGCGCGGCTTTTCGCCTATCGGCATCCGGAAGCTTTTGAAAAGCTCCTGTCGTTTCTGGCAGAAGTTTCGGCGCAGTACCTGATTGCTCAGATCGATGCCGGTGCCGACGCCGTGCAAATCTTTGATTCCTGGGCCGGCGTGCTGGGTGAAACGGAGTTCGATGCTTTTGCCGCAAAGCCGGTGGCGCGGATGATCGAGATCGTGCGCCAGGCGCGGCCGGGCGCCAAGGTCATCGCTTTTGCGAAGGGTGCGGGGCTGAACCTGAAGACTTACCGCCAGAAAACTGGCGCGGATGCGATCGGGCTCGACTGGTCCGTGCCGCTTTCCTTTGCGCAGGAACTGCAGAAGGATGGGCCGGTTCAGGGTAATCTGGATCCGATGCGTGTCGTCGCTGGCGGCAAGTCGCTGGATGATGGGATCGACGCGATCCTGCAGGTGTTGGGGCAAGGGCCGCTGATCTTCAACCTCGGTCATGGCATTACGCCGGAAGCGGATCCGGATAACGTGACGCGGCTGATCGAACGGGTGCGCGGATGGACACCGTGAAGCCGGAAAACAAGCAGGCCGGACGCGTTGCCGGTCGCAAATCGGCGCTGAGAGCCTTCGTGGCGCTCGGCGTGTTTCTGGCGATCCTACTTTCCGTCTATCTCGCGCAGCCGGACAATTTCCTGCTCTACATCAAGGCGTTTCACGTGATCGCCGTGATCTCCTGGATGGCCGGGATGCTCTATATGCCGCGGCTGTTCATCTACCACACCGATGCCGAGCCCGGTTCAGCCCAGTCGGAAACCTTCAAGATGATGGAGCAGCGACTGCTGAAGATCATCATGAACCCGGCTATGATGATCACCTGGCTGCTCGGCCTTTACCTCGCATCGGAAGCTTATGGTTTCCAAGGCGGATGGCTGCACGCCAAGATCCTGCTCGTGGTTTTGCTGACCGGCGTGCACATGCTGTTCAGCAAGGCGGTTCGCAGCTTTGCCGCCGATAGTCCGCGCAAGACGGCCCGGTATTGGCGCCTGATGAACGAAATGCCGACGCTTTTGATGATCCTGATCGTCATTCTGGTGATCGTGAAGCCGTTCTGACGCCGTTTCTTGTCGTTTGACCTGCAATTGCCTCTTGCGGTGTTTCAAGTGAGTCGCTATTTTGCGTCCACCTCATCTCGTGGCATGCGTGTATTTTCCCTCGTCCCGGATCATCTTCCGCGGTAGCGAATTTCACCCTCACGCCTACATCTCCCCGAAATACTTGTGTGGTCCCCTTCATGGCTGAAATGAAGCTTCAAGAACTCAAAAGCAAATCTCCAACCGATTTGCTGACCTTCGCGGAATCGCTGGAGGTCGAGAACGCCAGCACGATGCGCAAGCAGGAGCTGATGTTCGCGATCCTCAAGGTTCTGGCGAGCCAGGATGTGGAGATCATCGGTGAAGGCGTTGTGGAAGTACTGCAGGACGGCTTCGGCTTCCTTCGTTCGGCCAATGCCAACTACCTGCCGGGCCCGGACGACATCTACATTTCACCCTCGCAAATCCGCCGTTTCTCGCTGAAGACCGGCGATACGGTGGAAGGCCCTATCCGCGGCCCGAAGGAAGGTGAACGTTATTTTGCGCTTCTCAAGGTCAACACGATCAATTTCGATGACCCGGAAAAAATCCGCCACAAGGTTCATTTCGACAACCTGACGCCGCTTTATCCGAATGAGCGCTTCAAGATGGAGCTCGAGGTTCCGACCTCCCGGGATCTTTCGCCGCGTGTCATCGACCTTGTGGCACCGCTCGGCAAAGGCCAGCGTGGCCTGATCGTCGCCCCACCACGGACGGGTAAAACCGTTCTGCTGCAGAACATTGCCCATTCGATCACCGCCAATCATCCGGAATGTTACCTGATCGTTCTTCTGATCGACGAGCGTCCGGAAGAAGTGACCGACATGCAGCGCTCCGTGCGCGGTGAAGTCGTCTCCTCCACCTTCGATGAACCGGCGGTCCGTCACGTGCAGGTCGCCGAAATGGTGATCGAAAAGGCAAAGCGCCTGGTTGAACATGGACGCGATGTCGTGATCCTGCTCGACTCGATTACCCGCCTCGGACGCGCCTACAACACGGTTGTGCCCTCCTCCGGCAAGGTTCTGACCGGTGGTGTGGATGCCAACGCCCTGCAGCGCCCGAAGCGTTTCTTCGGCGCCGCCCGCAACATCGAAGAAGGTGGTTCGCTGACGATCATCGCGACCGCGCTCATCGATACCGGCAGCCGCATGGACGAAGTTATCTTCGAAGAATTCAAGGGTACGGGTAACTCTGAAATCGTGCTCGACCGTAAGGTGGCCGACAAGCGTATCTTCCCGGCCATGGACATTCTTAAGTCCGGCACGCGCAAGGAAGACCTGCTTGTTCCGCGCCAGGATCTCCAGAAGATCTTCGTGCTACGTCGTATCCTGGCGCCGATGGGCACCACGGATGCAATCGAGTTCCTTATCGACAAGTTGAAGCAGACCAAGACGAACGGCGACTTTTTCGACTCGATGAACACTTGATCCTTAGCCGGATTCCAGATGAAGAACGCTCGGCAAGACCGGGCGTTTTTTGTTTGTTCGACCTGTGTAAATGGAGATCCCAAGGGACACGCCATGACTGATACGATCTATGCCTTGTCCAGCGGAGCGCTTCCAGCGGGCGTCGCGGTATTGCGAATCAGCGGTCCTAAAGCACTCGATGCTGCAGCGGCACTCGTCGGCCCTCTGCCGGAGCAGCGTAAGGCGGTGCTGAGGACGGTGCGGGATGCTGAAGGCCAGATGATCGACCAGGCGCTCGTCCTGGTATTCCAAGCCCCTGCCTCTTTTACCGGTGAAGACTGTGTCGAACTTCATCTGCATGGCAGCCGCGCGGTTGTCGCCGCTGTTTATCGTGCGCTGGAGGCACTGCCGGGTCTGCGGCTTGCGGAAGCTGGAGAGTTCACCCGTCGGGCCTTCGAAAACGGTAAGCTCGATCTGGTGGAAGCTGAGGCGCTGGCAGATCTTGTTGCGTCCGAGACAGAAATGCAGCGGCGCTTGGCGGTCGAGCAGAGTTTCGGCGGGCGGTCTGCCCTATACATGGAATGGGCGCAGCGGCTGACGAAAGCGCGGGCGTTGATCGAGGCCGAACTCGATTTTGCAGATGAGGAAGATGTACCAGGCTCGGTATCGGATCAGGTCTGGGCTGAGGTCGGGGATCTTTATCTAGAGATTGAACAACATCTGGCGGAAGCGAAGGCGGGCGAGATCATACGCGACGGTTACAAGGTTGCGATCGTTGGCCCACCTAACGCTGGAAAGTCCAGCCTGCTCAACGCCTTGGCAAAGCGCGATGTTGCTATTGTTACGGACATTGCAGGCACGACGCGTGATGTGCTGCACGTTGATCTCGATATCGACGGCTATCTCGTGCGCTTCTTTGACACGGCCGGTATCCGGGAGACAGAAGACGTCGTGGAGCGTGAAGGTGTACGGCGTGCGAAGGATACGCTCGAACAAGCAGATCTTGTCTTGCTTCTTCAGGAGATTGATTCGGACCCGCAACAGTTCGTGACGAGNGGCGATGCTGAAGTGTTGAAGGTNGGAACCAAACTGGATCAGCATGATNATCGGACGGCCTATGACCTCTGTATCTCCACGAAGACCGNGGATGGTCTGGACAAACTCCGCGATCTCATCGCCANGAAGGTGAAACAAACCTGGTCCGGCGGTCTGGTCCCCGGTCGTCAACGCCACGTCCGCTACCTCAAAGAGGCTTCCCATTTTATTCAGGACGCGCTAAACGGCACAGAACTCGACGTCCGGGCAGAAAACTTGCGGGGTGCTGCGACATCCCTTGGACGCATTACGGGTCGCGTTGATGTCGAGGAACTTCTCGGCGTCATATTCTCTCAGTTCTGCATCGGGAAGTGATTCACGTGAAACGCCTGCGTTTCATCGAACAGGAATGAAGATGACTTACGATGTTATCGTGATCGGTGGTGGCCATGCTGGATGCGAGGCAGCGAGCGCCGCCGCACGTCTGGGTGCCAGAACGGCCCTCGTTACCCATAACCGCGGCACTATCGGTGTCATGTCTTGCAATCCTGCGATCGGTGGACTGGGGAAAGGCCATCTTGTTCGTGAAGTCGATGCGCTCGATGGGTTGATGGGACGTGTCGCTGATGCTGCCGGTATTCAGTTTCGTCTACTGAACCGGAAGAAGGGCCCAGCTGTTCGAGGACCAAGAACGCAGGCGGACCGAAAGCTTTACCGTCTGGCAATGCAGTGTGAGATTGAACAGCATCCGAACCTGGATGTCATCGAGGGCGATGCCTTTGATCTCGACATCCAGAATAATCGCGTCGCCGGGGTCGTCATGAAGGACGGTCGTCGATTCGCATGCGGAACGGTTGTCCTGACGACCGGCACCTTTCTGCGTGGGTTAATCCATCTCGGCAGCGAAAAGATCCCGGCTGGCCGCGTTGGCGAAGCGCCATCAATGGGACTGTCCGAAACCCTTTTGCGCTTCGGACTGAGGCTGGGGCGCTTGAAAACTGGCACGCCGGCACGTCTCGACGGACGGACGATCGACTGGCAAAGCATCGGAAGCCAGGCTGCGGATGAAGATCCGGTTTCCTTTTCTTTCATGACTGATCACATCACGACGCCGCAGATCGAGTGTGGCGTTACGCGCACCACGGACGCAACGCACAAGATCATCTCCGACAATATCCATCTGTCGGCGATGTACTCCGGGCAAATTGAGGGCGTCGGTCCGCGCTATTGCCCTTCCATCGAGGACAAGATCGTCCGCTTCGGCGAGCGCGACGGACATCAGGTTTTCCTTGAGCCGGAAGGCTTGGATGATCCGACTGTTTATCCAAATGGCATTTCGACATCGCTGCCCGCCGCAGTTCAGGAAGCTTTCATTCGGACGATTCCTGGGTTGGAACATGTCGAGATCTTTCAGCCTGGCTACGCGATCGAATACGACCACGTTGATCCGCGCGAGCTAACGGCGGCGCTGGAAGTGAAAAAGATCAACGGCTTGTTTCTCGCCGGCCAGATCAATGGCACAACCGGTTATGAAGAAGCAGCCGCGCAAGGGCTCGTTGCCGGCTTGAATGCCGCTCGTCGTGCAAGTGGCACAGAGTCTTACGTCTTTGGACGTGCGGACTCCTACATTGGCGTCATGATTGATGACCTCACCTCTAAGGGTGTCACGGAGCCATACCGAATGTTCACCTCGCGCGCCGAGTACAGGCTTTCGCTCCGGGCGGACAACGCCGATATCCGTTTGACTGGCGCTGGTATGGAGCTCGGGTGCGTTGGCCCGGAACGTGAATTGCGCTTCCAAAGGTATCAACGTGATCTTGAACAAGGCCGGGAATTGCTTCGGGCGCTTACGCTGACGCCGAATGAAGCGAAGGCGCACGGTTTCAAGATCAACCAGGACGGCCAGCGTCGCTCGGCATATGAGCTACTGTCTTATCCGGAGCAATCTCTTTCCGGTCTATCCAAGGTATGGCCTGAGCTGGGCAACTTAGCTCCAAAGGTTGCCGAGGCGCTGGAGATTGAGGCGTCTTACGCAGTTTATATGGAGCGGCAGGCCGCAGACATATCGGCGACGCGTAAGGATGAAGCGCGCATCATCCCGGGCGATTTTGACTTCTCAGCGCTGCCCGGCCTGTCCAACGAGTTGAAGCTCAAGCTTGGAAAGGCTGCACCGGCCAACCTCGCCCAAGCCGCTCGTGTGGATGGAATGACGCCGGCGGCCCTCGCCCTTATCCTCGCCCTTCTTAAAAAGCGCGAAGGCGCCGATAGTCGCCTTAAACGAGTCTCCTGATGCAGTTAAACGGAAGAAGTGTTTCACGTGAAACGCAGCAGAGGCTCGAGCATTTTGCGGCGCTTTTTTCCAAGTGGGCCCGCACGATCAACCTCGTAGCGCCGTCCACGCTGGACGAACTCTGGGACCGCCACATCGCTGACAGTGCTCAGATCTTCCAGCTGTCGCCCCAGCCACAGCAGTGGGTCGATCTTGGCTCTGGCGGCGGCTTTCCTGGTGTCATCACCGCTATTCTTCTTGCGGAACACGGAGATGGATGGGTGAATCTGGTGGAGAGCAACCAGAAAAAATGTGCATTCTTGCGGGTTGCGCTGAATGAAACCGGCGCCCGCGGCTCGGTTCATCCCGTGCGGATTGATGCTGCACACGCCATCATTCCCACTGCGGATGCGATTTCGGCACGAGCTCTGGCGGATCTGGACATGCTCCTGGAGCTTTCGGAACCCTGGATGAAAGGGAATCCGACCAAAGCCTTTTTCCATAAAGGGCGGGATTACGCGAGCGAGATCCGAAAAGCTCATAGTCGATGGACTTTTGATCTGGTAGAACACCGAAGTGCGGTTGAGCAGGACTCAGTGATCCTTGAGATCACTAACCTGACGCGCAGGTAACCTTGAACTAAGGTGCAGCATGTTCGACAAGAACCGGATCATTACGATCGCCAATCAAAAGGGCGGCGTTGGTAAAACCACAACAGCGATCAATCTGGCGACTGCCCTTGCCGCCATCGGCGAGCAGGTGCTGATCATTGACCTGGACCCACAGGGCAATGCGAGCACAGGGTTGGGTATCGAACGCCGGGATCGAAAGCTCTCGTCCTACGACCTGTTGATGGGATTCAACTCCATTCCGGAAACTGTGCAGGCGACGGCGGTTCCGAACCTGTCGATCGTGCCGTCGACAATGGACCTGCTCGGTTTCGAGATGGAGATCGCGCAAGATAGCGACCGTGCATTCAAGCTCCGGCGCGCGCTGCAAAGCCAAGAAGCACGCGCTTATTCTTACATACTTGTCGATTGTCCGCCGTCGTTCAACCTCTTGACAATGAACGCCATGGCAGCGGCCCATTCCGTACTCGTGCCGCTGCAATGCGAGTTCTTTGCGCTGGAAGGCTTGAGCCAGCTTCTGGAGACGGTGGACCAAGTCCGTCGGACGGTGAACCCGTCCCTCGATATCCAGGGCATCGTCCTGACCATGTTCGACGCCCGCAACAACCTCGCCCAGCAAGTGGTCAGCGACGTGCGCACCTATCTAGGCGAGAAGGTTTACCATACGCTGATCCCGCGCAATGTGCGGGTTTCCGAGGCGCCGTCTCATGGTAAACCAGCGATCTTGTACGATCTCAAATGTGCCGGTAGCCAGGCTTATCTTCAGCTGGCATCGGAAGTCATTCAAAGAGAGCGTCGGCGTAAAGCCGCCTGATGCGCTTCTAAAACACAGGGTTGAGCAATGAGTGATGATCTATCGAAGCGACGGCTTGGGCGCGGTCTTGCCGCGCTGATCGGCGAGATGGACCAGCCGGTGCCGGCGAATGCTCCCGCGCCGACCGTCAATCCTGACCGGATGGTTCCGATCGAGCATATCTCGCGCAACCCCCGCAACCCGCGCCGCAACTTCGTAGAAAGCGATCTGCAGGACCTGGCAAGCTCGATCCGCCAGCATGGGATTGTGCAGCCGGTCGTAGTGCGCAACAAGGGCGGTGACCAATACGAGATCATCGCCGGTGAACGTCGCTGGCGTGCGGCGCAGTTGGCTGGACTGGTCGAGATCCCGGTTATCGTTCGCGATGTGGACGATCGCACGGCGCTCGAGATCGCCATAGTCGAGAACGTCCAGCGTGCTGACCTCAACCCGCTCGAAGAAGCGCTCGGCTACGAGCAGTTGATCGCGGAGCACGGATACACGCAAAACGATCTGGGCGAGATCATCGGCAAGAGCCGTAGCCATGTGGCAAACAGCCTGCGTCTGCTGAAGCTGCCAGAGCCCGTGCGGGATATGGTCGCGGCAGGCAGTCTTTCAGCCGGTCATGCCCGCGCGCTGATCACTACCTCCGACCCCGCAGCGCTGGCGCGCACTATCGTGGCCAAGGGAATGTCGGTGCGTGATGCCGAGCGGCTAGCCCAGAACGACATTAAGGCTCAGTCTGAGCCTGCTTCCGCCTCTCGCAAGGAGGAAAAGGATTCGGATACTCTGGCGCTGGAGCGTACGCTGTCTGACGCGCTGGGCTTGGATGTCCGCATCAACCACAAGAATGGTGGCGGTCACATCCGCATCGGTTACCGCAGCCTGGAGCAATTGGAAGAGGTTTGCCGGTTGCTGGAGCGCCGGTAGCCTACCGGCCTGACTGCACCGCGACGGCGAGAAGGGCATGAAAAACCACGCTCGCTTCCAAGCTCTGCTTCTGGCGGCTTAAAAGGATGGCGTGCTGCAGACGCTCGGTCTCGCGCGCCAATGCGGTCGGATTCCAGGTTCGCAACGCCTTCTCCACCAGCGGCTTGCGCTTGAAGTGGATATGCCGGCCGAGCGTCATCATTACCTGGGCTGGCGGCAGCTTCTTTTCCTCCATCTCGGACTTCATCAGGTCGAGAAGCTGGAACTGCTTGAGGCAGGACTGGAGCACCAGGAAGAGCGGCGTCTTGGATGTCGAAATCTTTTGCATCGCGCGGTGAAGCGCGGCCAGATCACCAGTCAGAACTGCGTCAACGGCCTCGTCCGCCGAGATGGCGCTGGCATCGCCGATGATCTCATCGACATGCTGCTCCTCGATCACCCCGGCCCCGCGGCAATAGAGAGCCAGCTTGCGGATCTCGTTGCGTGAGGCGACGCGGTCGCCCCCAAGCAATTCAAGCAGCCGTTCGCGCCCATCGGCGCTGATGCGAAGCCCCTCCCCCGCCAGTTCCGTATCGATGAGCGCGTTCAGCGAGCGGATGTCATCGGCATAACAGGGAATGACAGCGATACCCTTGGCGGGCTCGGCAATCTTGCGCAGGCCACTGCCCTTCTTCAGGTCACCGGCTTCAATGATGAGGATGTTGGCGGGTGGTGGGCCAGATGCCAGCACCTGGACGGCGTCCAGCAGAGGCTTTTCGTTCGCCGCGCCCCGAAGCCAGACGAGCTTTGACCCGCCGAACAGCCCAAGTGAGTTCACCTCGTCAAGCAGCCGTCCGGGATCACCCTGAAGATCGGAAACATCAAGCTTCAGCATCGCAAACGGGTCGTCCTGTGAGACACCCGTCTTGCCGGCAATGACTTTCGCGCGTTCGGACACGAGCCCACGGTCGGGGCCGTAGATCACGAAAATCCGGTAGAGATCGCTGCTCCGCTCGGCGAAGCGGTCGAACTCGTGGGACTTTATTTCGACCATGCCGCCTGGGACTCACGTGCCAGCACGATGGCGATCTCCGCGCGAATGAATTCCGCCAGTTCCCGCGCGGCGCGATTTTCTGCGTCACGAATGGCGCGAACCTTGGCAAAACCCTGACCGGAGACGTCCATCTGCGCCACGACTTCGCGCTTTGCCATCTTCAGGACCTGACCGTCGCTGATCCGGGTAAGCGTATAGGTGCCCGACACCTGGACACGCCCGGGTACCGGAATGCCGCTCGGCGAGACGTTGTCTTCATCCTCGTCGTCAATGATGCTCGAGGCGGTGCTCGTGACATCCAGTGTGACGTTATAGGCCGGCCGTTCGGCCGGGCCTGAACCACCAGTGCTGAGGAAAACGAGGTGGTTGCGAACCACCTGCTCCACCCTGCCCTTCGGCGCCGCGAAGCTCACCGCAGCAAGGCGCTCGCCAGTGCCAGCTGATTCGGAATAAAGCGGCCGAACCTGGCAGCCGCCCAGAAGCGTCAGAACGGCAAGACCAGCGGCGAGCCCGAGGCGGCGGAACGAACGGTCAGACGACAATATTCACGATCCTCTGTGGGACGACGATGATCTTCTTCGGCGCGCGGCCTTCAAGAACCGCCTTCACCGCATCCAGCGCGAGAACCGCCGCTTCCACGGCAGTTTGATCCGCGTCGCGTGCGATTGTCAATTCAGCACGCTTCTTGCCGTTGATCTGCACAGGCACCGTTACATCGTTTTCAACCGTCAGCGCCTCATCGAACTGCGGCCATGCGGCATGCGCGAGCATGTTCTGGTTGCCAAGCGCCGCCCAGCACTCCTCGGCCAGATGCGGCGTCATTGGTGCCACGATCTGGATGAGGATCTCCGCTGCGTCACGAACAGCGGCGCGGTAGGCCTCGTCACCCTTGCCTGCAGCAACGTCCGTCAGCGGGGCAGCCAGCGCGTTGACCAGTTCATAGATGCGCGCCACGGCCTTGTTGAAGGCAAGCTTGTCCAGGTCGCCCTGGACCGCCTTCAGCGTCTTGTGGGCCAACTGCGAGATGGCAAGCCCCACGCCTTCCTTAGCCGGCTTACGTTCCACCGTCTTCAGGTTGGCGGAAGCTTCCGAAATCAGGCGCCACAGGCGCTGCGTGAAGCGGTGCGCCCCTTCAACACCAGCTTCCGACCAGATCACGTCACGATCCGGCGGCGAATCCGACAGCACGAAGAAGCGAGCCGTATCGGCGCCATAGGAGGCGATGATGTCGTCGGGGTCGACCACGTTCTTCTTCGACTTGGACATCTTCTCAATCGAGCCGATGGTGACTTCCTCGCCGGTGTTCAACATCGTGGCACGGCGCTTGCCATCAACCTCCCCGATCTTGATTTCGGCTGGAGAAACCCACTCGCCCGCCTGCCCTGCGCCACGGCGGTAGGTCTCGTGAACCACCATGCCCTGCGTGAAGAGGCCCTTGAACGGCTCCTTGACGTCCACGTGGCCGGTTTCGCGCATCGCGCGGGTGAAGAAGCGGGAATAAAGCAGGTGCAGGATCGCGTGCTCGATGCCGCCAATATACTGGTCCACCGGCAGCCAATGGTTGGCAGCGGCCGGATCCGTCGGATCATCCTGCCACGGCGCCGTGAAGCGGGTGAAGTACCAGCTCGAATCGACGAAGGTGTCCATGGTGTCGGTTTCGCGACGGGCATCCTTGCCGCATTGCGGGCAGGCCACATGGCGCCAGGTCGGGTGGCGGTCGAGCGGGTTGCCGGGCAGGTCGAACGTGACATCGTCCGGCAGCTGAACCGGCAGGTCCTTCTTCGGCACCGGCACGACACCGCAGTCATCGCAATGGATGACCGGGATCGGGCAACCCCAGTAACGCTGGCGCGAGATACCCCAGTCACGCAGGCGGAAGTTCACCTTGCGCTCGCCCTGCGGCATGTTGCCGAGCATGGTGCCGGACAGCTTGTCGGCGACGATCTGGAAGGCTTCGTCGGTGCTCTTGCCGTCCAGGAAGCGCGAGTTGATCATCACGCCGTCGTCGGTATAGGCGGTGTCGCCCACCGTGAAACTTGCCGCATCACCATCGGCCGGCATCACAACCGGTACGACCGGCAGGCCATATTTGCGTGCGAAGTCCAGGTCGCGCTGGTCGCCAGACGGGCAGCCGAAGATGGCCCCCGTGCCGTAGTCCATCAACACGAAGTTAGCGACATAAACCGGCAGTTCCCACGAGGGATCCAGCGGATGCTTGACCCGAATGCCGGTGTCGATGCCCTTCTTTTCAGCCGTTTCAAGCGCGGCAAGCGAGGTGCCCTGGCGGCGGCACTCTTCGGCAAACTCTTCGATAGCCGGATTCTTCGCCGCCGCTTCCTTCGCGATCGGATGATCGGCGGCAATCGCCAGGAAGGAGGCGCCGAACAGCGTGTCCGGTCGCGTGGTATAAACGGTAATCTCGCTTTCGCCGGCCGGCGCGGTGGATGGCACGACTTCCCAGCGGATCGTCAGACCCTCGGATCGACCGATCCAGTTCTTCTGCATCAGCCGCACTTTTTCCGGCCACTGGTCCAGATCATCCAGCGCGTCCAAGAGATCCTGGCTAAATTCGGTGATCTTGAAGAACCACTGCACCAGTTCGCGCTGTTCAACCAGCGCGCCAGAGCGCCAGCCGCGGCCGTCAATAACCTGTTCGTTGGCCAGAACCGTCTGGTCAACCGGGTCCCAGTTGACCTTCGACTGCTTGCGGTAGACCAGGCCCTTTTCCATCATGTCCAGGAAGAGGTGCTGTTGGCGCTGGTAATATTCGACATCGCAGGTAGCAAATTCGCGCGACCAGTCCAGCGAAAGACCCATGGCCTTCAGCTGCTTCTTCATCGATTCGATGTTCTGGTAGGTCCAGGACTTCGGGTGGGTCTTGTTATCGCGTGCGGCGTTTTCGGCCGGCATGCCGAAAGCGTCCCAACCCATGGGATGCAGGACGTTATAACCGCGGGCGCGCTTGTAACGGGCGACGACGTCACCCATCGCGTAGTTGCGCACATGACCCATGTGGATGCGGCCCGACGGGTACGGGAACATCTCGAGGACGTAGTACTTCTCGCGCGGGTCGCTGTTGTCGGTTTCGAAAACCTTCGCCTCGTTCCACTTCTGCTGCCAACGAGGTTCGGCATCGCGCGGGTTATAACGTTCAGTCGCCATTTCGATGAAATTCCGGGAAAAGCAGGAAAAAAGTTGGGTGACCTTCACCACGAAACCCTGCAAGCGTCAAGTTTTGAGGGCGGGAGAGCGGCAGGTTCAAGGCAAAGACCCTTGGCACCAGCCTATATGAGCGCTAAGCCCGCAGCTTGCAAGAAATAGTGGAAGGCGGTTGATCATGAGCGTCGAAGAACGGCTACAGGATGTCAGGTCGCGGATCGCAAAGGCGGAGAGATACGCAAAGCGTCCGGCAGGTTCGGTGAGTCTTGTGGCGGTGTCAAAGACCTTCGACGGCGATGCCATCCGGCCGGTCATCGCCGCCGGCCAGCGCGTGTTCGGCGAAAACCGCGTGCAGGAAAGCCAAAGCAAGTGGCCGGAGTTGAAGGCGGAGACGCCGGATATCGAGCTGCACCTGATCGGCCCGTTGCAGTCCAACAAGGCAGCCGACGCCGTGGCGCTGTTCGATGTCATCGAAACGGTGGACCGCGAGAAGATCGCCCGGGCACTTGGGGACGAGATCAAGAAGCAGGGCAGGGCGCCGAAGCTCTACGTGCAGGTGAACACCGGGCTCGAGCCGCAGAAGGCCGGGATCGATCCCAAGGAAACCGTGCAGTTCGTGGAATTTTGCCGAAAGGACCTGGGGCTCGCGATCGAAGGGCTGATGTGCATCCCCCCGGCCGAAGAGAATCCTGGACCACATTTTGCGCTGCTGCAGAAGCTCGCCAAAGAGTGTGGCGTGGAGAAGCTTTCAATGGGCATGTCGGGTGACTTTGAAACAGCTGTTGAGTTCGGCGCAACCAGTGTGCGCGTCGGTTCGGCTATCTTCGGGTCGCGCTGACACGAGCTACTAGCCCTTGGTCGGGCTTCCCCCGCCCTTCCGGACACTTTAGATTAGCTGCAGTCCAGGCAGCGCAGTGTAACGGGAGGAGCAAATGCAGAGCCGCTATTTCGAGGTATACGGTGGCTGGCAGCAGGATCCGGAAGGGTTCTGGGGGAAAGCCGCCGAGGCAATCGACTGGTTCAAGCAGCCGGAGAAGATCTTCGATCCCGAGCAAGGCGTTTATGGGCGCTGGTTCGTCGGGGGCGAAACCAATACCTGTTATAACTGTCTCGACAGGCATGTGGCCGCCGGACGCGGCAACCAGCGTGCCTTCATCCACGACAGCGCCATGACTGGGGAGACCCGGACCTTCACCTATGCGGAGACGCTGATCGAGGTTCAGGCGATTGCTGCCACCTTGCTTGACCTCGGCATTCAAAAGGGCGACCGCGTCGTCATCTACATGCCGATGGTGCCCGAGGCGGTGTTTTCCATGCTGGCCTGCGCTCGCATTGGTGCGGTGCATTCCGTCGTCTTTGGCGGGTTTTCCGCGCAGGAGCTCGCCGCCCGCCTAAACGATTCGGAAGCGAAACTGGTGATCAGCGCGAGCTGCGGCCTCGAGCCGGGGCGGGTGGTTGCCTACAAGCCGCTTCTCGAACAGGCGGTGGAGATGGCGCGCCTCAAGCCGAAGAACTGCCTCGTCCTGCAGCGACCGCAGCTGCAGGCGGAACTCAGCGCCGAACGAGGCGAGCTCGATTTTGCAGAAACCGTTTCCAAGGCGCGCGGCCGGCAGGTCGATTGCGTGCCGGTCAAGGCGACCGATCCCCTCTACATCCTCTACACATCCGGCACCACTGGCCAACCCAAGGGGGTCGTGCGCGACAATGGCGGGCACATGGTGGCCCTGCAGTGGAGCATGTTCAACATCTTCGGCATGAAGCCGGGCGAGGTGTTCTGGACTGCTTCCGACATCGGCTGGGTCGTCGGCCACTCCTATATCGTCTATGCGCCGCTGCTGACGGGCAATACCAGCGTCATTTTTGAAGGCAAGCCGGTAGGCACGCCCGATGCCGGTACCTTCTGGCGCGTCGTCCGCGACCATGACGTTAAGGTGCTGTTCACGGCACCAACCGCCTTCCGGGCGATTCGCCGTGATGATCCGGATGGCGAGCTCATCCAGCACTACGACCTCAGCGGCATGCGGGCGCTGTTCCTCGCCGGTGAACGGGCAGACTCTGAAACGCTGCGCTGGGCCGAGGAGAAGCTGAGGGTGCCGGTGATCGACCACTGGTGGCAGACCGAGACCGGGTGGCCGATCGTCGCGAACACCGTTGGACTTGGTCTCATGCCGGTCAAGCATGGTTCGCCGACACAGCCGATGCCAGGCTATGCGCTCGATGTGCTGGATGACGACGGCAAGCCGGTGCCGCGCGGCATGCTTGGCAACATCGTCATCAAGCTGCCGCTGCCTCCCGGCTGCCTGGTCAGCTTCTGGAACGCGGATGATCGCTTCCGCGACGCCTGCCTGAAGGAGTTTCCGGGCTATTACAAGACAGCGGATGCCGGCGTGATCGATGAGGAGGGGTATCTCTTCGTGATGGCGCGCACCGATGACATCATCAACTGCGCGGGCCACCGGCTTTCCACCGGCTCCATGGAGGAAGTCTGCGCCAAACATCCCGATGTTGCCGAGTGTGCGGTCATTGGCGTCCACGATGCCACCAAAGGGCAGATTCCCTGCGGTTTCCTGGTGCTGAAGAACCATGTTTCACGGGAAACAGCTGATATCGCCAAGGAAGTGACCAATATGGTCCGGAGCGAGATCGGACCTGTGGCAGCCTTCAAGACGGTGATGGTGGTGCACAAGCTGCCGAAGACGCGTTCAGGCAAGATCCTGCGTGGCACGATGCAGAAGATCGCCGACAACATGCCGTGGAAGGTGCCGGCAACCATCGAGGATCCGACGGTGCTCGACGAGATCACGACGATCCTGAAGGAAAACGGTTATGCGAAGGACGGCGGCAGCCTGAAGCAGAGCGCCTGAAACAAAAAGCCGCGGGATCAGCTGATCCCGCGGCTTTCGTATGATCCTGGAGACGGTGCTCAGAAGCGATCTTCGTCTTCATCTTCGTCGCGGCGGGTCGACTTGAGCGAAGAGAGCTTCGCGAAGACGGCATCCGCATCAATTTCTTTTTCTTCTTCACGCGGGCTGCGGTAGCTGAAGTCGAGGTTTTCGGTCTCGGTTGCCGGCTGCAACGATGCGCCGAGTTCGGCAGCGGTCGGCAGCGGTCGGCCCTTGGATGCCTTCTCCACTTCGAGATCGAGATCGATCTGGCTGCAGAGGCCAAGCGTCACAGGGTCCATCGGCGTCAGGTTGGTGGAATTCCAGTGGGTGCGCTCGCGGATCTGCTCGATCGTCGATTTGGTGGTGCCGACGAGACGCGAGATCTGGGCGTCCTTCAGTTCCGGATGGTTGCGAACCAGCCAGAGAATCGCGTTCGGGCGGTCCTGGCGCTTGGAAACCGGCGTGTAGCGCGGGCCACGGCGCTTGGTTTCCGGCACGCGAACCTTCGGCTCAAGCAGCTTGAGCTTGTAGTTGACGTCCTTTTCGCCACGCTGGATCTCATCGCGGGAAAGCTGGCCGGTGGCAATCGGGTCGAGGCCCTTGATGCCCTGGGCCGCTTCGCCATCAGCGATTGCCTTCACCTCAAGCGGGTGAAGCTTGCAGAACTGCGCGATCTGGTCGAACGAAAGTGCGGTGTTATCGACAAGCCAGACGGCGGTGGCTTTCGGCATCAGCAATTGTTGGGCCATGGGTATAGTTCCTCTGTCCGTCCGCGCCGGTGTCGCGGGCCGTGGGTATCAACCACAATTTCCGGGAATTCACCGCCGTATAATCGAAATGACGCAGAATGTAAATCTTCCGTTGTGTCGGCGTCTCAAATTGCCCCTTCGTCTAATTGTGGACCTTGTTCCTCCTGTTGTATGGGCGATAAGCTGCTGACGGGTGGAGTCGCCAGTTGCTTGTCACAAGGAGGAGTTAATGTCCGAAAAAGTGTATCCGGTTCTCAAGTCCGCTCGTGCCAAAGCCCTGATCGACAAGGACAAGTACGAGAAATGGTACGAGGAGAGCATCGAGGATCCGGACAAGTTCTGGGGCAAGCACGGCAAGCGCATCGATTGGTTCAGGACTTACACCAAGGTCAAGAACACCTCGTTCAAGGGCAAGGTCTCGATCAAATGGTTCGAGGACGGGCTTCTCAACGTTTCGTATAACTGCATCGACCGTCACCTGAAGACCCATGGCGAGCGCACCGCGATCATCTGGGAAGGCGACAATCCGTATATCGACAAGAAGATCACCTATAACCAGCTCTATGAGCAGGTCTGCCGCCTCGCCAACGTCTTGAAGAAACATGGCGTGAAGAAGGGCGACCGCGTCACGATCTACATGCCGATGATCCCGGAAGCCACTTACGCGATGCTCGCCTGCGCCCGCATCGGCGCCGTGCATTCGGTCGTGTTCGGCGGCTTTTCGCCCGAAGCGCTTGGCGGGCGTATCGTCGACTGCCAGTCGACCTTCGTGATCACCTGCGATGAAGGCGTGCGCGGCGGCAAGCCGGTGCCGCTGAAGGAAAACACCGACAAGGCGATCCATATCGCGGCCCGCCAGCATGTCATCGTCAACAAGGTGCTGGTGGTTCGCCGCACCGGCGGCAAGACCAACTGGGCCACCGGCCGCGACCTCTGGTACCACGAGGAAATCGCAACGGTGAAACCGCATTGCGAGCCGGTGAAGATGAAGGCGGAAGACCCGCTGTTCATTCTCTACACCTCCGGCTCGACCGGCAAGCCGAAGGGCGTGCTGCACACCACAGGTGGCTATCTGGTGTTCGCCGCCATGACGCACGAATACACCTTCGATTACCATGACGGGGACATCTACTGGTGTACGGCGGATGTCGGCTGGGTCACGGGCCATTCCTATATCGTCTATGGACCGTTGGCGAACTGCGCCACGACGCTGATGTTCGAAGGCGTGCCGAACTTCCCGGACCAGGGCAGGTTCTGGGAAATCATCGACAAGCACAAGGTCAACATCTTCTACACCGCACCGACGGCGATCCGTTCACTGATGGGTGCCGGGGACGAGTTCGTGAAGCGATCCTCACGTGCCAGCCTTCGGCTTCTCGGCACGGTCGGCGAACCGATCAATCCGGAAGCCTGGGAATGGTATTACAACGTGGTGGGTGACGCCCGCTGCCCAATCGTTGATACCTGGTGGCAGACGGAAACCGGCGGCCATCTCATCACGCCGTTGCCGGGCGCAACCGACCTCAAGCCAGGATCGGCCACCAAGCCGTTCTTCGGCGTCAAGCCGGAGCTGGTTGATGCCGAGGGCAAGATTCTGGAAGGTGCGGCAGACGGGAATCTCTGCATTGCCGACTCCTGGCCGGGCCAGATGCGCACCGTCTATGGTGACCACGAGCGCTTCATCCAGACCTACTTCTCCACCTACAAGGGGAAGTATTTCACCGGTGACGGCTGCCGCCGCGATGAAGACGGCTATTACTGGATCACCGGTCGCGTCGACGACGTGCTGAACGTCTCCGGCCACCGGCTTGGCACGGCCGAAGTGGAGTCGGCGCTGGTTTCGCACAATCTGGTCTCGGAAGCCGCCGTGGTCGGTTACCCGCACAACATCAAGGGGCAGGGCATCTATTGTTATGTCACGCTGATGTCCGGCCATGAGGGCGACGATGCGCTGCGCCAGGAACTGATCAAGCATGTGCGCCAGGAAATCGGGCCGATCGCTGCGCCGGACAAGATCCAGTTCGCGCCGGGCTTGCCGAAGACACGCTCCGGCAAAATCATGCGGCGTATCCTGCGCAAGATCGCCGAGGACGATTTCGGCTCTCTCGGTGACACCTCCACGCTTGCCGATCCGGCGGTGGTGGATGACCTGATCGCCAACCGGCAGAACAAGACCAGCTAAGACCAAGAAAGGCCATCCGGGAAAAACGGGTGGCCTTTTCAGTTGACAGGGCAAGCTTCGCGCGGTTTGCGCCCGCCGTCATAGGCGTTAACCAAGCCGGCGCGCAGAAGGCCTTCGGCGGCGCTGCGCCCATCCGAGAGAATGACATCGGCGACGATCCGCCCGAAATACTTGTCGCCGGAGATATGGGTGAGCTGGATCTGTGGGGAGGACGAGGCAAGGATCTCCAGCGCCTGGCGGGCGTTCATGCCGGCCTCGCGAAACCGGGCGCACTTCGACTTGATCTCCGGCGCGTCGATGCCGCGGATGCGGACATAGACCTCCATCTTCTGCTGCGGCCAGGGCCGGGCCTCAACCAGCAGGGTGTCGCCGTCAATTACGCGCAAGATCTCGGCGGCGACGGGACCTGCCACTTCCTCCCGCGCCAAGGCAGGGGCGGAGGCAACGCCAATAACGAAGAGTAAGAGCAGCAGGACGCGTGTCATGTGCAAGGAATAAATTCCAAACATGAGATTGCGTCAATAGGAATTAATGCCTTGTTCAGAAATCAATGGCGCGCCCGTTGATTTCCCAATCACCGAAACGGGCAGGATCTGCACCGCCGCGTCCGCCAAATTCTTCCGGCATGGCGGTCTTGGCTTCGGCCTGCCGACGTTCTTCCGCTTCCTTCAGCGCACGCTGCGCAGCCGGCGACAGGACCTTCGGCTCTGTGGCCTGGTCTTGAGCCGTGGCGCCGTTATCGTTGTCTGCGTTCTGCATGGTCAAGATCACTGGAAGTTTATTGAAAAGGATGATGGATCAGACCACATATTTAGGACGTTCCCGACCTTCAGAAAACCCCTGACGATTTCTTGAAGACCGGCAAAGGAGAGATGACGATGAATGTAATGCGCACCGCCATGCTTCTGGCCTTCATGACGGCCCTGTTCATGGGCGTTGGCTTCCTGATCGGCGGCAGGGGCGGCATGATGATCGCGCTGCTGATTGCGGCGGGCATGAACCTGTTTTCCTACTGGAATTCCGACAAGATGGTGNTGTCGGCCTATCATGCGCAGGAGGTCGATGCGCGNACGGCNCCGGANTTCTACAACATGATNCGCGACCTGGCTGCCAATGCCGGCCTGCCGATGCCGAAGGTCTATATCTACGACAACCCGCAGCCGAACGCCTTCGCGACCGGCCGCAACCCTCAGAATGCCGCGGTGGCGGCATCGACCGGCCTCTTGCAGCGCTTGAGCCATGAGGAAGTGGCGGGAGTAATGGCGCATGAGCTGGCGCACATCCAGAACCGCGACACGCTGACCATGACGATCACCGCGACGCTTGCCGGTGCCATCTCAATGCTCGGCAACTTCGCCTTCTTCTTCGGCGGCAACCGCGAGAACAACGGCAATCCGCTGGGCTTCATCGGTGTGCTTGTGGCGATGATCGTGGCGCCGCTTGCCGCGATGCTGGTGCAGATGGCGATCAGCCGCACGCGCGAGTATTCGGCCGACCGTCGTGGCGCGGAGATTTGCGGCAACCCGCTCTGGCTTGCCTCGGCGCTTGCCAAGATTGCCGGCTCGGCTCAGGTGATCCCTAACTACGAGGCGGAGCGTAACCCGGCCACGGCGCATATGTTCATCATCAATCCGCTTTCAGGCGAGCGCATGGATAACCTGTTCTCGACCCATCCCAACACGGAAAACCGTATCGCGGCGCTCCAGCAGATGGCTGGCGGCTTCTCCAGCGGCTTTGGAGGCGGTGGGTCGACGGGAAGCCGTCGTGCTGCTAGACCGCAGCGCACTGCGCGTTCCGTACCAAATACGGGTGACAACTCACCCTGGGGCCGCGGTCGGGATGAACCGCGCAAAGGGCCCTGGTCTTGAACGAAAAGAAAAACAACACCTCGTCCAACTTCAAGCCGAAAAAGAAGACCGAGGGTGCTCGGCCAGACCGGCCGGCGCTCAAGCCCGGCCTCGAAGTGCGGGCGACGGCGGCCAAGCTGCTGGCCGCCGTTGTCGAGCGAAAGATTTCCCTCGACGGCATGCTGGACCTCACCCACGGCAACCCTGCCTACAAGGCGCTGAGTGACGCGGATCGGGCGCTGACCCGTGCGATCCTGACGACCGCGCTTCGCCACCTTCCGCGGCTTGAGGCCGCGATTGCGTCGCTGATCGACACGCCGCTGCCGGAAGGCGCACGGGCGCTCCATCATGTGCTGGTCGTGGCGGCCGCGCAGATCCTGCATCTCGACGTGCCGTCGCATGCCGCCGTCGACCTGGCCGTCGAGCAGGCAAACCGCGATCCGCGCAACCGGCGTTTCGCCAAGCTTGTGAACGCCGTACTGCGCCGGCTGGTGCGCGAGAAGGATGAGGTGCTGGCAGCGACGGCCGCTGTTTCTCCGGTACCGGGCTGGTATTCGCAGCGCCTCGCCGCCGCTTATGGGGAAGCCGAAGCCGCGCAGATCGCCGAGGCCCAGCTGGTGCCGCCCGCGATCGACCTCACTGTCAAGTCGGATCCACAAGCCTGGGCGGGGAAGCTGGATGGAAAGGTGCTGCCGACCGGCAGCGTGCGCCTTGCGGCTTTCGAAGGTGCTGTCTCGGGTCTGGAAGGTTATGGCGAAGGCGAATGGTGGGTGCAGGACGCAGCCGCTTCCATTCCCGCCAAGCTGTTTGGCGAGCTTAAGGGAAAGCGGATTGCCGACCTTTGCGCCGCACCCGGCGGCAAGACGGCACAGTTGATCGCCGGCGGTGCCGAAGTCACCGCCGTGGAGCAGTCGCCCAACCGTCTTGCCCGCCTGAAGGAAAATCTCGCGCGCCTCGGCATGGAGGCCGAACTGATTGGTGGCGACCTCTTCAACTACAAGCCGGACACGCTTCTCGACGGCGTGCTGCTCGATGCGCCCTGTTCTTCGACCGGAACGACGCGCCGGCATCCGGATGTGCTCTGGACAAAGGGTCCGGAGGATATCGCCAAGCTTGCCGCGCTCCAGGAGCGGATGCTGCGCCATGCGGTGACGCTGGTAAAACCGGGGGGTGTGGTGGTGTTTTCCAACTGCTCGCTTGACCCGGCCGAAGGTGAGGACCTGGTCGAACGGGTGCTTGCCGACAACCCGCACCTGCAGCGCGTGCCGGTGGACGCAAAGGACTGGCCGGGCCTTGAGACGGCCATCACCAAGCTTGGGGAATTCCGCACAACGCCGGCCATGCTGCCGGGCGACGAGCGATTTGCCGGTGGCATGGACGGCTTCTTCGCCAGCGTCATCCGGGTCGCTTCGTAAGCTTTTATTCACCATAAGAGCGCACCATTTCGCTTTAGCTAAAATTGATTCCGGTCTTGGCCTGCGGCCGAGCCATCGTGGAGTGATTCAGATTGATGATGCGGCTCGCCGACCGCCGGAGGATGTTCTCTTCCGGCCTGCGGGAGATCGGACGGCGCCTTTGTCGGCGCAGCGTCGGATTTCGGCTGGCCGTTACCTCGTCCATGCTCCAGGTGCCCGACCGGCTGATCGTCGCGCCGACGGACCTGAGGGCGCTTGACCCCTTCGTGGCCGAAGAGATGCTCGAAGGGCGCTACCTGCTGGCCGGACGCGTGCTTGAAACCCTTGGCCATTCGCCATTTACCGTGGACTTGCCATCGCATGCCTTTGCCGAACGGCTGCATTCCTTCGCATGGCTTAGGCATATCCGTGCCAACAAGACGGAAGCGGCCTGTGCACACGCCCGCCAGCTGGTCGGCGAGTGGATCGCCAGGCATGGGAAACGCCGCCGGGGTGTCGCCTGGGAGGCCAACGTGCTTGCCGAGCGGGTGATCGCCTGGCTGTCGCATTCCACTGTCATCCTGCAGGGGGCTGAGGCCGGCTTCTATCGCCGTTTCATGAAGAGCCTCGCTTACCAGGTGCGCTACTTGAGAAAGCTGATCGGGTGCACGCCGGCCGGAGAAGCGCGGCTGCGCATGCGCATCGCACTTGCTATGGCGTCGATCTCGATGCCGACACGCGCCGCCTATATCCGCCGCGAGGGCAACCGGCTGGACCGCGAGCTGGAGCGGCAGATCCTTGCCGATGGCGGCCACGTTTCGCGTAACCCTCGCGCCATCCTCGACCTGCTGATCGACCTGCTGCCGTTGCGCCAGACCTATATCAATCTCGGCCACGACCTGCCGCAGAAGCTGATACCGACGATCGACCGCATGTATCCGGCACTGCGCTTCTTCCGCCACCAGGGCGGCGATCTTGCCCTGTTCAATGGTGCGACGGCGACGCCTGCCAGCGAGCTCATCTCCGTCCTGCGTTACGACGAGACGGCAGGCAAGCCGTTCAAGGCGCTGCCGCACATGAACTACCAGCGCCTGTCGACCGAAGGAACGACGATCATCGTCGATACCGGGCACCCCTCCTCGAGCGACCTGTCACGTGGCGCCAATGCCGGCTGCCTGTCGTTCGAGATGTCGTCCGGCCGGCACCGCTTCATCATCAATTCCGGCACGCCGAAAAATGGTTCGCGCAGCTACCGCGAAGCGGCTCGCTCCACGGCAGCGCATTCCACCGTCACGCTGAACGAAACCTCGTCGAGCCGTTTCTCCAAGTCACGTCTCACGGGCCCGTTGATCATTGGCGGCGTGTCGGACGTGCAGGTCGAGCGATGGGAGGATCCACACGGTAACGACTGGCTGCGGGCAAGCCACGACGGTTACCTGAACGAATTCGGATATCTGCACCAACGCGAGATCGGGCTGGCTGCCAAGGGCAACAAGATCAAGGGACATGACCGACTTCTCGTGCCGGAAGGAAAACCTCAGCGCGACGAGATCCTGGGTGTGGCCGCGCGCTTTCATATCCATCCAGCAATCGCTCTTTCCCGCCAGGACAACGAGAGCGTTCGCATGCGCGCGCCGGACGGCGAGATCTGGATCTTCACCGCGCCCGGGCTGCATGTGATGATCGACGAGGATATCTTCTTTGCGGATGTTTCCGGCGTGCGGCCGAGCCAGCAACTGGTGATCGAGCTGACGCTTCCGGAGACCACCGACATCCGCTGGATGCTGCGCCGCGGCGAATAGGGCGTTTCCTCTTTCCCCAAGCTATGGTAACCGGCCCCATCGTAGCTCGCGCACGGATATTGCCCCGTGCCTTTCAGGAGAGAGCAATGGCTGTCGCTTCCAAAAAAATCCCCGCTCCCGATCATGTGAAAGTTCGCACCGCCCTGCTTTCCGTTTCGGACAAGACCGGCATCATTGAACTGGCGCAGGCGCTGATCGAGCAGGGCGTAAAGCTGCTGTCGACCGGCGGCACCCACAAGGCGATTGCGGCGGCGGGCCTTGCGGTAACCGACGTTTCGGAGGTCACCGGTTTCCCGGAAATCATGGACGGGCGCGTCAAGACGCTGCATCCGAACGTGCATGGCGGCCTGCTGTCGATCCGTGATGATGCCGAACATGTTGCGGCGATGAAGGAGCACGGCATCGAAGGCATCGATCTTGCCGTCATCAACCTCTATCCGTTCGAGGAAGTGCGTGCAGCGGGCGGAGATTACCCGACGACCGTCGAGAACATCGACATCGGCGGGCCGGCGATGATCCGCGCATCAGCCAAGAACCATGCCTACGTGACGATCGTCACCGATCCTTCCGACTATCCGTCGCTCATCGAAGCGCTGCGTTCCAACGACGGCCAGACGGCGTATGCTTTCCGCCAGAAGCTTGCCGCCAAGGCTTATGCCCGCACGGCCGCTTACGACACGGCGATCTCCAACTGGTTTGCCGAGGCGCTCGATATCGAGATCCCGCGCTACCGCACCATCGGCGGTATCCTGAAGGAAGAAATGCGCTATGGCGAGAACCCGCACCAGAGCGCCGGCTTCTATGTGACGGGCGAAAACCGCCCGGGCGTTGCGACGGCGAGGCTCCTGCAGGGCAAGCAGCTTTCCTACAACAACATCAACGACACGGATGGCGCCTTTGAGCTGATCGGCGAGTTTGCGCCGGAAACCAGCGGTCCGGCCTGCGCCATCATCAAGCATGCCAACCCTTGCGGCGTGGCTGTCGGCCCGACGCTGAAGGACGCCTATCTGCGGGCGCTGGCCTGCGATTCCACCTCGGCCTTCGGCGGGATCATCGCGCTCAACCAGTTGCTGGATGCCGAAACGGCCGAGGAGATCGTCAAGCTTTTCACCGAAGTCATCATCGCGCCGGACGTCTCGCCTGAGGCCCAGCAGATCATCGCAGCCAAGAAGAACCTGCGTCTGCTGGTGACAGGTGGCCTGCCTGACCCGCGCTCGCGCGGCCTCACCGCCAAGACCGTTGCCGGCGGCCTGCTGGTGCAGACCCGTGACAACGGCATGATCGAGGACATCGATCTTCGCGTCGTCACGAAGCGTGCGCCGACCGAAACCGAGCTTGCCGATCTGAAGTTCGCCTACAAGGTTGCCAAGCACGTGAAGTCGAACGCCATCGTTTACGCGAAGGATGGCCAGACGGCCGGCATCGGCGCCGGCCAGATGAGCCGCATCGATTCCGCACGCATCGCCGGCCTGAAGGCCGAGGAAGCGGCAAAGGCCATGGGCTGGGCGCAGCCGCTCACCAAGGGCTCGGCGGTCGCTTCGGAAGCCTTCTTCCCCTTCGCCGACGGATTGCTGTCGGCGATTGCTGCTGGTGCCACGGCCGTCATCCAGCCGGGCGGCTCGATGCGCGATGATGAGGTGATCGCCGCTGCCAACGAACACGACGTGGCGATGGTCTTCACCGGCATGCGCCACTTCCGACACTAAGCGCCTCTCAAACCAGCCTTCTCGCCGGGTGCGGGGAGAAGGACTTATCTCGCGGGACGATCCGCGGGATAGGGTGTTGCAAGCAGGAGCAGCAGCCCCCCGACCAGGAAGACCAGCAGAGTCGACATTCCAAGGCGGGCTGAATCGGTCGCATAGGTGACGGCCGAAAAGGCGAGGGTGGCGAGGAAACTCGTTGCCCGGCCTGACAGGGCATAGATTCCGAAATAACGCCCGGCTTCATCCAGTGCGACGCTGCGGGCGAGATAGGATCGCGACGACGCCTGCACCGGCCCAAACGACAGGCCGATCAACAAGCCAAACACGACATAGGCCTTTTCGGCGGCAGTGCCGAACAGCCCGCCGGCGTCCGCGCCCGGCAGTTGCCACAGGCCAAAGAAGGTATAGCCCGGTCCGGTGGAGACGATGCCGAGCGTCGCGGCGACCAGGATCAACAGGCTGATGACAACGACCGTCTTTGAGCCCATCCGGCGATCGAGCGCGCCGGCGACGATACAGCCGAAGATCGCCACAACATTGATCAGAATGCCGAAGATGCCGATCTCGATCGTCGCCCAGCCGAACATGCCGGCCGCGAAGGCGCCACCGAGGATCAGGACGCCGTTGACGCCGTCCTGGTAGAACATGCGCGCGATGAGGAACCTGGTGATGCCGCTGCGCTGGCGCAGCTCGTCCAGCGTGCCCTTGAGCTCGGAAAGGCCGCTGCGCACGGCCTTGGCCAGCGGCAGGCCCTGCTTGGCATCCGGCGTGAAGAAAAACATCGGCAGGATGAACAGGAAGAACCATACGGCCGCGAGCGGGCCGGTGATGCGTGCATCCTCGCCTCGGGCGGGGTCGAGCCCGAAGAGCGGCGGAATGCCGATCAGCGTCCGTCCGGTGTCCGGATTGGCGGCGAGCAGCGTCACAACGGCGATCAGCACGATCATGCCGCCAAGGTAACCCAGCCCCCAGGCAACGTTGGAGATGCGGCCGACCTCATCCTTGGACACGAGGCGCGGCATCATGGAATCGTTGAAGACAGTCGAGAACTCGGCGGCGATCGAGGCGAGGATCATGAAGATCATCGGCCAGATGATCGGCGAGCCCGGTTCGGCGAACCAGAGGGCGGGAAGACACGTGATCTTCACCACCGCAAAAGCGGCGATCCATGGCTTGCGGGGGCCGGACTGGTCGGCGATCGAGCCAAGGATCGGCGAGAAGACGGCGATGATGATCGAGGAGATCGTCGCCATGTTGCTCCACGCTGCCTGCGCGGAGACTGGATCATCGGTGAGGCGGGCCACAAAATAGGGCCCGAAGATGAAGGTGGTGACAACGGTGAAGAAGGGCTGGGCTGCCCAGTCGAACAACATCCAGCCCCAGATGCCGCGCCGGCTTGCGGTCGTCGGCACATCCTCAACGCGAGCGACCATCCCACCCTCCAGCCGTGCTTGTGCGGCTCTTGTCCTACATCGCCGTTCGGTGCGCAAGATCGTTGAGAAGGCCGGCGGCGACAGTGATCTTCGGCAGCGTGAGGTCGCTTCCGTCGCTCAACGCGACGATCTCGGCACCGAGGCGATTGACGCGGATGCGGTCCGCCGCATGCCATGCCTCCACCGGCTTCTTTTCCTTCGGATGGCTGGACAAGGCGGCGATGACGATGTCGCGGCGTGCTGAACCGATCTGCTGCAGGCTGCGGGAGAGCGCCAGGCTTTCATAGTGTTCGGAGGTCGTGATGCGCTCGCCAGCATTGATCAGGCGATCGACCCGGAACTTTTCGGTGACGGCGAAGTAGCTGTCGGCGGCGCGCGCCAGGGTTTCGCCCGTACGTTCGGCGATCAGCATGATTTCCGGCACCAGTACCAGGGTCGGCAGGAGCAGGATCTCGCGGGCAAGCTCGGCCGGAGCCCCCTGGGCTTCGAGTTCGGAGGCGCGGGCGGCATTCTCCACCATCTCCCGGGTGCCGATCGCGCTGCGCATGCCCTTGAGTGCCGCCTTCAGCCGGGCAATGGTTTCGGCCATGGCGCCGGCACCCGCCTGGGTCTGCAGGATGAGATAGGTTGCGCCAACGAAGACACGGCTGACGGCGGCGTAGAGATCGTTCTGGACCTGACCTGAGATCTTTCCATCGAGTGCGTCGATCGCAGACCAGAGGGCGGGCAGGTCGAAGCCGTCGCGGGCGATGAAGGCTGCCTTCGCGACATTGGCAGCGGTAGCGCCGGTCATGTCGCTGATCTGCTGCACGAAGCCGGGTCCACCGCGGTTGATTGCTTCGTTGGCGAGCGTCGTGGCGATGATCTCGCGGTGCAATCGGTGGTTTTCAATATCGGCCGCATGCGCCTTCTGCATCTTGGCCGGGAAGTAATCCTTCAGGACGGCCGAGAAGTAGGGATCATCCGGGACGGTGCTGTCGATCAGGGCATCAAAGAGGACGATCTTCGAATAGGACAAGAGCACGCCGATCTCCGGCCGGGTCAGCGGCCGGCCAGACTGGTAGCGTTCGGCCAGTTCCGCGTCATCGGGAAGCGTTTCCACCACGCGGTTCAGCTGGCCCTGGGACTCCAGCACCGACATCAGGCGCGACAGTTCTTCACGATTGCCGGTGCCCTTCTTCTCGGTGAGGGAGATCGACAGCGGCTGCAGGTAGTTATTGCGCAACACCAGATGGGCGACCTGATCGGTCATCGAAGCAAGCAGCTGGTTGCGCTTCTCGCGCGGCAGGCGGCCGTCCTGCATCGCCCGGTTCAGGGCGATCTTGATGTTGACCTCGACGTCGGAGGAGTTGACGCCTGCGGAGTTGTCGATCGCATCGGAATTGCAGCGCCCGCCATTCAGCGAGTAGGCGATGCGGCCCTTCTGGGTGACGCCGAGATTGGCGCCTTCGCCGATGACGCTGGCGCGAACTTCGGTGCCGTTGACGCGGATCGCGTCATTGGCGCGGTCGCCGACTTCCGCATCGGTTTCCGATGCTGCCTTAATATAAGTGCCGATGCCGCCGAACCAGAGCAGGTCCACCGGCGCCTTCAAGATAGCTGTCATAATCTCGAACGGGGTGGCGGTCGTCTTCTCCAGCCCGATTGCGGCGGCGGCCTGGCTCGTTAGCTTCACCGACTTTTCCGTCCGCGAGATGATCATCGCGCCGTCAGAGAGGGTCGAGCGGTCGTAATCCTGCCAGCTCGAGCGAGGCAGGTTGAATAGCCGCTCGCGCTCCGCAAACGATTTCTCCATGTCCGGATCGGGATCGATGAAGATATCGCGGTGGTCGAAGGCGGCGATGAGGCGGATCTTGCGCGACAGCAGCATGCCGTTGCCGAAGACGTCGCCGGACATGTCGCCCACACCGGCGACCGTGAACGGCGTCGTCTGGATGTCGATGTCCTTCTCGCGGAAGTGGCGTTTGACCGCCTCCCAGGCCCCGCGGGCGGTGATGCCCATCTTCTTGTGGTCGTAACCGGCCGAACCGCCAGAGGCGAAGGCGTCATCGAGCCAGAATCCAGCTTCCTGCGCCAGCCCGTTGGCGGTGTCGGAGAAGGTTGCGGTGCCCTTGTCGGCCGCGACGACGAAATACGGATCGTCACCATCGATGCGGACGGTGTTGTCCGGGCCGACAACCTCGGTGCCGACGATGTTGTCGGTGATCGAAAGAAGCGTGCGGATGAAGGTCTTATAGGCCTCCTTGCCGGCGTTGAAGAAGGCATCGCGTGAGCCGCCCACCGGCAGCATCTTGGGGAAGAAGCCGCCCTTGGCGCCGACGGGAACGATCACGGCGTTCTTGACCTGCTGTGCCTTCACGAGGCCGAGGATCTCGGTGCGGTAGTCTTCGCCGCGGT
>Ga0065721_10004335_pt1 | contig 44820 bp, 40 predicted proteins | sample Mesricmetagenome_FD_59108 | JGI IMG/M metagenome (GOLD analysis project Ga0065721, IMG submission 59108) | Mesophilic microbial community from rice straw/compost enrichment Sample: eDNA_1 v2 (version 2) | ecosystem: Engineered > Solid waste > Grass > Composting > Bioreactor | place: USA: Davis...
CGCCGCCGAAGAGCTCAAGACCTGGGTCAACGCCCGCCTCGGCAAGACCCAGCGCCTCGCCGACCTCAAGATCGTCGAGAGCCTCCCCCGCAGCCACATCGGCAAGGTCCTCAAGCGCGAACTGCGGGATGGCTACAAGGCTCAGGCGACGGCCTGATGGCGACTTTCCCGTCGGCCGCGCGGCGGCCGACGGGAGCCGTTCTTCCTAGGCCTCTTCCGAGACCGTACGCACCAGTTCGAGCAGCTTGCGCCGCAGGGCTGGCTGGCCGATGCGCGGGAAGGCCGACATCAGCTCCAGCCCCTCGCTGGTCAGCATGAAGTCCTGGGCCTCCTGCGCCGCATTGGCGTTCGCCTCGTCGCTGAGCCCTTCGTAGAAGTAGGTGACCGAGGTCTGCAGAGCCCGGGCGATCTCCCACAGCTTGGAGGCGCTGACGCGATTGGCGCCGCGCTCGTATTTCTGAACCTGCTGGAAGGTGATCCCCAGGGCCTCGGCCAGGCGCTCCTGGCTCACCCCGATTTCCTTGCGGCGCATGCGGATCCGAAGACCCACATGGCGATCGACCGGATGGGGGCCGTCCCCACGGCCCTCCATGACTTCTTCCCCTGACACTTGCGCCCCCAGCATGACACTTTGCAACGGCATATTCATTTCGACACTCCTGCGACGGGACGAGCCGCGCCGTCGCACCTCCCCCCAGAGGTACGTCCTGAGGTTGCGAGAAGATGTTGCGCCGCGGAAGCGCGGCCCTACCCATTTTGGGGCAGGGGCAAGTTCCCGTTTTGATCAGGCGCCGCGAGCAAGCTGAACCCGCTCGCCATCCCAGAGCGCAGCAGGCCGTACTCGGCGCGCCCCGGAACACCCGGGCCAGGTGGGTCTGGTTGTCGAGCATGTAGCTGCCGAACGGCGTGCGTTGAGCACGCGCCCGGGGCCGCGACATAGCCGTCGCCGATCCGTTTGCGGAGGTCGTCCCCGAGGCGCCGGTTGAGGTGGCGGCGGACAGTTTCCTGCGACATTCCAAGGCTGTCGCAGAGGGCCGAGCGCCGGAACGGCGGCCGCGCCTCGTCGCGAAGCAGCAGGCCCGGATCGCTCAGCAGGGCGGCGTCGCCCAGGTGCTCGCCTGGCCTGGACCATGTCCATGAGGATGACGCCGGTGACGAGGTCGCCCAGATGGCCGGCCGACGGCTCGACCAGGCGCAGCATGCAGTCGGCCGAGAGGCGCGTCGCCATGCGGATCGGCGGGAGCCTCTGGATCGAACGGCGAGGGCGCCCGCGGGAGGTTCGCCAGCAGCCCTGCGCGGGACAACGTAGGGTAGAGTTTCCGGGCCTTCCATACTGATCCGTTGCCAGCATGCGATAGAACGGCGAGGCCACGGGCTCTGGGGCAAGAGGGCGTGGTTGCGCCGCCGGGCCGTCTCGAAAATGATGTGCAGCGAGGCGGCCCGGGCGTTGACGCTGGCGAGGCGGACCGGGAGGTGGAACGGCCTGGCTACTTGTAGCGCTCGAACCAGGCGATGATGGCCGCGGCCTTGGCTGCGGACTGCGACGGCCGGGCCGCGAGGCCGCCGTGGCCTGCGCCGGGAACGCGCACCAGGGCCGTAGGTACGCCCTTGAGTTGCAATGCCTGATAGTACTGCTCGGCTTCGGAGACGGGTGTCCGCAGGTCCTCCTCGCCGACCACCACCAGGGTCGGGGTGGTGACGGAGCCCACCAGCGACAGCGGTGAGCGGGCCCAATAGCCCTGCGGGTCCTCCCAGGGCATCTTGCCGAACCAGTTCTTGGTCATGCCCACATAGCCGTCGGCGGTGAGCGTCTGACTGGTCCAGTTGATGACCGGCTTCTGGGTGGCCGCCGCCTTGAAGCGGTCGGTCTTGCCGACGATCCAGGAGGTCAGGACGCCGCCGCCGGAACCGCCGGTGACATAAAGCCGCTCGGGATCCACGAAGCCCTTGGCGATGGCGGCGTCCACCGCGCTCATCAGGTCGTCGTAGTCGTTGCCGGGGTACTTCTTGTCGATCTCGTTGGCGAAGGCGTTGCCGTACGAGGTGGAGCCCCGCGGGTTGGCGTAGACCACGACATAGCCGGCCTGGGCGTAGAGCTGGACGTCGGTGGCGAAGGCCGGGCCGTAGGCCTGGTGCGGGCCGCCATGGATCTCCAGGATCAGCGGGTACTTCTTCGTCGGATTGAAGTCGGGCGGGGTGGCGATCCAGGCGTCGATGGGCTTGCCGTCATAGGACGAGGTCACCGGCAGGTGCTCCACCTTGGCCAGGGCCTTGCCGGCCAGCAGGGCATCGTTCAGCCGGGTCAGGCGGGTGGTCTTGCCGCCACGCAGGACCGCGAGATCAGCCGGATGCTCGGGCGCGCCCAGGGTGTAGGCGATCACCCCGCCGCGCCCGACGGAGAATTCGCCGCCGGCGTAGGGGCGGTCGAAGCCGCCCCCGGCCAGGCCGCTGAGCACCGTCTCGAAGCGGCCGTCCAGGGTGGCGCGCCCGACCTTGGTGACGCCCTTGTCCACATAGTCGAAGTAGATGGCGCGGCCGTCCGGCGACCACTGGGGAACACCCACGGCGCGGTCGAGGCCGGCGGCCAGCTGACGAACGTTCCGGCCGTCGGCGTCCATCACATAGAGCTTGGCGTCCTCGTGGCTGAGGCCACGGTCGTCGTTGCCGATGTAGGCGATCTTGGAGCCGTCGGGCGAGGGGACCGGGGCGGCGTCGGGGCCGACCCGCGTGGTCAGCCGGGTGAGCTGGCCGCTGGCCACATCCACCCGCCAGATGTCGCTCTCGTTGGGCTCCCGCTCCCAGTCAGGATTGCGGTTGGAGCTGAACAGCACGCCGCGGCCGTCGGCGGTGAAGCTGATGGGGCCGTCGCTGTCGAAGCGGCCGAAGGTGAGCTGGCGCGGCTGGCCGCCGTCGGCGGGAACCACGAACACCTGCCGGAAGCCCGGCTTGAGGAACCCTTGCCCGTCGAAACGATAGTTAACCCGGTCGATCACCTTGAGCGGTTCGGCCCATTTGGCCCCCTCGGGCTTCTTGAGCGGCGCCCCGAGCGGCTTGGGCTCGTCCAGCTCGAGCATGGTGAAGGCGAGGGTCTTGCCGTCGGGCGACCAGGCGATGTCGTTGGGCGCCTGCTCAAGGGTGGCGGCCTTGGCCGAGCGCCCCGTGGCCACCCATCGGACATAGAGTTGCGGCGACTGTCCCGGCTGGGCGGCCACATAGGCCAGGCGCGTGCCGTCCGGGGACCAGCGGGGCGCGAAGCTCGCGCCCTCTTCGACGACCAGCGGCGACTGTGCGCCGGTGGCGAGGTCGGCCAGCCAGATCGAGCGCTGGGCCCGGTCGGTCATGATGTCGTTGCGGACCCGGACATAGGCCACGGCGCCGCCGTCCGGCCGCACCTGGGGATCGGACACCTGCTGCAGGCCGAAGAGGTCGCGGGCCGTGAAGGTGCGGGACGGGCCCTCCACCACCTGGGCGTAGACCGACGGAGTGGTGGTCGTGGTGACCGCAAGCGCCAGAACGGCCGCTAGAACTGCTGCACGCATGAGATGAAAGCCCCCAGCCGGAACGCGAAACGTGCGGCAGAGAAAGCTGAGCGGAAGGCTTTGTCCAGCCGCGCCGGATCGCTACATGCGATCGCATGGCCGAAGCCTTCAACGAACTCGCCCTGCCCAACGCCAAGGCGGAACGCTACGCCGCCGTGGCTCAGGAGATCGCCGCCGTGCTCGACGGCGAACCGAACCTTACCGCGCGCATGGCGACGGTGGCCTCGATGCTGGCGAACAGCTTCGAGCATTATTTCTGGACCGGCTTCTATGTGGTCGATCCCGACAAGGGCGACGAACTGGTGGTCGGGCCCTATCAGGGCACCCTGGGCTGCCTGAGGATCGCCTTCGGCCGGGGCGTCTGCGGGACCGCGGCGGCCGCGCGGCAAACCCAGCTCGTGGCGGACGTCCACGCCTTCCCCGGCCACATCGCCTGCGACAGCCGCTCGGCCAGCGAGATCGTCGTGCCCGTGCTGGATGCGGCGGGCGCGCTGATCGCGGTGCTCGACGTCGATTCCGAACAGCCGGCCGCCTTCGACGCCACGGACCAGGAATGGCTGGAGCGCATCCTCGCGGAAACGTTCAGCCGAGGGTGATTGTCTTACGCTGCGTCGCCCCGGTTACATCAGCATCGAGGCGCCCGGAGCGGTGGGCGCAACCGAACGAACGGAGCTGTTGAGATGGGCGAAGCCTATATCGTTGCCGCGACGCGGACCGCGGGCGGGCGCAAGGGCGGCCGCGTGCGCGGCTGGCATCCGGCCGACCTTGGCGCGGAGGTCCTGAACGAGCTGGTGAACCGCGCGGGCGTTGCGCCGGACGCCGTCGAGGACGTGGTCATGGGCTGCGTCATGCAGGTGGGCGAGCAGTCCACCAACATCGCCCGCGGCGCGGTCCTGGCCTCGAAGCTGCCGGAAAGCGTGCCGGCCACCTCGGTCGACCGTCAGTGCGGCTCCTCGCAACAGGCCCTGCACTTCGCCGCCCAGGGCGTGATGAGCGGCACGCAGGACATCGTGATCGCCGCCGGCGTCGAGAGCATGACCCGCGTGCCCATGGGCCTGTCGGTCTCGCTGGCCTTCAAGGAAGGCTTCGGCCATCCGAAGAGCCCCCGCCAGGAGGAGCGCTATCCGAACATCCAGTTCAGCCAGTTCATGGGCGCCGAAATGGTGGCCGAGAAGTACGGCCTGACCAAGGACCAGCTGGACGAGTTCGGCTACCAGTCGCACCAGCGCGCCATCGCGGCGACCCAGGCCGGCGCCTTCAAGGATGAGATCCTGGCCATCGACGGCCTGGACGCCGAGGGCAACACTGTCCGCCACGATGTGGACGAGGGCATCCGCTTCGACGTCAGCCTGGAAGGCATCAAGGGCGTGAAGCTCCTGCGCGAGGGCGGCAAGATCACCGCCGCCACCTCCAGCCAGATCTGCGACGGCGCCTCTGGCGTGATGATCGTCTCGGAAAAGGCGCTGAAGGAGCACAACCTCACGCCGATGGCCCGCATCCATCACCTGTCGCTGCTCGGCCACGACCCGGTGATCATGCTGGAAGCGCCGATCCCGGCGACGGAGCGCGCCCTGAAGAAGGCCGGCATGTCGATCGACGACATCGACCTGTTCGAGGTCAACGAGGCCTTCGCCTCGGTGCCGGTGGCGTGGCTGCAGAAGCTGGGCGCCGATCCGGACAAGCTGAACGTGAATGGCGGCGCCATCGCCCTCGGTCACCCGCTCGGCGCCTCGGGCACCAAGCTGATGACGACCCTGATCTACGCGCTGAAGGCGCGCGGCAAGAAGTGGGGGCTGCAGACGATGTGCGAAGGCGGCGGCATGGCCAACGTCACCATCGTCGAGGCGCTCTAGTCGCGCTATAGCGGCGGCATGGCTGGCCGCATCATCGCAATCACGGGCGCCGCAGGCGTCCTGGGCTCCGCCGTGGCGAAGGCTGCGGCGGAGCTTCCCGTTCAGCTCGCCCTCATCGACCACGCCCAGCATTGCCCGGGGCCGGAGGGCGCTTTCATCCAGACGGGCGTCGACCTCACCGATCCGGTCCAGGCGGGGGCGGCCATCGATGCCGTGGCCGAGCAACTGGGCGGCCTGGACGTGCTGCTGAACATCGCCGGAGGCTTCCGGTGGGAGCCCGTGGAGGGCGGCGATCCCGAGACCTGGCCGCATCTTTTCCGGCTGAACGTCCTGACCGCGACCAACGCCAGCCGGGCGGCCATCCCGCACCTGAAGCGCAGCGCAGCCGGTCGGATCGTCAATGTGGGCTCGGCCGCCGCGCTGAAGGCGGGGCTGGGCATGGGCGCCTATGCGGCCTCGAAGGCGGGGGTCCACGCCCTGACCCAGGCCCTGGCCGAGGAACTGAAGGGCGATGGCGTCACGGTGAACGCGGTGCTGCCGTCGATCATCGATACGCCCACCAATCGCAAGGACATGCCCGACGCCGACTTCTCGGCCTGGGTGGCGCCTGAGCACTTGGCGTCGGTGATCCTGTTTCTCGCCTCCGAGGCGGCCGGGGCCGTGACCGGGGCACTGGCGCCGGTGACCGGCCGGGTCTGATCGCGCGTCCGATATCGGCGGCGTCGGGGCGTCACGAGTCGTTATCGAATAGCCGCTAACGCCCTGCGCACGCACTGCGTAGGGGATAGTTTCATGTTCAGGTCACGCACGCGGCTCCTCGCCGCGGCGAGCGTTTTCGTGCTCTCGGCCGGTGCAGCCGGGGCCCAGGAGTCCACGGCGGTCCAGGAGATCGTCGTCACCGCCCAGAAGCAACAGCAGCAGGCCATCGATGTTCCCATCGCGCTGACGGCCTTTGGCGCGAGGCGGCTCGAGGACCTTGGGGTGCAGGACTTCGCGGACCTGTCGCTGTTCACCCCCGGCTTCGAGGTGCAGGCCCAGTCGCCCAACAACGCGGGCTTCGTGATGCGCGGGATCACCTCCGACTCCACCGAGGCCTATGCCGAGGCGCGGGTCTCGGTGTTCCAGGACGGCGTCTCCATCTCGAAGGCCCAGGCGGCCTATGTGGAGCTGTTCGACCTGGAGCGGGTGGAGGTGGCCAAGGGGCCGCAGTCCACGCTGTTCGGCCGGGGCGCGCTGATCGGGGGCGTGAACCTGATCCAGGCCAAGGCCTCCACCGACGGCTTCGAGGGCTACGCCAAGGTCGAGGCGGGGAGCCACAACGCCTGGCTTGGCGAGGCGGCGGTGAACCTGCCTATCACCGAGCGCGTGGCGCTGCGGATGGCGGGCCGCCTGCGCAGCCGCGACGGCTATGTGGACAACGCCCTGGGCGGCGACGCGTTCCAGTCCATCGACAGCGGCGCCTTCCGCGTCAGCCTCCGCCTGGAGCCCACCGAGCAGGCCACGGTGGACCTGATCGCCAACTACCAGAAGGACACGCCCACCAGTACGGCCTTCAAGTCCAACGGCTTTTCCCCCACCGATCCTGCCACGGGACGGGTGCTGGCCGACCGCAGCCCGCACAGCGCCGCCACCCTCGCCGCCGGCCCTGGCTTCCAGGGCGGCCGGGAGATGGGCCTGATCCGAGAGGTGCGGAGCCTCACCGGCCTCGCCACGGTGGAGCTGACCGACGTCCTGACGCTGAGCTCGATCAGCGCCTACCGGGACTATGACAGCGAGGAGCTGTTCGATCCGGACGGCCTGTCCCTTGCCGATCCTGACCAGCCTGAACGACGCCTATGGGAAGCAGTGGAGCCAGGAGCTGCGGCTGAACTACGACGCCGGCGGCCGGATGCGGGGCTTCGTGGGCGCGAGCTTCTTCAAGTCGAAGGACTACCAGGCCCGACCCCTGCAGTTCGACGAGCGGATGACCCTCGCGGTGGTGGCCGGCCAACTCCACGCGGGCGCGGCGGGCTCGGGCCTGCCGGTCACCACGCCGGCCCCCGCGGCGACCTTCGCCTCCACGGCCTTCACCGGCGCCCTGTTGCGCGGGGTGGTGGCGAGCCTGAGCGATAACCGCCTGGTCCTCACGCCGGCCCAGGCCGCCGCCATCGCTGCGAACCTGCGGCCCAACCACGTGGAGGAGGGCGGCGGTCGATCGGACCTGGAATCCATCGACCTGTTCGCGGACGTCAGCTTCGACCTCACCGACCGCCTGGAGGTCTCGGCAGGCCTACGTTTCACCCATGACGAGAAGACCACCAGCTTCAGCTCGCGGGTCGTGGGCGGCCGCAGCGTGCTCGGCGGCGCCATCGCCGCGGCCCAGTTGGCCGCCGACGGCGCGCCTCAGGGCCTCACTCAGGCGCAGGCTCTTGTCGGCGCCCTGGCCCAGCCGCTGGTCCAGCAGATCCCGGACGGCGTGCTGCCGCTCTTCGGCCTGACCTTCCAGCCCACCACCGGCAATGGCGAAGCCGCCAGGGCCAGCCTGGAGGACGATGCGCTCACCTGGCGGCTCGTGGCGCGCTACGGCCTTTCGGAAGACGCCAACCTCTACGCCTCCTACGCCCGGGGGCGGCTGCCGAAGGTGCTGGCCGCGTCCGCGCCGAGCACCCCGGGAACCCCGGCCCGGTTCGGCGTCGTGGAGGCCGAGACGGTGGACAGCTACGAGGTGGGGGCGAAGCTGGCCCTGCTGGACCATCGCCTGCGCCTGGACACGGCCGCCTATCGCTACGACTACGACAACTTCCAGACGGTGGAACAGCGCGGCACGCTGTTCGTGATCACCAACGCCGGCGAGGCCCGGGCGTACGGCTTCGAGACCCAGGCCGATCTCGCGGTGACGCCGAGCTTCAGCGTGCTCGCCACCTACGCCTACAACCACGCCCGGCTCAGCGCCGGCGCCTATGACGGCAACCGCTTCCGCTTGGCGCCGGACCATTCGGCCTCGCTGGCGGCGAGCTATCGTGTGGCGCTGCGGGGCGGCAAGCTGGAGGTGCGCCCCAGCTACACTTGGCAGTCGAAGGTCTTCTTCGAGAACAACAACGACCGGCCTGAACTGCAGCAGCCCCCAACGCCTTCGTGGCCGACAATGTGCAGGACGAGTTCCAGAAGGCCTATGGGCTCCTGAACCTGCGCCTCGCCTGGACCTCGGGGACGCGGCCGCTGACGCTGGAGGCCTTCGCCACCAACATCCTGGACAAGGCCTACATCATCGACGCCGGCAACATCGGCGACAGCCTGGGCTTGCCGACGTTCATCGCGGGGACGCCGCGGATGGTGGGCGTGGGCCTCACCTGGCGCTACTGAATCCAAACGCTGGCGGCGGCCGACTCGCCGCCAGCCTAGGCGCCCCGTGCGTCAGCGCGCTATCCGTCGGACAGAGTTTCAGGGGAGCTATTGCATGATCGGTTACGCCACCATCGGCGCCAACGACCTCGAACGCGCCACCGCCTTCTACGACCAGGTGTTCGCCGCCCTGGGCGGCCGGCGGACCTTCACCATGGGCGACCGGATGCAGTTCTACGGCAGTAAGGACAGCCCGGGCATGGTGGCGATCTGCAAGCCCTATGACGGCCAGCCCGCCACCGCCGGCAACGGCGCGATGTTCGGCCTGCTGGCCGCGACCAAGGAGGCGGTGGAGGCCGCCTATGCCGCCGCCATGGCCGCCGGCGGCCAGTGCGAAGGCCCGCCCGGTCCGCGGACCGAGACCTTCTATGGCGCCTATTTCCGCGATCTCGACGGCAACAAGATCTGCGTCTTCAAGATGGGCTGACGGGCGCGGCCCCGGCGACAGGCGTCGCCGGGGCCACTCGCCAGACCACCTCGCCCACGTCGTCGGCCACCAGCAGGCCGCCGCGGGCGTCCACCGCCACGCCCACCGGCCGTCCGCGCACCTTGCCGTCTTCAGCGACGAAGCCGGTGAGGAAGGCCTGAGGCGGCATCTGCGGCCGACCGCCCGAGAAGGGCACGAACACCACCCGATAGCCGTTCAGAGGCTTGCGGTTCCAGGAGCCGTGCTGGCCCACGAACGCACCCCCGCGGTAGGCCGCCGGGAAGGCGTCGGCGGTGTAGAAGGTCAGGCCCAGCGAGGCGGTGTGCGGGCCAAGGGCGTAGTCCGGCACGATGGCCTTGGCGACGAGGTCAGGCCGCTGGGGCTTCACCCGCTCGTCCACCCGACCACCGAAGTAGCTGTAGGGCCAGCCATAGAAGCCGCCGTCCTGCACGCGGGTCATGTAGTCGGGGACGAGATCGTCGCCGATTTCGTCGCGCTCGTTGACGGTGGTCCAGAGCTGCCCGGTGACGGGCTCCCAGGCCAGGCCGTTGGGATTGCGCAGACCGGTGGCGAACAGGCGCAGCCGGCCGGAGGCGATGTCGTACTCGTGGATGGCCGCGCGCCCGACCTCCTCCTCCATGCCGTTCTCGGCGACGTTCGAGTTGGAGCCGACGGTGGCGTAGAGCTTGGCCCCGTCCGGGCTGGCGATCAGGCTCTTGGTCCAGTGATGGTTGCGGCCCGCCGGGAGGTCGAAGACCGGCTCGCCCGGCCCCTCCACCTGCGTCTGGCCAGGCGTATAGGCGAAGCGGACCACGCCGTCGTCCCGGGCGATGTAGAGGGTCTGGCCCACCAGGGCCATGCCGAACGGCCGGCGGATGTCGGCGGCGAAGACGGTCTTGAATTCGGCCACGCCGTCGCCGTCGGCGTCGCGGAGCAACATGATGCGGTCGGGGCTCTTGGTCTGGGCGCCGCCGGACTTCTTCATCAGCAGGTTCTGGAAGAAGCCGCGCACGCCCTTGGCCGGCTGGGTCTCCGACGAGGACTCGGCCACCAGCACGTCGCCGTTCGGCAGGACGAGCAGCCAGCGCGGGTGATCGAAGCCGTCGGCGAAACGGGTGACTGTGAAGCCCGGCGGCGCAATGGGCGTCTCACCGGCAGCCCAGCCCTTCACCTCGGCGATGTTCACCGTGGGCAACAGCCCTTTGCGCGGGGCGGGCAGGTCAGGGTTCGGGCCGAAGCCCACCCACGGGTCGGGCGAGCCCCCTTCGCTGGAACAGGCGGTCAGGGCCAGGGCTATGGCCAGGGCGGCGGGGGCGCCGGTGCGGCCGGCGACAGACCGGGGGCGGGACATGGGTTTCCTCCGTTTTTCCGCATCATAGCTTACGTCGGGGCGCCGTTGCGCGGGCGCGGGAAAGCGGCTCCGATTACGCCCAGGCCCGAGCGCCTGGGGAGGAGCCGATGGACCTTACGCTGACGCCTGAACTGGAGGCGTTCCGGGAGGAGGTGCGCGCATTCCTGGAGGCGCACCGCTCTGAATATGAAGCCGGCCAGCCGAAGGACGCCCTGGCCTGGCAGCGGCTACTGATCGAGAACGGCTACGCCGCGCGGACGATCCCCCGGGAATACGGCGGCTACGGCGCCGAGCCTGACATGCTGAAGGCGCGGATCATCGCCGAGGCTTTCATCGCCGCCGGCGCGCCGCGGGGGATCGCCAACCAGGGCGTCTCCATGCTGGCGCCGACCCTGCTGGAAGTGGGGACGGAGGAACAGAAGCGCCGGTGGATTCCGCCGACCCTTCGGGGCGAGGTGATCTGGTGCCAGGGCTATTCCGAGCCGGGCGCCGGGTCGGACCTGGCCGCCCTGCAGACCCGGGCGGTGGAGGACGGCGACGACTTCGTCATCTCGGGCAGCAAGATCTGGACGTCGACGGCGCACCTGGCGGACATGATGTTCTGCCTCGTGCGGACCGAACCCGATGCGCCGAAGCACGAGGGCGTCTCCTATGTCCTGATCCCCATGGACGCGCCCGGGATCGAGGTGCGGCCGCTCAAGACCATGACCGGCCATGCGGAGTTCAACGAGGTGTTCTTCACCGACGTGCGCGTGCCGCAGGCCAATGTGGTGGGCGGGCGCGGACGCGGGTGGCAGGTGGCCAACACCACGCTGAAGCATGAGCGGGGCATGCTGGGCGACCCGAACGCCACCGAGGCCCGGCTGCAGGCTCTGATCGAGCTGATGAGGACCGAGACCGTGGACGGGCGGCCGATCATCGAGAACCCGGTCTTCCGCGACCGTCTGATGCAGCTCCAGGCCCGCGTGCTGGCCATGAAGTTCAACGGCCTGCGGACTATGACCGATGAAACGGCGGGCCTGGCGCGGCTGGTGGTCAAGCTCCAGGGCTGCGAATTGAACCATCAGGTGGCGGCCCTGGCCATCGACGCCCTGGGCGAGCTCGGGGTGCTGTACCACGACGGGCCGCACCTGCGGGCGAAGGGCTCGTGGCAGCGCAACTACATGTTCGACCTGGGCCTGATCATTGGCGGCGGCACGGCCCAGATCCAGAAGAACATCATCGCCGAGCGGGGCCTTGGGATGCCCCGCGAGCCGAAGCTGGCGGGGGCGTGAGGCCATGCGATTCGCGCTTTCCGAAGACCAGGTGCTGCTGCAGGACAGCCTGACCAAGGCGCTGGAGCAACTGGCCCCGCTGGAGCGCGTGCGCCGTTTCGCCGACCAGGAGGAAGCCTCGGCTCCCGACATCTGGGCAGGGCTCACCGAGCTTGGCCTGCCGGGCTTGCTAATCCCGGAGCAGCATGGCGGCCTTGCCCTTGGCCTGCTCGAGGCGTCGCTGGCCGCCGAGGCGCTCGGCCGCAGCGTGGCCCCGACGCCGTTCCTGGGCTCGGCCGTGTTGGCGCCGCTGGCCTTGATGAGCGCGGGCTCCCCCGAGCAGCAGGCCTACTGGCTGCCCAGGCTTGCGGCCGGGCAGGTGACGGCGGGCGTGGCCATCGCCGAACCCATCGCCGGGGCCCGCGACGGCGCCGGGGTGACCGCCGGCGGCGGACGGCTCAATGGTCGCAGCCTGTTCGCCTTCGGAGCTTCGGGGGCTGACCTGCTGATCGTCGCCGACATGGCCGGCGGACTGCACCTCGCGGAGCAGGCCGAGGCGGTGGACCTGATGCCGACCATCGACGCCACGCGACGCCTCACCGAGATCACCTTCCGGGACACCCGGGCCGAGCCGCTGGCGGCCGAGGCGGCGCCTGGCGTCGCACTGGCCCACCTGCGCGACGCGGCCTGGACCGTGCTCGCCGCCGACACCCTGGGCGCGGCCCAGGCGATGCTGGACAAGGCGGTGGCCTACGCCAAGGAGCGCCGCCAGTTCGGGCGGGTGATCGGCTCGTTCCAGGCGGTGAAGCACCTGTGCGCCGAGATGGCGGCGGAGATCGAGCCGGCCCGCGCCCTGGTCTGGTACGCGGCCTATGCGTTCGACCGGGCGCCCGAAGAGGCGTCGCTGATGGCCGCCCATGCCAAGGCCCACACCAGCGAGATCGGCCGGTTCGTGGCGCGCACCTCCACCGAGGTGCACGGCGGCATCGGCATCACCGACCTTCTGGGCCTGCACTACTGGTTCAAGCGCATCGGCCTGAACAGGCAGCTGCTGGGCGGACCCGAGCGGGTGCGGGAGATCGCCGCCCGCCTGCAGGGCCTGGCCGCCTAGGCGTGCACCGGCGGGATGCGCCCGGCCCACGGGCGCGCCGCCTCCAGCTGATAGGCGAGCTGGAACAGGAGGCCCTCCTGCCCGACACGCGCGGCGAACTGGCTTCCGACCGGCAAGCCCGCAGGGGTCCAGTTGAGCGGGACGCTCAGGGCCGGCGCCCCGACGACGTTGTGGTAGGTGGTGTAGCCCACATACTCGATCAGCCGGGCGACCAGGGTGTCGAAGGGCGTATCGGGGCCGACAAAGCCGAACGGGGGCGGCGGGGCCGAGAGCACTGGCGACAGGACGACGTCGAAGCCGCCGGCCACGAACCAGGGATCATAGGCCATGGCTGCGGCGTGCAGGCGTTGGAGCGCGGCGTCGAGTGCGTCCTGCGGCGCCTTCAGGAACATCTCAGCCATGCCCAGGCTGAAGGGTTCGAGCACCCTCTCGTCGGGCGCGCGGCCAAGCGCCTTGCCGACCTCGCCCGCGAGCTGCGCGGCGCCCGAGGCCCACAGCAGCAGGAAGTCGTTGATGAACTCCGGGCCGGTGGGCCAGCGGGTTTCGACGACGGTGTGGCCGAGCTCCTCCAGAAGACGGGCTGTGGAGAGGGTGGCGTCGCGTACCTCTGGCGACGGCTCCAAGCCCGCCATGCCGGGCATGACCAGGCCGATCCGCAGGCGGCGGCGGAGCGGCGTCGAGACCATGCCGACCGGCGGGAACTGGGCGCCGTCGCCGCTGTCCTCGCAGGCAGCGAACATCGCGGCGCTGTCGCGGACGCTGCGGGTGAGGACGTGCTCGGCCGACAGGTCGGTGATCTTGGTGAGGTCGCGGGCGCCGACCATCCGGCCGCGAGAGGGCTTGAGGCCGAACAGGCCGCAGCATGAGGCGGGAATGCGGATGGNGCCGCCGCCGTCGCTGGCGTGGGCGAAAGGCACGACCCCGGCGGCCACGGCCGCCGCTGCGCCGCCGGACGAGCCGCCGCTGGAACGCTCCGGATCCCACGGATTGCGGGTCGGCCCGAAGGCGGCGGGCTCGGTGGTGGGCAGGAAGCCGTATTCGGGGGTAGAGGACTTGCCGATGACGATCACCCCGGCCCGTTCATAGGCGGCCACCAGGGGCGCGCTCTCCCGGGCGGGCGGATCGGCGAGATGGGCCCGCGATCCGTGGCGGGTGGGAAGGCCGGCGTAGTCGTCCAGGTCCTTCACAAGGAACGGTACGCCGGCGAAGGGGCCGGACGGCGGCGCCTGGGCGGCCCGGGCAAGGGCGCGTTCGAAATCGGAATGGACCAGGAAGTTCAGCTCTGGTTGCAGCGCCACAGCCCTATCGATGGCCGTGCGGACGGCCTCCAGCGGCGTAAGCTCCCGGGCCCGGATGCGGGCGGCCATCTCGGTGGCGTCCGGCCATGCCGAGGCGCCAGCTCCGGACGCGGGAACCGTGGCGCAGGCGGCCAGGGCCAAGGGCGCGGCGGCGACGGCCCGGCGCGTGAGATCGATCATGTTTCGCCCCCCTCGTTCCGCCGGTCATTGCGTGCGCCGGCTTGGGAGGCGAGCTTGGCCCAAGCGCAGCGGAGGCGCCAAGCCCCGCCGCGGCAGGCCGAAGCCTCAGGTCTTGGAGACGTGCTCCGGCTTACCCTTGCGCTTGGTGGAGGCCATCTTCTCCAGCTCCTTTTCGGACATGGAGTCGGCCATCGACTTGGAGGCGCCCTTGAGCTTGCTCTTGGGGGTGTCGCCTCGCTTGGCCGACAGGGCCGCGCCGGCGGCCTTCTGCTGAGCGGCGGATTTGGCGGGCATGGCTTGTCCTCGGCGGTTGACCGCGCGACCTTCGCGTGGCGCGGGATGAACCCTCGACCGGCGATCGGGTTCAGAGGCGCGACGGGAGATCGGGCTTGGCGGATCAGATTCCGGATGCGGCGTTGCGGCGACGGCTGCCCAGGCTCCGGGTGCGGCTGCGGGAGCTGTATCACGGCAGGTCGCCCCGGGCGGTCCGCTTCCGGCTCAGCGTCATCGGCCTGGATTTCCTGCTGATCGGCTTCTTCGTGGCCGCGCCGTTCCTGCGGGAGTCGCCGGTCTATCTGGTCATCGACTATGGCGTTGCGCTGATCCTGGCCATCGACCTGACCGCCCGGGCCCTGGCCCACGTCAGCCTTAAAGCCTGGCTGCGCGCGCCCACCGTCTGGGTGGACCTGTTCGTCCTGGTCACGCTGCTGTTTCCGCTCTGGCTGTTCAACCTCGGCTTCCTGCGGGTGATGCGACTGTGGTCGCTTTTCCACTCGAGCTTCTTCTGGGAGACCGTGGGGCGGCGCTACGACGACACCCGCTGGGAGGAGGTCGTCAAGACCGTCGCCACCCTGGTGACCTTCGTCTTCGTGGCCACGGGCTTCGTCTATGCGAGCTTCGCCCGATCACACCCCGGCATTCAGGGCTATCTGGACGCGCTCTACTTCACCATGACGGCGCTGACGACAACCGGCTTCGGCGACATCACCCTGCCGGGCGCCTGGGGCAAGCTGCTGACAATCATCATCATGGTCTGCGGCATCACCCTGTTCGTGCGGCTCGCGCAGGCGCTGATCCGGCCCTTCAAGGTGCGCTTCACCTGTCCGAGCTGCGGCCTCATGCGTCACGACGCCGATGCGGTGCACTGCAAGGCCTGCGGCCGGCTCCTGAACATCCCCAACGACGAGATGTGAGGGCGAACGCCCTTCCTCACGCGCGCCGCCGAACTGCACATCGCCGCCCGGGCGTAGGGCTTGTAGCCCGCTTGTGCCGGCGCCAGAGATCGCTCGTTCGCCAGGAGGATGGATGCCGAAGCCCGCCCGCCGTCAGAAGAGCGCGGTGACGATCCATGACGTCGCCCGCTACGCCGGCGTCTCGCCGATGACGGTCTCGCGCGTGATCAACGGTGAGAAGAATGTCCGCGAGTCCACCCGCAAGGCGGTGAACGCCGCGATCCGCGACCTGAACTACCAGCCGAACCCGGCGGCCCGCAGCCTCGCCGGCGCCGACCTGATCCGCATCGGCCTGCTCTATTCCAATCCATCGGCGGCCTATCTCAGCGAGTTCCTGGTGGGCAGCCTCGACCAGTGCAGACGCAGCAACATCCAGCTGATCGTCGAGCAGTGCGACGAAGAACAGGCCGAGGCCGCGGCCAGGCGGCTGGTGAACTCGGGCGTGGACGGGATTATCCTGCCGCCGCCGCTGTGTGACGCGCCTGAGGTGATCCAGGCCCTGGCGGCCAGCCGGACGCCGGGGGTGGCCGTAGCCACCGGCCGCCCCCCCGCCGACGTTTCGGCGGTGCGGATCGACGACTTTGGGGCCGCCCATGAGATGACCCGCCACCTGGCTGGCCTGGGGCATCGCCGGATCGGCTTCATCAAGGGGCATCCCAACCAGACCGCGAGCGGCCTGCGGCTCGAGGGCTACCTGGCGGGGCTGTCGGAAGCCGGGATCGCGGCGGACGAGGCGCTGATCGAGCAGGGCTACTTCACCTACCGCTCCGGGCTGGAGGCGGCTGAACGCCTGCTCGCCCGGGCGGAGCCGCCGACGGCGATCTTCGCCAGCAACGACGACATGGCCGCGGCCACGGTGGCGGTGGCCCATCGGCGCGGTCTGGACGTGCCGGGCGACCTCACGGTGGTGGGCTATGACGACAGCGCGCTGGCCACCACCATCTGGCCGGAGCTGACCACCATCCGCCAGCCGATCGCCGACATGTCACGTCAGGCGGTGACGCTCCTGGCCGAAGATATCCGCAGCCGCCGGTCGGGCCAGGAAGCTCAGCACCAGCACGCCCTGCAGGCCTTCGCCCTCATTCGCCGCCACTCGGACGGGCCACCGAAGGCCGACTGACGGCCTAGGCTGAGAGCTCAAGCATATGACCGGCCAAGGGCGCAGCGGCGGCTTTGGTCGTCGTCGGCCTTATTCCCATCGAAGCTCTAGGGTATCACCCCTGGATGACTATGGATTCTCCAGGACGGGGGCCGGTCGTCGCCGTGGTCGGCGGCGGCTTCTCCGGCCTCCTGACCGCGATCCATCTTCTGGGCCGCAGCGACCGCATCGCGGTGCGCTTGATCGAGCGCGCCGAGCGGCTGGGCGTCGGCCGGGCCTATGCGGCGGCCAATCCCGATCACCTGCTCAATGTGCGGGCGTCCAACATGAGCGCCTTCCCCGACCGGTCCGATCACTTTGCGGACTGGCTGGCGGGGCGGGGCGTGGCCGGCGGCGGCGACGCCTTCGCCAGCCGGGCGCTGTATGGCGAATATCTGCAGGGCCTGCTTCGCGAGGCCGTGGGCGAGGGCGCGCCCGGGCGCCTGCTGCTGGAGCAGGATGAGGCGGTGGGCGCTGCGCCCCGGGACGGGCGGTTCGAGATCCGCATGGCCATGGGCCGGACCATTCATGCGGACGCCATTGTCCTCGCCGTCGGGCTCGGTCCGCCGAAGCCGCCGCCGGGCGCCGCGCCCGAACTGGAGACCTGTCCGGCCTACGCCGCCGATCCCTGGCGCATCGATCCTGCGGTCTTCCCGGCCGGCGACATCCTCCTGGTGGGGGCGGGCCTGACCATGGTGGATACGGTGCTGTCGCTGGATCGACCTGACCGGCGGTTCCTGGCCGTCTCCCGCCGGGGCCTTGCGCCCCGCAGCCATGCGCCCACAGCGCCGGTGCAGTTGCCTGACGGGCCGCTGGACACGCCGGCCCAGGCGCTGCGGTCCCTGCGCCGGTTGGCGCGGGAGGCCGGATGGCGATCGGCCGTGGACGCCGTGCGACCGATCACGCCCGCCATATGGCGCAGCTGGGGCCTGGCTGAGCGGCGCCGGTTCCTGCGCCATGGCCGCGCCTGGTGGGATGTGCATCGTCACCGCATGGCGCCGCAGATCGCAGCCCGGATCGGCGGGTTGCAGAAAGCCGGCCGGCTTGAGATTTCCGCGGCCCGGATCGAGCGACTGGCGCCGCAGGGCGAGGGCGTGAGCGTCCGCCTGCGGCGCAAGGGCGCCGCCGAGGCTGAAACGCTGACCTTTGCGGCGGTGGTGAATTGCACCGGGCTCTCCGGGGACCTGAGCGGGAGCCCGCTGCTGAACGACCTTGTGGCCCGGGGACTGGCGCGCGCCGACCCGCTGAAACTGGGCCTGGAGGTCGATGACGCCTTCCGGGCCTCGCCAAGGCTCTATGCCGTGGGGCCGCTGGCGCGATGGGCGCGGTGGGAGACGGTGGCGGTCCCGGACCTGAGGACGCAAACGGCGGAGACGGCGGCGACGGTCCTGGCCGACCTCGGGCTTGCAGGCGCCTAGGCGCCGGCGAGGCTGGCCTCGGGGGCCTGCTCGATCCAGGCGCCGTCGTAAGCCTCCAGGTCCAGCACGCCCTGCTCCTTGGCGACGAGAGTGGGCACGAGGGCCTGGCCGGCGACGTTCACGGCGGTGCGCCCCATGTCCAGGATCGGGTCGATGGCCAGGAGCAGGCCGGCCCCCTCGAGCGGCAGGCCGAGGGTCGAGAGCGTGAGGGTCAGCATGACCGTGGCGCCGGTGAGTCCGGCGGTGGCCGCCGAGCCGAGCACCGAGACGAAGACGATCAGCAGATAGTCCTGAAGGTGCAGGGGCACGCCATAGAACTGGGCCACGAAGATCGCCGAGATGGCCGGATAGATCGCCGCGCAGCCGTCCATCTTGGTGGTGGCGCCGAGGGGCACGGCGAAAGCGGCGTAGGCCTGGGGCACGCCCAGGCGGCCGGCGGTGACGCTCTCGGTGAGCGGCAGGGTCCCGATGGACGAGCGCGAGACGAAGCCTAGCTGGATGGCCGGCCAGGCGGCGCGGAAGAAGCGCGAGGGCTTCAGGCCGTGGGCGGCGAGCAGGGCCGGGTAGACCACGAACAGGACGACGGCGAGGCCGATGTAGACGGCAGCCGCGAACTGCCCGAGCTGAGACAGGGCCTCCCAGCCGTACTTGGCGACGGCGTTGCCCAGCAGGCCTACGGTGCCGATGGGCGTCAGGCGGATCACCCACCACAGCACCTTGCGGACCACGGCCAGGGCCGAGGCGTTGAACGCCAGGAAGGGCCGGCCAGCCTCGCCGGCCTTGAGGGCGGCGAAGCCCACCACCAGCGAGATCACCAGGATCTGCAGGACGTTGAAGCTGAGGCTTGTCGTCGCCAGGCCGTCGGCGACGCGGGTGGAGGCGCTGAGGCCCAGGATATTGGCGGGAACCAGGCCGATCAGGAAGTCGAGCCATGTGCCCTTGCTGGACGGCGCCCTGGCGGCCTCGGCGGCCACGCCGGTATGCAGGCCCGGCTCCAGCACGAGGCCGAGGGTGATGCCGATGACCACCGCGATCAGGGCGGTGATGGCGAACCAGAGGAGGGTGCGCCAGGCGAGCGCGGCCGCGTTCTGCAATTCGCCGAGGCGGGCGATGCTGGCGACGATGGCGGTGAACACCAGCGGCGGCACCAGCGCCCGGAGCAGCTGGATGAAGGTCGCGCCCGTGATGCGCAGGGCTTCGGCGAGGGCGTGGCCGGCCTGGCCTTCGTCCGCGCCGAGGCTGCGGGCCATGAGTCCCAGGACGAGGCCGAGCACCATGCCGGCCAGCACCTGCAAACCAAAGCTGCCGATGAAACGCGAGCGCGTCGCCGCCATGGGTCGTCCTTAGCCTTGCCCCCGATCCTCGGAGGCATCTCTAGTACGGCGATAGGAATTGCTGCGCGGCGGAAATTCTATTCGGCGATTCAGAACGGCTGAGAGCCAGCCGCATCAGGCGGCCGGGCGGCTCACCACATAGGCGCTGACGCCGACGAGCACGAGGCCGACCCCGCCGACGATCCAGGCGTTGCGGGTTACGGCGGCCAGGACGCCGAGGCTGGCGGCCATCATGGTCACCGCCAGGATCTTGGCCCGGGTGGGGATGGCGCCGCGCTCTTCCCAATTGCGGATGAACTCGCCGTAGGTGGGATGGCGACGCAGGCGTTCGGCCCATTCAGGCGAGCCGCGGGCGAAGGCCCAGAGGGCGATGAGCAAGAAGACGGTGGTGGGCATAACCGGCAGGACGGCGCCGATGGCGGCCAGGCCCAGGGCGACAAGGCCCAGGCCCCGGTAGATCAGCTGGCGCCGGCGCGGGCGCTCGCTGGGCGGCGGCGTCATCGGCGCGGGCTCGCGAACTGCATCGCCCAAGTGATCGGAGGAAATGCAGCCGGGCGCAACCGGCCTGCGCGCAATTCTCAGGACCTGACACCGGCGGTCGGGCGGCGCCAGGGACGCCCGAGGCAGCGGTCAGCGGGCGATCGGCTGGGCGCGGTTCTGGGCCACCAGGACAGCGAGGGTGGCGCTCACCAGCTGCTGCTCGGGCGTGGCGAACAGCGCCCGGCGGCGGTTGGCGCGGCGCGACGTCCAGACCGCCAGCGGGGCGGCGAACAGCAGGGGCAGCACCACCGGCGCGAAGCACAGCGACAGGTCCGGGCGGAAGCACAGGCCGGCGAGGAAGACGAGGCCGGTGATCATCTGCCAGTGCATGGCCTTGAAGGCGACGTCCCAGGGCAGGTCCTCGGCGTCGCGCTGCTGGGGCAGCCAGCCGGCGTCATGGCCGCGGAAGGTCTGCATGACCGAGTGGGTGTTGGCCACCATCTGGATGGGCGCAAGGATGGCGGCGAGGACGATCTCGAACCCGACGTTCTTCAGGATGGCGCCGGCGCCGCCGAAGGCGCGACGCTCGCGAGGCCGGCTCAGCACCAGCAGGGCCCCCATCACCTTCGGCCCGACCAGCAGGGTGGCCGACAGCAGGGTGGTGAGCATGAAGGGCGAGAACTCGGGGTTCAGCAGATAGAGGAACGAGTTCCAGTCCACCGGGTGCTTCAGCTGCATGGCGAGCCCGATGAGCAGGGCGGCGAACCACAGCGGCGAAGCGATGTAGGCTAGGCAGCCAAAGAACAGCTGCAGGCGGCTGATCGGGTGCAGGCCCGGCGCCATTAGCAGGCCGAGGTGCTGCAGGTTGCCCTGGCACCAGCGCTGATCGCGGCGCATGAAGTCGAAGATGGTCGGCGGCGTCTGCTCGCAGCTGCCGTCCAGGGCGGCGGTCAGGTGCACCGCCCAGCCGTTGCGGCGCAGGAGGGCGCCTTCCACGACGTCGTGGCTGAGGATGTGGCCGCCGAAGGGCCGGGCGCCCGGCAGGATCGGCAGGCCCGAGCTCTCGGCGAAGGCCCGCACGCGCACGATGGCGTTGTGGCCCCAGTAGCTGGACTCCGCGCCCGTCCACCAGGCCAGGCCCGCGGCGGCCACACGACCGTACATCTGGACCCCGAACTGCGAGAGCCGGGCGAAGAGCGTCTGGGCGCCGACGATCGCCGGGGTGGTCTGGATGAGGCCGACGCGGGGATTGCGCTCCATGGCGTCCACGAGGCGCAGGACCGTCTCGCCGGCCATGGTGCTGTCGGCGTCGAGGACGATCATGAAGTCATAGGCCCCGCCGTAGCGGCGGACCCAGTCGCCGATGTTGCCGGCCTTGCGCTCGGCGTTGTCGGTGCGGCGACGCAGATAGACGTTGCAGTTGGCGTGGCTGCGCAGGGCCACATAGGCCGCGCGTTCCTCGGCGGCGATGTCCTCGCGGCGCGAATCGCTGAGCACAAAGATGTCGAAGGCCTTGCTGACGCCCAGCCGCCCGAGGGCTGCGTCCAGGGCGTCCAGGCGCGCCAGGGCGGCGTGGGCGTCCTCGTGATAGAGCGGCATCAGCAGCGCCGTGCGCGTGGTCGGCGCCTTGGGATGCGGCGAGAACGCCAGATCCTCCTGCTCGCGGCCGGTGGTGAGGACGTAGAGGCCGGCGATGGCGTTGCAGAACCACAGGCACATGGCCGTGCCCAGCAGGACGAAGACGCCGAAGCCCAGGACTTCCAGAGGCTCCCAGCCGCGGCGAGCGTAGAGCACAAAGGGGCCCCACAGCAGCAGGGCGGTGAGGATCAGCGCGCCGCCGAACAGGATGACGCGGCGCTCGACGATGTTGCGGGGAGAGGTCGGCGGCGGCGGCGCGAGTTCGGCCTGGTCGCCGCGGCCCAAGGGCTGACGCGGCATGGCCAGCGGCGCCTCGTCCGGCATCCACGGCGAGCTGGTCGACTCGTCCTGGCGCCAGGGCGCGACGGGCTGGAAGAGACTCGCAACGCTGTTCATTCGCTCGCCCCCGAAACTTCGCCCGGCGGCGCGACCCTCGCGGGACCGTCGCCCACCTAGCCTCGGCTAGATGCTCCTTTCAATCACGGACTCGTGATGATTGCCAGTCTAACAAGCGCGTGATCGCGCTTTTGGCGCAATTTGCCTCAGGGAGCCGCGGGTTCGGCGCGCTCGGCGGGGTCGTGGAGACGGCGATCGAGCAGCCAAGCCGCCACCGCGACCCAGCCGACAAGGATCACGGCGTAGCTGCGTTCCCACCAGCCGACATTGGCGTCGTTCACCAGGCCCGGCATCACCAAATGTTTAGTGATGACGGTAAGGAGCCCCATGGCCACGAAGGCGGCCAGGAGGAACAGCTTCAGGCCGCGAAGGCGGGGCGCGCCGCGCAGCGACCACAGGAGCAGCAGCGGCGCCAGCTGGATGCCCAGGGCGAGGTTGATCGCCATGTGCCGCGGATCGGGCCAGGGGAAGATGGCCGCCGCCGCCAGGCCATAGCCGGCCAGGATGAAGACCACGGCGATGAGGGCGCCCGCGAACCGCGCGCCGGTGATCCGGGTGACGGCGAGGCCGAAGCCGATCCCGGCCAGGCCCGCCATCAGGCCGGCGGTGAGAACGCCGAGGTTGAAGATGTGGGGCAGCGGCGCCTGCGCCCCGCCCAACTCGCTGAGATACTGCTTGGCGTGATTGAAGCCCGGATAGGCCAGGGTGGCGGCGACCACCGCAAAGGCCGCGAAGGCCGGGGCGAAGACGCCGAGCTTCAGAAGGGCGCGGCCGGCCGCCTCGCGGGAGATGGGCGGCGAGTCCGCCAGCGGCTTCAGACCCCAGAGCGGCCGCATCCACGGAATGCGACGGACGATCTCATAGATCAGCAGGCTGCCGCCGAAGGTGACGCCGATCATCAGCAGCGCCTCGGGCAGGGCCGGTATGCCCATGGGCTTCACCACCCACACCGCCGCCACCAGGATCGTCTGGTGGGCAAGGTAGCAGGGGAAAATGCCGTCGTTCAGGTAGCGCAGGACGGGGGAGTTGGCCCGGCGCAGGTAGCGGCTGCCCAGGCCGAGGATGGCGGCGATCGTGGTCCACTGGGCGATGGTGAACACCACGTTGCGCGGGATGCCGTAGTAGGCGCCGCCGCCCGGATGCCAGACCTGGACCATGGCCAGCGAGAGGCTGGCGGCGGACAGGGCGAGGAAGAGCCAGCGGCGCTGCTCCAGTTCACGCCACAGCCCCTCGCGGTGTACGGCGGTGAAGCCGAAAAGGAAGGCCCCGAACGACAGGGCGTGGTTGTACCAGTCCACCGACAGCCGGTTGGTGATCCCGAATAGCGGGAAGAGGGTCAGGCGGATGAGGATCAGGTAGGCGGCCGGCGCCCACAGCACCCGCCAGCCGGACAGCGCCCGCTCGAGGAACGCGCCCAGGCGGTCGCGCAGGTCGGGCCGCGCCATCAGGGGCAGAATCGCGATCGTGTAGGTGGTGAGGTAGACGAGGAACCAGAGGTGGTTCACCGGCACGCCGTTGGCGATTCCGCTGGGGCTGAACTCCCGGATCATCCAGGGCAGCAGCCCCTGGTTCCAGTAGCCCTTGTCCATGGCCTCGATCCAGGACTGCAGCGGCACCAGGGCCACCACGCCGAACAGCAGCGGCGGCAGGAGGCGCGAGAGGCGGCTCCGGGCGACCTGGACGACAGTGCGGCGGGAGGCCATGAGGCTGAGCGCCGAGCCCGCCACCAGGAACAGCAGGGTCAGACGCCAGGGGCCGGTGAGCAGGATCGCCTCGCGGATCCAGTCGAAGCGGTGCGTGCTGCGGATGTGCCAGTCGTAGGGCCCGTAGACGAGGGCCACGTGGAACAGGATCAGCAGGCCGAACGCGCCGACGCGGATCCAGTCGAGGTCGGCCCGGCGCTCGCGTGGCGCCGCGGGGACGCTGGCGGACCCGGCGCCTTCGCGCTCCTGGACGGAGACGCGGGCGGAGGCTGGAGCGGCGGTCAGACTCATGGGTACTCCCGACACCCCGGCAGGAACCTCATCACGCGTTTGTGTGCAACGGTAAAGCGACGTGGCGGGGCGTTTCGCCCGCCTGCGGCGGCGCCCGAGAACCGATCATAGGTAGGACGCGGCGCCTGCGGGCCGGGCGCCCCCGGCGGAAATGTCGCAACGGTCGCAGCCAAGCCAAGCGGGGGCGGGCCGCCGGTGGCATGGAGGCGAGGTCGTCGGTCGTTGGCAATGCGGAGCGCGCCCGATGATCCGGAGGCCGCCGTCGAGGCTCCCTAGTCCATGGCGGCGGCCTCTTCTCCCCTTCGCGCCGGCCTGAAGTCGCCGTACGAAGCATAAGGCGGGGCGGCCGCGCCGCGCCGAGGCTTACGATCAGGGGAAATGATCATGCTGCGTCCGGCCCTTCTGCTGCTCATCGCCGGGGTGCTGGTGTCGGGCTGCGCCGGCATGAACGCCGGGCCGGCGACTGCGGCTGGAGTGGCCCTGAGCCCCGCCGCGGCCCGGGGCGAGGCTTTCGCCATGCGGCGCTGCGGCGGCTGTCATGCGGTGGGCCTGGATGCGAGCCCGGCCGCCAGCGGTCCGCCGTTCTGGAGGCTTGAGCGGCGCTACAACGCTCTAGCGCTGCAGAAGCGCTTCGCCGAGGTATCGCAGCACGGCTCGGGCGAGATGCCGCCCATCGAGATCAGCCGCGTCGAGGCCGAAGACCTGCTGGCCTATTTCGAGACACTTCGGCGCTAAATCACGCCCGCGGCGGAGAGCTTCTCCAGGGCCGCGGCGTCGAGGCCCAGGCGGCCGCCCAGGATTTCGGCGTTGTGCTCGCCAACCGTCTGCGGGGCGTGCGAGCGGGCGCCGCCCGGCGTCTGGGAGAACTTGGGGAACGCGCCCTGCATCTTCAGGCCGGGCCAGCGGGGGTGGTCGGGGAAGGAGACGATGGCCTCCCGCGCGGCGAAGTGCGGGTCCTGCAACATGTCGGCCGGCCCGTAGATGCGACCGGCGGGGACGCCGTGCTCCAGCATCAGGGCTTCCAGTTCGTCCACCGTCAGGGTGCGGGTCCAGTCGGCGATCAGCTCGTCCAGTTCGGTCTGGCGCTCGCCCCGGGCGGCGTGGGTGGCGTAGCGGGGATCGTCGGCGAGGGCCGGGCGGCCCATGGCCTCGCACAGACGGCGGAAAACCCGGTCGCCGTTGGCGCCGATCAGATATTCGCCGTCGCGGCAGGGATAGACGTTGGAGGGGGCGATGCCGGGGAGGATGGCGCCGCTGCGCTTCCGGGCCTGACCGGTGACGACGTACTCGGGAATGAGGCTTTCCATGGCCTGAAGCACCGCCTCGTAGAGCGCCGAATCCACCACCTGCCCCTTGCCGACGAGGTCGCGGGCGCGGAGGGCCGCCAAGGCCCCCATGCAGCCGTAGGTGGCCGCCAGGGTGTCGCCGATGGAGACGCCCATCCGTGACGGTGGACGATCGGGCTCGCCGACGATGGCGCGCCAGCCGCCCATGGCCTCGCCGATGCCGCCGAAGCCGGCCCGCTGGGCGTAGGGGCCGTTCTGGCCGTAGCCCGACATGCGCACCATGATCAGCCGTGGATTGAGGGCGTGCAGCCGGTCGGGACCGAGGCCCCAGCCCTCGACGGTGCCGGGCCGGAAGTTCTCGATGAAGATGTCAGCGCCGGCGATCAGCTTGCGGGCGATCTCCTGCCCCTCGGGCTTGCGCAGGTTCAGCGACACCGACTTCTTGTTGCGGGCGATCACCTCCCACCACACGGGCGCGCCCTGGCCCCACTGGCGCATGGGATCGCCCGCGCCTGGAGGCTCCAGCTTGATCACCGTGGCGCCCATGTCGCCGAGGAGCTGACCGCAGAAGGGACCAGCGATGAGCTGACCGGCCTCGACGACGACGAGGCCCTCCAAGGGGCCATTCCGGCCGGTGAAGGCGGTTTGCTCGGTCATGACGCTCCCCTTGCGAACTTGGCGGACCCTAGCGCCGACCTACCTGCCGTCAAACAAGCCGAGATCGGGGTGGGCGAGGCGGCGTGCCTGTGGGGAGCCGACAGCCACGGGCAAGCGCGGCTGCGCGGCGGGGTGGACTTCAAGCCGCGGAGGCGGCGTCGGCGGCGGGGATCTGGGGGCAGAGCTGGGCGAGCCCGGCGTACAGCCGCCTGACATGGACCAGGTTGCGGTCGGCGAGACGCGCGATTTCCGGTCTGTCCAGATGAGCCTGGGAGATCACTAGGCCTTCGCGCGTCCAGCTGCAGACGCCGATGTCGACGAGGTGGTTGAGTCGCCGGCGCACGGTCTCCTGCGGAGAGCCCAGGGCCTTGGAGACGCGCGCGAGCCGTACGGGCGTAAGCGGGCCGCCTTCCGCGTCGGCGCGGCTGAGCGCCAGGACCTGTAGCCAGGCGAGGCTGCCGAGCGGATCGCCGAGGCTGCCGGCCGCGCTTTCGACCATCCGCAACAGGTAGTCCACCGAGGCCCGGCCCGCCGCGCGAAGCGGCGGCTTGTGGGGCCAGGCCTGCCGGAAGTCGGGCGCGTCGATCGCGCCGATAGCTGTCAGGCGGTCATACAGCTCGCCGAGGCCGGCATAGGTGGCTTCGCAGGCCAAGCGATAAGGCGGGATGTTCAGCAGCCACTGGGGAATGATGAGGCCCCGGGGCGTGGTGCGGCACACGCCGAGCCTGCAAAGGCGTCCGGCCTGGCGGCGGATGGTTTCGAACGGAAGGCCCAGGGACTGCGCCAGGGCGTTCACGCTGATGGGGCGCCGCAGATCGTCCGGGGGCGGATGGTCATAGGTCGCGTAGGCCAGGTTCAGCTCCGGACTGCGCAGTATGGGTTCGATGTTGGCGTGGGTGATCGCGATGACGAGCAGCGCATTGTCCACCGGCCAGATGTAGCGGCCCAGCTGCGCCTGGCTCAGGAGGAACGGCGCCGTGGTCTCCAGCGCCCGGCGTGCGATGTCCGTTTCCATCCTGGTCTGCCCCCTCGCGCCGCCCGATAGCCTCGGCTTCTTCGCGGGGGGAATTGGCGGCCGCCGGAGGCCGGAGCCGCCGGCGGCCGTCACCGCGATGACCGGGGGGATGGCCCCGCGGACTACCCGTCGCGCCGTCCGTTGGGAGGGGGCCGGGCCGTGTCGGAGCCCGAGCGCGACGAGCGACTCGACCATATCGCGACTGTAGGGGGTGACAATGCCGAAAAAGCAAGAATTGCGCGCGGAAACGCGGTTTCTCATGCGGCCTGAGGTCGGAGGGCGCCGTTCCTGGAACGCGGCCCCAGCCAACTTGGTTAAGCCCAAAAAAAGCAAATGTTGCGAAATCTACGATTTCATCGTTAGCATGCCCCCCAGGAGCAGGAAACGGAGGTATCGGGGATGGCGGGGGATCTGATCTCGCGGACGAACGCACGTTACGTCCAGGCGGCGCTTCAGTTGCGCGATCGCCTGGCTCACCGCCTGGAGCGCCTGGAAACTCGAACTTGGCGTAGCGCGGCCTGTGCGCGCCTGAGCGAAACCTATCGTCAGCAGCTCTCCGAAGTCGAAGCCGCCGTCCGACACTCAAGGATCTAGCCTCGCCAGCCCGTGGTCGACGGGCGACAATATGAGGCAAAAGCAATATTTTTGCATCAGACGCCCCGCACGGCCACGTGCGGGGCGTTGTCATTTTCGGCGGACGCCATTGGAGGCCCTGGCGAAAAAGTCCGGGGTCGTATATTGAACTCAAAAGCAACAAATGCCTTAGTCGGCGCAGACAGCGCCAAACCTGGGGGTTCTGATTCCAATGGCTACCCGCACCCGCACTTTCGTCGCGCTTACCGGCGCATCCCTGCTGGCCCTCACGCTTGGCGCCTGCGGCACCAACGGCCACAGCTTCAGCCTGACGCCGACCCAGCCCGGGTCCCCGACCCCGACGCCGACTCCGACCCAACCGGGCACGCCGACCCCGACGCCTACGCAGCCGGGGACCCCGACGCCGACCCCGACCCAACCGGGTACGCCGACCCCGACGCCGACGCAGCCGGGGACCCCGACCCCGACGCCGACTCCGACGCCGACGCCGCCTCCGACGCCGACGCCGACGCCGACTCCGACCCCCACTCCGACTCCGACCCCCACGCCGACGCCCACCTCCTCGGCTTCGCTGCTGGACGTCCTGGGCAACGTGGCCAAGGTCGTGGTCGTGGATGAAAGCCTGCCGGGCGGCGGTGACGCCAACGGTCAGCTCCTTGGCGTGGGCGCCGGGGCCGAACAGCCCGCTTCCGGCCAACTGGCGAGCGTCAACCTCGCTTCCGGCGGCCGCCTGGTGGACGTGCAGGCGGTCAACGGCCAGGGCGCTCCGCCCAATCCGGTGGTGGAGGATGTCCAGGGCGCGCTGTCGCCGACCGTCGGCGGTCTCGTGCAGACCGTGGCCGACACGGGCCTGGGCGGCACGCTGAATCAGGTGAGCTCTGCAGTCGGAGAGGCCACGAGCGGCTTGCTCGGCGGCTCCACGCTGCTGGGCGTCAACGCCGGCGGCGCGGATCTGGTCGGCGGCGCGCCCGCCAAGCCGGCCATCGGCGTGGCCCTGCTGTCGCCCAACGGCTCGGAAGGCACGACGCTTGCGGTGGATGTTCTCTCCGGCGGCAAGCTGCTGAGCATCAACGGTCTGGGCGGCGCTGACGGCGGTGCGGTCGGACAACTGGCGGATCAGCTCAACACGACCCTCGGGGGCGTGCTGACCCCGGTGGGCGGCCTGGTTGGCGGCCTTACCGGCACCCTCGCGGGGCCGGTGAACGACCTGTCGGGCGCCGGGGCTCCGCTGGCCCCGGTCACCACCCTTGCCGACAATCTGGTGGGCGGCCTGACCGGCGTCCTGGTCGGCGGCCCGGCTGCCGACGCCAGCCTCCTGGCTCCGGTCACCGGCACGGTCACCGGTCTGGTCGGCGGCCTCGTGGGCGGCGGTGACGCCGGCGGCGGTCTCCTGACGCCCGTCACCGGCGTTGTCGGCGGGCTCGTGGGCGGTCTCGGCGGAGGCGCCGACGCGGGCGGCGGTCTCCTCGCTCCGGTCACCGGCGTCGTGGGCGGCCTTGTGGGCGGCGGTGACGCTGGCGGCGGCCTGCTGACGCCCGTGACCGGCACGGTCACCGGTCTGGTCGGCGGCCTCACCGGCGGCGGCGATGTGGGCGGCGGCCTGCTGACGCCGGTCACCGGCACGGTCGGCGGCCTGGTGGGCGGCCTTACCGGCGGCGCTGACGCGGGCGGCGGCCTGCTGGCCCCGGTGACCGGCCTGGTTGACGGTCTCGTGGGCGGCCTGACCGGCGCCGACGCCGGCGGTCAGGGCGGCCTTGTGGGCGGTCTGCTCGGCGGCGTGACCGGTGCGACCGGCGGCGCCTCCGGAGGCGCGACGGGCGGTTCCGCGGGCGGCGCCCAGCCCGGTCTGGTCGGCGGTCTCGTCGGCGGCCTGCTCGGCACGTCCCCGAGCAATCCGGGTCTGGTCGGCGGTCTGCTCGGCGGCCTCACCGGCGGCACGACCTCGGGCTCCACGTCGGGCGGCCTGCTCGGCGGCCTGCTGCGCAACTGATCGAACCTGAAACCGTGATCAACGGCGGGCGGACGGCGAAAGACCGTCCGCCCGCATGTCTTTGGATCAGAGCATGACCTTCAAGACCTCTTTCGCGATGGCGATCATCGCGACGCTGGCCTCGGGCGCGACCGCGGCGGCGCAGAACGCGTCGCCGCCGCCCCCGCCCGCCAGCCCCCTGGAAGAACGGGCTGGCCCCACCGGCTCGCTCATCATCGACCAGCAGCGCGCCGACCGTCTGCCCGCCGCGCCGGCTACGTCGCGCCCCCAGATCACGCCGCCGGCCGCCCAGGTCGCCCCGGCGCCCGCGGCTCCGGCCGCCCAGGCCGCCGCCACGATCCGCGCCATCGCCCTGCAGGGCGCGTCCCTTCCCGATACCGAGCTGCGCCCGATCTGGGAGCCCTTCGTGGGGCAGGCGCTCACCCAGGCCAACCTTCAGGCCCTGGCCAACGCCCTGACGCGGGCCTACGCCGAGTCCGACATCGCCCTCCCGACTGTGGGCATTCCGGCCCAGACCTTCCAGGACGGCGTCGTCAATGTGGTTGTCACCGAGGGCGCCGTCGGCCAGGTGGCCATCACCGGCGATGTCCAGACCAAGCACCTGCGTCTTCTGAAGCGCTATGCCGCCAAGATCGCCGAAGAGCGCCCGCTGCACCGGCGCACCCTTGAGCGCTACCTGTCGCTGACCCGTGACATCCCCGGCCTGACCGTGGAGCCCAAGCTGCAGCCCAGTTCGCTGCCGGGCGTCTATGTCCTGACCCTCGACATCAAGCGCCGGCAGGTGAAGCCGGAGTTCTCGGTGCACGACCGCGGGACGCCGCGGCTTGGTCGCGTTCAGCTGCAGGGCTCGGTGATCATCAACAGCCTGCTTCAACAGGGCGATTCCACCCGGCTGACCCTGGCGGCGCCAACCGAGTGGGACCCGTTCCAGTATGTGGCGGTGGCGCACAGCATGCCCATCGGCACGGAGGGACTCACCGTCACCGCCAACGTCGGCTACATGTCCACCCGGCCGAAGGACCAGCCGCTCGAGGGCGAGGCGGTCACAGCCGGCGTCACCTTCACCTATCCGCTGATCCGTGGCTTCCGCGAGAACCTCTATCTGACCGCCGGTCTCGACGGGCAGGACAGCGACAACGCCGTCTTCGGCCGCACGATCTCCAGCGACCATACGCGGACCCTTCGTCTGGGCATGTCCTGGAGCAAGGCGGAAGCGCGCAGCGTGACCCAGATCGCCGCCACGGTGAGCCAGGGGCTGGACATCCTGTCGGCCGAGACCGACGCGCGCCTCACCGACGTCGACTATCGCAAGCTCAACCTGCACTTGGCCCGCAACCAGCAGCTTTCTCAGAGCTTCGTGGCCCGGCTGCGGGCGACGGCGCAGCTCAGCGACGGACGCCTGCCGAGCGCGGAGCAGTTCGTCCTCGGCGGCGAGCCGTTCGGTCGGGCGTTCTCCAGCGCCTATCTGGCGGGCGACAGCGGCATGGCGGTGTCGGGCGAGCTGGCCTGGATTTCGCAGAACCTGTGGCCGAAGTCCCTGGCGGGCTCCGAGCTCTATGGTTTCGCCGACTGGGGCGAGGCGCGCATGCGCAGCCGTTTCGACGGCCTGATCCCGTCCGCCACACGCGATCTTGCGTCGGCCGGCGTGGGCGTGCGGCTCAACTGGAAGCGCAAGACCATCTTCAACGTCGAGGGCGCGACTTCGCTGGAGAATCCGTATCCTGAGAACGAGGCGTGGCGTCTGCTGTTCGGCTGGCGCTCGATCTTCTGACGGAGAGGTGCGGGTGGCGCGGGCAGGGTGGACGAGGCGACTGACGGCCGTGCTCGGCCTCGCGCTGGCCTGGGGAACGGTTGCGGCCGCCGCGCCGCCCGAGGGCGCGGCGACCGGCGCGGCGCCGGTCACCCTTGATCCGGCGGCCAAGCCCTCCCGGGACCTGCACCTGCAGCTCATCAGCCAGCTGCGGGAGTCGGGCCGCGCCCATGCCGCGCTCGCCCACCTGGACGCCTATGAGCGTGAACATCCGCGCGATGCGCGCGCCGGCCTGTTGCGGGGGGATTGCCTCGCCGACATCGGCGACTACGCCGGAGCGGAAAAGACCTATCGGCGCCTGCTCCGCACGCAGCAGGCGGCGGACGCCTATGCGGGCCTTGGCCGCGTGGCCGGGCTGCAGGGGCGTTGGAGCGAGGCGGCGACGCAGTTCGGCGAGGCCGTGAAGCGGGCCCCGATCTCGGCCCGTCATCTCGGGGATCTGGGTTACGCCCTTCTGCGGGCGGGCGACGCGGCCGGCGCAGTGTTCCGTCTGAGGCAGGCGGCGGAGCTGGCCCCGGGCGATGCGCGGGTGCGCAACAACCTGATCCTGGCGCTGGAGGCCGCAGGCCAGCATGAGGCGGCGCGGCGGCTGTTGGACCAGGTGCGGGATCCGGCGGATCGCAAGGCGCTGGAGGAGGCGCGGGAGGCGCTGCGCGCGTCGGGGTTTCAGCCGAACAGCAGCGGCGCGCCATAGGCGCCGAGAAGCGCCGCGGCGAGGGCGGGCGCGAATGGCATCTGCCGCTTGAGATCGAGGCCGCGCCAGGGCGCAACCACGAGCGCAGCGACAATGGCCAGCAGACTGGCGGCCACGAACACCCAGGCGACGCCCACGAAGCCCACCCACTGGCTGGCCGCGATGAGGAACTTCACGTCTCCGAGGCCCAGGCCGGCCGGCCGCTTCAGGGCCTTGAGCGTCCAGATCAGTCCGTAGAGCAGCGCCGCTGCGGCGAGGGCGGCGGCGACGGCGTGCCCAAGGGTGCGCCAAGCCGGCTGCTGGACGAGCTGGAGGCCAAGGCCGCTCAGGCCGAGCGCGAGGTTCCAGCCGTTGGGGATGCGCCGGGCCGCAAGGTCGCTGGCCACGATGGGCGTCAGGAGCAGGACGAGGACGCCCGCGCCAATAAGTTCGACGCCGCTCACGAATAGCCCCCGTTGGCCACCGTCACCGCGTGACGGACCGTGGCCGGCGCTGTCTGGCTCGCGCCGGTCACCAGGGACAGAAGGCTGTAGAGCGGTCCCGTGGCGATGGTGTCGAGCGGATAGGTCACCTCCACCGTAAAGGTGCTGGAGGTCGCGGGGACCGCCCGCACGGTCACGGCGTCAGGGTCGAGGAGCGGGGCATAGCCTTCGAAGACCTGGCGCACCCGCTGACTGGCGAAGGCTGCGCGTTCGGCGTCGGTCAGGCCGGCGATGGAGGCGCGGCCGCCCTCGGCGGCGCCCTGGGTCACCGCCACGGTCACGGCGAAATACAGGGCGAAGACCATCGTCCCGAAGAGCAGGAGCAGGAAGACCGGGGCGAGCAGGGCGAACTCCAGGGCGATGACCCCGGCCTCGTTCGCCGCTGCTCCCTGCGCCCACCCACCGCCGCCAGCGACGGACATACGTCGCCGGCCGCCGGATGCGCGGAAGACGCGGATCAAGGCGCGGTCTTCAGCTTCGTGCCGATGTTGGTGAAGGCGACGCCCAGGTCGTCCTTGAAGCTGGTCATGGCGGCGGCGATGGCGCCGACCACGAGCACCGCCAGAACGCCGTACTCGATGGCGGTGACGCCGCTTTCGTCCTGGATGAAGGTCCGAACGAAGTGACGGATCTTGTTCATGTCTCAACTCCTTCGGGGCCTTGGGAAACCCGCTCGTCCCGGCCCCCGGGGACGGCGGGGAACGGGATCAAGCGATGAGGACGGGCACGCCGCACCGCACGCCGGTCACGAAGACATCGGTGTATCCAAGCTCCACGCCCAGCGCCCGCAGCAGGCCGACGAGCGGCGCGTCGAGGGCGGTGAAGATCGGATCGAGAATGGTGAAGATCGAACCCAGCTGGATGCCCCTGCGGGTCTCGACGATGCAGAGCAGGGGACAAAGGCGCAGGCTCAGCTCCAGCGACTCCGCAAGCTGGGAAAGGCTGCCGAGCACCTGGTCGGCGCCGACGCGCGCAGGTGTCGGCGCGATTGGCGACAGGCTCCCGCCCACCGGGCGTCCGATGATGCCGCGGTCGCGGGTGGGCGTGGCGTCTGGCGCGGTCGGCTGCACGAACTCGAGGCGCCTCGCGCCTTCCGACGTATCGCCAACGGCCACATGGCCGCGCAGGCCGGTGCTGATCTCGATGAGGCCGAGGCCCAGAAGATTTATGTCGATGACGTTCGCGGGCTGGATGTCGGCATAGGTGACCGGCCGGCTGACATTGCGCATGACGTCCAGGCGCGGCGCGCCGACATAGACGTCGGCGACGCTGCTGCGGCCATCCACCAGCACACGGGCGTCCCGCGACGGATCACCCCGGCAGCTGATTTCCGCGATCTTCGCATCGCCGCCGCCCGCCTCCACATAGAGCGGCAGGTTCGTGCCGAGGAGGGGGATCTCCAGCCCGAGCTTCAACCGGACCGCGGCGGTGTGCACCTGCGTGCCCTCGGGGCCGAAGGCGAAAAAGGCTCCCTGCGGCGGCTCGATCACCGTGGCTTCCACCTTGAGCGCCGCAAGGCCGGGAACGCCGATGGTGGCCCCCGGAATGGTGGCCGCGTGGCCGCCGTTGGAGAGCTGCAGGGAGAAGGAGGCCAGCTGGAAGAGGTTGACGCCCGCGTCGAGGGCGGTGCGGCTGTCGCCAGCCCCCACGCGGGTGTTCTCCCACAGGCCAAGGTCGAAGAGCTGACCAAGCTTGATGCGCTGCGGCGCCGGCACGGCCGCCTCAAGCCGCTGGAGCCCGCTCAAGGCGGCGGAGACGCCCGCGAGGTTCCGGTATTGATCAAGCACGCCGATGGCGGCGTCCAGGAGCTGGCCCACGCCGACCTCGGTGTCGAGTAACTGGCCGTAGGTGCCGGCCCCGAGGCCAAGGTCGATCGCCAGGGCGTCGAGGAGGGCGAGGGCGTCGATCTCGGTGGAGGCCAGGCCCTGGTAGTCGGCGAGGGTCAGGTTGACGGTGCTGCCCGTGAGGGCCGAGAGCAGGCCGTTGATCAGGCCGGCGTTCAGCTGCAGCACGCCCGCGCCGGCCTCGAGACCGGCCTGATCGACCTGCGCCGCCGTGGCGCTCAGGGACACCATCTGCCGGGTGCTCGTCGACCAGTTTGCGACGGCCGAGAGCAGGATGGGCGTGTCGTGGGCGGTCGAGAGCCGTACGGCGTTGGGGGCGAGATTCGGATAGCCGTCGCAGGCGCGGGACTGGAAGCGCTGGCCCGGCGTGGCGGCTTTCGGGCAGTACCAGCCGGTCTCCAGCCGCTGGATCGCCGTTGCGGGATAGCCGTTGGCCGTCAGGATCGCCTCGCCCTGCTGGCGGGCGAGTTCGGGGGAGCCGGCGAAGCGGGCCGCGGCCAGGGCGGCCGCGTCGGTGACCGCCTGCAGGTCGCGCCGCTGGGCGAACCACAGGCTCGTGTCCGTCACCAGCCCGACGAAGCCGATCAGCACCGCGAGCATGACGGCGGCCGCCGGCGCGATGGCGCCGGCTTCAGATTCCCGGGATGGCGACGGCCAGCGGATCATCGGCGGCCGGAACCCTCGTCCTGGGCGGCCGCGCGCGGCTCCAGCTTCTCGCCGATGCGCTCAAGATAGCGCGTGCGAATCCGCTCGGCCTCGGCGGCCGACTGCACCGGCGGAGCCGGGCGCGGTCTGGCGGTGAGCTGGCGTTCGACCACGGCCCGGGCGGTGGGGGCGTTCTCGTTGGTCGGCATGACGACGATGACGGCCGGGGCGACGGGCGCGAGAAGCATGGTCAGCAGCATGGTCAGGTCTCCGGTCTCGGGCTCAGGAGGCGCCCGCCAGGGCGCGGATGGATTTGCCGAGGGTGGCCACGGCCGGGCCTGCCAGGACGATGAACAGCGCCGGCATGATCAGGACGAGCATGGCGAGGGTCATTTTCGCGGAGGTGCGGCCGACGGCTTCGCGCGCCTGAGCCACGCGCAGTTCGCCGAACTCGCGGGCGAAGGCCTTCAGCACCGGGCCCAGCGAGGCGCCGTGGCGCATGGCGCGGGCGATGACCTTGGCGACCTCTTGCGCGCCCGGCGTGCCGAGGCGTTCGGCCCAGCGTTCCAGGGCGAATTCGTAAGGAGCGCCCAGGTCGAGGTCGCGGACCAGAAGCTGGGTGGCGGCCTGGGTGAGGGGCGCGGCGCGGCCTTCGGACTGGGCGAAGGTGCGGAAAGCCTGATCGATGCCGACGCCGCTCTCCAGCATCATCACCAGAAGGTCGAGGGTGAAGGGCAGTTCGCTGCGGATTCGGCGCGTGCGCGCGGCGGCCCGGAACCGCAAAATCTGCTTGGGCGCCAGGAAAGCGGCGGCGGCGGCGCTGAGCGCCAGGAACGGGCGGGCCGGGCCCTCCGGTCCGAGAAGATAGGCGACGCCGGCGCAGGCGAGGGGCGCGCCTAGGCGGAGCAAGGCGAAGACAAGCAGGGCGTCGGGCCCGCGCCAGCCGGCGGCTTCGAGCAGAGCCTCGACCTCCTCGCGTTCCTTGCCCGAGCCCAGGAGGACGGCGGCGAGCCGCGCGCGTTGGGAGGCCGGCGCCGCGGCGGCGGCTTCGTCGACGGCGCCTCCCGTCGGGCCCGCGAGGGTGGCGAGGCGGGCGCCGATCCGGGTCTCTTGCGCATGCTGGCGCAGGGCGCGCCGCAGCACGGCGATGGCGAGCGCGGCCCCCACGGCGATCAGCAGCAGGTCGAACAGGAGGCGCATCAGAACTCGACCCGCATCAGCCGGCGCAGGACGACCATGCCGATGGCCTGCAGCGTGGCGGCTACGAAGAGCATCTGGCGGCCGGTGTCGGTCTCCCAGAGGAAGCGGACGTAGGCGGGCTGGACCACCAGCAGCAGTCCGATGCCCGCGAGCGGGAGGGCGCCGAGGATGGCGGCGCTGGTGCGGGTCTCAGCCGTGGCCGCGGCGACCTCGCGCATGATCCGGGCGCGATTGCGGAGCGTGCTGGCCAACTCGCCGAGCACCGGGCCCAGGGCGCCGCCGAAACGCAGGTTCAGCCGCACCGACGCGGCGAGCATATGCAGCTCGGGGATGGCGACGCGATCGGCGGCCAGGGCCAGGGCGTCCGCTACATGGCCCCCGTTGCGCACCCGCCGGGCGGCCGGTTCGAGATAGAGGCGGATGGCTGGGGCAGCGTCCTCGGACGCCTGGAGAAAGGCGGTCTGGAAGGACTGGCCGGTGACCAGCAGTTGGCGCACGCCGTCCAGGAAATGCGGCAAGGCGTCGACAAAGGCATTGGCCCGGCGGCTGGCCACGATCTGCAGGAGGGTGAGCGGCGCGGCGATGACCGTGGCGAACAGCAGCAGGGCCGGCCCCATGCCGAAGATCTGCGCGGTCAGGGCGACTGCCGCTGCGGCGATGGCGGTGAAGGCGGCTGCGCGCCGGATCGGCGGCGGGCCGCCGGCGCGGGCGATCCAGATCCGGAGCGCGGCGGGGCTGCGATCCACGAGCGCCTGCACGAAGCCGGGCGTGGCGTCCGCCTCGGCGTCGGGCTCGGACTTCAGCCCGTCCAGGCGGCGGGCCAGGACGGCTTCGGTCGCGCGTCGCCGCCGCCAGTCGCGGGTGGCCGCGGCGCCCGCCACGCCGAGGGCCGCGAGGCCTGCCAGCAGGGCGATGAGGCCGATCACACCAGCCCCCGCGGGCCGTTGCGGACCAGGCCCAGGCGTTCGGCGAAGTAAGGCCGCGGCGTGAGCGTGCGGAATTCGCCTTGTCCGCTCATGGGCGGGGTTTCGGCGAAGACGAAGACCTCGTTCAGGCTGTAGGCGTCGCCCTCGAGCCCAGTGACCTCCGTCACCGACATCACGCGGCGAGCGCCGCTGGCGGTCCGCTGGACGTGCACCACGAGCTGGATGCTGCTGGCGATGTAGCGCCGGATGGAGGTGACGTCGCCGGTCATGCCGCCGAAGCCCAGGAGCATCTCCAGGCGGGCGAAGGCGTCGCGGCAGCCGTTGGCGTGCATGGTGGCCATCGAGCCGTCGTGGCCGGTGCTCATGGCCTGCAGCATCTCGACGGCCTCGCCGCCGCGCACCTCGCCCAGAATGATGCGGTCAGGGCGCATCCGCAGGGCGTTGCGCAAGAGGTCGCGGGCGCTCACTTCCGGCGCGCCCTCGGCGTTGGCGGGGCGCGTCTCAAGACGGCCGACATGCGCCTGACGGAGCTGGAGCTCGGCGGCATCCTCGATGGTGATCAGCCGCTCGCCGTCTCCGATGTAGCTGCTCAGCATGTTGAGCAGGGTGGTCTTGCCCGAGCCCGTGCCGCCGCAGACTAGGATATTCAGCCGGCCCCGCACCGCGGCCGACAGATAGGCCAGCATCTCCGCGCTCATGGAGCCGCTGCGCACATAGGCTTCGCCGGTCATCGGCTGGGCGCGGAACTTGCGGATCGACAGCATCGGCCCGTCGAGGGCGACGGGCGGGATGATCACGTTCACCCGGGAGCCGTCGGGCAGGCGGGCATCGACGTAAGGGCTGGCCTCGTCGATCCGCCGGCCCAGGGGGCCGACGATCCGGTGGATGATGTTCATCAGGTGCGCATCGTCGCGGAAGCGCACGGGGACGCCCATCAGGCGGCCGCCCCGTTCCACATAGATCTGACGGCAGCCATTGACGATGATGTCGTCGACCGTTGGGTCCTTGAGCAACGGCTCCAGCGGACCAAGGCCAAGGACCTCCTGCTGCAGGTCGTCGGCGAGGCGCAGGCGCTCGGCCGAATTCAACGGCAGGCCCTCGCGGGCGGCGTGGCGCTGGATCGCCTCCTGGACGGCGGCGCGGACCGCCCGGGGCGAGGCGGCGGCCTCGGGATCCACATCGTCCAGCAGTTCCAGGACCGCCTCGAAGATCTGGAACTTGGTGGTCTGGTAGAAGTCGGAGAGGCAGAGGTCGGCGGCCGCCGCATCCGCCGGCCGGTTGGCGATCCTCAGGCCGCCGGTGAGGCCCGCGTTCATGCGCGCGCCTCCTTCCGGCTAAGCAGGCCCTCCTTCAGCCTGGCCCAGAACGGCCGGCGTTCTGAGGGCGGCTGGACGTCGGCCAGGGATTGCAGGGCCCGGGCGTAGGCGCAGGCGGGCGCATCGAGCACCAGCGGTCGGCCCACGTTCAAACTGTTGAGCAGCTCGGCCCGCGCCGCCGGCAAGCGCACCGAGCTCGCAAGCCCCAGCGTCTGGCGCATCTGGACGTCGGTGAGCGCGATGTCGTCGGAATATTCCTCCACGACCAGCACGGTGCGCGCGCGCGCGCCGAGGTCCGTGGGGATCGCATCCAGCAGCGCCTTGGCGTCCCGCACCGCCGTGTAGGTCTGCGGCGCGACGAGGCAGAGACGGGTAGCGGCCGCCGCCACGGCGGCGAGAATCTGCGGATGCCGCACGCCGCCCAGGTAGAGGACGGTCTCGCGGAACAGCGGACGGACGGTCCGGAGGGCGTCGAGGACATGCTCGGGCGAGAGCGAGGTCTCGTCGTCCGGGCGACCGGCCAGGGGCATGAGGCGCAGGCCCGACGCCTCGTGCACGGCGAGCGCCGAGCCCAGCAGGGTGCGGTCCAGGCGGTCCAGGTCACGGACGGCGTCGGCCAGGCCATAGGCTGGCGACAGATCGAGGGCGGCGTCGGCCTCGGGCTGGGGCATGGCGCAGTCGATGAGCAGGCCCTCGCCTGCCGCCTTGGCCCGCAGCACCGCGAGATTGGTGGCGAACAGCCCGGCCGTGGCGGAGGCGCCGGCGCCCAGCACCACGGTGAAGTCGCCTGGGGCGCCTCGCTCGGGCAGGGGCACGGTGGCTACGCGCTGAAGAACCTGTTCCCGCAACTGGGCCGGCTCGCCGCTGCGGTCGACGAAGTCCACCGCCCCGGCCCGCAGGGCGGTGATCACGAGATTGGCGTTGGAGGCGTCGCCGAGGGCCACCACCTCCAGGCCGGCGTCGGCGGCCTGGGCGGCGTCGGCGGCCTTGCGGATCGCCTCGGTGGGTTGCTGGCCGCCCACATCCACCAGCACCAGCGAGGGCTTGAGCACCGCCAGTTCGCGAAGCAGTTCCTCCCGATCCGGCAACCGGGTGACGGTGGCCCGTGGGCCGAAGGCCTCGGCAAGGCGCTCCCGAAGGTCCGGGTCGGCGCTGATGAGAGCCACGCTCGACGTCGCCATCAGGCCATCACCTCGAAAGACCGACGCGGGCCGCTCGCCGCTCCACCGTGTCGATGTTCAGCAGGGTGTCGGTGAATGACGGCGAGGTAGGCGCGGCGCCGACATCGGCCAGGGCCCCGGCCTCCAGCGGCGCCACAAGCCGCGGGGTGGCGACGATGATCAGCTCCAGCTTTTCCTGGCTGTTCTGGGCGCGCTTGAAGAGCGTGCCGATCACCGGCAGGTGGCCGATGCCCGGGATGCGCTGCTCGCGGCTGTTGGTGGTGGCGTAGGTGAGGCCCGCGATCACCAGGCTCTGGCCGTCGCCAAGCTCGACCGTGGTGCTGGCGGAGCGGCGCCGGAAGCCCGGGATGTTGAACCCCTGCAGCAGGACGCCGTTGGCGTAGTCGAGCTCGCTGACCTCGGGGGCCAGCTTCAGGACGATGCGGTCCTGGGACAGCACATAGGGCTCCACCGCCAGACGCACGCCGTAGGGGCGATAGTCGACGGTGATGGTCGTGCCGCCGCCGCCGGCCTGGGGCACGGGCACGGGCACGTCGCCGCCGGCCAGGAACTCGGCCTGCTCGCCCGAGCGCACCAGCAGGGTCGGCTGGGCCAGGACCTGCGAGAGCCCGGCGTCGGAGAGCGCGCTCAGCATGCCGAGGACGCCATCCTTGCGGTCGTTGAGCAGGATATTGAAGGCGTTCTGAAGCGGCTCGGTGGTGTCGATCGACAGACCGTCTCTGCCGAAGCTGAAGTCCTGGAGGCTGTTGGGACCGACCACGGCCCATTCGAAGCCCTGGCCGAAACGGCCGAAGTTGAAGCCGAGCGCCTTCAGGGTGGTGTCGGACACGGCGACGAACCGGACGTCGACGGCCACCACCTGCTCGGCGGCGACGCCCACGAGGTTGGTCGTCTCGGCGCCATGGGCCGCCCGGGCCAGATCGCCGGCCCGCCCCTGGGCGGCGAGGTCGCGGGCGGTTCCGGTCACGACGAGGCCCGAGGGGGCGGGCTCTGCGGAGACACCGGCGAGGCCGGCCTCGGCCTGAAGGCGCGTGGTGAGGGCCGTGGCCGCGGCGGCGCCCACGGGGGTGACCTCGACCTCATAGGTGCGCCGTCCGGCGCTGGTGACGAGGGTGACGTCGGTGCGGCCAGGGGCGGTGGCGGTGAGGCGCAGGCGGCGGTCGGACGGCGCCGCGGCCGAGACCACGCCCTCCTTGGACACGACCACCTGGCGCAGGGCGCCGTCAGCAGGCAGCTCAAGGGTTTCGCCGACGCCCAGCGACACGGGCGCAGCCTGGGCCAGAGACGCCGAGAAGACGGCCGCGGCGGCGAGCAGGGTGGAACGACGGATCATGGCGCGCCTCCGGGCCGCAGCCACTCGCGTCGTCCGCCGACGACGAGCTCGATGGGCGCCGGGGCGGTGCGGGCCCTCGGCGCCGCCGCGGGTCGTTGGGATGCCGTGGCCGGAGCCTGGGCGCCGCCCCGCAGGTCCGAGACCCGCGCCAGGGCTGCCGGCGTGACGGCCTGGTCGGTGGGGTTGCGCAGGGCCAGGTAGTAGCGGCCGACCGCGCGGGCCAGGGCGAAGGTCGAAACCTGCTCCGGCGTCATGGCTACGGTCAGGGTCCGGCCCGGGCGTGCGCCCGCAGGTGTCGCGTCGTCGCCCGACTGGCCGCTGGTGATGGACAGGATCCGGATGTTCTGCAGCAGGGTGCGGGACTCGCTGGCGTCCGGCCCGTCTCCGGTGGGGCGCACGACGCCGGCCGGCAGCACCACCTGGACGTCCACGAGGTCGCCCGGCTTGAGGTGGTGGGCGACGGCGATCTCTTCGTTGACGTCGATGCCGATGGCCCGGTGGCCGGCGGGCACCAGGGTCGCAAGACCGGCCTGGCCGCCACCGTCGGTCAGACTGTCCGACAGCACGAACTGGTTGGCGGCGTGGTCGACGGCGGCGATGCGTCCCACCGCCGCGGTGGGGGCGTTGAGCACGCCGGCCGGCGCCGGCCCCGCGATCCGGATAGTGCGGAGATCCTCGGCCGCGATCCGCTGCCCCCGGCTGATGGGACGGGCGGCGACCACGGCCTCGGAAAGGGCAGGAGCGGCGGCCTGCGTCTGAGCCGCAGGCTTGCGGTCGCCCTCGGCGAGCCGCCATCCGCCGTAGATGACAAGCCCCGCGCCGAGCGCCAGCCCGGCGGTCATCATCGCCCGCGCGGCGAACTTACCCTTCATGGAGTAGCTTCCCGCGCATGGAAATTGCCTCCACAGCTCGGAAATTTCAGCTGCGAAATTAGGCATATTCCGCTTTCGCGCAACATTTTGTCGCCTCAACGGCAGCGAGCATGCTGCTGCTGCCCCCTGGTTTTCGCCCACCCTCACGCGAATTCGGGAGGGGCATGGCGGTTCGTCGTGGAATTTCAGTTGAACGATATTGCGTAGCGGTTAACGAAGGCAGCTATAATTTCCACAGAAAGGCAAGTTATTTTGGAATACCATGTCATTTGATGCTACTTGACGTGACGCTGTAACGCTGGCCTAGGGCGGCGCTAAGTAGTGGGGTCTGCTAAAATCGCGCGCGGCGAGCGCCTTGGTGGCCTCAAGAGTTTCGCCGGAGGACAGGTGTCCAACACTTCGCAAAAACCGCCCCGGATCGCTGCGGGAGTCGAGCCGTCGGCGACGGGCCGGGTCGGCCGGGGCGGGACGCCTCGCCGGGACCGGGCCTTCGCCCTTCGCCTCCAGAAGGCGTGTGACGACAACCCCCGGGTGCCGGCCTACAACCACGGCCGTCAGGCCTGGGTGCGGGCCCAGCTCGTGGAGCGCTACGGCGTCAATGTCAGCAATGAGACGGTGAGCAAGTGGTTCACCGGCGTCTCGCGCCCGAGGCCCGAGAAGATCACCACCATTGCCAAGCTGCTTGAAGTGGACGAGGCTTGGCTGGCCCTGGGCGTCCAGGGCGAGGTGGAGCCGCGCGAACGGCGCCTGCGCAACGCCCAGGCCGATGGGGCGGTGAACGTGGTGGCCGGTTTCATCCAGATGTGTGGCGGCCATCCAGCCTTCCCGGACGACGACGGCCGCGGCGACCTCGCGCCGGTGGACCTCTACGCCATCATCAAGGGCGCGCACTATTCGATCAATGTGGCGGTCGCCCAGCCAGTGGACGGCGGTCAGTACCGGTGCCAGGTGCCCCACGGCTACGAGCAGCGGATCGTGATCGCCATCGTCCAGCGCGAGCCGCTGGTGTGCGACTTCCTCGAACTGCCGGCCGAGATGATCACCGCGCATGGCGCCCGGCGCAGCGGCTATGTGGAGGTCACCTTCGCCGCGGGCCCGAAGGGCTATGTGACCGACGGGGCCGTCTGGCCGCGGATCCAGACCTTCGCCGAGCGGCTCTAGCCGCTAGGCGACCGAGCCGTCCGTGGGGAAGCTGGCGTACCAGTCGTTGCGCCAGAGGAAGTTCGTGTAGGTCAGGGTGACGCTGAAATCGAGCGCCCGGACCTGGTGCCACCAGCCGATCGGGATGAAAAGGGCGTCGCCCGGCTCCAGGGTGATGTCGAAGATGCGCGCCTCAGCCAGCCGGGGATAGGCCGCCGGATCGTGCGGCGCCTCAAGGTCGGCGATCTCGCTGAACACGTGCGGGCGATTGTAGAGCCGGCTGACGTCGCTGGCCGGGATCAGGAGGATGCGCTTGCGGCCCACCACCTGGGCCACGAGGTTGTTGGTGAGGTCATGGTGCAGGGGCGTGAAGGTCCCCGCCGGGCCGATCCACATCATCCCCTCGGCTTCAGGCCCTTCGGTGGTGAGGTACTTGGGCAGGCGGCCGAGGTCGGCCTGTAGCGGGCGCAGCGCGTCGCGGTTGGCCGCCGAGTTGAAGGCGGTGAGATAGGCGCGATTGCCCGGCTGCTCCGTGATCATCTCGATGAACCGGTCGAAGGCCATCTCGCGCCGGTAACGGCCCTTGTGAATCTCGTAGGCCTCGTCGGGCGTGCGGTCGCCCTGGAACTCGATCACCTTCGGCCCGACGACCTTGGCCAGATATTCGGGGGTCCAGCGCTCCAGGGCGGGCCAGTCGTCCATCTCCCCGCCGAGCACGACCGGCCGACCGGCGGCGTAGAAGTCGTGCAGGAACTCCTCGCGGGTCATGCCCTCGTAGCGGGCCACGGTTCCCGACTTGGGCGAGAGCGTCCGATGGGCCTCCATGACGTCGAGCAGCCATTCACGGCGGCGCAGGGCGAGGCGCTCCTCGGCCGTGACGGGCGGCGCCGACGGCGTGGCGGGCAGGGGGGTCGTGCAGCGCGCCGGCTCCACGGCCGGTTCGAAGGCGGCGAGGCGAACCTTCGTCCGATGATCGTCGACATGGGCGCGGCCTTGGGTGTCGACGCCCCGGTAGTAGTGCTTCTGCCACTTCTGGGACGGCAGCCTCGGCGGTTCGGCCGCCACCTTGGCCTGGAATTCGTCCCTCAGCCGGCTCCAGCGCTCGAACTCGGCCTTGAGTTCGGGGGCGGTCTCGATGTCGGCGAAGCGGGGGCGCACCTGCTCCATCAGCGTCCGCTGGATCGGGAAGAAGAAGCAGATCGGCTCGCCCTCCTCGAAGCGGACCCAGGTGTTCGGCCGGGTGAAGCGCCAGTTCATGGTGAAGGTGAACGGCGCCCAGTCGGTCTCCACGATCCCGGACAGGGCGGCGATGGCGTCCTTCGGCCGGTTGGGGGAGCCGCCGACCCAGAGGTTCCAGCCCGGCGAGGTCCGGAACAGGCCCATGATGTGGAAGGTGATCACGCCCTGGCCGAAGATCGACACGGGCGCCAGGTGGGGCGGAGCGCCGTCGGGAAGCCGGATGTGCACGTCCTCCACCCGGTCGCCGCCCGCCCAGCAAGCCTCGAAGGCGACCGGCGACAGCACCTCCCAGCCCTGGGCGTTGGCGATGTTGAGGGGCAGGCAGCGGTAGGGGAACGCCTCGGGGGCGGCGTCCATCCACGGACGATCCGCCGCCGCGGGCCGGATGTGCGGCCGCCAGCCCGGATAGAGGAAACAGGTGAGGTCCGGCGCCGTCGCAGGCGGCGCAGCGGGACGCGCCGCATCATGTGCGACGGGACAGGCCGCCGCCTCGCCGGTCCGGCTGTCGGTCTGGATGCTCACCGGATCGTCCTGCACGTCGTTCCTCATCTTCGCCGCCCTGCGGACCCGTCC
>Ga0065721_10000216_pt1 | contig 44789 bp, 47 predicted proteins | sample Mesricmetagenome_FD_59108 | JGI IMG/M metagenome (GOLD analysis project Ga0065721, IMG submission 59108) | Mesophilic microbial community from rice straw/compost enrichment Sample: eDNA_1 v2 (version 2) | ecosystem: Engineered > Solid waste > Grass > Composting > Bioreactor | place: USA: Davis...
CGGCCAATGCCGAGGATTTCCTGCGCGCGCTGCCCGAAGGACTCGACACGTTCCTCGGCGAAGGCGGTGCGCGGCTTTCGGGCGGGCAGCGGCAGCGCGTCGCGATCGCCCGCGCGCTGCTGCGCGATGCGCCGATCCTGCTGCTCGACGAGGCAACGAGCGCGCTCGACGCCGAGAGCGAGCGGCTCGTGCAACAGGCACTCGAGCGACTGATGAAGGGGCGCACGACGCTGGTCATCGCACACCGGCTGGCCACCGTTCGCGCGGCCGACCGGATCGTGGTCATGGACGAGGGGCGGATCGTCGAGGAAGGCACCCACGCGACGCTCAGCGGCGCCGGCGGCCTCTACGCGCGCCTAGCCGCACTGCAGTTCGACAGCGCGGCAGCCGCATGAGCGATTCGCTCGCCGTTAATCGACAAAGTATCAAGTGCAACCGACGAAAGGCGCCGCGCCGCGGCGCCGGAACGCTACACCGCGAACACGAGATTGACCGGCAACCACAAGGGCGTGGCCGGCAGACGAAAGGCCTCTTCGCATGATTCGACACATCCTCGCCGCCGGAGCTTCGGCCCTTGCGCTGTCGCTGGCGACGCCGGCATTCGCCCAGGACCAGGCCGACGCCATCGCGCCGCCGACGATGAGCTTCGGCACCTGGGGCATCGATCCGTCGACCATCGACACCACGGTCGACCCGGGCGACGACTTTTTCGCCTACGTCAACGGCAAGTGGGTGCGCGAGAACCCGATGCCGCCGGAGTACAGCCGGTTCGGCGCATTCGACATCCTCGCAGAGAAGTCGACCTCCGACGTCAAGCGGCTGGTCGACGATCTCGTCGCGTCCAACCCCGCGCCGGGCACGCCCGAGCGGCGCATCGTCGATGCCTACCTTGCCTACGAGGACACCGCCGCGATCGAGGCCGCGGGCCTGGCGCCCGCGCAGCCCTACCTCGCGCAGATCCGTGAGGCCGCAACGCTCGAGCAGCTGGCCGAACTGTTCCCCAAGGCGGGCTTCTCGCCGCTGGTTTCGGCCGGCGTCACCGTCGATTCCAAGGATCCCGACAATTACATCGTCTCGGTCGGGTTCGACGGGATGGGGCTGCCGGANCGCGACTATTACCTGGTCGATTCGGAGCGCAACCGCGAGATCCAGGCGCGCTACAAGGAATTCCTCGCCTTCATGCTCGGCCAGGCCGGCATGGCCGACCCCGCGGCCACCGCCGAGCGGGTCTATGCCTTCGAGCACAAGGTGGCCGAGCTCGAATGGGCGCGGCAGGCGCTGCGCAACCGCGACCTGACCTACAACAAGCTGACCCGCGCCGAGCTCGAGGCGCTCGCCCCGGGCTTCCCGCTCGAAAGCGTGCTGCGCGCGGCGAAGTTCGAGAACGTCGAGCACTTCCTCGTCGCGCAGCTGCCGCCGGACCAGGCCGAGATCGACCAGCTCGGGCTGACGCCGGAGTACCTGTCCGGGATCGGCGGTGGCCTGCCCGCGATGATGGAGCTGCTGCGCGAGACGCCGCTGGAGACGATCAAGGCCTACATGACGGTGCGCTTCCTCGCCGACCACGCGCCGGTGCTGCCGAAGGCGATCGACGACGCGCAGTTCGCGTTCTACGGCACCTTCCTCTCGGGCCAGCCCGAGCAGCGCCCGCGCTGGAAGCGGGCGATCGCGGCGACCGAGAACCAGCTCGGCGAGCAGCTCGGCGCGCTCTACGCGGCGCGCTACTTCCCGCCCGAGAGCAAGGCGGCGATGGAGGAGCTGGTCGAGAACCTGCGCAAGGCGCTTGCCGAGAGCATCGCCGAGAACGACTGGATGACCGAGGCGAACCAAAGACGCGAACGCCTTCGCCAAGCTCGAGGCGTTCACCCCGCGGATCGGCTATCCCGACAATCCCGAGACCTACGACGGCCTCGTCATCCGGCGCGACGCCCCGCTGGCCAACCGCATCGCGGCGATCGAATGGCAGAAGGAGGACGATCGTGCCCACCTCGGCAAGCCGGTCGACCGGACCGAGTGGGGCATGCTCGCGCAGACGGTCAACGCCTCGTACACCCCGGTGTTCAATGCAATCACCTTCCCCGGCGGCATCCTGCAGCAGCCGTTCTTCGGGCTGAGCGCCGACCCGGCGGTGAACTACGGCGCCATCGGCGGCGTGATCGGGCACGAGATCGGCCACGGGTTCGACGACCAGGGGGCCAAGTCCGACGGCACNGGCGCATTGCGCAACTGGTGGGCCGAGGAGGACCTGCGCCGGTTCAACGAGCTCGGCGACAAGCTCGTCGCCCAGTACGACGCGATCTGCCCGTGGGACGAGGGGAAGACCTGCATCAAGGGGCGCCAGACGCTCGGCGAGAACATCGGCGACGTCGGCGGCCTCAGCATGGCCTACCGCGCCTACCGCATGTCGCTCAACGGCAAGGAGCCCCCGGTGATCGACGGCTTCACCGGTGACCAGCGGTTCTTCATGGCCTGGGCGCAGGTCTGGCGCACCGCGACCCGCGAGGAAGCCGCGCGGCAGCGGCTGCTGACTGACGTGCACAGCCCGCCCGAGGCGCGCGTCAACGGCGTCGTGCGCAACATCGACGCCTGGTACGAGGCATTCGACGTCACGCCCGACGACGCGCTTTACCTGCCGCCCGAGGAACGCGTGCACATCTGGTGAAAGTGCGGGCGGGCGGTTGACTTGGCCGCCCGCTCCGCCAAGAGCGCGCACGCATGGGACTGACCCTCACCGCCATCCTGCTCGGCATCGTCGAGGGCCTGACCGAGTTCATCCCGGTCTCCTCCACTGGCCACCTGATTCTCGCCTCGGAGCTGTTCGGCTACGACGCCGCGCAGTGGGCGATGTTCAACGTCGTGATCCAGCTCGGCGCGATCCTCGCGGTCGTGGTGCAGTACTGGAAGACGTTCTGGCAGGCCGGGATCGGCGTGCTCAAACTCGAATCGCACGGGCTGCGTTTCGCCCGCAACATCCTCCTCGCGTTCCTCCCCTCGGCGGTGCTCGGCCTGCTGCTCAAGGACTACATCGACGTCATGCTCGGCACGCCCGAGATCGTCGGCTGGGCGCTTGTCCTCGGCGGCATCGCGATCCTCGGCATCGAGAAGGTCGCCAAACCCGGCAATGACGGCGGCGTTGCCGAGCTGCCGCTCCGGCAGGTGATCGGTGTCGGCATCGCGCAATGCCTGTCGATGATCCCCGGCGTCAGCCGTTCGGGCGCGACGATCATGGGCGCCCTGGCGATGGGCGTGAGCCGCAAGACCGCGGCCGAATTCTCGTTCTTCCTCGCCGTGCCGACGATGATGGGGGCCTCGACTCTCGAACTGGCCGACAACTGGGAGAATTTTCCCGCCGGCAACACCGGCGTCGGCTGGGACGAGATCGCGATCGGGTTTGCCGTGTCGTTCGTGGTCGCGCTCGTCGTGATCCGCGCCTTCGTCGCCTACGTCAGCCGCCACGGCTTCGCCCCGTTCGCGTGGTACCGGATCGTCGCCGGTGCCGCCGCGATCGCCTGGCTCGCCCTGCGCTGAGCCCGCGGAGCGACTCGGTTCGTCGCAACCTTCGGAACAAACAGCGGGCAGCCGAATTCATGCCCTGAGTTTCGCAAGGGGTTGCCCGTGGGCCTGGTGTTCCTGATCGTCACTGGAGGCATGCTCGGCTGGCTCGCCGCCATCATCGCCGAGGCCGAAACCGGCCCGGCGCACATGCACAACATCCTCGTCGGCATCGGCGGTGCACTGACCGGCGGACTGGTAGTCAACGCCCTGCTCGGCAAGGGGAACCTCCTCGCCGGGCAGTACAGCGTCGATGCGCTGGTCGTGGCACTTGTCGGGTCGATCGCCGTGCTGGTTGCGCTCAACCTCGTTCGCCCGGGCAAGCCGCGCCCGGAACCGTGGAGCGAAACGGATTTCAACAGGGGTCGCGATCGTCTCGACGCTCCGCCTCACAACGCAAAGAGGAAACAGACATGAAGAAGCTCATCGCGATCGCCTCGGCCGCCGCACTCGGACTCGGGCTCGCTGCCTGCGACAGCCCAGCGGAAGACGCCGCCGAGGAACAGGCCGAGGCCATCGAGGACCAGGCCGACGCCCTCGAAGACGCGGGCGCGATCACCGACGCCGAGGCCGACGTCATGGAAGAACAGGCCGACCGTGTCGAGGACGCCGCCGAAGGTGACACCGACGCTGGCACCAACGACGACCCGATCGGCAGCACGATCGACGAATCGACGATGTAAGCGCCAGGCCACGCGCTTTCGCGAGGGCCGGTCCGGGAGAAGCCGGGCCGGCCCTTTTCGCAGGCTCAGACCGGCTCCGCGTTCGATCCGCGGCCACCACGCAGGTGGTATTCCTGCGTACCGCGGTGGAGTACGTCGTCGACGTCGATCACCGCTGAATTGGCATAGGTGAACCCCGGGTTGAGGCTGCGGTAGAGCCGGTCGAAGTCGCGGTCGACCGTCTGGTGATAGAGATCGTCGAAGCTCTCGATCACGAAATAGGTCGGCTGCAGGTCGTCTATGACGTAGTCGGTCCGCATGACGCGGTCGACATTGAGCATGATGCGGTTCGGCGACTGCCCCTCGAGCGCGAAGATCGCCTCGCGCGGGCCCGAGAGGATCCCGGCGCCGTATATCCGCAGCCCGTCGCCTTCCTGGATCAGCCCGAACTCGACCGTGTACCAGTAGAGCGCGCCGAGGGCCTTGAGGCGATTGTAGCGCATCGCCTTCCACCCGGCCTTGCCGTATTCGTGCATGTAATCGGCGAACACGGGATCGGCCAGCAGCGGGACGTGGCCAAACACGTCGTGGAACACGTCGGGTTCCTGGATGTAGTCGAAATTCTCTCGGGAACGGATGAAGTTTCCCGCCGGGAAGCGGCGGTTGGCGAGATGCCAGAAGAACACGTGGTCGGGGATCAACATCGGCACCGGGACCACGCTCCAGCCGGTCAGGGCGCCGAGCTGCTCCGAGAGCCGGGTGAAGTCGGGCACGCCCGCCCGGTCGAGGTGCAGCTTCTGCAGGCCAGCGAAGAATGNCTCGCAGGCGCGGCCGGGGAGGATCTCCATCTGCCGCTCGAACAGGTCATTCCAGATCGCGTCGTCGTCCGACGAATAGTCGCGCTGTCTGGGTTCGAGCCAATCCTCGCCGACGTGGGCCGGACGCTTCAACGGGGCCGTGAAGACCCCTTCCGGCACTTCGGGAATCGCAGCGAAGTTGGTCTTCGGATGGGCGATCGCGGCCATGACAGCACTGCAACGTCTAACATGCCCGCGCAGTGCCGACAAACGGGCCGGCTTACTCCTCGCCGGCGTCCGCCGGTTCGCCGTCCGTCTCTTCCTCGGCCTCTCCGGATACGGTCAGGGCCTGTTCGGGGAGCTGCTGCCGATCGAGCATCTCGGCCGCCTCGTCGAGCGCGCGCGCCTCGCCAACGGTCACGCCGCCGGGGCCGGGATCGTTGTCGCCCGGCCCGCATGCTGCCAGCGCGGCCGCGCCGGCAACGGCGAGCAGGGCCCCGGCCCTGCCCGCCCCGGTTTCGGTTGTCCCCGCCAAGCTAGTTCGCGGGCTCGTCGGTATCCTGCGCAGCCGCCTCGATGTCGGCGACGGTCGCCTCGGCAGCGTCGGCGGCGGATTCGACCGACTGGTCCATCCCCGCCTCGGCATTCTGGGTCGCCTCCTCGACGGCATCGGCGACGGCGTCGGCGTTCGGGTCCGGCACGTCGGACAGCGCCTCGTCGGCGGGCATCTCGACGTTGTCGGCCATGGCGTCCTCGGACGCGTCGGTCGAATCGCCGCAGGCGGCGAGTGCGAACGCGATCGAGGAAACGGCGAACAGGGCGATCTTCTTCATCGGTATAGCCTCTCGTATGATTGGCGGCAGCGGGGAGCCCCCCCTGCGCGGCGCGCGAAGCTAGCCGAGACAGGCGCCCAAGAAAACGGCAAAGCGGAGGCAATTGGCCGTTCCCGGCGCTCCGGCGATCTGCCACAGCGGCGCCCATGGCGACNGCGGCGGAGAGNATTGGCGAAGCGGAGCAGGCGCTGCGCCGCGTCTTCGGGTTCGACGCCTTCCGCGGCGTGCAGCGCGAGGTCGTCGAGCGGATTCTTGCGGGGCGCTCGACGCTTGCGGTGATGCCGACCGGCGCGGGCAAGTCGCTGACCTACCAGCTTCCGGCGACGATGCTCGAAGGCACCTGCGTGGTCATCTCGCCGCTGATCGCCCTGATGCACGACCAGCTGCGGGCTGCGCGCGCCAACGGCATTCGCGCGGCGACGCTGACCAGCGTCGACGAGGATCGCATGGCGACGATCGACGCCTTCCGTGGCGGCGAGCTCGACCTGCTCTACGTCGCGCCCGAGCGGGCCAGCCAGCCCCACTTTCGCGAGCTTCTGGGCTCGGCCCGGCTCGCGCTGTTCGCGATCGACGAGGCGCATTGCGTGTCCGAGTGGGGCCACGACTTTCGTCCCGACTACCGCCAGCTGCGCCCGCTGATGGACGCGTTCCCGCGCGTGCCGCGCCTCGCGCTGACTGCGACCGCCGACGCTCACACCCGCGCCGACATCCTCACGCAGCTGGGCATCCCGTCGGACGGCCTGGTGGTCGCCGGGTTCGACCGNCCCAACATCCGTTACAGGATCCGCCATCGCGAGAACGCCACGCGGCAGCTCGCCGTGCTGCTCGCCGAACAGCCCGGCCCAGGGATCGTCTATGCCCCCACGCGCAAGAAGGTCGAGCAGCTGGCCGAAGCGCTCGGGAAGATGACCGGGCGGCCGGTGCTCCCGTATCATGCCGGGCTCGACCCCGGGGTGCGCGCCGCCAACCAGGCTGCGTTCGTCGCCAGCGAGGACATGGTGATGGTGGCGACGGTCGCGTTCGGCATGGGCATCGACAAGCCCGACGTGCGCTTCGTCGCGCATGCCGGAATCCCGAAGTCGATCGAGGCCTATTACCAGGAAACCGGGCGCGCCGGACGTGATGGGGATCCGGCAGTGGCGGTGATGCTGTGGGCGGCAGGCGACTTCGCGCAGGCGCGCCAGCGGCTCGGCGAGATCGACGAAGCGCGCCGCGGCGGCGAGCGCGCACGGCTCGACGCGCTGGCCATGCTGGTCGAGACCGTCGGCTGCCGCCGCGCCGTGCTGCTGCGCCATTTCGGCGAGGACCCGCCCGAGCGGTGCGGCAACTGCGACAACTGCCTCGAAGCCCCCGGCGTGATCGACGCGACCGAGCTGGCGCGAAAGCTGCTCTCAGCCGTGTACCGCACCGGGCAGAGCTTCGGCTTCGGGCACCTGCAGAAGGTGCTGACCGGCGTTGCCGACGAGCGCGTGCTGCAGCGCGGGCACGACCGGCTGAGCGTGTTCGGCATCGTCGGCAGCGAGGAAGCGCCGCTGCTGCAGCCGCTGAGCCGGGCACTGCAGGCGCGCGGCTGTCTGCTGCCGACCGAGCACGGCGGGCTCAAGCTCGGCGGCGATGCGCGCGCGATCCTCAAGGGCGAGCAGACGGTCGAGATCGTCCGGCCGGCGCCGACGCGCAAGGAACGCAGGCGGCGCGACGGCGCGCCCAACCCGGTCGGCGATCCGCTGTTCGAAGCGCTGCGTGCGCTGCGGCGCGAACTCGCGGCCGAGGCGCAAGTGCCGCCCTACGTGATCTTCCACGACGCGACGCTGCGCGAGATGGCCGCAACCCGGCCCATGACGCTGCGCGAGCTGGGCGAGATCCCGGGGATCGGCGCGCGCAAGCTCGAGGCGTATGGCGATGCGTTCCTGGCGGTCATCCGCCAGCACTGAGGAGGCCAGGTCAATGTTGCGGATCATCTTGCCGGCCGTGCTGATGCTGCTGAGCGCGTGCACGGCGAACCAGAGGATCGCCGGCGCAACGCCGGCCTATCGCACGGTCGCATTCGAGATCTCGAGCTGGGGCCGCCCGCTCGGCAACTGGGAGGTTAGCCGCGACGGCGCCGCGCGGCACATGAGGACCGACGGCTCGGTGTTCTCCGACCACCGTCGCGAGCACCGCGAGTTCCGCATCGACGACGCGCAGCTCGCCGAGCTGGCCGCCGCCGTCAAAGCGCTGCCGGCGCGGCGGCCGCGTGAAGGGGCGTGCCGGAACTACGCGACCGACATGCCCTACGGCCGCCTGCAGCTCACCGACGACGCCGGCGAGGAGACGATACGGTTCGACAGCGGCTGCTTCGACGCGCGCTACCAGGCGTTCGTCGCGCAGCTGCGGGCCATGGACGAGCTCGTCGGCGGCTGGGCCGAACGGCATCCGGCAACCCGCATCGAGGACATACGCTACTGAGCGATACCGCTTGACCCACCGCCGCCCTTCGATAAATATGATATCGTAATTATATCAGGGGAGACTCGTCATGTCGGAGGAAAGCAAGGGGATGGCGCGCAGCCTGGAGCGGCCTGCCAAGACCTCCAACGGATATCTGATGCTGCTGGTCTGGCTCGGGCTGCTGGTATGGTCGGTCGGCTCGTTCCTCACGCTCGGCGGGGCGATCAGCAGCTACGGGGCCGACGCCACAGTCGCCCTGGCGGCGATCAGCCTGGCCGTCGGTGTGATCCTGTTCCTGCTGCTGCCGATCGGCTTCTTCATGATCCAGCCGAACATGTCGGCGGTCATCACGCTGTTCGGCGAGTACCGCGGAACCGAGCGGACGGAGGGCCTGCGCTGGGTCTGGCCGTGGATGGGCAAGAAGAAGATCTCGGTCCGTCAGAACAACATCCATTCGGAGCGGGTCAAGGTCAACGACCTGCGCGGCAACCCGATCGAGGTCGCGTGCAACGTGGTCTGGCGCGTGGCCGACACCGCGCAGGCCGCGTTCGACGTCGACGACTACCGCTCGTTCGTGAACATCCAGATCGAGGCGGGTCTGCGCACGGTGGCCGCGCGGCATCCCTACGACGACCTCGAGCACGGCGAGACCACGCTCCGCTCCGACGCCGCGATCGTCAACGCCGAACTGCGCACCGAGCTCAACGAGCGGCTGTCGCACGCCGGGATCCTCGTCGACGAAGCCGGGCTGACGCACCTCGCCTACGCGCCGGAGATCGCCGGGGCGATGCTTCGCCGGCAGCAGGCCGAAGCGGTTATCGCCGCGCGCGCCAAGCTGGTGCTGGGCGCGGTAAGCATGGTGCAGATGGCGCTGGAAAAGCTCAGCGAGGGCGGCATCGTCCATCTCGACGACGAACGCCGGGCGGCGATGGTGTCGAACCTGATGGTCGTGCTGTGCGGCGAACGGGAAGTGAATCCGGTGGTCAACGCGGGCTCGCTCTACCAGTAAGGCCGGCGCCGTGCCGCAAACTCCGAAGAAGGCTTTCGCCCTCCGCCTCGACCCCGCGCTCCACGCGGCAGTCGAGCGCGTGGCGGCGCAGGAGCTCCGCTCGGTCAACGCCGAAATCGAGATGCTGCTGCGCGAGGCGCTCGCACGGCGCGGAATCAGGGTCCCGCCGGCCGAACCGGCAACGACGCGGCCGCCCGCCGCGGAAAGGAGACTGACCTTGTTGCACCTGTTCCTCGATTCGCGCCCATGGTTCCGGCCGAAGCGCTACGGCTACGGCGCCGGCCTGCCGATCGCCTGGCAGGGCTGGGTGCTGCTCCTGTCGTACGTCGCCGTCGTGATCGGGCTCGGCCTGCTCTCGACCCAGACGGGCCGCGCTGTCTCCGCCGCGCTCGCCGGGGCTCTTACCCTCGGGTTCGTGCTGATCGTCAGGGCTCGGACCGCGGGCGGCTGGCGCTGGCGCTGGGGCGAGGACACTTGAGCGCTGCGCAGCCGGGCCGGCTCCGCACGGGTGCGGATTTCGGCCTTCGTCGTGTTCCTGCTGGCGTGAACCGCACGGCGCGCTAGGCTGGCCCGAAGACAACGGAGAGGGGTCGGCTTGATGAAGTTCGGGGTGTTCGATCACGTGGACGACAGCGGGCGGTCGCTCGCGGAGCACCTCGAAGGCCGCCTGAAGCTCGCCGAGGCCTACGACGCGCTCGGCTTTCATTGCTACCACGTCGCCGAGCATCACGGCACGCCGCTCGGCCTTTCGCCCTCGCCGGGCGTGTTCTTCGCCGCAGTCAGCCAGCGGACCACGCGGCTCAGGTTCGGGCCGCTGGTCTACCTGCTGCCGATCTACAACCCGCTGCGGCTGGTCGAGGAAGTGGCAATGCTCGACGCGCTGTCGAACGGCCGCTTCCAGCTCGGCGTCGGCCGCGGGGTCTCGCCGATCGAGCTCGGCTTCCACGGGCTCGACATGGCCGAGCAGCGCGCCCGCTTCGACGAGGCCCTCGAGGTGCTGCGCCGCGGCCTCGCTTCCGAGGTGCTCGACTTCGCGGGCGAGTTCTACCGCTACGCTCGCGTGCCGATGTCCGTGCGCCCGGTGCAGCGGCCGCATCCGCCGCTGTGGTACGGCGCCGGCAGCCCGGACTCGATCCGCTGGTGTGCGCACAACGGGATCAACATGGTCACGCTGGCGCTCGGCGAGCGCGTGCGCCAGGCGACCGACATCTACCGGAGCGAATGGCAGGGCGCGCCCGAGGANATCCCCCTGATGGGAGTCAGCCGGCACATCGTCGTCGCGCCGACCGACGAGGAGGCGCTGGCGCTCGCCCGGCCAGCCTATGCCCGCTGGCGGCGCTCGATGGCGAAGCTGTGGGAGGATCGCGGCTTCGAGTTCCCGCTCGGCGAGCACTTGCCGATGGAATGGGACGCGGCCGCCGCGATGGGCCACGGCTGCGCAGGCTCCCCCGAAACCGTCCGGGCTTTCGTCGAGCGCGAGGTGGCCGAGGGCGGNGTGACCTACTTCGTCTCGGCGCTGGCTTTCGGCGATCTTCCGCTCGAGGCAGCGCTGCGNTCGGCCGAGTTGTTCTCGCNGNATGTAATCGACGCGTTCGCCGGCAAATCTTAGCGCGGCGTTAACCCCTTTCGCGATAGCCTCGCGNGCATGGTCCAACCCGTCCACTCCATGCTGCGCAGACCTTCGCTCGCCATCGTCGGCGTGGTGGCGGCGCTGGCGGTGCTGGCGATCCCGCTCGGCGCGCTGTTCGCGCAGGCCCCGGCGGCGCGTTTCACGGTGGTCGAGACCGGACAGACCTTCGACCGGCTGCAGCAGGCGGTCGACGCGATCGGCGATGGTCGCGGCACGATCGCCATCGCCCCCGGCCGCTATGCCGAATGCGCGGTGCAGCGCGCGGGCTTCGTGTCCTTTCTCGCGGCCGAGCCCGGCACCGCGATCTTCGACGGCCGTACCTGCGAGGGCAAGGCGGCACTCGTGCTGCGCGGGAGCGGCGCGGAAGTCTCGGGGCTCGTGTTCGAGGACATGCGCGTTCCCGACTTCAACGGCGCCGGCATCCGTCTCGAGCGCGGCGACCTGACGGTCGCNCTGTCGTGGTTCCGCGACAGCCAGCAGGGCATCCTGACCGCCGACGACGCCAACGGCCGGATCGTGATCGACCGCTCGACCTTCACCCGTCTCGGCACCTGCGAAGGAGCAGGCGGCTGCGCCCACTCGATCTACGTCGGCGACTACGCCCACCTGCGCGTGACGCGCAGCCGGTTCGAGGAAGGGCGCGGCGGGCATTACGTCAAGAGCCGCGCAGTGCGCACCGACATCGCCAGCTCGAGCTTCGACGATTCGCGCGGCCAGCAGACCAACTACATGATCGACCTGCCCAACGGCTCGATCGGCCAGATCAGCAACAACTGGTTCGTTCAGGGCCAGGACAAGGGAAACTACTCGGCGTTCATCGCCATTGCCGCGGAAGGGCGGGAAAACCCGAGCGCGGGCCTGGTGATCGTCGGCAACGACGCGCGGCTCGCGACCGGCGTGGATCGCAACACGACCTTCGTCGCCGACTGGTCGGGCGAGACGATCGCGCTCGGCGACAACGTGCTCGGCCCGGGCCTCAGGGCCTACGAGCGACGCTGACCTTCATCCCGTCCTGACCAGCCAGCCGCGCTCCCGCAATACTCCCTGCCGGCTTCGGCTGACGGGCAACCAGGCCGATGGTCCGGCGCGAAGGTACCAGCGGCGGTCGCGATAGACGGCCGGTCCGCGATGCGCATCCGCCACCCACCGGCCCCGGCCGATCTGCTCGCCGGCGATCGCCGACATCGCACGAACGGCATCCGCAAAACGGCAGAGAACCAGCCGCTCGGTACCGTCGGCGAGATGGAGCCGGACGTAGTGATCCTCCGCCACCAGTGCGGCGACGTCGGCCAGTCTCACGGTCGTGCCCGGAAACCGGGCGACAGCCCGCCGCTCGATCATGGCAGTCGGTCGGAAAGGGAACAGGGCCGTGGCCAACAGCCACAGGCCGACGACGGCAGCCCCGCCCAACGCGATGCCGAGATGATCGGCCGCACCGGTACCCGCGAACGCTCTCAGCGCGAGATCGACCTCGAACGGCAGGACCAGCAACAGGGCAAGCGAGCCGAACAGCAGGATCCGGCGCCAGTGAACGCCCCGCTTCAGAAGCCATGCGAACCACACTTCCCACAGCGCAAAGTTGAACAGGCACAACGACAGCCAGAAGCCCACCCGCGCCAGCGTGGAGATTGCCAGGGTGCCGAAGGGGCCGGCGACCGCCGCGACGAGAGCCACGGCGAGCACGAGCAGGAGCCGCTTGAGCCGGGCTGGCGTGCGGTTCGCGAATTGCAGCGCACCGTTCGCGAAATCGGGCTTGGCGGCAATGCGCAGCGGCATACCGCTGGCTATCGCAAACCCGGAGGAACGAAAACCGCCATGAGTCTCAAACCGAGATGGGCCGCTCTTGCGGCCGTGCTGGTGTCGGCCGCCACCCCAGCCCAGGAGCACCGGGCACCCGCCGAGACCGATGCGACGCTTGCGCCGTTCGCCTGGATGGACGGCCGCTGGCGAGGTGAGGCGACCGTCCTGACGCGCGACGGTCCGACGACGCTGGTGCAGACGGAGCGCAGCGGCGAGATGCTGGGAGGGAAGATAAGGATCATCGAGGGCAAGGGCTATGACGTCGACGGCGCTGTCGCCTTCAACGCCTTTGCGGTCATCGCCGCCAGGCCGGGCGGCGGCTACGAGATGCGCTCGTGGACGCTTGACCAGGCGGGATCGTTCGAGATCGTGCCCGATGGCGAAGGATTTGCCTGGAGTATCCCCGCGGGTCCCGCCACGATCCGGTACGAGGCCCGGCTCGAAGACGGCAAATGGGTCGAGGTCGGCCGCCGGCTGGTCGAGGGTCAGCCACCGATGGAGATCTTTCGCATGGAGCTGACACGCGTCGATGACGGGACAGGGTGGCCCGCCGACGGCGCGCTCGGGCCTCGCTAGCGCCCCTCGCCGGCACCGCCGTCGAAGGCCGGCGCGAAGCTCGCCGAAGCGTCGGGAATGTCCTCGCCGAAGGCCTGCACCAGAAACCACGGCGCCAGCGGGCCCTCAACACGGAGCGGAGTCCGCGACACGAATCCGAATCGCGCGTAGAACGCCGGATCACCCACCACCACCAGTCCGCGGGCTCCGGCGGCGCGCCAATGGCCGAGCCCCGCCTCGATCAGCGCGCGGCCGACACCTTTTCCCTGCGCCTCAGGCAGGACCGATATCGGCCCGAGCGCGTACCAGCCTGGCTCGCCGTTCGAGAGCTCCGCGGGAGAGAAGGCGATGTGACCGACAATCTGCGCCTTGCTCTCCGCCACGAGCGACAGGGCGAGATCTCCGTTGGCGCGCAGCGCATCGACGATCGCCGGCTCGCTGCCGTCGCTGTGCGGGTTGCCGGCGAAAGCGGCGGCAGTGACCCGGCGGATCGCCGCCTCATCGCCGCTCCGCTCGCTGCGGACGATCCAGCCGCTCACTCGATCAGGTGCCCGGCCCGGTCGCGCTTCGTCGCGAGGTAGCGCGCGTTGTGCGGGTTGGCCGGCAGGCTGTGCGCGACCCGCTCGGCGACGGTCGTGCCCGCCGCTTCGAGCGCGGCGACCTTGGCCGGGTTGTTGGTCATCAGCCGGACCGACGCCACGCCGAGCAGCGCGAGCATCCGCGCGGCGACGGGGAAATCGCGCGCTTCTTCGGGGAGGCCGAGACGGGCGTTGGCCTCGAGCGTGTCGAAGCCTTCGTCCTGCAGGCGATAGGCGCGCAGCTTGTTGACGAGGCCGATGCCGCGGCCTTCCTGACGCAGATAGAGCAGCACGCCCCAGCCTCCAGCGCGGGCTTCCTCGGCCATCGCCGCGAGCGCGCCCGACAGCTGCGGCCCGCAGTCGCAGCGCAGCGAGCCGAGCAGGTCACCGGTCAGGCATTCGGAGTGGAGCCGGACGAGCGGGATGCGGTCGGCAGTCTGCTCGCCGACGATCAGGGCGACATGCTCGCGCAGGTCATCGGGACTGCGGAACACGACGATCTCGGCGCACTCGCAGGCCGCGANGGGGAGCCGAGCGCGGGTGGCGATCGCGAGCGTCGAGGGATCGACGAAGGCAGCCAGGTCCGCCGCTGCGACCTCCACCGGATCGCCGNCCGGTTCCGGCTCGACGAGAAACGCGGGCAGGATGCCGGCGAGCCGCGCGAGCTCCATCGCCGCGGCCGCCTCGTCGGGCCAGCCAAGAGGCTCGGCCACGAACGGCCCCTTGAGCGGCGCGGCAAGGTCGAGCGCCGGATCGGCGATCGGCCGGGCGGTGACGAGGTCGAGCGCCTCGGCGGCGCGGATCAGCACCGGCGCGTGCCCGTCGGCCGCCTCGCGCTGGTTGGCGAGCTTGAGCGTTGCCGCGCGCGCGGCCGAGATCAGCGCCCGTTGCGAACGCGCGTTCCCCGGCGCCGTCTCGACCGGCAGCAGCACCGGCGCCGCGCCAATCCTGAGCGGCCAGCCGTGGCGCAGCGCGTCGATTGCCTGGGCCGCGCGGCGGCTCGGCGCGCCGGGGGGCCCCTCGCCGCTCAGAGGTCGAACTCCGTGACCAGCGGCACGTGGTCCGAGGGCTGCTCCCAGTGCCGCGTCTCCTCGACGAACCGGTGCGCCGTGGCCTGGCGGGCGAGCTCGGGCGAGGCCCACATGTGGTCGAGCCGGCGACCCTGGTCCTTCTGCCGCCAGAAGCTGCGGTACGACCACCACGAGTAGTTTCGTTCCGGCGCGGGAATGAACTCGCGGCCGAGATCGACCCAGCCGTGCGAATCCTTGAACCGGCCGAGCGTCTCGCACTCCAGCGGCGTGTGGCTGACGACCTTGAGGAGCGCCTTGTGGTCGTAGACGTCGCATTCGAGCGGGGCGATGTTGAAGTCGCCGACGATCAGCGTCGGCCGGTCGAGCGCCTCGGCCCAGCGGGTCATCCGCCCGATAAAGTCGAGCTTCTGACCGAACTTCGGGTTGAGTTCGCGATCGGGGATGTCGCCGCCCGCGGGGACGTAGACGTTCTCGAGCACGAGGCCCTGCCCCTCGCCGAGCAGCTCGACCCCGATGTGGCGGGCCTCGCCGTTGTCCTGCCAGTCGTACTTCGAGACCTCGCGGAACGGGATGCGGCTGACGGTCGCGACGCCGTGATAGCCTTTCTGCCCGTGCACCACCCGGTGGCGGTAGCCGAGCGCCTCGAACGCCGCGTGCGGGAACTGTTCCTCGCGGCACTTGATCTCCTGCAGGCACAGCACGTCGGGGCAGTGCTCGGAGAGGAAGCGTTCGACTTGCGCGATCCTGAGGCGGACCGAATTGATGTTCCAGGTGGCGATCGAGACCATGCCGGGGGGATAGGGATGGAGGGACCCGGCGGCAAGGTGGCCGGGGCTCCCCGCGACCTTGGGGCTCGACCCGCGCGGAAAGGAAAAACCCCCGTCCCGGGGGCATTGGGACGGGGGTTCCTATTTAGCGTTCGTCACGCTGCGCCGACGGCCCGCACGAGGTCAGGGCAACAGGGGGGAAACCCGCCTCAAGCCGTCAAGCCCCTGAAACTTAGGCTTCCCGGGCTTTCGCGTAAATGAATAGTCGGATTCGGCTGGTCGCAGCGCGCGGGCAATTCGCCGTCGATCCGTGCGTCAGCGGCGACGGGACGTGCTGCGCGGATCGCGGTAGCTGAACTTGCTGTCGGGCACCGAGAGGCCGTAGCGGTGGTTCGACAGGCGAACCGTCGTCCGCTTGTTCTGCGCGTCGAGCGCGACCCAGGAGCTGAGCTCGAGCCCGCCCGGGGCAGAGGGATTGCGTACGAAGACCATCGCGATCGTGCCGTACTCCGGCTTGCTGGCGTCCTTGACCTCGACGCTGATCACGTTGGGGTTCGAAGTCGGCAGCAGCTTGCCGTAGCGCTTCACGTCCCGGTTGGGATCGAGCAGCGCGCCCAGTGGCGAATTGCCGATCGGCCAGCGTTCGAGCTGCCGGACCTCGTAGTCGGCGAAGACCAGCGAGCGGCCGTTGGAGACAATGCGGATCTGGCCGCCCTCGTAGTCGAAGCTGATCTTGCCGGGGTTCTTCAGCGTCAGCACGCCGCGCTGGACCTGCCCGCTGCGGTCGGTCTGGACGAAGTCGGCGCGCATCGTGGTGATCGAGCGCAGCGCGTTGACCACCTGGTCGAGCTGGTCACCCTGCGCCGCGACAGGCGCGGCAGGCAGGGCGAGCGCCGCCGGAAGGGCTGCCGCGAGCGCGCCCGCGAGGGCGGCGCGCAGGGGAATGCGGGTGGGGAGTGGCAAGGGTTTCATGCTCCGTGCGTTAGGTACGGGGCATTGAACCGGCTGTGAACCCGGGAGGTTCCCGGCGTTCATCCTTACTTGATCTTGCCTTCCTTGAACTCGACGTGCTTCTTCGCAATCGGGTCGTACTTGCGGAAGGACAGCTTCTCGGTCTGGTTCCGCGGGTTCTTCTTGGTCACGTAGAAGAAGCCGGTGTCGGCGGTCGAGTTGAGCCGGATCTTGATCGTTGCGGGCTTCGCCATCGTCTGATTCCCAAAAATCGGTGAGGGCGCGTAAGGCCCGAAACAACAGGGGCGACGCGCACGGCGCCGCCCATCCGCGCGCGCCTTTGCGTCGGAAGGGCGCAAAAGTCAAGAAGGCTGGGGGCCCTCATCCAAGCTGCGCTAACTCGCTTCGCGAGTAAGCTTCGCTATCCTTCTCCCACCAGTGGGAGAAGAAGGCTGGCCGCTAGCGCAGTCTCTTTCTTCTCCCGCTGGCGGGAGAAGGATACGGAGACTTGGCCCCGAAGGGGCCCTAGTCGGAGTTGGATGAGGGCCCGCTGTCTCCCCCTCACCACTCGACCCTCCCGCGCCCGGCCTTCACCGCGCCGCGCGCCTTCTTGGCCTTGATCCGCTGTTCCTTGCCGACGCGGTTGACACGGGTCTTGGCGCGCTTCTTCGGTTCGACCTGTGCCTGCTCGATCAGCGCGGCGAGGCGGGCGCGGGCGTCCTCGCGGTTGGCTTCCTGCGTGCGGAAACGACGCGCGGTGATGACGATCTCGCCCTTCGCGGTCATCCGGCTGCCGGCGAGCGCCTTGAGGCGGCGAAATACCGCGGGCTCGAGCCGCAGCGCGAACACGTCGAGCCGCAGCTGGACCGCCGTCGCGACCTTGTTGACGTTCTGACCGCCGGGGCCGGAGGCGGCGATGAAACTCTCCTCGGCCAGCGCCAGCGCCCGCGCGGCGAGCTCATCCATCGGTGAAGCCCAGCGCCGCGAAGTCGGCGGGGAGCGGAGCCGCAGCAACGACCGGCGGTTTGCCCTCGCGCGGCACCTCGAGCCCGGCAGCATGCAGCATCGTGCGCGCCGCGCCGGCCGCTTCGCCGTAAACCGGGTCTCCGAGCAGCGGCACGCCGAGGCCGCTCGCGGCGTGGANGCGGATCTGGTGCGTGCGGCCGGTCTCGGGCCGGAACTCGACCAGCGCGCGGCCGTCGCGCTCGGCCAGCAACCGCCAGTGGGTGACCGCGGGTTTGCCCTTGCGCGCGGGGATCATCCGCCAGCCCTTCTCCGCGCTGCTGATCTTGCTCAGCGCCAGCTCGATCGTGCCCTCGGCCTCCTGCGGGACGCCCGCCAGTATGCCGAGGTAGCGCTTGCCGACCTGCCGCGTCTCAAACGCGAGGGCGAAGCGCCTGAGCGCCTTCGGGTTGCGGGCGAGAAGCAGGCAGCCCGAGGTGTCGGCATCGAGCCGGTGGACCGGCACGGGCGGCCGCTGGAAGCCGAGCCTGAGCGCGTCGAGATGGTCCTCGAGCGACGGCCCGCCGCGGCGCGGCCGCTCGATCGGCAATCCACCGGGCTTGTCGATCACCAGCGCTTCGCCGTCTTCGTAGAGGATCGGGATATCCATCCCTCCTCCTAGCCGCATCGGCCCCGGCTTGTCAGGTGCGAGCTATTCGCGCAGCGCCGCAGCGATCCGCGTCATCGCCTCTTCGAGCACCGCCTCGTCGGCGGCGAAGCTGACGCGGAAGCCGTTCCTTCCGCCGAACGCGCTCGCCGCGACCACGGCCACACCGTGCTCGAGCAGGTGCAGGGCGAGCNTGGTATCGTCGCCGCCGAAGCGCTTCATCAGCGGGGTCGCGTCGACGAAGCAGTAGAACGCGCCGTCGGGCATCGGCGTCGTCAGCCCGGGCACCGCGCGAATCGCCTGCACGACCTTGTCGCGACGCTGGCGGAAGCGTTACGCGGCCATTCGTCGAGGAAGTCCTGCGGCCCCTCGAACGCGGCGACCGCGGCGGCCTGGCTGACCGAGCTCGGGTTGCCGGTCGTGTTCGACTGCAGCCGGCCCATCGCCTCGATCAGCCATGCCGGGCCGGTGGCGACGCCGATGCGGAAGCCGGTCATCGCGTGGCTCTTGGAGACGCCCGACACCGTCAAGATGCGGTCGGCGAGATCGGGGCACAGCGCCGCAAGCGTGGCGTGCTTCACGCCAGTGTAGTTGAGCGGCGCGTAGATGTCGTCGGAGAGCACCAGGACCTGCGGGTGCCGGCGCAGCACCGCCGCGATCCCGCGCAGCATCGCGGCCGGGTAGACCGCGCCGGTCGGGTTGCCCGGGCTGTTGAGCAGCAGCCAGTTGGTCCGCGGGGTGATCAGCGCCTCGAAGTCGCCGGGATCGAAGCGGTAGCCGTGGTGCGGGTGAGTCACCAGCGGCACGACCTTGCCCCCGGCGAAGCGGACCATCTGCGGGTAGCTGACCCACCACGGGCACGGCACGATCACCTCGTCGCCTTCGCTGACCGTGCAGGCGATGGCTTCGAAGATCGCCTGCTTGCCGCCGGCGGTGACGATCACGTTCGCGGGATCGCAGTCGATGCCGAGGTCGCGGCGGAAATGCAGCGCGGCCGCTCGCTTGAGCGCCATCGTGCCGGTGACCGGGGTGTACTTGGTGTGCCCGGTGTTGAGCGCGACCTGCGCCGCGTCGATCACGTGCGACGGGGTGTCGAAGTCGGGCTCGCCGACCGACAGCGAGATGATGTCGCGCCCCGCCTCGCGCAGAGCGGTCGCGCGGTCGGTCATCGCGGTGGTGCCGGACGCGGCAATCCGCCGGAGGGCAAGGCTCAGGTGCTCGTGGCTCATGGCAGCAACCTCGCTGGGATCAGCCCGCGTAGCGCGTTGCCGATGAAGAAACCGTTGGCAAGGTCGGCGAGCGTGAGCTCGGCTTCCTCGGCGCGGCCTTCGCCGAGCAGCTCGCCGCGCAGCACGCCGGGCAGCAGCCCGAGCCCGGCCGGCGGGGTCAGCAGCTTGCCATCCCGCTCGACGAACAGGTTGGTGTAGCTGCCCTCGGTCACGAGCCCGTCGTCGCGGACGAACAGCGCCTCGCGCGCGCCTCGCCCGCGGGCGATCGCCAGGGCCTGCTGGTGGAAGCCGCGGTCGGTGGTCTTGTGGCGCAGGCGCCAGTCGCCGGGAACCACCGGCAGCGGCAGCGCGATGCAGTCGGCGACCCCTTCCTGGGGCTCCGGCAGCGGCGCAGTCTCGAGCGAGATCGCGCCGTTGCGAGACAGCAGCAGCCTGAGCCGCGCGGGCGCCTCGAGCTCGAAGCACAGCGCCTGGATGCGGTTGCGCGCCTCGTGGCGGTCGAACGCGAAGCCGAGTTCGGCCGCGCTGACCTTGATCCGCTCGAGGTGCAGCTCGAGCCGCGGCACGCCGGTGTCGGGATCGAAGCGCATCGTTTCGATCAGGTCGTGGCCGCCGGCAGCACCGCGCGCGAAGCCGCCCTTGACCAGGCATTCGCGCCACTCGGCCATGCCGTCGCTGTCGGCGACGATCGCCCCGCCGACCCCGAGCACCACGCTGTGCCGCTCGTTCTCGCCCGGCGTCAGACGAATCGTGCGGATCGCGACGTTGAACGCCGCGTCGCCGCCCCCGTCGATCCTGCCGATCGCACCGCAATAGGGACCGCGCGCGTCGCACTCGACTTCGTCGATCAGCTCCATCGCGCGGATCTTCGGCGTGCCGGTGATCGAGCCGCACGGGAACAGCGCGCGGATCACGTCCATCGCCCCCTGCCCCTCGCGCAGCGTCGCGCAGACGGTCGAGACCATCGTGTGCACGGTCGGGTAGCTTTTCGACCGCGAACGGCTTCTCGACCCTGACGCTGCCGGCCTCGGCCACGCGGCTGAGGTCGTTGCGGATCAGGTCGACGATCATCAGGTTCTCGGCCTTGTCCTTGACCGAGGCGGCGAGCTCTTCGGCCAGCGCACGGTCCTCNGCGTCGGTACGCCCGCGCGGGCGNGTGCCCTTCATCGGCTTGGCGCGCGCCGCGCGGCCCTTGAGGCTGAAGAAGAGCTCGGGGCTGAACGAGAGCAGCCAGTGCGAGCCGTCGAAGATCACCCCGCCATATCCCGCCGCGGCCTCGGGCCGGATTGCCGCGTAGAGCGCCAGCGGGTCGCCGCGCGCCGGGCCCGCGAGTGGCATCGTCAGGTTCGCCTGGTAGATGTCGCCGGCGCGAATCGCTTCCTGCAGCCGCGCGAAGCGCTCGAGGTAGCCGCCGGTCGAGACCTGCGGCTCGAGCGGGCCGAGTCGAGGCCGGCCCGGCCCCGGCACGGCTCGGCGAGCCATCGCGGCACCTCGGCCGCCGGGATGATCGTCGCCGCGTCGAACAGGCCGAACCACACCAGCGGACCGCTCGCCCCGCTGCGCCCGGCCGCAAGCGGGGCCAGCTTCGGTTCGAGTGCGAGGCCGGCTTCGTAGGCGAGGTAGCCGGCGAGCGTTCCCCCGGTTCTGGCCCGCGCCGCCTCGGCCGCCTCGAGCACCGGCAGGACTTCCTCGGGCCGTCGGGCGACGAACAGCTCGCGCGGGTTCTCGAACAGGTGCGCGTCGCTAGCCCCTTCCGTGCGCGCGTCATCGAGCAGGACGAAGGGCTGGGTCTCGGCCATCGGCCCGCTCTAGCTTCTATTCGGCCCTTGTCTATCGCCTGACCGCGCGCCAGACCCCGAGGAACGGAGCGAAGGAGCGCAACGATGGCATCAATCTTTCTCGGCCTCGGTGCCAACGGCGAGCGGCAGACGCTCGAACTCTCGCGGGCCAACCGCCACGGACTCATCGCCGGGGCGACGGGCACCGGCAAGACGGTGACTCTCCAGGGTCTGGCGGAGGATTTTTCGGCTGCCGGCGTGCCCGTGTTCCTGGCCGACGTGAAGGGCGACCTCGCCGGCATCGCCATGGCCGGCTCGCCGACCTTCAAGAACGCCGACAAGCTCGAGGCGCGCGCCGCCGAGCTCGGCATGACCGACTACGCCTATGCGGACAATCCGGTCGTGTTCTGGGACCTCTACGGCGAGAAGGGCCACCCGATCCGGACCACGGTGTCGGAGATGGGCCCGCTGCTGCTCTCGCGCCTGCTCGGGCTCAACGAGACCCAGGAAGGCGTGCTCAACATCGCGTTCCGCTACGCCGACGACGAGGGGCTGCTGCTGCTCGACCTCGACGACCTGCAGTCGATGCTGGTCTATACCGCCGAGAATGCCGGCGAGCTGACGACCCGTTACGGCAACGTCTCGAAGGCCACCATCGGCACGATCCAGCGCCAGTTGCTCGCCCTCGAAAGCCAGGGAGGCGAGCTGTTCTTCGGCGAGCCGGCACTCGAGATTGAGGATTTCATCCGTACCGACGAGCAGGGCCGGGGGATCGTCAACGTGCTCGCCGCCGACAAGCTGATGCGCACGCCAAAGCTCTACGCGACGTTCCTGCTGTGGCTGCTCGCCGAGCTGTTCGAGGTGCTGCCCGAGGTCGGCGACCCCGAGAAGCCGAAGCTGGTGTTCTTCTTCGACGAGGCGCACCTGCTGTTCGACGACGCGCCGCAGGCGCTGCTCGAGACGATCGAGCAGGTGGTGCGGCTGATCCGCTCGAAGGGCGTGGGCGTGTTCTTCGTCACGCAGAACCCGATCGACATTCCCGAGAAGGTCGCCGGGCAGCTCGGCAACCGGGTGCAGCATGCGCTGCGCGCCTTCACCCCGCGCGACCAGAAGGCGATCAAGGCGGCAGCCGAGACCTTCCGCATCAACCCCGAGCTCGACGTTGCCACCGCGATCACCGAGCTCAAGGTCGGCGAAGCGCTGGTCTCGACGCTGATGGAGGACGGCGCGCCGTCGATCGTCCAGCGCACGCTGATCAAGCCGCCGAGGAGCCGGCTCGGCCCGGTCGACGACAAGGAGCGCGCAATCGTCCAGTCGGTCAGCCCGTTCGCCGGCAAGTACGACACTCGTATCGACCGGGAGAGCGCCGAGGAAGTGCTCGCGCAGAAGGCCGCCGACGCCGCGGCGACCGCACGCGAGGTGGAGGAGAAGGGCCGGGAGGAAGTCGCAAAGCGCGAGCAGCTCAGTCCGAGCATCTGGAGCAAGGCTGCGAAGCGCGCCGGCAGCGCGGCGATGGGTTCGGCGGCGGTCATCGCCGCGGCGGCCGTGACCGGGCGCAAGTCGCGCTCGAATCCGATGCGCAACGCCGCGACCTCCGCCGCCGGCTCGATCGCGACCGATCTCGCCGGCCCGTTCGTCGGCCGCTTCGTGCGCAACCTGATCGGCGGGCTGATGCGCTAGCCGGCGCGCGCCGCCAGCCACTCGTCGACCTCGCGCGCTAGGCGCGGCTCGGTGTCGAGGCGTTCGCGGATCGCGGCGATGCTGCGTTCGACGCTGCGGCGCTGGTCGGTTGGCACACTTTCGGCGAACTGCTCGAGCTTGCCGATCATCTCAGGATCGCGCGAGGCGGTAGCGAGGCTCGCGATGTAGCCGGTGCGCCCCGAGGCATCGACGAGCGCCTCGACCGCCGCTCGGTTGGCGAGGGCGAAGTCGAACGCGAGCTCGGGATGCTCGCGCGAGACGGCGGTGATGATCGCGGCGCTGCTCGTCCCGGCCTCGCCGGTCAGCGCGAAGGCCAGTGCCCGTTCGGCCAGCGCGGCATCCTTCGGCGCGCCGAGCAGCGCGAAGTAAGCCTGGCGCTCGACCGCGGTGGGCGCGGTTGCGGCGAGCTGGGCGAGGCGGTCCCACTCGGCGGCAGTCGCGTTGCGCGCGATGATCCCGAGCCAGGTGGTCTTGAGCGGGCCGTCGAGCGCCTTCGGGTCGGTCGCCANGGACTCGAACCGGCGCCGCGCCTCGGCCGCGACCGTTTCGTCGCCCATGTTGCCGAGAACGCGGATCAGGTCGCCGCGCAGCTCGGTGTCGACCAGCGATTCGTTGGGCCTGGGGTCGAAGCCGAGCTGCCGGAGCCGCGGCAGCCAGGCGTCGCGCGCGAGTGCGGCAACCGCCGGTCTCTGCTCCTCGGAGGCCACTCCATGGACCTGCCCCCAGCGCGCGATCGCGCCGAGCGCGACGACCGGGTTGGCGTCCCCGGGCACCTCGACCAGCATGTCGAGCGCACGGCCGACCGCCAGGTAGCCCGCCTGCGCCAGCGCGAACTGATCGCGCACGAGCCCGAGCTGGTCGATCGGCTCGAGCTGCGGCAGGGCCTCGACCAGCGCCTGCCCCATGTCGGGCGAATAGAGCGTGCGAAAGTAGCCGAGCTGGCCGCCGTTGACGACGACCGCGCCGCACCCAGGAAGCTCCAGCGATGCGCTGCCCTCGAGCACGTGGCGCACCGGCGCCGCCGAGCCGACCGTGATCAGCATCGGCACGCGCCAGCGCTGCGGGTTGGCGGCGACCTCGTCCTTGCGGTCGCGGCTGAACTCGCTCTGCGCCAGCTCGAGCAGCGTCCTTCCCTCGCGGCACTCCGCTTCCGCGCGCACGAGTGGCACGCCCGGCTGCAACGTGAAATCGTGAGCGATCTCGACCAGGCCCTCGGCGCCGGACTCCTCGACCGCGCGCCACAGGTCGTCGCTGGTCGTGTTGCCGTAGCGGTGGCGCTGGATGTAGCGGCGGATCCCCTCGCGCCAGGTTTCCTCGCCGGCATAGGCCTCGAGCATCGCGATGACCGCCTCCCCCTTCGAATAGGAGATCGCGTCGAACGCGTCGTTGGTCTCAGCCACCGTGCGGATCGGCTGGATCACCGGATGGGTGGTGGCGAAGGCGTCGTAGCCCATCGCGGTTTCGCGGCCGTTGACCCGTCCGACCAGCGGGTACCAGTCGGGGCGGAACTTCGCGCTCGCCTTGGTCTCCATCCAGCTGGCGAAGCCCTCGTTGAGCCACAGGTCGTCCCACCAGGCCATGGTGACGATGTCGCCGAACCACTGGTGCGCGATCTCGTGGGCGAGCGCGGTGTACATGTAATTCTGCGTTGCCGGAGTCGGTGATGGTCGGGTCGATCAGCAGAAAGCGCTCGAAGGTCAGGATCGCGCCCCAGTTCTCCATCGCGCCGAAGAACTGCGACTGGCCGGGCGCAGCGATGTTGTCGAGCTTGGGCAGCGGATAGGGCACGCCGAAGTAGTCGGTGTAATATTCGAGGATCGGCGGGGTCGATTCGAGCGCGAGCCGCGCCTGCTCGCCGCTGCCCGCCGGACTGACGATGCCGACGTCGACTCCCCCGGGCCCCTTGGTCGAAAGCCGCTCGAAGTCGCCGACCGCGAAGAACAGCAGGTAGCTCGACATGAGCGGCGTGGTCGCGAAGGTCACCCGCTTGCGCCCGTCCGCCAGCGATTCCTCGCGCACGATCGGCATGTTGCCGACTGCCATCTGCCCGGAGGGCACCACGGCGGAGAGGTCGAAGGTGGCCTTGTAGCTCGGCTCGTCGAACATCGGCGCGAAGCGGCGCGCGTCGGGCGCCTCGAACTGGGTGAACAGCCCGCGCACGGTCTCGCCCGTGCGCTTGTCGGGATAGTCGAGGGCGAACAGCCCGGTGGCCTGCGTGTTGATCTTGCCGCTGTACGCGAACGCGAGCCGGTAGCGGCCGGGCCCGATCGCCTCGGGCGCGACGAGCCGGACAGTCTGCGCTTCCGCGTCGACCTCGGGAATCAGCGCCACGCCTTCGCCCCCGCCGCCCGCCGGCAACAGCTGTGCCGAGGCAAACTCGAGTTCGTTGGCGTGAAGCGTCAGCGCGTCGGTCCGTTCGTACACCTCGATGTCGATGGCCGTGGTGCCGGTGAAGGCGAGGTTGGCCGCGTCGGGCACGACCTCGATCGCGTAGTGCAACGGGTGCGCGATGCGCGGCAGGTCGCTCGGCACCGTTTCCGCCAGCGGACCGGAAGCCGGTGCGGGCGCTGAGGACTGGGCGAACGAGGCGGCGGCGCACCCGGCCAGGAGCAGGCCGGCAAGCGCGGTGGTGNCAAGACGCTTCAAGGAAAGGCGACTCCGGAAAGTTGGTTTCTCGGGCAACCGCCTAGCAGCGCAAACGCCGAAAGGCGAAGTCCTCAGTCGATCGGCAAGCGCAGCTCGGCGAGCAGACCTTCGATCCTGCCGTCGGCGCCCGTGCGGTTTCGCAGCGCCAGCGTGCCGCCGTGCTGCTCGGCGATCGCCCGGGCGAGTGTGAGGCCAAGGCCGGCGCCGCCGGTCTCGCGGTTGCGCGACGCCTCACCGCGCGCGAACGGCTCCATCATCGCCGCGATCTCGCCCTCGGGAATGCCCGGGCCGTCGTCCTCGATCCGCACTACCGCCTCGTCGCCTTCGCGCGCGAGCGACGCGCGCGCCCGCTCGCCGTAGCGCAAGGCGTTGCCGATCAGGTTGCGCAGCGCGCGGCGGAGCCAGGTCGCCCGGAGCGGCATCGCGATCCGTTGGGTATCGCCGAGCTCGACCGGCTCGCCCATGTCCTCGTACTCCTCGACCACCGAGGAAAGCAGCGCGCCGAGGTCGGTACGCTCCAGAGGATCGCTGGGCCGCCCCACGCGGGCGAGCGAGAGAATGTCGTCGAGCGAGCGGGTCACGTCCTCGATGCTCGCCACCATCTTGGCGCGCTCGGCGGGATCCTCGACCGATTCGATGCGCACCCTCAGCGCCGCGAGCGGGGTCTTGAGGTCGTGCCCGATCGCCCCGAGCATGACGTCCTTCTCGTTCAGCAGAGCGGAAATGCGCGCTTCCATCGCGTTGTGCGCGGCGATNAGCCGGCGGGTGTCGTCGGGGCCCGTGGGTTCGAGCTGGCCGTCGAGCTCGCGAGTCGCCGCGAATCGCTCGAGCCGGCGGGTCAGCGCGGCGATCGGCCGTGTGATCCGGCGCAGCAGCCAGGCGAGGCCGCCGACGAGCACGACATAGAGCAGCAGCGTCTGGCCGATCAGCATTCCGAGCTGGCTCGGTTCGGTCTCGGCCAGCGGCCAGCGCGCGACGGTCCATTCCGTCTCGCCCTGGCGCAGCATGCCCGCAATGAGCATCCGGCCGCGGCCCCACTCGACCCGCTCGCGCGCGTCGAGCTGGTCCATCACGTAGCTGTCGTCGACCACGTCGCGCACGACGACGACCAGCTCGGCCGGCTCGACACCCTGGCCCTCGAGGATCGAGTGCAGCAGCTCTTCGCGCGTGGTATCGCGCACTTCCCCGGGCAGCACCGGCCGCTCGTCGGTCCGCTGGATCCGCAGCCGCTGCCAGCGCCCGCGGTTGGCCTTGCCGGGCCGCTGCGGGTCGGACGTGCGGAAATCGAACCGCGGTTCGGTCACCAGCTGGAAGGCGAGACTGTTGGCCGCGATCATCTCGCGCCGCTGCTCGGCCGAACGATAGAGCAACACGGCCGAGACCGTCTGCGCCACCAGCAGCGCGAGCGCGACGGCCAGCAGCATCTGGCCGAGCAGGCTTCGCGGAAGGACGTGGCGCATCAACCCGTCAGCCGCGGTCCGCGGGCACACGGCGGACGTCGGCGGCGAGGCGATAGCCGCCGCCCCACACGGTCTGGATCAGCTTGGGATCGCGGCTGTCCTCTTCCATCTTGCGCCGCAGCCGGCTGACCTGGTTGTCGACCGCGCGGTCGAACAGGTGCGCCTCGCGGCCCTGGACCATGTCGAGCAGCCGGTCGCGGTCGAGCACCTGCCGCGGATGCGTCAGGAACGCGACGAGCAGGCGGAACTCGGCCGACGACAGCGGCACCACGGTGCCCTCTGGATCTGTCAGGCGCCGCTTGAGCGGGTCGAGCAGCCAGCCTTCGAACTCGTAGAGAGCGTCTTCCTCGGGAGTTGCCGAGGCGGCCTTGCTCGCCCGCCGCAGGACCGAGCGGATCCGCGCGACGAGTTCGCGCGGCTCGAACGGCTTCACCACGTAGTCGTCGGCGCCGATCTCGAGGCCGACAATGCGATCGGTCGCTTCGCCTCTCGCGGTCAGCAGGATGACCGGAATGTTCTTCGCCTCGCTCAGGTGGCGGCACAGCGATAGCCCGTCCTCACCCGGCATCATGATGTCGAGCAGCACGAGATCCGGCGTCTGCTCGAGCAGCGCCGCGCGGGCCTTGGCGGCGTCTTCCGCCTGGCGCACGACGAAGCCTTGGCGGACGAGATAGTCGGCCAGCGGCTGTCTCAGGCTGGGCTCGTCGTCGACGAGCAGAATGTGAGTCGCGGTCGGTTCGTTCGCCAGTGCCGCCGTCTCCGGTTGGTTGTCAGCCTGCATCGCGGCCCTGTCGACCGCGGCGCATGTGGTGCCGCATCTGTTGGCGCGCTTCGCGGCTTTCCTCAAGGCTGATTGTACCATCGCCGTCGGCATCGAGGCGATCGAACCGCGCCAGCGCCGCGCTGGCGAACTCTTCCTGGCTCACGACGCCGTCGCCGTCGGCATCCGCCGAGTGCGCCAGGCCGGGGCCGATTCCGTGTCGTCCACGCCGGGCGAAGCCAGGCCGGCGGGCAGCTTCGCCTTCGGCGCGGGCCTCGCGGTACCGAGTGCGCCGCGCCTCGAACTCGGCGAAGCTGAGCTCACCGTTGCCGTCGGTATCGATTCGCTCGAAAGCCTGGCGGCGCGCGGCCCCGCGATCGGCCGCATCGATGCGACCGTCGCCGTTGACGTCCATCCGCCCGAACATTTCGCCGACGCGCTGCTCGACATTGGCGCGGGTCACGATTCGCGGCTCCGCGCCACGCGCATCGGCGGCGGTGCCGGCCAGCGCGATGCCCGCGGCTAGCGTCAGGGTAAGCGTCCTGCGCATGAGACTCCTCCTGCCCGGGCGGGGTTTGACTTGGCGAGGCCATCAGGGGCCTTCCGCCGTTCCCGAATCCCCACGACCCGCATTCAGGGTAACGGGGCGCCAGCCTGAAGGGGAGCAAGGGAGCGGCGCCCCGCGACCCGATTGCCGTTCTANCCTGCCAATGTCGCACCTCTTTGCCGACGGCGGGCAAAAGTGTCGCAAATTGTCTCGCGCGAGCGGGCTTGTTCGCCCTATGCCCGTCGACGCATGCGGGCCGATCAGCGCGGCCGGCCCTGCGTGCCGGCTCCGGCGGTGATGAAGAAACCGGTCGCGTGGTCCGGGACGTCCGCCGTGTGCCAGACGCCGGGCGGGTTGATCGCGTATTCGCCCGGCGACAGCGTCGTGCGGACTTCCTCGCCGTCGATTTCCTGGATCAGCGTCATCGAACCCTCGACGCAGACGACGACCTCGTCGCCGGCCGGGTGCATCTCCCAGCCCTTCCAGTCCTCGGTGAAGCGGAAGCACGATACCAGCCGGCCCTCGCTGCCGTCGTCGGCGTGGCGCGCGCCGTAGTCCATGTACCACTGCATGGCGCGCTCATCGCGCGGGAACTCGGGCTGCGGCACGGCCGTGGCGCCCTTGCCGAGATGTATCGGAAAGCGTNCGAGCGAGCGGACGGTCATGCGGCATTCTCCCGGAAGACAACCTCGCCCCTACAGGGGCGCGCACGCCTGTTCGAGCCAGGCCAGCGCCGCGCCCTCGATCCGCGGCGCGAGCACCTCGCGCACCCGCGCGTGGTAGGCGTTCCACCACGCGACTTCCGCCTCGTTCAGCAGTGTGCGGTCGACCAGCCTCCGGTCGATCGGCGCCAGCGTCAGCGTCTCGAACCCGAGCCACTCGCCTTCGCCCCCGTCAATCTCGCGCGGCTCGACCAGCACCAGGTTCTCGATGCGGATGCCGTACTCACCGGTCTTGTAGTAGCCGGGCTCGTTCGAGAGGATCATCCCGGCCATCAGCTCCTGCTCGGTACCGGCCTGCCCCCCGCGGGGCTTGGCGATGCGCTGCGGGCCCTCGTGCACCGCGAGGAACGCGCCGACGCCGTGCCCCGTGCCGTGGGCGTAGTCGAGGCCCGCCTGCCACAGGAACTGGCGCGCGAGCGTGTCGAGCTGCGAGCCGGTAGTCCCCTGCGGGAAGGTCTGCACTGCGAGAGCGATGTGCCCCTTGAGCACGCGGGTGAAGCGGTCCTTGACCTCGGCCGGCGGCTCGCCCGGCCCGATCCACACGGTACGGGTGATGTCGGTCGTGCCGTCGGCGTATTGGCCACCCGAATCGACGAGATAGACGCTGTCCGGATCGAGCCGGCGGTTGGTCTCCTCGCTGACCCGGTAGTGAACGATCGCCCCGTTAGGGCCGGCGCCGCTGATCGTGTCGAACGACAGGTCGCGCAGGTCGCCGGTGTCCTTGCGAAATTCGTGCAACCGCGCGGCGGCAGACAGCTCGTCGACCGTGCCCTTCGGCCCCTCGACCGACAGCCAGTGGAGGAACCGCGCCACGGCCGCGCCGTCGCGCGCCTGCGCCGCGCGGTGGCCGGCGCGCTCGGCCTCGTTCTTGATCGCCTTGGGCAGCACGACCGGGTCGGTGGCGCGCACGACTTCGGCCCCGGCCGCCTCGAGCGCGGTGAAGATCGCCGCGACCGAGCGATCGGGATCGGCCGCAACCCGCTTGCCTGAAAGCNCGGCCAGCGCCGCGGTGAAGGTGTCGCGCGGGCGCACGCGCACCGCGTTGCCGAGATGCGCGGCGACTTCGGGCGNCACCTTGCCCGGGGCGATGAACCAGTCCGCCGTGCCGTCGGCATGCGCGATCACATAGGACAGCGCCACCGGGGTGCGGTCGACGTCCGAGCCGCGCACGTTGAGCAGCCAGGCGACCGAATCGAGCGCCGAGATCACCGCCGCGTCGAGCTTCTCGGCCTTGAGCCACTCGCCGACCTCGGCGCGCTTGTCGGCGCTCGAGCGGCCTGCAAGCGCGTCATCCTGCACGAAGGCCGGGGCAGAGGATGGCTCCGGACGGTCCTGCCAGACCGCGTCGACCGGGTTGGCCTCGACCGGGACCAGCTCTGCNCCCACCTTNTCGAGCGCCTTGGCGGTCGCCTTCACCCAGCCGCTCGTGTGCAGCCACGGATCGAAGCCGATCTTCGCCCCCTCGGCCGCGTTCTGGGCCAGCCAGTCGGCCAGCTTGTCCTGCGGCACCGACTTGTATTCGTAGAGCCGCCCGTCGACCTGGTCGCGGACCTGCAGCGTGTAGCGCCCGTCGACGAANATCGCCGCCTTGTCCCTCAGCACCGCCGCCGTTCCGGCCGAACCGCCGAACCCCGTCAGCCAGGCGAGCCGCTGGGCATAGGCGCCGACGTATTCCGANAGGTGCTCGTCCGAGATCGGGATCACGAACCCGTCGAGGCCCTGCCGCTCGAGCTCCTTGCGCAGCGCGGCGAGCCGGGCTTCGTGGGTCTGCATCAGCATTGTTGCGGTCCTTTCCCCACCTACATAGAGGCGGCCCATGAACGATGCCACTCCCCCGCGGCCGCCGGTCGCCGCGAAGAAGCCCTCCAGCGTCACTCACCACGGGATCACCATCACCGACGACTACGCCTGGCTGCGCGATCCCGGCTACCCCGAGGTCACCGACAAGGAAGTCCTCGACCATCTCGCCGCCGAGAACGCCTGGTTCGAGGCGCGGATGGCTCCGCACAAGGATACGGTCGAGGCGCTGTTCCGCGAGATGCGCGCGCGGATCAAGGAGGCCGACAAGTCGGTTCCGCAGAAGGATGGCGACTGGCTCTACTGGATCGAGTTCGAGGAGGGCGCCGAGTACAAGAAGTGGTGGCGCAGGCCGGTCGCGGGCGGCCCCGACGAGCTGATCCTCGACGAGCCCGCGCTCGCCGAGGGCAAGGACTACTTCCGCCTCGGCGCGATCTCGGTCAGCAAGGACGGCCGGCTGCTCGCCTACTCGGTCGACGACAACGGCTCCGAGCGCTTCACCGTGCGGATCAAGGATCTCGCGACCGGCGAGCACCTGCCCGATGAAATTCCCGGAACGCTCTCTGCGCTGGTCTGGGTCGCCGGCGACAAGGGGCTGATCTACTCGCTTGCCAACGAGCAGTGGCGCACCGACAACGCGCGCCTGCACTGGCTCGGCCGGCCGATCGGTGAGGACGTCGAACTCTACCACGAGGATGACGACGGCTTCCGCGTCTCGGCCTCGCTCTCGGCGGCCGAGGACTGGGTGATCGTTTCGACCGGCGACCACGAGACCAGCGAAGTGCGGCTGATCCCCGCCGCCGACCCGCTCGCCGCGCCGATCCTCGTCCGTCCNCGCGAGAAGGGCGTCGAATACGACGTCGACGTACGCCCCGAGGGCGCCGGCCACGCGCTCTACATTCACGCCAACGACACGCACGAGAATTTCCGTCTCGCTGCGGCGCCGCTCGCCAACCCCGGCGAATGGACCACGCTGATCGAGGGCACCGACGCGTTCTACCTGACCGGGTTCGAGCTGTTCCGCGACTTCTACGTGGTCGAGGGCCGGCTCGGGGGGCTCGATCGCCTCGAGATCCGCTACTACGACGACCNCTCCCGCATCGAGCCGATCGAATTCCCCGAGGCGAGCTACTCGGCGGGCACGGGCAACAATCCCGAGTACGAGCAGACCGCGATCCGGCTGTCGTACGAATCGATGGTCAGCCCTGCGAGCACCTACGACTATCACGTCGCCGAGCGCCGGCTCGAGCTGCTCAAGGTCCAGGAAATTCCCTCAGGCTACGATGCCTCGCTCTATGCGACCGAGCGGCTGGAGATTCCCGCGCGCGACGGCACGCCGATCCCGGTCTCGATCATGTACCGCAGGGACCGCCGCTCACCGGGCCCGCTGCACCTCTACGGCTATGGTGCCTACGGCATCGCCATCGACCCGGGTTTCTCGATCACGCGGCTGAGCCTGGTCGACCGCGGCTTCGCCTATGCGATCGCGCACATCCGCGGTGGCGACGACCTCGGCCGCGCCTGGTACAAGGCCGGCAAGCTCGACCAGCGAACCAACACCTTCAACGACTTCGTCGACGTCGCGCGCGGCCTGATCGCGCGCGGCTACACCGAGGCCGGGCGGATCAGCATTTCCGGCGGCTCGGCCGGCGGCGAGCTGATGGGCGCGGTCATCAACTCCGACCCCGAGCTGTGGGGCGCGGTCGTTGCCCACGTGCCGTTCGTCGACGTGCTCGCGACGATGCTCGACGCCTCGCTGCCGCTGACCCCCGGCGAATGGCCCGAATGGGGCAACCCGATCGAGGACAAGGCCGCGTTCGAGCTGATCCGCAGCTATTCGCCCTACGACAACGTGAAGGCCCAGGCCTACCCGCCGCTGCTGGTCACCGCGGGCCTCAACGACCCGCGCGTGACCTACTGGGAGCCGGCCAAGTGGGTCGCCCGCCTGCGCGAGCTCAAGACCGACGACAACGAGCTGCTCCTGAAGATCAACATGGGCGCCGGCCACGGCGGCAAGTCCGGCCGGTTCGAGAGCCTGCGCGAGACAGCCGAGGAGTACGCGTTCATCCTGTGGCAGATGGGGGTGGAGCCGTAGGGAGGGGGCGCCGAGGCACGATGAACTCCCACCTCATTGGTCATCCTGAACTTGTTGCAGGATGACGGCCGAAGCCAGGGACTGTCCCTCTTTTCGCCGTTCCCTCCGCTCCGGGGAGTGGGAGCGAGCGAGGCTCTGGATTCCCCATCCGCAACCGGTAGGCTGACCGCGATGAGCAACCGCTTCGCCATGACCTTCACCGCTCTTCCCGAGCACATCGACGAGAACGGGCACGTCAACAACACCGTGTGGGTCCGCTGGATGGAGGACATCGCCACCGCGCACTGGCTGCGCGACGCCGAGCCCGCGCACGTCGCCGCCTATGCCTGGGTCGTGACCCGGCACGAGATCGACTATCGCGGCAACATCGACCTCGGCGACAGCGTCGAAGCGGTGACCGAGATTCGCGAAGCTCCCGCCGGCGCCCGTTTCGACCGGCACTTCACCTTCACCGACGCGAACGACCGAGCGGTGGTCAGGGCGAAGACGACCTGGGCGATGATCGACCGGTCGAGCGGAAAGCTGGTGCGCGTGCCGGCCGAAGTCTCGGCCCCGTTCCTCGGCTGAGCGCGGCGGCCTACTCGGTGATCGCTTCCTCGACCCGCAGCAGCTTGTAGCCAAGTTCGGCCGCGACAGCCGGATAGGTCACCCGCCCGGCGTGGACGTTGAGGCCGGCGGCGAGGTGCGGGTCGCGGCGCATCGCGCGCTTCCACCCGAGGTCGGCGATCTTCAGTGCGCGCGGCAAGGTCACGTTGTTGAGCGCATACGTGCTCGTGCGGGCGACCGCTCCCGGCATGTTGGCGACACAGTAGTGGACGATGCCGTCGACCACGAAAGTCGGATTGTCGTGAGTGGTCGGCCGGCTGGTCTCGAAACAGCCGCCCTGGTCGATCGCCACGTCGACCAGCACCGAGCCGGTCTTCATCTCCTTGAGCATCTCGCGCGTGACCAGCTTCGGCGCCGCGGCGCCCGGCACCAGCACCGCGCCGATCACGAGGTCCGCCCGGGCGACCATTTCGGCGACGTTGGCCTCGTTGGCGAAGCGGGTCTTCGCGCGGCTTTCGAAGTGAACCCCGAGCCGTTCGAGCACTTCGGGATCGTGGTCGAGGATCGTCACGTCGGCGCCGAGCCCGACCGCCATCTGCGCGGCGTTGAACCCGACCACGCCGCCGCCGATCACCGCTACCGTTCCCGGCATGACCCCGGGCACGCCGCCGAGCAGCACGCCGCGCCCGCCGTGCGCCTTCTCGAGCGCGGTCGCCCCGGCCTGGATGCTCATTCGCCCGGCGACCTGGCTCATCGGCTTGAGCAGCGGCAGCGTCCCCCCGGGGCCGGTGACGGTCTCGTAGGCGATCGCGGTCACGCCCGAGGCGACGAGGTCGGCGGTCTGCTCGGGGTCCGGCGCGAGGTGCAGATAGGCGTAGAGCACCTGTCCCTCGTGCAGCAGCGCGCGCTCGTCGGGCTGCGGCTCCTTGACCTTCACCACCATCTCGCAGCGGAGGAAGATCGGTTCGGGGCCGTCGACGATCTCGGCGCCGGCGGCACGGTACTGGTCGTCGTCGGCGCCGATGCCGAGCCCGGCACCGGTCTCGACCCAGACCGCGTGGCCGCGCTTGACCAGCTCCTTGACGCTCTCGGGCGTCAGCCCGACGCGGTATTCCTGGTTCTTGATCTCGCGCGGGCAGCCGATCAGCATGGGCTCTCTCCTCCCGTTCGGGTCGTTACGCCTGCTACCATCGCCGCGCAATCCGAGCGCGCGGAAAGGGTTGCCGCCGAAGGGCGGCCGGGGGCAGGATCGGCCGGTGAACCGGAAGGACCTGCCGAAGTTCCTCGTTACCGGGCTCGTCGGCGCGGCGCTGGCCTTTCCGGCCGGCCTGCTGGTCGCGAGTCTCGGCGGCGGCAGTCCGTCGGCTGCGCCCGACCGGCCGCGCGAGGCCGCGCCCGTGCGCGACGTCTATTCGCCGGCACTCCGCAGCGACCCGTGGTTCCTCGACCGCCAGCGGGAGGGCGTCGAATCGCTCGAGGCGCATTGCCGCCGCAGCGGCGATCTCTGCGCCGAGGCACGCGAGGCGCGCCGCTGGCTCGATGAGCACGGCGGTTGAACGGGGATCGGCAGGGCTCACCGGGCGCACCCGGCCCGTCGACCGGATCATGAACACGCCGCAGCCGACCGGATGGCAGGAGGAGCGTTGCTCACGCCACCGCCACTGCTGCCGCCGCAGCCTGCGAACAGGCCGGCGGCAGCGGCGCACAGGGGCGCGGCGCAATGCGCGGAGAGACCCCTCATCGGCGCCCGAAATGCGCGACGGTTGCCATGGTTCCGGCGACCTCCTTCCGGCACCGCGGGCTGTCTGCCGCGTTCCCGAAGCGGACCCCTCGATGGAGACCTGCGATGGTCGATACCCCCGAAACCCCGGAACGCGCCGCGGCCAGGCTCGGCCTGCTCGGCAAGTACAGCTACGCGTGGATCACGCTGGCGTTCTTCCTCATCTCGATGCTCCTGCACTGGTACTTCGGCTGGCAGGCGTTCGGGGACGAGGCCCGCCAGCACGGCCAGAGCCCCGAGTTCGCCGAATTTGCCAACCAGATCGCGCGCGACACGTTCGAGAATTGGCAGTCGGAGTTCCTCCAGCTGATCTGGCAGGTCGTCGGCCTCGCCTACTTCCTCTACCTGGGCTCGCCCGCCTCGAAAGAGAACGACGACCGGCTCGAGGCCAAGATCGACGAAATCCTGCGTCTCAATGCGGGCAAGGCCGAAGGGCAGGAGCTGATCGACCGGATCGATCGCGATTTCCTGCGCCACGGCGGCCACGCCCGCCCGGTCGGCAAGGCAGGCTGAAGCTCAGTCCGCCTTGAACAGCGCGAGGTCGATCGACTCCCCGACTGCCCTGAGTCCCTCGGGGCTGCCGTGGAGGAAGTCGCCCATGTGGTAGCCGTCACGCATCTTCGCCGGATCGTCGGGATCGGCGAAGGCGGTGTCGAGCCGTACGATCGCATCGAACGTGCCGCTGTTGAGGATCCAGTCGTTGATCGCCTGCCGGGCGGCCTCGCCTTCCTCGGACCAGTAGGCGGCACCCTTGTAGGGCCCGATCGGCGAGCCGATCACCTTGATCCCCTTGGCGTGCGCGCGGGCGACGATCTGCTTGTAGCCGGCGATCATCTCCTCGACCGTGATCTCAGGCTGGTCGAGCCCGGGAAAGCCGGGCTGGTTCGGATCACGCCGGGCGAAGCGTTGCCCGATATCGTTCACTCCTTCGAACAGGATGATGTACTTGACCCCCGGCAGGCTCAGCACGTCCTCGTCGAAGCGTGCAAGCGCCGCCTCCCCCATCCCCGGGCTGAGCACGCGGTTGCCACTGATCGCCTGATTGGCGACCGCCCATTCGAGTCCCGCCGCCTGCAGCCGGTCGGCGAGCACGTCGGGCCAGCGGTTGTTGGCACCGGGAGTCGCGCCGACACCGTCGGTGATCGAATCGCCGTAGGCGACGATCGTGCCGAGCGCGTCGGGCGAATCGACCTCGACTCCGGCGAGGAACGCGCGGAACTGCGCTGTCGAAACCGGTTCGAACGGCTTGCCGACGAAGTTGCCGGGCGGTGAGACGGCAAGCTCGTCGACCCCGGTCAGGTGACAGGTGCACGGGCCGGTCTCGGTCGGCAGGTAGAGCTCGACCTTGAGCCGCGCGAGGTCGGGCAGGTCGACCTCGACCGCGTCGCTCAGGAACGGCGCGCCGCGCGGGATCACCGCGGTCGGATCGCCGCCGAAGGTCAGCGTGCGCGCGGTGCCCGGAACCTCGTTGTTGGCCTCGTCGATCTGCACCACTCGCGCGGCGCCGATCCTGAGCGGCGCCGGGCCGTAGCGGTTCGACAGCCGCACGCGCAGCCGGGTCCCGCCTTCGGTCAGGCGAATGATCTGGGTGATCGTCACGTTGTCGTAGCTCGCCGCGGCGAACGGTCCCTGCGTGCCGAGCGGCGCGTGCGGCGCGGCGGTCCAGCTGGCCACCCACTCGGCGTGCGCCGGCGCAGCGGCGGCAAGAGCGGCGGCGCCGAACAGGGCGGCGGAAAAGCGAAGCGTATCGACTAGATGCATACCGGTGTCCCCTCCATCCCGCTTCCGGCGAGCCGAATCCTGTCCGATTCCGACCGGCGATGCTGGCAGCAACCGGCCCCTGTAGGAAAGCCTTTTCGTCAGCCTCGATAGACCCAGTATTCGGGACCCCAGCGCTCCTCGAGCTCGGCGAGGCATTCGCGGTGGATCTCGCGCACCCGTGCCGGCGTCATGTAGTCGGCCGGGTCGATCTCCTCGATCCTCAGCGTCGACTTGTCCTCGTAGAGGTGCTCGCCCTTGAGGCGTGCCTTCTCGTCGTAGGGCCAGATGAACGCCTGCAGCGAATGGACCAGGTAGAGGCCGTCGTCCTTGTCGACCCCGTGCCCGAGCTTCTTCAGCTCGGCGCCGGTCGACATCTGATGGAACCACATCTCGTCGGCAATGCCCCAGTCGGCGACCGCGACGAGGTCGCCCGAGTTCCACAGCACGATCTCGCCGATGCTCGAGTAGAAGTCGAATACGCCCTGGCGCCCGGAGACCTGGAACGGCTTCTCGCCCCAGGTGATGTGATAGACCGGGTCATCGGCCATCATGTCGGACGCGGTGATCTCCTCGAACATCCCGGCACCCTCGAGATGGACGTGGCGGCAGAAGTTCTTGAGGATCGCGCGGTGCAGCGGGTTCTCGGTGCGGTCGTGCAGCGCGATCGACGGATCCATGCAGCGGTAGACTTCGGCTTCGTACTTGCTGGCCATGAGCTCCTCTCCCTTGCCCCCAGACTTGCACAGCCGCGCCGCGAGGGGAAGCCGTGGGCCGGCGGCATCAGTCACGTTCGCCGGGCCGGTCCGATCGCCGGCGGCGCCAGCCGAGCAGGCTCCAGCAACTGCCGAAGACCACGCAGCCGACCAGCACCAGAACCCCGCCGACCACCAGGGCCGACAGCGCCACCGCTCCGGCGATGGCCAGGACGATCTCGACGAAGATCTCGAGCACCTCTCTCATGGCGCGCGTGCGCCGTGGCTCGGATCCGTCGGTTTGCGGGTCATTGCAGGGGAATGCGCGAAGCTGCCGCGCGGTCCCGCGGGACCGCCCTGCCGAAGCCGGACCCTAGCGCGAGGGCGCGGCCGGCATCAGTCCGCGAACGGTGCGGCGGGCGAACTTCCAGCGCCCGTCCTCGCGCACCAGCTCGTCGTCGTACCCGGCCATCATCGCCGCCCTCGGCGCGCCGTCCTCGCCGGGGACCATGTACAGCGACTGCGAGGTGGCTGTGGCGCTGTCGGGACCGGTGAAGGTCACCGTCTCGTTGAAGAACAGGTGGTAGTTCGGCTCGGCGAAGCCGAGCGCGTTCTCAGCAAACCCCCGCCGCATCGCCTCGGCCGCTTCGGGCCCCGACAGCGGCTCGCCGCCGCCTCCGCCCGCGACGTAGACCCCGTTCTCGGCGAACAGCCCGGCGAACCCGTCGAAATCGCGCGCGTCGAGCGTACGACCGTAGTCAACCAGCAGCGCGTGGATCTCGGCGCGGTCCGCGCTGCGGTCGGATGCAGCCGGCTGGCAGGCGGCCACCAGCACCGCCGCGACGAGACATCCGGCGCGGGCGATCAAATCGGGTTCCCGTCCCGGTCCCGGTAGATCTCGCGCCGCCCGACGTGGTTGGCCGGGCCGACGAGGCCCTCGGCCTCCATCCGCTCGATCCACTTGGCCGCGGTGTTGTAGCCGACGCCCATCTGCCGCTGCAGCCAGCTGCCGCTCGCCTTCTGGTTCTCGAACACGATCTGGCAGGCCTGGCGGTACCTGCGCTCCTCGGGATTGTCGCTGGCGGTGAGCTCGTCGTCGAAGCCGAAGAAGCTGTCCTCGGGTTCCTCGGTCACCGAATCGACGTAGGCCGGCGTCCCCTGCGCCCGCCAGTGGTTGGCGACGCGCTCGACTTCGTCGTCGCTGACGAACGGGCCGTGCACGCGGCGCAGCGGGCCCGAGCTCGGCTTGAACAGCATGTCACCCTTGCCCAGCAGCTGCTCGGCGCCCTGTTCGCCGAGGATCGTGCGGCTGTCGATCCGGCTGGTGACGTTGAAGCTGATCCGGGTCGGCAGATTGGCCCTTGATCACGCCGGTGATAACGTCGACCGAGGGACGCTGCGTCGCCATGATCAGGTGGATGCCGGCGGCTCGGCTCTTCTGGCTGAGCCGCTGGATCAGCACCTCGATCTCCTTGCCGACGGTAATCATCAGGTCGGCCAGCTCGTCGACGATCAGCACGATCTGCGGCAGCACTTCGTAGTCGAGCTGCTCCTCCTCGATCAGCTCCTCGCCGGTGTCGGGATCGAACCCGGTCTGGATGCGGCGGCCGAGCGGCTTGCCCTTGGCGATTGCCGCGGCGACGCGCTCGTTGAAACCCGCGAGGTTGCGCACGCCGATGTCGCTCATCATCCGATAGCGGCGCTCCATCTCCTCGACCGCCCACTTGAGCGCGCGGACCGACTTGTGCGGATCGGTCACCACCGGCGAGAGCAGGTGCGGGATGTCGTCGTAGACCTTGAGCTCGAGGATCTTCGGGTCGATCAGGATCAGCCGGCACTCGTTGGGCGTGAAGCGGTAGAGCAGCGACAGCAGGATCGCGTTGAGGCCGACCGACTTGCCCGAGCCGGTGGTGCCGGCGACGAGCAGGTGCGGCATCGCCGCGAGGTCGGCGACCACCGGCTCGCCGGCAATGTCCTTGCCGAGGATGATCGGCAGCATGCCCTTGTGCCCGGCGAAAGCCTCGCTCGCGGCGAGTTCCTTGAAGCTGACCGTCTGGCGGTCGGCGTTGGGCAGCTCGATGCCCATCACGGTCTTTCCCGGAATCGGGCTGACGCGCGCCGAGATCGCGCTCATGTTGCGGGCGATGTCCTCGGCGAGGCCGATCACGCGGCTGGCCTTGATGCCCGGCGCCGGCTCGAGCTCGTACATCGTCACCACCGGGCCGGTGCGCACCGCGGTGATCTCGCCCTTGACGTTGAAGTCGTCGAGCACGTTTTCGAGCAGCCGCGCGTTGCGCTCGAGTGCGAGCTTGTCGAGCTTGGGCGCGGTGTCGGCCGGAGGATCGGCGAGCAGGTCGAGGCTCGGCAGCTGGTAGGTGTCGAACAGGTCCTGCTGGCGCGCCTTGCCGGCCGGCCTGGCCGGACGCGGCGGCAGGCTCGGGTCGCTGATCTCGGGCGGCCGGCGCTGAGGTTCCTCGTCGGCCGCGGCCAGCGGCTCGGGCCGCGCGGCGCGCCGCTCCTTGCGCGGCTTGAACGGGTTGGGATCCTCGCGCACGGGCAGCCGCCGCAACAGCGCGGGGAGCGTCATCAGCCGCGCCCAGTCGAAGGCGAAGACCCGGGCGACGAGCACCGCGCCGACCGCGAAGCTCGCCAGCCCGAGGCCGAGCACGGTCCAGAACCGCGCCGATTCCGGCAGGAGCCCAGCCAGCGCCTCGATCGCGCCCGCGCCGAGCAGGCCGAACAGGCCGCCGTAGGACGCGGGCAGGCTGTCGGGCAGCGCACTCCAGTCGCGGGTCAGCAGCGAAAGCGCCGTGCCGAGCAGCACCATCGCCAGCACCAGCAGCGCCAGCGTGCGCCACCAGCGGCGCCCGTGCGGCGTCTCCTCGGCCTCGGCGTCGCGCCACAGCTTGCTGGCGAAGGCGTAGAGCATCGGCACCAGCAGCACGGCGACCAGGCCGAACAGGAACAGGGCACCGTCGGCCGCATAGGCGCCGGGCGCACCCATCCAGTTGGCGACCTCGCCGCCGGCAGCCGTCGAGAACGAGGGATCGGTCTGGGTATACGAGACCAGCGCGAGGGCGAGGAACAGCGTCGCCACGCCGAGCACCGCGGCGCCGGTAAGCTGGCCGGCGCGCGCGAGCGAACGGCGGAACGCGGCACGCCAGTCGGCGGGCTGCGCCCGGGGGCCGGAGCGCGTCAGCGCGCGTGTTGCCATCTCGTTCCCCTCGCGTTCGAGCGGCGCGCATCATCCTCTTCGGCGGACTCGCCGTCAAGAATCGCTTTTTGTTCCGCCAGCGTGGGTTCTCTTCCTGGTTTCGCGCAAAGACGCAAAGGCACGAAGATCATGGCGCCCCATTGCCAATGCTGGTCCCGTCCGAAGGACAGGATGGGCCACTTCGCGGCCAGGGGCGGCCGGGATGTCGGACGTGACCTCCTCGCGTCTTCGCGCCTTCGTGCGAAAACTCAGGACAACCCGTCGATCGCCGCCCACCGCGACCAGCGCAGCCGACGCGCAGTGCGTGCGGTCATGCCGCCAAGCGCGATGACCGGAACGCGCGCCTGGCGCGCGAGCAGGCGGAAGCGCACGGCGCCCAGTGCTTTCGCCCCGNGATGCGAGCGCGTCGGGAAGGCCGGAGACAGCATTACCGCGGTCGCGCGGACGCGGTTNGCCTCGCCGATCTCGCGCAGCGAATGAGCGGTGGCAAGCGTGACGAGACGGCTGGCGGGGTAAAGCGCGCGGGGTGCGCCGTAGAGGCCGTCGGCGCCCCATTCCCGCGCGGTCAGCGCGCTGTCGGCGAGGATCGCGAGATGGCCTCGGGCGCGGGCGATGCGCAGCAGCGCNTGCCACCGGGCCATGCGCTCGGCCTCGGGCAGGTGGTAGTGGCGGTAGACGAAGCCCGAACCGCGCGGCAGCCGCCGCAGCGCCCCTTCGAGCCCGGCGTCGTTGCGCGCGTCGGATACGAGCCACAGCTCGGGCAGGGGACGAGTTGGGCTCTGGCGCGTACGCATTCCCCCGCTATAGCGCGGCGCATGGAAAGCGCAGCCACCCTGCTTGCCGCGGTCGAGGAACGGATCGCGCGTGCCTGCCGCGTCGCCCGGCGGGAACGCGACGAGGTCACGCTGGTCGCGGTCAGCAAGACCCATCCTGTCGAAGCGATCGTCCCGCTGATCGAGGCCGGCCAGCGTACTTTCGGCGAGAACCGCGTGCAGGAGGCCCAGGCCAAGTGGCCGGCGCTGCGCGAACGGTTCCCGGGCGTCGAACTGCACCTCGTCGGCCGGCTGCAGTCGAACAAGGCGGACGAGGCGGTCGCGCTGTTCGATGCAATCCACTCGCTCGACCGTTCCAGCCTCGTCGCCGCGCTGGCCAGGGCGATGGACANGAGCGGGCGGCGCGTGCCGTGCTTCGTCCAGGTCAACATCGGCGAGGAACCTCAGAAGGGTGGCGTGGCGATTGCGGAGCTGACCGCGCTCCTGGCCGAGGCCCGGGATGCGGACATCCCGCTCGCCGGGCTGATGTGCGTCCCGCCGCTCGGGATCGAACCGGCGCCGTTCTTCGCGTTCCTCGACAAGCTCGCGCGCGATCACGGGCTGGCAGGCCGCTCGATGGGCATGAGCGGCGACTTCGAGACCGCGATAATGCTCGGCGCGACTCACGTCCGCATCGGCACCGCCCTGTTCGGGGAACGGTCCTAGCCATTGCGCGCGCCGGTTCGGCGGAGGATAAGGCGCGCAAGACGCGGTTGGGGGACTGCATCGTGACAGGGGACTCTTGCGGACAATGAGCCGGCGCCGTTCGCGCCCGTGGCTGCCGCGCCGGCTGCCCGCGGTCCCGCAGACGCGCCTTTCGTGGGTTCGCTCGCTGTGGTTCTTCGCGCTGGCGCTCGCCGTGGCACTGGACATCGCGGGGACGGTGTTCGCAGTGCGCGAGATCACGCGCTTCGGACCGGAGTTCTGGCGCTTGGGGCTCAACTCCGAAGTGCAGAACGATGGCTCGGTCACCGTCGCGTCGATCGNGGGAGTCTCGGGGCTCCCGGAGATTCCGCCGCAGTCGCGCATCACGGCGATCGACGGCACTCCGGTCCCGCGGGGCACCGCAGTGTGGGACCTCGCCAAGCGCCTCAAGGCGGAGGACGGGCGTGTGCTCTCGCTCACGATCCGGCAACCGGGCGGGCGCATCGCCGCGCACCGCATAGAGGCCTCGCCGCGCTATGTCGCCGAAGCGGGTGATCCCGGGCCGTTCGACCGTCACGAGCGGGTCGCGATCAGGCTGGCGTTCTCGCTGCTCACGTGCATGACGCTGATCGCCTGCGCGGTGCTGCTGTTCCTCAGGCGACCGCGCGATACGGTGGCGCTGCTGTTCTCTTTCGCTTTCCTGATCTTCGCGGCGATCATCGACCCACCGCTCGGCCTGTGGATCGCGACCGGATTCGGCCACGTGTTCGACGTCTATTCCACCCTCGGCTGGGTGCTGCTGGTAATCGCCATCGCAGCGTTTCCCGACAGCAGGTTTACGCCCCCGGCGATGCGCTGGGTCCTCGTCACCGCACCGCTGCTCGCCGTGCCGCTGGCTTTCGAGGATCTGCCGATGCTGGTCGGCACGCTGCTCGGCTTCGTGCTCCCCCTGTTCCTTCTCGTCTGCCACGTGATCAAGTACCGCCGCCTGGGGCCCGGCATCGAGCGGCAGCAGCTGAAATGGGCCGCCTTCGGGTTCGGCGCCGGGTTCGCCCTGTTGACGCTTGCCTATGTCGTGTTCATGGCCACCGACACGCTGGCCGGGCCCGAGGTCATTGCCAGCCTGGCCGTCCTCGCGCTGTTCGACTTCGGCTTCATCGCCATGGCGCTCGGCCTGCTGGTCGCGCTGCTGCGCTTCCGGCTGTGGGAAGCCGACACGGTGATCGGCCGCTCGGCGGTCTCGGCCGCGGTCACCGTCTCGGTCGGCATCCTGTGGACGCTCAGCACCGACCTCGTGAAGATCGCCGTCGAGTGGGTTCTCGGCGAGGAGAACGACACGATCGCCACCATCGTCGGCGGGTTGCTGGCGGCGGGCGTGTTCGCGCCGACCCAGGCCCTGGCGATGCGCTGGGCAAGGCGCCGGCTGCACGGCGACGAGAGCCGGATCGAGCGACTGATCGAACGCCTCGCCGTGTGGCGGGCGACCGAAATGCCCGAGGAGATCGGGGTGCGCACGCTGTCGGCGCTGCAGGCGGCAATCCACTGCAACGCCGCCGCGGTGCTGGTCGACGGGCCGCGCGGACTCGAACTGCTCGCCTCGCGCGACGTCGAGCGGGCCGAAGACCTGAGCACGCCGAGCTACGACCCGGCGAAGGACGGCCGCTTCGTCATCCGCCAGCCGCTCGAGGACGAGGACGGCCCGATCGGGCTGCTGCTGGTCGGCCCGCGCTCGGACCTCAACCGCTACAACGCGGCGCAACTGGACGGGCTGGCAAAGCTGGCCGAACCGCTCGCCGAGGCGCTGCGCGCGGCGCTCAAGCGCGCGCAGCATGCCGAGAGCGTGCATTCGAAGCTCGGCTCGGTCGAAGAGCGGCTCGCGCGGCTCGAACAGTCGGGTCCACGGCTCAGCCCGACCTGATCCCGCCCGCGGAGCGGGACCCGTTCCGCCGGACATGACGTTCCTTCCGTATCCTCACGGAAGAGGAGCCTGCATGGCGAAGCGCGCAATTCTCTGGGCCCTGCTGCTCGCCCTGGCGTTCCCGACCGCTGCCCCGGCCGCGGCGCCGCTGCCGGCTTCGGAAGCGGCGGAGGAGAGCCAGCAACCCCTCGCGCCCATCGATCTGACCAGCGAAGACGATGATATCCGCACGCGGCTGACCCAGGTCTTCCGGGCGATCGACGGGCTCGAGTCGGTTCGCATCGCCGTCGAAGGCGGCGTCGTCACGCTCGCCGGGACGACGCTCAACGACGCCGCGCGCGCGGAAGCCGAAGCGCTCGCAGGGCGGGTTGCCGGCGTGGTGGCGGTCGAAAACCACATCGAAGTCGAGCATCGGCTCGGCCGCCGGCTCGCGCCCGTGGTCCAGCACACCGAGGCACTCGGGGCCGAGGTGCTCGCATACCTGC
>Ga0065721_10049138_pt1 | contig 44770 bp, 39 predicted proteins | sample Mesricmetagenome_FD_59108 | JGI IMG/M metagenome (GOLD analysis project Ga0065721, IMG submission 59108) | Mesophilic microbial community from rice straw/compost enrichment Sample: eDNA_1 v2 (version 2) | ecosystem: Engineered > Solid waste > Grass > Composting > Bioreactor | place: USA: Davis...
CCTCGCCCACCGAGCGCCCCGCGGGGGCCGTCGCGCTGCGGGCGATGCTGGGCGACGCGGTGCCCGGGCCGCAGCCGCTGCGTCCGGCGGCTGCGGGTGCCGGACGGGGGGCCTCCGCCGAATGGCCTCAAGGAACACCGCCCGGGTCGGACCGGCTGGGTGTGCTGCCCAAGCCCCCCGCGCCAGGCATGTCGCCCGCCGCCTCGGTGGCTGGATCGGTGCCGCCGTTCGCCACACCGCCACCGGCTGCGGCGAGCGGAGGCCGGGCCACGGCGCAGGAGCCGCCGCGCTCGCCGGCATCCGGGCAGCGGCGGGTCGAGCCGGCGATGGCGTCCGCGTTTGCCGCGGCGACGGGGGCTCAGGGCAACCCGGCTGCTTCGGCAGCCACCGCATCGGCGGTGCCCGCGACCGATCCGGCCCTGGCCGCCGTGCCGGATGGGCATGCGGGCGGGGCGCCGGTGGCGCCGCGCGGGCATCCCGCCGTCGGCTGGCGGATGGCGATCGCGCTGCTGCTGCTGGCCGTGGGGGCCGGCTGGGCGGCGTGGTGGGGGCAGGGCTGGTGGGAGGCCGAGCAGGAGCGCCGGCACATGGACCGCCTGCTGGCCGAGGCGGCGGCCCGGGCCCAGGCGCCCGCGTCATCGCCGGCCGCGGCCTCCCGCGTGGTGCCTGATGCCCTCGGCCTGGGCGTGCCGCGCTCTGCGACATCCCAGGCGCCGGTGCCGGACGGGCCCACGGCGGCTGTCCCGCCCGCCGGGTTGCCGGCGCCGCCGATGGCCGGCGGTGCATCGGAATCGGTGCCGCGGGCCGGTGTGGTGCCGGACATCAGGGTGACTTCCCAGGAGGCCGTTCCTCCCGCACCCACTGCGCCGCCGCAGCCACGCTCCCGCGAGCGCGCAGCGCCGTCGGTGGTGTCGCGCTCGCCCACGGCTGAGCCGGCGGTCCGCTCCGCCGAGCTGCCGGACGCGCCGCTGTCCGCCTGCGTGGTGCAGGCCAAGTCCGCGCTGGAGCGCTGCATGCGCCAGCAGTGCGCCAAGCCGGCCTGGCGCCGCCACGTGCAGTGCGAGCGCTGGCTGGAGAGCCCGGGCGCGGCGCGCTGAAGGCCGGCCGCCGTCCTCCAGACCCCCGCGAACGCGGTGCGACAATCCGCCGATGGCTACGACCTCTCCCCGCGTCCTGATCCAGACCGATGACTTCGACCTCGGCGCCGAGGTGCAGCGCCTGCGCGCCGGGGACCCCGGCGTGGGCGCGGTGGTCAGCTTCGTGGGTACCGTGCGCGAGCACAGCGAGGGCGCCGGCGTGAGCCTGATGGAGCTGGAGCACTACCCTGGCATGACCGAAAGCGCCATCGAGGCCATGGTGGACGAAGCCTTCAAGCGCTTCGACATCCGCGCCGCGCGTGTCATCCACCGCGTGGGCCCGCTGAAACCGCTGGACCAGATCGTGTTCGTGGCCGTCACCTCCGCGCACCGCGGCCAGGCTTTCCAGGCCTGCGAGTTCCTGATGGACTATCTCAAGACCCAGGCGCCGTTCTGGAAGAAGGAACACACGCCGCAAGGCGCGCGCTGGGTCGATGCGCGCGTGGCCGACGACCAGGCGCTGGCGCGCTGGGGCATCGCGGCCGGCAACGCGGCGGCCTGAGCCCGATGAGCAGCGCGCCGACGGTCACGCTCTCTCATGGACTGGCCGTGGCCGTGGGCGCCGCGGTGGGCGCGCTGCTGCGCTGGCTTGCGGCGCTGTGGCTCAACAACGCCTGGGCCGGCTTCGCGCTCGGCACCCTGGTGGTCAACTGCGTAGGCGGGCTGCTGATCGGCGTGTCGCTGGAGGTGTTCGCGCGCGCGCCCAACGAATTCCTGCGCCTGCTGCTGGTCACCGGCTTCCTGGGCGGTTTCACCACCTTCTCGGCCTTCTCGGCGGAGTCGCTGTCGCTGCTGCAAGCCGGACGCTGGAGCTTGGCCGCGCTGCACACCAGCGCGCACGTGCTGGGCGCGCTGGCGTGCGCGGCGCTGGGCCACGGGCTGGCGCGGCTGCTGTGGGCGCGGGGCTGAACGAATTCATGAACGTGAGTACATCCCATCCTTCCGCCGCATCCGTGGCCACCGCCGCAGCCGACACGGGCGCCGGCACCTCCGCGACGGCGGAGTTGCCGGGCACGCCGCTGGCGCGCGAGCTGGACGGCGCCGTGGACATCACGCCGCAGGCCCTGCGCGGCGCGCTCGGCCGTTTCGCCACCGGCGTGACCATCATCACCTGCGTCGATGCCGCCGACGGCCAGCGCGTGGGCATCACCGCCAACTCCTTCAGCGCGCTGTCGCTGGAGCCGCCGCTGGTGCTGTGGTCGCTGCGCTGTGCCAGCGCGAGCCTGGCCGCCTTCGAGCAGGCCTCGCACTTCGCCATCAACGTGCTGGCGGAGGGGCAGATCGGGCTGTCGCGGCGCTTTGCCAGCGGCAAGGAGCCGGACAAGTTCGGCGAGGGGCAGTGGAGCGAAGGCCTGGGCGGCGCGCCGGTGCTGGCGGGCTGCACGGCAGTCTTCGAATGCGAGCGCGTGTCGCGCCAGGTCGCGGGCGATCATGTGCTCTTCGTGGGCCGGGTGCTGCGCCTGGCCGACGCGGCGTTGCCGCCGCTGCTGTTCCACGGCGGGCGCTATCACCTGCTGGGCGAGATTCTTTGAGGCCGCGCCCTCTTTGCGGCGGGTGCGGCGAGGAGGAGACATGGAAGAGACTTGCATTGCCGCCGGCGCGCACATCGCGGGCGACGCCTCGCGCCTGAGCGCCGCGCAGCGCGCATGGGTGGCGCGGGCCGCCGAGCTGGGTCCGCGCCTGGCCGCGCGCGCGGCCACCCATGACGCGCAGGCGTCGTTCCCGCGCCAGAACTTCCGCGAACTGCACGAGGCCGGGCTGCTGGCGCTGGCCGTGGCGCCGGCGCGTGGCGGCGAGGGGTCCGATTTGCTGGGCTGCGCGCTGGTGGCGGCCGAGCTGGGGCGCTGGTGCGGCGCCACGGCGCTGTGCTTCAGCCTGCACGTGAGCAACACGCTGTGGAGCGGCCTGGTCGGGGAATCGCTGGACATGAGCGATGCCCAGCGCGCGGCGCACGAGGCGGCTCGGGCCCGGCACGAGGCGGCGATCGTGGCCGATGGGCAGGTGTGGGCGCAGACCTTCTCCGAGGGCGGCGCCGCCGATGCCGGCAAGGCGCCCTGGGCCACCGTGGCGCGGCGCGTGGAGGGCGGCTACGTGGTCAGCGGGCGCAAGGTTTTCGCCTCCATGGCGGGCGAGGCCGACGTGCACGGGCTGCTGTGCACGCTGCAGCGCCCGGCGGCGACGCAGGCGGATGCGCTGTTCCTGGCCGTGCCGCGCGATGCGCCGGGATTGCGCGTGAGCGGCGAGTGGAACCCGCTGGGCATGCGCGGCACCGTGAGCCGCACGCTGGAGTTCCACGACGTGTTCGTGCCCGAGGCCGACCGGCTGCTGCCTGAAGGGCTGTACTGCCAGGCGGCATCGCGCTGGCCGGCGATGTTCCTGATGAACAGCCCGGCCTACCTGGGCATCGCGCAGGCGGCGCACGACTTCACGGTGTGCTTCCTGCGCGGCGAGGTGCCGGGGCTGCCGCCGGTGCAGCGGCGCATGTACCCCACCAAGCAGTTCGCGGTGGCGCAGATGCGGCTGAAGCTGGAGCAGATGCGCGCGCTGCTGTTCGACGCCCTGGCCGGTGCCGGGCCGGACCCGGACCGGCATGCGCGGCTGCGGCTGCTGGCGGCGCAGCACACGGTGGTGGAGCAGGCGGCGGAGATCTGCCAGCTGGCGCTGCGCACCTGCGGCGGCCAGGCGCTGACCAAGAACCTGCCGCTGGAGCGGCTGCTGCGCGACGCGCGCTGCGGCGCGGTGATGCTGCCGTGGACGGCCGAGCTGTGCCTCGATCAGCTCGGCCGCGACAGCCTGTACTGGGCGGGGGAGGGGGAGGAGCAGATCGAAGCCTGAGCAACCCATGCGGGGGCCGGAGCCGGCACGCCCCCTGCCGCTTGCTCCAGCGCAAAACCGGTGTGGAAAGCGCTGCGCGCCGGCCTTGAAATCGCTGCGCGGCGCCCAAACTCGAAGCGCAACGGAGGATTCAATCCATGCGAATCGACAAGCTCACCACCGCTTTCCAGCAGGCCCTGGCCGACGCGCAGAGCCTGGCCGTCACCAACGACAACCCGTACATCGAGCCCGCGCACCTGCTGGCGTCGATGCTGGCGCAGCCGGACGGGCCCAAGGCGCTGCTGGACCGGGCGGGGGCCAACACGGCCGGGCTGAAGACCGCCATGGAGACGGCCGTGCGCAACCTGCCCCAGGTGCAGGGCGGCGGCGGCCAGGTGCAGCCCGGGCGGGACCTGGTCTCGCTGCTGCAGGCCGCGGAGAAGGAAGCCAGCAAGCGCGGCGACCAGTTCATCGCCAGCGAGATGTTCCTGCTGGCGCTCTCCGACTCCAAGACCGACCTCGGCGCCGTGGTGCGCGGCCATGGCCTCACGCGCAAGGCGCTGGAGGCGGCCGTGGAGGCCGTGCGTGGCGGCGCCAAGGTGGACTCGGCCGAGGCCGAAGGCCAGCGCGAGGCGCTCAAGAAGTACACGCTCGACCTCACCGAGCGCGCCCGCCAGGGCAAGCTGGACCCGGTGATCGGCCGCGACGACGAGATCCGCCGCGCCATCCAGGTGCTGCAGCGCCGCAGCAAGAACAACCCCGTGCTCATCGGCGAGCCCGGCGTGGGCAAGACCGCCATCGTCGAAGGGCTGGCGCAGCGCATCGTCAACGGCGAGGTGCCCGACACGCTCAAGGACAAGCGCGTGCTGGTGCTGGACATGGCCGGGCTGCTGGCCGGCGCCAAGTACCGCGGCGAGTTCGAGGAGCGGCTCAAGGCCGTGCTCAAGGAAGTGGCGCAGGACGAGGGCCGCATCATCCTGTTCATCGACGAGTTGCACACCATGGTGGGCGCGGGCAAGGCCGAGGGCGCCATCGACGCGGGCAACATGCTCAAGCCGGCGCTGGCGCGCGGCGAACTGCACTGCATCGGCGCCACCACGCTGGACGAGTACCGCAAGTACATCGAGAAGGACGCCGCGCTGGAGCGCCGTTTCCAGAAGGTGCTGGTGGAGGAGCCGTCGGTGGAGGCCACCATCGCCATCCTGCGCGGGCTGCAGGAGAAGTACGAGGTGCACCACGGCGTGGAGATCACCGACCCGGCCATCGTGGCCGCGGCCGAGCTCTCGCACCGCTACATCACCGACCGCTTCCTGCCCGACAAGGCCATCGACCTGATCGACGAGGCCGCGGCCAAGATCAAGATCGAGATCGACTCCAAGCCCGAGGCCATGGACCGGCTGGACCGCCGGCTCATCCAGCTCAAGATCGAGCGCGAGGCGGTCAAGAAGGAGAAGGACGAGGCCTCGCAGCGCCGGCTGGGGCTGATCGAGGACGAGATCTCGCGCCTGGAGCGCGAGTACGCCGACCTGGAGGAGGTGTGGAAGAGCGAGAAGGCCACGGCCCAGGGCTCGGCGGCGCTCAAGGAGGAGATCGACAAGATTCGCTTCCAGATCGAGGAGCTCAAGCGCAAGGGCGACTTCAACAAGGTGGCCGAGCTGCAGTACGGCAAGCTCCCCGAGCTGGAGAAGAAGCTCAAGGAGGCACAGGCCAAGGAGTCCGGCAAGGCCGCGAGCAACCGGCCGACGCTGCTGCGCACCATGGTGGGCGCCGAGGAGATCGCCGACGTGGTGTCGCGCGCCACGGGCATACCGGTGTCCAAGCTGATGCAGGGCGAGCGCGACAAGCTGCTGCAGATGGAAGCGAAGCTGCACGAGCGCGTGGTGGGGCAGGACGAGGCCATCCGCGCCGTGGCGGACGCCATCCGGCGCTCGCGCGCGGGCCTGTCGGACCCGAACCGGCCGCTGGGCTCGTTCCTGTTCCTGGGCCCCACGGGCGTGGGCAAGACCGAGCTGTGCAAGGCGTTGGCGACGTTCCTGTTCGACAGCCCGGACCACATGGTGCGCATCGACATGAGCGAGTTCATGGAGAAGCACTCGGTGAGCCGCCTCATCGGCGCGCCGCCGGGCTACGTGGGCTATGACGAGGGCGGCTACCTGACGGAGGCCGTGCGGCGCAAGCCTTACTCGGTGATCCTGCTCGACGAGGTGGAGAAGGCGCACCCGGACGTGTTCAACGTGCTGCTGCAGGTGCTGGACGATGGGCGGCTGACCGACGGCCAGGGCCGCACGGTGGACTTCAAGAACGCCGTGATCGTGATGACCAGCAACCTGGGCTCGCACCTGATCATGCAGATGGCGGGGCAGGACCCGGCGCTGATCCGCGAGGCGGTGTGGTCGGAGGTCAAGACGCACTTCCGGCCCGAATTCCTGAACCGCATCGACGAGACGGTGGTGTTCCATGCGCTGGATCAGGCACACATCGAATCCATCGCCAAGATCCAGCTGCGCGCGCTGGAGCAGCGGCTGGAGAAGATGGACATGAAGCTGGACATCTCGCCGGCGGCGCTGGCGGAGGTGGCGAAGGCGGGCTTCGACCCGGTGTTCGGCGCGCGCCCGCTCAAGCGCGCGATCCAGCAGCGCATCGAGAACCCGGTGGCCAAGCTGATCCTGGAGGGCCGCTTCGGCCCGAAGGACGTGGTTCCGGTGGACGTGTCCGAGAGCGGCGAGTTCAGCTTCGGGCGGACGGTGCACTGAGCCTCACTGAAGCCGATGGAAGGGCCGGGTGACCGGCCCTTTTTGTTTGCCTTGAGCTTGCGTTGCATCCGCACGGGACGATGGCTGTGGCTTGTGCTAACGGGTGCGCATGGGGCGCTTCGTAGAATCGACCCTCTTTGCAATACCCGCACTGCGTGATGAACACCACTTTCGATGCCCAGGCCGCTCCCGTCGTCATCGTGGGGGCCGGGCTGGCCGGCCTGGCCGTGGCGCTGCACCTGGCCGAGGAGCGCCCGGTGGTGGTGCTGGCCAAACGTGACATCCACGAGGCCGCCACGGCCTGGGCACAGGGCGGGATCGTCGGGGTGCTGGGCAAGGACGACAGCATCGAGAGCCACGTGCACGACACGCAGGAGGCCGGCGCCGGGCTGGTGGACGAGCACACCGCGCGCTTCATCGCCGAGAACAGCGCCCGTGCCGTCGAATGGCTCGTGCAGCAGGGTGTGCCCTTCTCGCCCGACCCGAAAGGGCCGCTGGGACTGCACCTCACGCGCGAGGGCGGACACGCGGTGCGGCGCATCGCGCACGCGGCCGACGCCACGGGGCAGGCGATCCACGACGCGCTGCTGGCGCGCATCCGCCAGCACCCGAACATCACCGTGCGCGAGCGCTGGATGGCGCTGGACCTGATCACCTCGCGCCACCTCAAGCGCGACGAGCCCACGCGCTGCTACGGCGTCTATGCGCTGGACATCGAGAGCCAGCACGTGGAGACGCTGGCGGCCTCGGCGGTGGTGCTGGCCACGGGCGGCGTGGGCAAGGTGTACCGCTACACCAGCAACCCCGAGACCGCCACCGGCGACGGCATCGCCATGGCGTGGCGCGCCGGGTGCCGGGTGGGGAACATGGAGTTCATCCAGTTCCATCCCACCTGCCTGTACCACCCGCAGGACCGCGCCTTCCTGATCACGGAGGCGCTGCGCGGAGAGGGGGGGCATTTGAAACTGCCCGACGGCACGCGCTTCATGGCGGCGCACGACGCGCGGCTGGAGTTGGCACCGCGCGACGTGGTGGCGCGTGCCATCGACTTCGAGATGAAGAAGCACGGCCTGGATCATGTGTGGCTGGACGCCACGCACCTGGGCGCGGATTTCCTGAAGGAGCATTTCCCGACCATTTACGCCCGGCTGCTGACGCTGGGCATCGACATCACGACGCAGCCGATTCCCGTGGTGCCCGCGGCGCACTACACCTGTGGCGGCGTGGTGACGGATTTGGATGGCCGCGCCGACATTCCCGGCCTCTACGCCGTGGGCGAGACGAGCTACACCGGGCTGCACGGCGCCAACCGCCTGGCGAGCAATTCGCTGCTGGAGTGCGTGGTGGTGGGCCGCACCTGTGCCGAGCGCATCCAGCAGGAGGCGCCGAACAGCCTGCCCGAATTGCCGGCCTGGGACGAAAGCCAGGTGGAAAACGCCGATGAGCAGGTCGTGATCAGCCACAACTGGGATGAATTGCGGCTGGTGATGTGGAATTACGTCGGCATCGTGCGCACGAATAAGCGGCTGGAGCGGGCGCTGCACCGCATTCACCTGCTGCGCTCGGAGATCGACGAGTACTACGCGCATTTCCGCGTGACGCGGGATCTGCTGGAGTTGCGCAACCTCGTGGAATGCGCCGAACTTATTGTTCGCTCAGCGTTGAAGCGGCATGAGTCGAGGGGGCTGCATTTCTCGCGCGATTATCCATATTCGCTGCCGGTGAGTTTTCCGACCGTGTTGATTGGGGATCATCGGCGGAATTGAACCTCTGCCAGGGACACGGGCTGGTCCAAGCGGAATATCCGGTGCAACGAGGGACTGAACCGGAGCGCTGACCAGCCCCGGCGCAGTGAAGCAACAGAATGCCCAATTCAAGCGGCCAGCCCCCTGAAAATGATAGCGGGCGCATCCTGCGCTTCTGGCACCAGGTCGAATTCTTCCTCCCCTTCGACCTGCAGCAGCAGGTGCTGGACGCCGACGATGCCGACTGGGCGGTACGCGGCTTGTCGCTGGCCGAATTGCAAAGCTCCAGGCTGCCCTTGTGGCGGCCTATTCCACCGCCCGACCGCAGGCTCACCGGGTTCGACGTGTACCTGGGCGTTTTTGACAAATGCGTGCTTGCCCAGGTCACGCGCTCCGTGGTGAACGAGGACTTGGCGCCCGCGGAGAAATTCGAGGAGGAAGAGCGCGCGGAACTGGAGGGCGCGACATGCATTGCGAAAATCCGGGTCGGGCTTTCGGGCGAGCCTTTTCTGGACGACGTTTCCATATCCACCGCACCTTGGGCCCTGGGGCGGATTCAGGGCGGCACCTGGTCGGCGCTTGATTTCGAGGCATTTCAACAGGGTGTCGAAGAGCTCAAGACCGGATTGAAGCAGTTTCGCGCCGCACGCCAGATTCCTGACAACAGGCCGGACCTGGATCTGGATTCGCCCGACGAAGATCCTGCGGCAACGGGTCCCGCGCCCTTGTCGGGCCAGGATCTCTTCGACCTGCTGGCGATGTTCGAAGACTGGGCGGGATTCAGCGCCAGCGCCATCGCGCAGCGAAATGCGATGCTGGTGGTCGTTCGCGCCCTCAGTGTGGAAAAGTCGGCAAGGAAACAAAATGGATTTTCTACCACGGCGGCAGGGGCGGCAGAGGTCAATGGCCGTGGTGGAGCCGGTAGTGAAACGGATGAAGAGGATGCCGACACGGTGGCGGAGGGGGAGGACGACATCCAGGTCGATATTCTCAACAGCTTCTTCGCCACCGATATTGCGCGCGCCATCAACACCGTCGAACAGGGTGGATATTGTCCCACGCTCAAGGCCTATCTGAACCCGTTGCCGCCGGAAAAACGGCTGGACCTCTACCAGCCGGAAGGCCGCAAGCATATTCAGCACATGCTCGCACCCACCTTCATGAACCAGGGCCATTGGCCCGATGAGCCGGCGCAGGGCATGAGCTTGATGCAGCAGTTTGCCATCAACAGCCTGCTGCAAAATGCCGAAGAGGGAAGCTTGTTTTCCGTCAACGGACCACCGGGTACGGGCAAGACCACGCTGCTGCGCGACGTCTTTGCGGAGCTCGTGACGCGGCGCGCCCGGGTATTGGCAGGGTTTGGCAGCGCCCGCGATGCTTTCAACGGCACAGTGCCGGTTGAATTCAACCAGGGAAGCGATTGCCGGGTTTCGACCTTGCGCGAGGAACTGACGGGCTTCGAGATGGTGGTCGCGTCATCGAACAACGCCGCGGTCGAAAATATCTCCCACGACATTCCCAAGGCCAAGGCTCTGGGCAGGAGCGCCTGGCGCGACACGCGGGGCCATGCCAGGATCGGGTATTTGCAGTCCGTCGCTCACAATATCGCGGCGCGCAAAGCCAGGGGCGATTATGCAAAGCTCAAGCTGGATGATGCCCCCTGGAGCCTGATGGCCTGCGCCCTGGGAAATGCCCGCAATCGACGCAGTTTTGCCTATAGGCTTACCGCCGATGGCAGTACTGCCGACATTCCGCCTAGAGGATTTGACGCGAAAATCCACCAGTCGCTTTGGACTTGGCGCAAGGGCTATCGCGGAGCCACGTTTGCCGAGGCCCGCCGGGCATTTCTGAAAGCCGAGGCGGCGGTAGCTGCGCGCGTTGCCCTGCTGCAGCGCTACGCCACGCTGCAAACCCGGCTGGGCGGGAAAACGCAAGAGAATTTCTGTGCGGCAGTGCAGGCGAGCGTGGCGCAAGCCCGCTCAGCGCTGGAGGCGGCACAGGCGGAGCTTGGCACCGTCAGCGCCGAACTGGCCGGATGCGAGAAACAGCTTGCGCTGCTGCGCGAAGAAGCACGGCTGATCGAACAACTCATACCGCCCTGGTGGGTGCGCTGGTTTCGGCGTGCCCGTCATCGGCAGTGCCAGGCCGATTTGAATACCAACCGGAAAAACCAGCTTGCATGGCTGGAACGGCAGCGCGCTGCGGAGTTGCGGCATCAGGCGGCACAAGATCAGCTGAGTAAAGCCACCGCAGCCGAACGCCAGGTACAAACTGAACTGGCGACAAGGCAGCAGGAATGGCAAGCGCTGCACGACGAGTGGAAAAACTTGGCGGTTGATTTTCCGCAGGCCGCTTGTCCCGAGTCACCTGAAGATTTGGAGCAGGACTGCTGGCAAATCCGGGGATTGTGGCGCGATGAAATTTTGAACCGGCTGCGCTCCGAACTGTTCGTCGCGGCGCTGGGCCTGCATGAGGCGTGGCTGGCCGAGGTGCTGAAGAACGGCGGTGGTTTTGGCGGCAATCTCGTCGCCATCAGCCAGCTGCTGTCGGGCAGGCGTTTGCGCTGTCCCGCGCATGCGCTGGCCATCTGGCAAAGCCTGTTCATGATCGTGCCGGTCGTTTCAAGCACCTTTGCTTCCATCGCTCGCCAGTTCCGGGAATTGGGACCTCATTCCCTGGGCTGGCTTTTCATCGACGAGGCGGGGCAGGCGGTACCCCAGGCGGCGGTGGGCGCGCTGTGGCGTGCGAAACATGCCGTCATCGTGGGCGACCCCTTGCAGATCGAGCCGGTATTCACGGTGCCGATCAAGCTCATCGAGGCCCTGGCGCGCGGATGCGGGCTGCCGGCACGGGCCGGCGTGGAACCGCACCGGGTATCCGTGCAAAACCTCGCGGACGCGGGCAATGCCTTGGGAGCCTGGATTGATGGCGGAGATAGGCCGCAATGGATTGGCAGCCCATTGCGCGTGCACCGGCGTTGCGTGGACCCCATGTTCACCGTTGCCAACACGATCGCCTACCAGGGGAAGATGATTTACTTCGACCCTGTTCAACCTATTCCACGCCAGCCGCCTTCGGACAGCCTGGACCTTGGGCCCAGCGCCTGGGTCCGCATGGGCGGCAAGGCCAGCAACAAGCAGGTCGTGCCGCAGCAGATCGAATTGGTCTGCCAAGCGGTGGCGGCCTTGTACGAGCGGATCGGCGAATTGCCCGCCCTCTACGTCATTTCACCGTTTCGCCGCGTCAAGGAGGCGCTGACGCGGCAATTACAGGATCCAAGATATTGGCCCGCGCGGCGTCCATCGAAATCTGCATTGCGCAGTTGGTGCAAGACGCAGGTGGGCACCGTCCATACTTTCCAGGGCAAGGAAGAAAGCCTGGTGCTGATGGTGCTGGGCTGTGATGAGCAAACCCGTGGCGCGGCGGCATGGGCGGCGGGCAAGCCCAATCTGTTCAACGTGGCCCTGACCCGTGCCAAGCATCGATTTTTCGTCATTGGCGACGACACGATCTGGTCGGAGCTACCGTATTTTTCAGATGCTCACGAGGAGCACCTTCCGCGCATCGGTCCTGAGGAATTCCTTGAGCGCGTGCGCGATGTGGAAGCTTGGCGAAAGCGGCCCTGAACCCATGGCGAAGCGTGAAAACTGCCTCACTTTCGAGGCCATCATCCTTGATGGTGTCATCGGGCCGCCGCTGGATGTGCTTCGTTGTCCGCAAGCTGGCCCATGATGGCAGGCTTGGCTTGATGGCAGTCTCATCAATCAACCGAATGTCCCGGACATGAACATTCTCATCTGCGGTGCCATGCGAAGTGGCAAGACGGCGTTGGCCGAGTCCATGGCCAAGAGCCTTGGATTTTCCTACCTGCCCAGTGACAGCCTGGTGCTGGCCTTGCGGGAGTCCTTTCCCGACACTGCCATCGGCGCACCCGGCAAAAGCCTGGACGAGTTATGTGCCAGTTTTGCTCCGTTCCTGGAGAAACTGCTGCTGCAACTCGGCAAGAATGGCCGTATGAGCTACGTCATCGACGGGCATTTCATCCGGCCCCAGGACGTGAAGCGTTTCGGCACGAATTGCAGGGCGCTGTTCCTGGGCTATCCGGGTGCGGTGCCCGAGGCCCGGGTGGAACAGTTGCGAACCTACGGCAAGGTTTATGACTGTTTCACGAACAAGATCGACGACAGCGAATTGTTGAGTCGCGTCACGCGCTGGGTGGAGCATAGCCGGGCCTTGCGCAAGGAATGCCTTGAAAACCAGGTGCCGTTTCTGGACGTGATCGGGCAGGACGGGAGCTTTTGCAATATCAGCCTGGAACAGGCGCTGAAGGCCATGGGCCTGGTGCCGGTGCCGGGGTGAATCGCGGGTTTGAACGGCCGTATGGAACTGCTGCTCATTCTCGTGGTCGGTGGCTTGGCCGCCTGGTTGATGCGCCCGCTGCGGGATTGGTATGTACTGGAGGTGCAGGACGCTTCGGGCGCGAGCCTTGGAAAAACAGTGTTTACCCAGCTCGACGCCGCGGAGCAGGCTTTTCAGCAGGCAGTAGCCAAAGAGGCTGGGTCTGGCGCCCCCCGAGTGATTTATCTCTGGCATGCCGAGGCACGCAGCCGAAAGGAAATTCTGAGTGGGCAACTGCCTGAAGGAAAACAGGTTTCTCTGGTGAGGACCGAGAGAGTCACCGCCTGAGTTGAGGCTGCGTTGCCGCAGGCGTGGATCCCGGTTTTCGCCGGGATGACGACATTTTCTCTTCGGCCTGTATTCCGAGTTGAAGGCTCGGCGCATGGTTTCATTTCCTCGGCTGCATCGTGAACCCGATCAGCCGTGCTACGACGGTGGCGAGGTACATCAGCCCCGTCATCATTTCCACGCTGGCAATGGCGCGGGCGTGCGCCGATACCGCCACAACGTTGCCCATGCCGGTGCTGGAGAGCAACGCAAAACTCAGGTGGTTCAATTCGGACCATGTCTTCGCCACGGAAGACGGGTCGGTGGAAAAGGCATTCGGCTGCAGCGCCTGCGTCATCACGAACAAGTGCGTGAAGGCCCAGACGAAAAGAGTGAAGGTGGCCGCGGCCGCATACAGTTCGTCGGTGGTGGTGCGGTAGTCCTCCATCATGTAGGCGATGAGGCTGCCGGCGGCGTAGAAATAGAAAATGGCCTCCAACCCAGAGGACCAGGCCAGCAGATAAGGCATGTCCGCGCTCATCTGCAATATCAGAAGCACCACCACCGGAGCACCGACCAAAATGCTGACCCCGGTCCAGCCCGGCGTGCGCCGGACCATGTTGGTCGTCATGATCAGCACGAAGATGCCGAATATGTTGAAGATGGCGTGGCTGTGAGGTGTATTTTCGATGAAGGGGCCCAGCAACACGCCCAGCAACTGCACGATCAGCAATATCGCCGAAGGGTGGCGGCGGGTGCGGACGAGGAAGCGCTTCATCATCGGGACGGCTCCTTGACTCGTTTCGCCTGAGTATGTGCCGGTCGCCGACGGCTCAGGCCATCCAGCGCAAAAAGCAAAACGCCCGGGCCAGCCAAGCCGCCCCGGGCGTTTTTCTAAAGGGAAGGGCGCGTGAGCGTCAGGCCGCGCCGATGTTCTTCACGAAGCCCCGCTGCGGCTGCGCCAGCGCATGCGGGTTCTTGACCACGAAGTCCAGCATGCGCTCGATGCAGCCCGCCGCCTGTGTGCGGATGGGCTCCGGCACGGTGATCTCGCCCACGCCCTTTTCCAGGCAGTCGATCACGCCCTGCAGCGCGTTCATCGCCATCCACGGGCAGTGCGCGCAGCTCTTGCAGGTGGCGCTGTTGCCGGCGGTGGGTGCTTCCAGCAGCGTCTTGCCCGGCGCCAGCTGGCGCATGCGGTGCAGGATGCCGTTGTCGGTGGCGACGATGAAGGTCTGCTGCGGGCCTTCCACCACGGCCTTCAACAGTTGCGAGGTCGAGCCCACCACGTCGGCCTGGGCCACCACGCTCTTGGGCGACTCGGGGTGCACCAGCACCAGCGCGTCCGGATGCTCCTTCTTCAGCAGCTCCAGCTCGATGCCCTTGAACTCGTCGTGCACGATGCACTCGCCGGTCCACATCAGCATGTCCGCGCCGGTCTGCTCCTGGATGTAGCGGCCCAGGTGCCGGTCCGGCGCCCACAGGATCTTCTCGCCCTGGCTCTTGAGGTGCTCGACGATGGCCAGCGCGCAAGAGCTCGTGACCATCCAGTCCGCGCGCGCCTTCACCGCGGCGCTGGTGTTGGCGTAGACCACCACCTTGCGGTCTGGGTGCGCATCGCAGAAGCGGGCGAAATCATCGGCGGGGCAGCCCAGGTCCAGCGAGCAGGTCGCGTCCAGGTCGGGCATCAGCACGCGCTTGTGCGGCGAGAGGATCTTGGCGCTCTCGCCCATGAAGCGAACGCCGGCCACCACCAGCGTCTGGCTGGCGTGGTCGCGGCCGAAGCGCGCCATCTCCAGCGAGTCGGCCACGAAGCCGCCGGTCTCCAGCGCCAGGTCCTGCAGGTCGCCGTCCACGTAGTAATGCGCGACCAGCACGGCGTCGTGCTGCTTCAGCAGTGCCGCCGCGCGCGCCTTGCGCTCGTCGCGCTGCGCCGGCGTCAAGGCCTCGGGCACCTTGGCCCAGGCATGGGCAACGCAGCTTTCACCGCTGGCGTCCTGGCGGGTGTAATCGAAAAGCACCTGGCTCATGGATGTACGGGGGATCGGCCGCGGGCGCGGCCCAGGGGTTGGGGATTGCAATCGGGGGCGATGGTAGCCCACGGATTGGGCCTGATGGCGCCAGGCGGTGGGATGCCGTGCCGGCGCGAGTTGTATACGGTCGCTACCATGCCCAAATGAATGCTTCTCGCTCCGAAATCAAGGCGGACGCGCTGTCGCCGTCTCGGCGCCACAGCGACGTGCGAACCATCACGCTGGTCGGCCTGGCGCACGGCAGCTCCCACTTCTGCCACCTGCTGCTGCCGCCACTGTTTCCCTTCTTCATCCGCGACTTCGGACTGAGCTACGCCGAGCTGGGCCTGGCGGTAACGCTGTTCTTCGCCATCTCCGGCATCGGGCAGGCGCTCTCGGGTTTCCTGGTGGATCGCGTGGGCGCGCGGCCGATCTTGTTCGCGGCACTGGGCTCCTTCATCGCGGCGGCGCTCACCGCGGCCAGCGCGCAGGGCTACGGCGGGCTGCTGATCGCGGCCGCGCTGGCGGGCCTGGGCAATGCGCCGTTCCACCCGGTGGATTTCACGATCCTCAACAAGCGCGTGTCGCAGCCCCGGCTGGGCCACGCCTTCTCGGTGCACGGCATCAGCGGCAACCTGGGCTGGGCGGCGGCGCCGGTGTTCCTGCTGGGGCTGACCGAGCTCACCGGCTCCTGGCGCTGGGCCCAGGTGGGCGCGGCGGCCGTAGTGGCGGCCGTGATGCTGCTGCTGTGGTGGCAGCGCCAGGCGATCGACGACAGCCTGGGCGCCTGGGGCCATGAGAAGGCGGCCGCCAAGCCGGGCGCGGCGGCGCTGAAGGAAGAGCATCCGCTGGCCTTCCTGAAGCTGCCCTCGGTGTGGCTGTGCTTCTCCTTCTTCTTCTTCTCCACCTGCGCGCTCAGTGCCATCCAGAGCTTCGCCAGCCCGGCGCTGCACCAGATGACGGGGCTGCCGGTGTCCACGACCTCGCTGGTGGTGACGGGCTTCATGCTCTGCGGCGCGGCCGGGATGGTGGTCGGTGGCTTCCTGGTGGCGCGCACCGAGCGGCTGGAGAAGACCATCGCCGTCTGCCTGGTGGTTTCCGCGGCGCTGCTGCTGCTGGTGAGCACGGGTGCCGTGTCCGGGATGGCGGCGCTGGTGGTGGTGTCGCTGGCCGGTCTGGGTGTCGGCCTGGCCGGGCCCTCGCGCGACATGCTGATCAAGCGCGCTTCGCCGCCGGGCGCCACCGGGCGCGTGTATGGCACGGTGTATTCGGGACTGGACCTGGGCTTCACGCTGGCCGCGCCGGTCTTCGGCTGGCTGATGGACCGCCACATGAGCGGCGCCGTCTTCCAGGGCGCGGCGCTGGCGCTGCTGGCCGGCGTGGTGTCGGCGGCGGCGGTGGGCTTGCGCGTCATGCCGCGGCGCGCCGCCTCGGGAGCCGCCGCATGAGCGGCGCGGGCGAAGAAGCACTCCAGAACACCCACCCGGGCGGCCACCTGCTCGTTGAAGCCCTGATCGAGCAGGGCGTGGATACGGTCTTCGGCGTGCCGGGCGAGAGTTTTCTGGCGGCGCTGGACGGCTTCCACGAGCGGCGCGACGCGATTCGCTTCATCGCCTGCCGCCACGAGGGCGGGGCGGCCTTCATGGCCGAGGCGCAGGGAAAGCTGACCGGGCGGCCGGGCGTGTGCTTCGTGACGCGCGGCCCCGGTGCCACCAACGCCGCCATCGGCGTGCACACCGCGTTCCAGGACAGCACGCCGCTGCTGCTGCTGGTGGGCCAGGTGGCGCGGCACCAGCGCGACCGCGAGGCCTTCCAGGAGCTGGATTTCCGGCAGGTTTTCGGCCCCGGCACCCTCGGCATGGCCAAGTGGGTGGCGGAGGTGGACGACGCCAAGCGGCTGCCCGAGTACGTGGCCCGTGCCTTCCATGTCGCCATGCAGGGGCGGCCCGGGCCGGTGGTGCTGGCGCTGCCGGAGGACGTGCTCAGCGGCCCGGCCGCCGCGCCGCTGCTGCCGCGCGTGGAGCCGGCCCAGGCCTGGCCCGCGCCGGGGGCGCTGCGCGAGCTGCGTTCGCTGCTGCTGCAGGCCCGGCGGCCCTTCGTGATCGCCGGCGGCAGCGGCTGGACGGCGGAATCGGCACAGGCGCTTCAGCGCTTCGCCGAGAACTGGAACTTGCCGGTGGGCTGTGGCTTCCGCTTCCAGGACTGCTTCGACAACCGGCATCCGAACTACGCGGGCGACGTGGGCATCGGCATCAACCCGCGCCTGGCGCAGCGCGTGCGCGAGTCGGATTTGCTGGTCGCCGTGGGCGTGCGTCTGGGTGAGATGACCACCGGCGGCTACACGCTGATCGAGCCGCCGCGGCCGAAGCAGAAGCTCATTCACCTGCACCCCGGTGCCGAGGAACTGGGCCGCGTCTATGCCGCCGACCTGCTGCTGCAGTGCTCGCTGGCCGCGGCCGGCAAGGCGCTGGAGACGCTCACCGCGCCGCCGCAGTTGCCCTGGGCGGACTGGACGGCCTCGGCGCGCACCGACTTCGAGGCCAACCGGGTGCCGCCGCCCGTGGCACCGCTGGACATGGCGCAGGTGGTGCTGGCCATCGAGCGCCTGGCGCCGGCGGACAGCCTCTATACCAACGGCGCGGGCAACTACAGCGGCTGGCTGCACCGCTACCTGCGCTATCGCGGCCTGCAGCACCACGGCCGCACGCAGCTCGCGCCCACGGCGGGCGCGATGGGCTATGGCTTGCCGGCGGCGGTGGCGGCGGCACTGCTGTATCCGCAGCGCACCGCGATCAACCTCGCGGGCGACGGCGACTTCCTGATGACGGGGCAGGAACTGGCCACGGCCATCGCCTACGGCGCCAACCGTGGCGCGGGCCGGCTGGTCAGCATCGTGGTGGACAACGGCACCTACGGCACGATCCGCATGCACCAGGAGCGCCACTACCCGGGGCGGGTGAGCGGCAGCGACCTGTTCAACCCCGACTTCGCCGCCCTGGCGCGCAGCTACGGCTGGCGCGCGGCGCGGGTGGAAACCACGGAGGCCTTCGAGCCGGCGTTCCTGGAAGCCTTGTCCGAAGGGCCGCCGATGCTGCTGCACCTGAAGCTGGACGCCGAGGTCAGCACCAGCCGCAGCACGCTGGCGCAGATCCGGGAGGCGGCGCTCAAGCGCCCTTGAACCCAGGAAAAACGGCCGCGTCATGCGGCCGTTTGTACGGTGTCCGGCGCTGGCGCCGGACTCAGTGCGCCGTCACTCTTCGCGACGTTGCTGGGAGCGGTCCTGTTGCGAGCCGGACTGCTGCCCGCGCTGGCTGGATTGATCCTGCTGACCCTGGCGCTGGCTGGACTGATCCTGCTGCCCACTCTTCATGCCGCCTTGGGTCTGCTGCTGCATGCCGCCCTGGCTGGCCTGGTCCTGCTGGCCGCTGCGCTGGCCCGACTGGGACTGCTGCCCCGACTGGCTGCCCAGGCCCCCTTGACCTTGCTGGCCCTGGCGCTGGCTGTCCTGACTTTGCTGACCTTGCCGTTGGCCCTGCTGGCCTTGCTGGCCCTGCTGGTTGCCTTGTTGGTTTTGTTGGCTCTGGTTGCGGTCCTGACTCGTCATGTTGACTCCTTGGTAGTCATCAAGGCCGGCGGAATTGCCGGCACAAGGACTACGGCAAGTGAAGTGCCCGCAAACAAGCGGTCCACGCGCGCAGCGTGACGCCGGACCGGGGGATGGCGTGCCCATGCTAGGCTGCCGCGCGTTTTGGAAAGCCCCGGGAGGAGCCCCTATGAACGACCCCATCAAAACCTTCAATACCTGTGACATTTGCGACGAGCGCAAGGCGCAGGCCGGCGACGCGCTGCGCGTGCTGCCGCCGGTGTTCCGCGACTTCGGCGCCATCAATGCCTTCAGCGGCCCAGCCGTGACCGTCAAGTGCTTTGAGGACAACACGCTGGTGAAGGCCGCCTGCGACAGCCCGGGCGAGGGCAGAGTGCTGGTGGTGGACGGCGGTGGCTCGCTGCGCCGCGCGCTGCTGGGCGGCAACCTGGGCCGCGCGGCAGAGAAGAACGGCTGGGCCGGTGTGATCGTGGACGGCTGCGTGCGCGACGTGGCGGAACTGGCGACCTACCGCATCGGCATCCGCGCGCTGGCCTCGCTGCCGTTGCCCACCGAGAAGCGCAACGAGGGCCAGCGCGATGTGGCGGTGATGATCCAGGGCGTGCCGGTGCGCCCGGGCGACTGGATCGTGGCCGACGCCGACGGCACGCTGGTGCTGTCGCAGCCGCCCCAGTAATCCGCTGCCTGGCCGTGCCGGTGCGACCTATGTGCTGCGCTGGCGCGGTGAAATCAGTTCAAGCCCATGTCGGGCCACCCCATGCGCGCCTGAAGGCCGCGGCGGGCGGCTACAATATCCCTCTTCGGGGTGTAGCGCAGCCTGGTAGCGCAACTGCTTTGGGAGCAGTGGGTCGGATGTTCGAATCATCTCACCCCGACCAATTTCTTCAATGCCATCAATGCCTTGGAAAGCTTTCCGCAAGAAGTTTCCAGGGCTTTTTTATGGGCGCCACGCCAGTGCGCGCTCCCTCCAGGGTGGGATGGACAAAGCGATGTGGGCTTCGCGGCGCCGTTTGCTGAATTCCGCGGCGCGGGTGCTGGGCTTGTTCGTGCTTGCCGGCGCCCTTCCCGGGCATGAAGCCCGCGCTCAGCTCGACGCCTGGGATGCCGCCTTCGCCAACCGCGATTTCAGGAGCGCCCTGCGCGCGCTGGGCGGCGAGGGCGCCGCGGCGGATGGGCAGGTGCAGCTCGATGGTCCGGATATGGCGGAGAACGGCGCCGTGGTGCCCTTTACCGTCACCACGGCGCTGCCGGGCGTGTCGCTGATCGCGCTGCTGGTGGAACACAACCCCGGACCGCTGGCTGCGGTGTTCGCGCTGCCGCCGGGTACCGAGGCTTTCATTTCCACCCGGCTGAAGATGGCCGAGAGCTCCACCGTGCACGCGCTGGTGCGCGCCGAGGGCGGGCTGTTCCTGGCGCGGCGCCCGGTGCGCGTGATCCAGGGCGGCTGCGCCGGCTGAAGAGGGAATCGCCATGGGACAGCCCAGCCGGATGCGGGCCGTGGAGAGCGGCGGCGTGGTGGAACTGCGGGTGCTGATGAGCCACGTGATGGAAAGCGGCCAGCGCCGCGACGCATCGGGCGCACTGGTGCCGGCGCATCACATCGAGCGCGTGGACATCGAGTGCGGCGGCCGCTCCGTGCTGCAAGCGCGGCTGGGGCCGGCGGTGTCGCGTGACCCCTTCCTGCAGTTGCGCTTTCGTGGCGCCAAGGGCGAGCGCGTGGTGGTGCGCTGGGTGGACGACCAGGGCGACACGCGCAGCGACGAGACCATCGTCGGCTGATGCTGGACCCGGTTCAGTCCGGGAGTGTTTCGCCCACGTAGCGCCGCACGCGCGGGGGCTGGTCGCCCCGGTGGAAGGCAAAGCGGCGCTCGCGCAGCCGCATGTCGGCGGCGGTGATGCGGTCGATGCGGCGCAGGTGCTCCACCCAGGACTCGTCCACGAAGTACTCCACGTGGCGGCGTGGGTCGGTGCTGTCGTGCAGCAGGCCCCAGCTCAGCGCGCCCTGGCGCAGCCGCGCGCGGCGGCTTTCGCGCATCACCGCGGCGAACTCGGCGGCGTCGGCCTCGTCCACGAAATATTCGATGGTCACCATCACCGGCCCAGCCTCGGGCGCGATCTCGAAGGCCGGCGGCGGGTCGAGCGTGATCACATGCGGCGTGAGGTCCTCGGCGGGCAGCTTCTCCAGGCGGTAGCGGCGCAGCAGCAGCACCAGCAGCACGGCGCTGGCCGCGGCGGCCAGCAGGCTGGTCTGCACGTTGGTGAAACTCGCCACCTGGCCCCACAGCGCGGCGCCCACCGCGTTGCCGGCCATCAGCGCCATCTGGTAGATGGACATGCCGCGCGCGCGCACCCAGTTGGGCAGCGTCAGCTGCGCAGTGATGGTCAGCGAGTTGGCCACCGAGATCCACGCCGCGCCGGCCAGCACCATAGTCGGCGCGGCGATCCAGACGTTGGGGGCCAGTGCCACGCCCACCATCGCCGCGGCGTTGATGAGCGTGCCGTACTCGACGAGTTGGTCGCGGTCCCAGCGCGCGCGCAGTTGCGGCAGCGTCAGCGCCGCGGCGATGGCACCCGCGCCCATACAGGCCAGCAGCACGGTGAAGGTGCCCGCGCCGCCGCCGTGCAGGCGCTGCGCCAGCAGCGGCAGCAGCGCGATCAGTGCCGTGGCCTGCAGGAAGAACACGAACACGCGCAGCAGCACCACGCGCATGCCCGGCGACTCGCGCACGTGCTGCACACCCACGCGCATGGCGCCCACGAAGCGCTCGCCGGGCAGGGCGGAGTTGCGCGGCTCGTAGCGCCAGCGCCATACCAGGAAGCTCGCCACCAGCGACAGCGCGGCGTTGAGCGCGAACACCCAGGCGCTGCCCAGGCTGGCGATGATGGCGCCCGCGGCGATGGGCCCGGCGATGCGCGAGGCGTTCATCGCCACACCGTTGAGCGCCAGCGCGGCGCTGAGCTCGCGCTTGCCCACGATCTCTGGAACGATGGCCGCGAACACCGGCCAGCGCATGGCCAGCCCGATGCCGTTGGTGAACACCAGCGCCAGCAGCAGCGGTGCCGTGAGCTGCCCAGTCATGGACACGCCCGCGAGCACCACGCCCACGGCCGCGACCCAAAGCTGCGTGAACATGAACCAGCGTCGGCGGTTGACGATGTCGGCCAGCGCGCCGCTGGGCAGGCCCAGCAGGAACACCGGCAGCGTGGAGGCCGACTGCACCAGCGCCACCAGTGCGGGGTCGTGGGTGAGCGAAGTCATGACCCAGGCCGCCGCGACATCGTTCATCCACATGCACACGTTGGCCGTGAGCCAGGCGCTCCACAGCATGCGGAACACGGGAACGCGCAGGGGGGCGAGGGCGCCGGAAGGGGCGTCTAGGGAAGCGTCAGAGGCGGTGGACATCGACGATGGTCGAGGGGCGATGCGGTTGGATCATCGCAACCCTGACAGCTGGGAAGTGGAGCGGAACCCGCTACGTCTCAGATCCTGGGACAGGAGGATCGTCAAGCGGGGCGAATGCGGGCTGCTGTAGGGCAAGGGCCGCGCCGCTGTGCGCTGCGTCGAGTGGCCTGCCCGGAGGGACTCGAACCCCCGACCTGCTGCTTAGAAGGCAGCTGCTCTATCCAGTTGAGCTACGGGCAGTGCAGGAGGGCAATTGTAAGCAGGCGCGAGGCCCGGTCCTGTCGGACCCGTCAGCGCCTGGCGTACTGCGTGGCTCCGAACAGCGTTTCGCGCGCCTTGTCGTCCATCTGCGGCTTGCGCCGGTCGGCCAGCACTTCCACGCCGCGCTGCACCGCGGGGCGAGCGGCGATCTCGTCGAACCAGCCTTTGAGGTGCGGGTAGTCGTTCCAGTCGATGCCCTGGTTCTTCCACGAGCGCAGCCACGGGAAGACAGCGATGTCGGCGATGCTGTACTCGTCGCCGGCGATGTAGCGGTGGCGGGCGATCTGGCGGTCCATCACGCCGTACAGGCGCCTGGCCTCGTTGGTGTAGCGCTCGATGGCGTAGTCGATCTTCTGCGGCGCGTAGATGCGGAAGTGGTGCGCCTGGCCCAGCATCGGGCCCACGCCGCCCATCTGGAACATCAGCCACTGCAGCACCTCGTACTTGCCGCGGGTGTCCTTGGGCAGGAACTTGCCGGTCTTGCCGGCGAGGTAGAGCAGGATGGCGCCGGACTCGAACAGCGAGAAAGGCTTCCCGTCCGGACCGTCGGGATCGACGATGGCAGGAATCTTGTTGTTGGGACTGATGGCGAGGAATTCGGGGCTGAACTGGTCACCCGCGCCGATGTCCACGGGATGCGCACGGTAGGGCAGGCCGCACTCTTCGAGCATCACATGGACCTTGTGACCGTTGGGCGTGGGCCACGAATACACTTCGATCATCTTGGTTGTCTCCTCTCGCGTCTTCGGGCGCCCCATTGTGCGCCAGCCCTCATGCTCGACGCCTTCAAACAATGGTTCTCACGCCGCGCGGGGCTGCCGGGCGAGCGTGCGCTGGCCGACTGGGCGCATGCGCAGGGCTACCACTTCAAGCGCAGCCGCGACGCCGATGGCTTCATCGTCGAAGCCCATGGCGGCGCCTGGCGGCTGGAATGGGGCCCGTCGCAGCGGCGCTACATCACCGGCCAGGAACTGCGGCTGCGCGCACCGCTGAACGGCGGCGCCGGGCTGCAGTTGCTCGTGCTCACGCGCAGCCTGCTCGACCTGCTGGAGAAGCAGGTGTTCGAGCAGTACACGCAGGGCCTGCAGACCCGCATCGATCTGGCCACGCCAGACGAAATGCGCTGGCTGGTGCTGCATCCCAAGCTGCCCGCGACGGAGCTGGCCGCGCTGCGCGGGCACTTCGGCGCGGTGGGCCAGCCACTGGAGGCGCTGTCGAGCTGGGTCGGTGGCCCGCTGGGAGCGGCGCTGGTCGAGCTGGCCACGACCCGCGGCGCCGGTCTGGCGCCGCTGATGCTGATCGTGCAGCGCGAGCGGCTGACGCTGCGCACGGCGCTGGAACAGCCCGAGCCCGCGCTCATCACAGAACTGCTGCAGTTGTTCGAGGTAGCACGCCGCGAAGGCCAGCGTGTGGCGGCCCAATGGCAGCTGGCCGGGCCGCTGGACCCCGCAGCCTTGCTGTGGCCGCATTCCGCGGACGGGCCGGACAGCCAGCTGCGCTGAAGGCCGCGTACCGGCCAGGGCCCCCGGCCGGCACGCGGGTACCCCGTGCTAGAGTGGTCCGGCTATATCGGTATGCCCGGAGGGAGGGATGTCCCGAAAACTGCTGCTGCTGAGTCTGGCCGCCGCTTCCTGCGTGGCCATGGCCGCGCCCAAGGGCGACACCGGCGCCACGGCGCCCAACGAAACGAACAAGGCTTCATCGGTGCCGGCCACGAGCGCCGAAAAACTGCAGCAACGGCTGCATGCGCTGGAACAGCGCGTGGAGCAACTGCAATTGCAATCCAGGCATGACCAGGAACTGCTGGAACAGGGACGGCGCCGCCAGGCCGAGCTGGAGGTCGCGTCGCATGCCATGCCCTGGCTGCTGGGCCTGCTGGTGGCGCTGGCGGCCGTCGCAGTCGGATTGGCTTGGCGCGTGCAGGCTTTGTCGCGCCGGCGCCAGGACGTTTGGTGGGACACCTCCGCGCCGCTGGACCTGGAGGCGCCGCGCGACGAGGCGCCCGTCACCGCGGCCGTGGTGTTCAACGAACCGGCACGTGGGGAGACGGCTAGCACCCGCCCGCCGCTGGCACCCTTGCCGTCCACCGGAGTGCTGCCGGTGAACGAACAGATCGCGCTGTCGCAGCAGGTCGCGCTGCTGTGCGCACTGGGGCAGGACGACAAGGCCATCGAGCTGTTGCAGCCGCGACTGACCGAGGGCGGGCGCACGCCGTGGCTGCTGCTCAAGCTGCTGGCGCTGCACCAGCGCACCGGCCAGCGCGCGGCTTTCGACAAGCTCGCGCGCCAGGTCGCTGCGCGTTTCGGCTGCACGCTGCCGGTCTGGGATGCACCGCCGCAACCCGGGCTGGAGGGCGAGCCCGCGTTGCTGGCCTCGCTGCAGCAGAGCTGGGAGGCGCCGGTGGACGCGCTGTTGCTGCTGTCCAAGCAGCTGCTGCAGCCGCAAGCGCTGCCCTCGCTGGCCGCCTGCGAGGACATGCTGCTGCTCTACCGCATGGCGCATGAGCGCCATTGTCAGGAGGTGGCCGGCTGCGAGATCGACCTGCCGCTGGCCTTGTCCCCGCTGCTGGACGACGGCAGGTCGTCCCTGCCGCCGCTGGTGGCGCCCCGCATCGCGCTGCAGCCGGCACCCTGAGAGGTGCGCCACCTGCGCGGCGACGCCGCGCTCCTGCTTACAGCCGGGCCAGCCGCTGCAGCGCCATCTGCAGCGTCTCGTCCTTCTTGGCGAAGCAGAAGCGCACCACGCGCTGCTCGAAGCCCCCGGCGTAAAAGGCCGACAGCGGGATCGCCGCCACGCCGATTTCCGTCGTGAGAAAGCGGCAGAACTCGGCCTCGGGCAGGTCGCTCAGCGCGGAGTAGTCCACGCACTGGAAGTAGCTGCCCTCGGTCTGCAGCGGGCGCAGCCGCGTGGCCTGCAGCCCGGCGCGGAACAGATCGCGCTTGCGCTGGTAGAAGCCGCTGAGCTCCAGGTAGGGCGCCGGGTCAGCCATGTAATGCGCCAAGCCGTGCTGCATCGGTGTGTTGACCGTGAACACGTTGAACTGGTGCACCTTGCGGAACTCCGCGCTCAGTGGCGCTGGCGCGGCCACGAAGCCCACCTTCCAGCCGGTGACGTGGTAGGTCTTGCCGAAGCTGGAGACGATGAAGGCGCGCGCCGCGAGCTCGGCCACGCTGGCGGCGCTCACGTGCGCGCGGCCGTCGTAGACCATGTGCTCGTACACCTCGTCGGACAGCAGCAGCACGTCGGTGGGACGCAGGATCTCGGCGAGTTGCTGCATCTCCTGGCGTGTCCAGACGCTGGCGCCGGGGTTGTGCGGGGTGTTGATGATCAGCAGCCGTGTGCGCGGTGTGATGGCCGCGGCGATCCGGGCCAGGTCGGGCCGGAAGCTGCCCGGCATCAGCGGCACCCGCACCACTGTGCCGCCGGCGAGTTCGATGTTGGGCGCGTAGCTGTCGTAGCAGGGCTCCAGCACGATCACCTCGTCGCCCGGGTGCACGCAGCACAGGATGGCGGTGAGGATGGCCTGCGTGGCGCCGGCGGTGATGGTGATTTCGCTGTCGGCGTCGTAGCGGTGGCCGTACAGCGCCTGCACCTTGTCCGCGACCGCCGCGCGCAGCGCCGGCACACCGGTCATGGGCGGATATTGGTTGAGCCCGGAACGCATGGCCTCGCCGACCGCGTCCACCAGCCGCGGGTCGCCCTCGAAGTCCGGAAAGCCCTGGCCCAGGTTCACGGCGCCATGCGCGTGCGCCAGGGCGGACATCACGGTGAAGATGGTGGTGCCGACCTGCGGCAGCCGGCTGGGGAATGCGGGCGTGCGCGGCGTGGCGATCAAGGCTTCAGTCTGCATGGTGGCAAGCACTTCCAGTCGGGAGCCGCTGCGAAGACGGCGTTCAGAGGTCGTAGTCGTCGCCGCTGCCGGCCATGGCGCGGTTGATGAGCGTGCGCGTGAGGCGGTCCGACAGCAGCTCGGCGAAGGTATAGACGAAGTTGCGCAGGTAAGCACCGCGCTTGAAGGCCACGCGCGAGACGTTCATGCCGAAGAGGTGGCCCGCCGGGCGCGCCACCAGGTCGCCGCTGGATGGATCGTCGCGCACCGCCATCTCCGCCAGAATGCCTACGCCCAGGCCCAGCCGCACGTAGGTCTTGATGACGTCGGAGTCGATGGCCTCCAGCACGATCTCGGGCTGCAGCCGTCGCTGCGCGAAGGCCTGGTCGATGCGCTTGCGACCGGTGAAGGCCGGCTGGTAGGAGACCAGCGGCTCGCGCGCGAGCTGTTCCAGCGTCGGGCGCTCCACGCTGGCCAGCGGGTGCGTGGCGGGCACCACGATCACGTGCTGCCACTCGTAGCAGGGCAGCGTCACCAGGTCGCCGTACTCGGATAGCGACTCCGTGGCCAGCCCGATGTCGGCACTGTCGTCGAGCAGCATCTGCGCCACCTGCTCGGGCGTGCCCTGGTGCAGGCTGACGCTGACCTTGGGATGGCGCTTGCGCAGCAGCGCCACCGGCTCGGGCAGCACGTAGCGCGCCTGGGTGTGCGTGGTGGCGATGGACAGCCGCCCCGCATCCTGCTTGCCGAACTCCTCGCCGATGCGCTTGAGGTTGCCCACCTCGCGCAGGATGATCTCCACCGCCTGCAGCACCTGGTGGCCGGGCTCGGTCACGCGCTTGAGGCGCTTGCCGTGGCGGGCAAAGATGTCCACGCCCAGCTCCTCCTCCAGCTCCAGGATGGCCTTGCTGATGCCGGGCTGCGAGGTGTGCAGCGCCTTGGCGGTCTCGGTGAGGTTGAGGCCGCGACGAACGGCCTCCTGGACGAAGCGGAACTGGTGCAGGTTCACGGCTGATTCGCCTCCTTGGTCGCCAGCAGGCTCAGCGCCGCACCGGCCATGGCCTGCACCACCGAGGGCAGCTCGCCCACGGCCGGGTGCAGTTCGAAGCGCACGCCCGGGTGCGCGGCGCGCAGGGCGTCGAGCAGCCGCGGCAGGTCCTTGCGCACGTGGCCGCCGGCGCCCAGGAACAGCGGCAGCACCTCCACGGCGCGACAGCCGTCCTGCACCAGTTGCACCGCCGCCTGCGCCAGATCGGGCTGCATGAACTCGAGGTACGCCAACTGCAGCGGCGTGCCGGGCCGCTGGGCACGCACGGACTGCGCCACGGCCTCGAAGGGGCGTGCCCACTCGGGGTCGCGCGCGCCATGCGCGAACAGCAGCAGTCCACGGGATGCGTCGTTCATCGGTACCGTACCAGCCAGGTAAAAGCCGCCAGCGACAGCAGCAGGTAGAAGATGCTGGGCGCGGCGGCGGTGAGCCAGGGCGTCCAGTCGCGCAGCAGGCCCAGGTGGCCGGCGACGTTGTTGAGCAGCACGAAGCTGATGCCCAGCATGATGCCGCCGAAGACCTTGTAGCTGATCCCGCCGGCGCGCGCGTGCAGGTAGGCGAAGGGCAGCGCCAGCGCCACCATCACCAGGCAGGCGAACGGGTAGAGCGCCTTGCGCCAGAAGCGGATGGCGTGGCGCTGCGCGGCCTGCTCCTGGTCCGACAGGTGTTCGGTGTAGCGCCACAGCTCGACCGTGCTCATGGTGTCGATGGGCAGCACCGCGGCGGCCACCACGTCCGCGCCCAGGTTGCTGGCCCAGCGCAGCTCGGGCAACCGCTCCAGTTGCACTTGCACCGGTGTCTGCGCCTGTGCCTGCGTGGCAGAGGCCGCGTTGGCTGGCGGCCAGACGGTGCGCTGCACGTCCTGCAGCGTCCACACTGCGTCGGCGTCGATGCGCGCCCGCGCCGCGGCGATGCGCTCCTGCAGCCGGCCCTGCTCGTCGAACTCGAAGATGCGCACGCCTTCGAGCGCGCCGTCGGGTGCCAGGCGCTGCACGTTGAGCGAGACCTGGTGCGAGCCGCCCTGGGGCGTGGCGCGGCGCTCGCGCAGCCAGGCGCCGGTGCGGCCAAGATCCTGCCCGCCGCTGGCGGCCGCCTTGACGCGTACCGCCTCGCGCTCGCTGGCCGGCACCACGAAGTCGCCAACCACGAATGTGATCAGCGCGAAGACCACGCCCAGCACCGCCAGCAGCGACAGCGCCCGGCCCGGCCCCAGCCCGCCGGTGCGCAGGATGGTGAACTCAGTGGACTGCGCCATGCGCGCCATCGAGTAGATCGTGCCGATGAGCACCGCGATGGGAATGAGCTCGTAAAGGTGGCCGGGGATTTCGAACAGGCTCGAAATCAGCGCCATCGGCAGTGTGTAGCCGTGCCGGCCCACGTCCTCGAGCTCGTCGACGAAGTCGATGAAGAAGAACAGCGACAGGAACGCCAACGCCACGAAGAACACCGCGCCGACGATGTCGCGGTAGAGCAGCCGCCGTACGGTCTTCATGCGCGGCTCCCGCGCAAGCGCAACCGCGCCGTCGCGCCCTGCTCGCGCCACCACAGCAGTCCCAGTGCCAGCGCCAGCGCCGCACCGTGCAAGCCCAGCAGTGCCCCGGCCAGCCCCAGCCGGCCGCCGCTCACCCAGGCCTGCGAGAGGTTGATGAGGTTGTAGTAGACGACGAAGCCCAACAGCGCGAACAGCAGGTTCCAGTTGCTGGCGCGGCGCGGGTTGGTGGCCGACAGCCCGATGCCCAGCAGCAGCAGGTTGCCTGCGCCCAGCAGCAGCCCGAAGCGCCAAGCCAGCTCGGCGAGCTGGCGCGGCCCGGGCTGGCGCAGCAGGTCGAGCGTGGGCATGGTCTTGGGCGCGCGTTCCTGGGCGGTGCGCGCCTGGTGCTCGTCCACCACCACGCGGTAGGTGTCGAAGCGCGAAAGCGTGAGCGTGCCGTCGCTGCGGTCGGTTTCGTTGCGCTGTCCCCCTTCAAGCACCAGGATGCGGCGCTCCGGGTCACTGTTGTTGTCGATGTGGCCGCCGTGCGCCGACACCACCGTCTCGCGCCGCTCGTCGTTGGACAGCACGAAGACGTTGCGGGCCCGCGTGGCGTCGTTCTCGCCGTCACGCTCGACGAAGAACACGCGGTTGCCGTCGCGCGAGACCTGGAATACGCCCGGCGCCACGCGTGAGAGATCGCTGCGCTGCTGGTAGCGCTCGCGCAACTCGACCGTCATGCGGTTGCCCCAGGGCCACACGAGCAGCACCAGCAGCCCGATGACCACCAGCACCGGCCAGCTCGTGCGCAGCACCGGTCGCACGAAGCGCGACAGGCTCACGCCGCTGGCGAACCAGATCGCCATCTCGCTGTCGCGGTACATGCGGCCCAGCGTGGCCACCACGGCAATGAACAGCGACAGCGCCAGCAGGGTAGGCAGGTGGCTCAGCGCCATGTAGCCCAGCAGTAGCACCACGTCCTGCGGCGCAACCGAACCCCCGGCGGCCATGCCCAGGGTGCGGATCAGCATCATCGTCAACACGATGGTCAGCAGCACGACCAGCGTCGCACCGAAGCTGCGCGCCAGCTCTCGGCGCACGGTGGTATGGAATAACATCAGGCGATCTACGAACTTGGCGTCATTATGGACTTGCGATCCCTCGTTCCCGGCGCGGCCGGGTTGGCCGGTGTGGCCGCCGATGCACTGGTACTGGTCGTGGCCGGTAGCGAGGCGCAGCAGACTCTGGAGCCGCCGCTGGCGGCGCTGCTGGCGGAAAGCGTGAAGGCGGGCGACTTCGAATTCAAGCCGGGGCGCACGTTGTATGTGCACCGGCCTTCGGGCTTGAAGGTGCCGCGCCTGGTGCTGGCGGCTGCCACGGATGCGTCGCCCAAGGCCTTCAAGACCGCGGTGGCGGCGGCGCTCGGGGCGCTGAAGTCGCTGGGCGTGCGCCACGCGGCGGTGGCCTTCGCGGCAGCGGCCAAGGAAGAGGGCGCTGCCGTGCTGGACGACCGTCACGCCGAGGCGCTGGCCATGGCGGTGGCCGATGCCACTTACATCTATCGCCACACCAAGCCCAGCGCGCCCGAAGGCGCCAAGCTGCAGAAGGTGTCGCTGGTGTGCGACAAGGCTGCGGCCAACGCGCTCAAGAAGGGTCTGGCGCGCGGCCAGGCGATCGCCGAGGGCGTCACGCTGGCGCGCGAGTGCGCCAACCGTCCCGGTAACCACTGCACGCCGACTTTCCTGGCCGAGCAGGCGCAGGCGCTGGGGGCGCAGTTCGGTTTCAAGGTCGAAGTGCTCGGCCGCAAGGAGGTGGAGAAACTCGGCATGGGCGCCTTCATTGCCGTGGCGCAGGGGTCCGAAGAGCCGCTGCGCTTCATCGTGCTCCGCTACGAAGGCGCGGCGCGCGGCAGCGCGCCGCTGGTGCTGGTGGGCAAGGGCATCACCTTCGACAGCGGCGGCATTTCCATCAAGCCCGCGGGCGAGATGGACGAGATGAAGTTCGACATGTCCGGCGCTGCCAGCGTGCTGGGCACCTTCCGCGCGCTGGGTGAGCTTTCGCCCAAGGTCAACGTGGTGGGCCTGATCGCCGCGTGCGAGAACCTGCCCAGCGGCCGTGCCAACAAGCCCGGCGACGTGCTGCGCTCGATGTCGGGTCAGACCATCGAGGTGCTCAACACCGACGCCGAAGGCCGCCTCGTGCTGTGCGACGCGCTCACCTACGCCGAGCGCTTCAAGCCTGCGGCGGTGGTGGACATCGCCACGCTCACCGGTGCCTGCGTGATCGCCCTGGGTGGACAGCGCTCGGGGCTCTTCAGCCCGGACGAGGAACTGGCCGGGCGGCTGCTGCAGGCCGGCGAGGCTGCGCTCGATCCGGCCTGGCGCATGCCGATGGATGACGAGTACGACGAAGCGCTCAAGAGCAACTTCGCCGACGTTGCCAATGTCGGCCCGCGCGGCGGCGGTGCCATCACGGCGGCCATGTTCCTCAAGCGCTTCACCAAGGCCTTCCGCTGGGCGCATCTGGACATTGCCGGCACTGCCTGGAAGGGCGGCGCGGCCAAGGGCGCGACCGGCCGCCCGGTGCCGCTGCTCACGCACTTCGTGCTTTCGCACGCGCGCTGAACGGACGGGCCACTCGCTCATCACATGGCCGCCCGAGCCCAGGGCCGAGGCGGCAAACCGAAGGAAACCAAAGCGATGGCGTTGTCGGAAGTCGCCTTCCACACCGGCGTGGGCGACAAGATCGGCTATTGCTGCCGCCTGCTGCGCAAGGGTTACCGGCAGCAGGCGCGCATGGTCGTCGCGGGCGAAGCCGAGGCGCTGTCGCGGCTGGACCAGGCACTGTGGCTGTTCGATGCGCGCTCCTTCATCCCGCACCGGCGGCTGCGCGCGGGTGAACCGCTGCCGGCGGCGCTGCTGCGCACGCCGATCTGGCTGATCGAGCCCGGTGCCGAAGCGCCGCACCATGGCGTGTTGCTGAACTTGGGCCCCGCGGTGGTGCCCGATTTCGAACGCTTCGAGCGACTGATCGAGGTGGTCGGCCTGGACGAGGCGGACCGCCTGGCCGCGCGCCGGCGCTGGCGTGCCTACGAGGCCAAGGGCCTGCGTATCACGCATCACGCGCAGGAAGGATTGGGGTGATTCCAGGGTTGTTGCGGGAAAGAACTGATCGAACGTACGTCAACCGATGTCCGGTTTATTTGCGTTATTGTTATTCCTGCTGAAACTGTTACCAGTTCTCTCTTTTCAACCCGGAGGTTTCGAATGCGATTCCAGTTCAATGCCGTCCTTGCCGCTGCCGCGGTGCTGCTGGCCGGTGGCGCCAGCGCCCAGGAGGTGGTGGTCAAGATCGGCCACGTTGCCCCGACCAGTGGTCCGATTGCCCACCTGGGCAAGGACAACGAAATGGGTGCGCGCATGGCGGTGGACGAGCTCAATGCCAAGGGCGTGACCATTGGCGGCAAGAAAGCCAAGTTCGAACTGCTGGCCGAAGACGACGCGGCCGATCCGAAGCAGGGCACCGCCGCCGCCCAGAAGCTGGTGGACAGCAGGGTCCAAGGTGTGGTGGGCCACCTGAACTCCGGCACGACCATCCCGGCCTCGAAGATCTACAGCGACGCCGGCATTCCGCAGATCAGCCCCTCGGCCACCAATCCCAAGTACACGAAGCAGGGCTTCAAGACGGCCTTCCGCGTCGTGGCCAATGACGAGCACCTGGGCGGCACGCTGGGCAAGTACGCCGTGAACCAGCTCAAGGGCAAGGCGATCGCTGTGATCGACGACCGCACCGCCTACGGCCAAGGCGTGGCTGACGAGTTCGAGAAGGGCGTCAAGGCCGCCGGCGGCAAGACGGTGGGCCGCGAGTTCACCAACGACAAGGCCACCGACTTCACCGCCATCCTGACCAGCATCAAGGCCAAGAAGCCCGACATCGTCTTCTTTGGCGGCATGGACGCCGTGGCCGGCCCGATGCTGCGCCAGATGAAGCAGCTGGGCATCAACGCCAAGCTCATGGGCGGCGACGGCATCTGCACGGGCGAGCTGCCCAAGCTGGCCGCGGGTTCCATGGCCGATGAGCAGGTGGTGTGCGCCGAGGCCGGTGGCGTCGAAGGCGAGCAGAAGGCCGGCATGGACAAGTTCAAGGCCGACTTCAAGAAGAAGTTCAACGCCGACGTGCAGATCTACGCGCCGTACGTGTACGACGCCGTGATGGTGATGGCCGACGCGATGGTCAAGGCCGGTTCCCACGAGCCGGCCAAGTACCTGCCGGTGCTGGCCAAGACCAACGGCTACAAAGGCGTCACGGGCACGATCAGCTTCGACGAGAAGGGTGACATCAAGAACGGTGCGCTGACCATGTACACGTACAAGGGCGGCAACCGTCAGCAGATCGCCGTGGTGCGCTGATCCCGCGCACGGCATCCCTCTGCCCAGCAGAAGCGCCCGCAACCGCGGGCGCTTTTTCTTGGCACGAGCCTTGCCGGAAATGCGCTTGCAGGCCGCCGGGCACCGTGGAAGCATCGGTTGCAGCCGACGGTCGGGGGGACTCCATGGCATTGCGTACCTTGCTCTACCGCTATTTTTTTTTCGGTTGGCTGTTCAGGGATGCCAGCACCGGCACGGCGCTGGAACGCGCGGCCGCTTGGCGCCACAACCGTCACCAGGCGCGTTGGCTGCCGACCTACATGCGGCGCTGGATGTGCTGCGGGCTGCTGTTCTACCTGGTGGGCTTGTTCGTCGAGTGCGTCATCGGCGCGCCGCTGCTGTCGTCGCTGTTCTACGTCACCGGGTTGATGAGCGTGCCGGGCAATGCCGTGATGGCGGCCGCCTGGATCGGCTTCAAGGCGCTGTCAGGTCCGTTCTAGCAAATTCAGCAGATCAGTCTGTTCAAATCCGCAAATCATGGGCTAGAATGCAGGGCTTCGGTGGTCGCAACCGAAGCCATCCGCGGAGGGATGGATGAGTGGTTTAAGTCGCACGCCTGGAAAGCGTGTGTGGGTTAATAGCCCACCGCGGGTTCGAATCCCGCTCCCTCCGCCACCTGGTCTCCCCAGGTGTTTCACGGCCTCCCGCAAGTTCCTGATTCCAGAGGGAAAAGGCCGAAATCCCTGACCATGAATGCCGTCTTTCGGTTGCAAGTGAAACGGCAGCGCGCTCGCTGAGGCCGCTGGCACCGGATCAAGGCGCGGCCGGCCGTGGCAAGGGCTCGCCGGTGCTCGTTGGCATGGCATGCCTGCCCTCCTGCAGCCGGCGCCGCACGAGCTGGATATGGCTGCGCAGCGCGTACAACTCGTCGGCATAGGCGAGAGGGATATGCACCCGGCCCACGCGGGCTTCAATGTCCTCCAGCTCGCGCAGCAGTTCGTCTGCAGGGCGCTCACCGCTGGCCTCTTCGACCGCGCGCAATTGGGCGTACCAGCGAAAGACGCGTGAGCGGATGCGGAATTCATACAGCGGAGGCACGATCCGCGACAGCGGCAGCAGCACCGCGATGATCGCCAGCAAGGCGATCCACATGCGGTCGAACAGGTTGGCGAGCCAGAACGGCAGGTAGCGTTGCAGCCATGGCGGGCCGTCCTTGTAGAAGCGCTGTGCCTCGGCCGCGATTGGACGCTCGGTGTTGACGGGGTTGGGAAACTCGCCCCTGCGCTGGAACCAGCCCGCCTGCCCATGTACCTGCTGCGCGGCCTGCACGAACAGTTGCATCAGCGCCGGGTGAAGCGACTTGCGCGCCACCAGCGTGGCGGTCGGCGCAATCAGGTGGATGTCCCGCGGCGGAATGTCGGCAGCCAGATCGGCAACCCCGCGTGGCAGCACCACATGGCTCATGAACGGGAAACGTCGTGCATACGCTTCGCTCTGCACGAGGTTGGCGAGCGCTATGCCGGGGGTGCGCAGCAGCATCTGCACCATCTGGGACTCGGGCGCCGAGGCGATGACGATGGCATCGAGCCGGCCGTCGAGCAGATCGACGACGGCAGGCGTGAGCGGCAGCCGCGACAGCGTGACCGACTCTGGCTTCACGCGATTGGCCTCCAGCAGACGCTCCATCAACGGCGGCACGCCGCTGCCCGGCGCGCCGACGTTGAGCCTCCAGCCGGCGAGCTGTGCGAGGCTGGTCAGCCTTGGGGCCGCCGGCAGCGCCCCAGCGGCGCGATGGCCTGGGTCGAGGCGGGCCGCAGAGCCTGGTGCGGCTGTGCGGGGCCCAAGCAGGCGCCGCACCGAGTCCTGCCGGTAAAAGAGCCAGACCGGTTCGTAGAACATGCTGCCCAAGGACACCAGGTCGTCACCCGTGGTCGCCGTGCCGCCGCCTTGCGCGAATCCGATGTCCACGCCGGAGTCCGGGTCCTGCAGCAGCGCCATGTTCTCTGCCGCGCCCTGGGTCGTGCGCAGCTCGACCGTGATGCCGTGCTCCTTCAAGAGGGCCGCGTAGCGGCGGCCAAACTCGGCGTAGGCGCCTTGCTCCACGCCCGTGGCCAGCGTGACGCGGCGCGGAGGAGTGGGTTCCAGAATCCAGTACGCCAGAGCGAGCAGGAGCAGGCCGAGCAGCAGGAAAGGTCCCGCGGTGACGGCGACGTCACGCAACGACAGCAGCGTATTGCGCAGCATGGCAGGCATGGTTCGAATGGGGGCAGGCGGGCATGGCGCCACAGACCGCCCAGGGCGGGAGAGAGCCGGTCATTTTCCCGGGAAACAACCGCTCCCAAGGACCAGCCCGTGGAAGGAAGACGCCGCCGGCTGAGCGCACGGCGCGCTTCGCAGCGAGACAGGCATCCCGGGAGCTTCTACCCTTCGCGCCTGGACGCGGCCCAACGGACTCACGACCCATGCACAAGCGCAGCGCAATCCTTCTTCTGAACGTGGCCCACGCGGTTGACCACATGTTCCTGCTGATCTTCGCCACCGCGGTGGCCAGCATCGCGGCCGACTTCGGATTCGCACGCTGGGAAGACCTGATGCCCTTCGGCGTCGGAGCCTTCGTGATGTTCGGCCTCGGATCGCTGCCCTCTGGCCGGCTCGGGGACCTGTGGGGACGCCGCGCGATGATGATCGTGTTCTTCTTCGGGCTCGGCGCTTCCTCGCTGCTCGCCTCGGTCGCGCAGGGTCCATGGCAGCTGGCAGGCGCGCTGACCCTGATCGGCTCCTTCGCGTCGATCTACCACCCGGTGGGCATTCCCATGTTGCTGCAGGGTGCGGCCCGGCCGGGTGCCACGATCGGCATCAACGGGCTGGCGGGCAACCTGGGCATCGCCGTGGCCGCGGCCGTGACCGGGCTGCTGGTGCAATGGCTGGGCTGGCGCGCGGCCTTCGCGGTGCCCGGCGTCGTGTGCATGGCGCTCGGACTGCTGTTCATGCGAATCGTTGCGCCAGAGACGGAATCGCCGGCCCAGCGCAAGGGAGGCGCCAAGGTGCGCCTGTCCCGTGCGCAGGTGGCGCGTGCGCTGGCGGTGATGACGGTGGCCTCGGCCACGGGCGGCATCCTGTTCAACCTCACCACCAACGGCAACGCGCAGTTGCTGACCGAGCGCTTTCGCGACGTGATGAGCGACCCCGCCACGCTCGGCCTGCTGCTGGCCAGCGTCTACGCCGTGGCGTCATTGGCCCAGGTGGTGGTGGGCCGGCTGATAGACCGGGTCGCGCTCAAGCCGCTGTACCTGGGCATTGCCTTGCTCCAGGTGCCGGTGCTCCTCTTCTCGTCGCAGGCCCAGGGGTGGTGGCTGTACGCCGGCCTGCTGGGGACGATGGTCTTCATCTTCGGCGCCATTCCCTTCACCGACGCCATGATCGCCCGCTACGTCGATGACAACATGCGCTCGCGCGTTGCCGGCTTGCGGCTGGCGGTCTCGCTCGGCATCAGCTCGCTGGCCGTGTGGCTGCTGGGACCGCTGGTCAAGGGCATGGGTTTCGACAAGCTGCTCCTCGTGCTGGCGGGCGTGGCGCTGTGCACGGCGTTCACGGTGCTGTGGCTCCCTTCGGAGGAGCCGGCGTCTGCAACAGCGTCTGCGTGATCGTTGCGTTCGCGACATCGAGCCGTCGAAGCCGTCCGGCTTGACGTGCGACCATTCATGCATGGACAGTCCGCCCACATTCCGCCGCGCGACCTGCGCGCGCTGCCTGCGCCCGCAGGCGACCTGCCTGTGCGCACTGGCACGGCCGACCGCCCACCGCACCGAGGTGCTGGTGCTTCAGCACCCGCAGGAGCAGCGCCAGGCGAAGAACAGCGTGGCGCTGCTGCGCCTGTCCCTGGCGCACTGCGAGGTGGTCGTCGGCGAGCGCTTTGCGCCCGAGACGCTGCAGGCACTGCTGCATCGCCCCGGTAGGGACACACGGCTGCTCTACCCGGATGTGCCGGCCGCTCCCGCGCCGCCGGCACCGGAAACGACAGGGGCACCCCTGCGGCTCGTGGTGCTCGACGCTACGTGGCGCAAGAGCCTGCGAATGTTGCTTGAGCACCCGGCATTGGCTGCGCTGCCGCGGCTGTCGCTGGACGCCCCGGCGCCGACCCGCTACCGCGCGATCCGCGCGGCGCGCCGAGCCGATCAGGTCTCGACGCTGGAAGCTACCGTGCAGGCGCTGGCGATGCTGGAAGGCCCGTCCTTCGACGCCGCGCCGCTTCTCGACGCCTTTGGCCGCTTCGTCGCTGGCGTGCAGGCGCGGCAGCGGCCTCATCATGCAGGCATTCAATCCTGAGCACCAGCCGAGCCGATCCATTGCGGCCTGTGTTCGGAACAGAATTTGCCCATCGCTGAAATGGCCTCGCCCTCGCTCACATTGGCTGCGATGACTTGGACTGCCCTGGACGGGCTCCAGGTGCCGCGCATGTCCTCGAGATGCCTGTGAGGCCCTGTTGATTGATGCCGGGAAGAGCGCAGGTGCGACGACTCATCCCCGTGCTGCTCGCCCTTGGCGCAACGTCCGCGCTGGGCCAGGACTTGCGCCTGCCATTCACGGGACGCTGGTTCGTCTACCAGGGCGGTGACACGCCTAACGTCAACCATCACATGTCGGTTCGCGCCCAATGGTTTGGCGTGGACTTCGCCAAGGTGGGTGGAGACAGCCAGCGCGAGCTCTCCGTTCCGAACCCGACGAAGCCGCAGGATTTCTACTGCTGGAATGAGCCGGTTCTCTCGCCCGTGGCGGGTGAGGTCCATACGGTTGTCAACCACCTGCCGGACAACCCGCTCGGGACGCGTGACCTGCACAACCCCGCCGGGAACCATTTGGTTATCGCGACCCGTGAAGGTCGATTTGTCTTTCTGGCTCACTTCCAGCGCGCCAGCATCGGCGTGGAAAAGGGTGCCCAGGTAGCCACGGGACAAGTGCTGGGCCGATGCGGCAACTCTGGCAACACGGACTTTCCTCACGTCCATGTGCACGTGCAGGACTCTCTGGTTTCCACCGCAATGGGTCAGAACCCGGTCTTCGCCCGGATGGACGTCGAGCTCAACGGAAAAAGCTTCAAGGCCGTCACGTGGCCGCTCATTCGCGGCCTGTTCGTGACCGCGCGCTGAGTGTGGTCCCCGGGCTGCGCCGCTCCTGCATCACTTCGCCGTCTGGCGCAGCTCGCGCCTTGCCGGCTTGCGGCCCGGCGGCCCTGCCTGCAGCGGATCAGCGGATCGGCGATGGCGCGGCCGGCGGTGGTGCCGCCGGTGTAGGTGTTGGCGCTTGGGGATTCCGGGTGGTGGAACCCTGCTCGGGGCGCGGCGCGCGGTCACGATCGCCGCGGTTGAGCAGGATGACACCGATGAGCGCGCCGATGGCCAGCGCCACACCCGCCACGGCGCCGCTGGACGGCGCGGGCACGAGCCTTTCGATGCGCTCGACCCAGTCGCGTGTCTGCTGCATCTCGGCCGCGCTGACCGGCACCGGCTGCGGCGCGCGGGGATGGGCCAGCGCCGTGGTACCCGCCGGCAGCGTCACCGGCGCCCACAGTCCCTGCAGCGAGTCCACCTGCACGCGGCCATCGAACACCGTCACCGTGACTTCGCCGCCTTGCCCGGTACGCAGCGAGAACGCAGTGCCTCGGGCACCGGAGCGCACGAATTCCGTTTCCACCGCGAACAGCCCGCGCACCTTGACGAAGAACTCCCCCAGCGCCTTCGTCAGCGAGCCGATCTCGGCGCCGCTGCCCGGACGCAGGTAGACCTCGCTGCCCGAGGGCCAGCGCACGACGGCGAAGGCGCCACGCCCGGTCTCGACGCGATCGCCACGTTGCAGCGCCATGCCCGGCTCCACAGGCAGCGCCACGCCGGCGCGCAGCACCCGCACGGCGTTGAGCTCCGAAGGCTGCGCCAGCCGAACGCCGTCGATGACGATGGCGGCCAGCTGCACGGTCGTTGGATAAGGCCGCAACGTCTCGCAGCCAGCCAGGGGCAGCAGCGACAGCGCCAGCGACAGCCACCAGACCACGGCGCGCTGCGACAACGATGTTTTCATCGCTCACTCCTCGTCATGCGCCGCGCCAGGGCGGCGCCCAGGGCCAGGGCCAGCCAGCCGTAGTGCAGCTCGACAAGTTGCTGCTCGCTGCGGTACCACAGCACGCCCCCCAGCCCCCAGGCCAGGGCCAGCACCGCCACCGCCGGCCAGGCCCAGCGGCGACGCCTGCCGTGCAGTGTCGCGCCCACTGCAGCGGCGGCCACGGCCATGGCCAGCATCAAGAGTGCCTGCACCAGCGGGGGCAACGGCCGCAGCGCCTGGCCGCGCTGCAGGGCGTTCACCTGCGCCGCGATGAGCTCCACACCGCGGTGCGTGCCCTGCAGCGTGCGGTGGCGGTCGTCCGTGCCGGCCGTCAGCCCCACCAGCACGATGCGTCCGCGCAGCGCCTGCAGCGCTGCCGCGTCGCCTCGCAGCACCTCGGCAAAGGACACGCGTTGACCCGGGCCGTCCAGCGGCGGCACGGCGTAGCCGTCCAGGAGCTGATGCGCCACCAGGTCCCCAGGCTGCATCGCACTGCACTCCGCAGGCTCCTGGCGCAGCGTCTCGGCCCCGAACGCCTGCACGGTGACGGTGGCCCCGTCGCTGCCGCGCACCACGGGCAACTGCAGCGCCAGGGCGTCAAACTGCCCCGCGTCGCCTGGCCATGCGCCGCCGCTGTAGGCCGCCAGGCCGAAGGACGGCCACAAGCGGGCGCTCTCGCCCGTGCCGCGCCGCAGCACCAGCGGCAACGTGTAGGCCCGGCCTTGACGCTGGCCCAGGCACGCCACGCCCCAGGTGACATGCGGCTGCAGCCGCGGCAGCAGGGCCGGCGCACCCTGTACCAGGTCCTGCACCGCCACCACCACGGGCAGGCGACCGCTGGCCGCGGCCAGGGACCGTTCCAGTGCCGCATCGGCGGCTGGGTTCGCGGGGGTGGTGAAGGTGATGTCCAGGGCCAGGGTGCGCGCGCCGGCTGCGGCCACCTGGTTGACGACCCGGGCCATCTCGGCGCGCCAGCCCGGCCCGAACGGCCGCCCCACGGCCGCCACGGCCTGCTCGTCGATGGCGACGATGACGACGCCTCCGCTCCAGGCCGGTGGTGGCGCGCCCGGCAGCGCGTGCGCAAGCCGCATCGTCAGCGCGTGCATGCGCGTGTCCATGCCCAGCAGCTCGAACAAGGCCAGCCAGCTGGCGAGGAACACCGCCAGCCCCAGCACGGCCGCGGCACGGCGCGCGCGCTGGCTGCTCGCCAGCCGCTGCGCGCGTCGCTGGAAGCTTTCCTCTTGTACCGCCTCGATCAGCTTCTCGATGCCGACCTTGAGCTCGCGGTCCCGGATCTCGCGCATGTCGAGCCGGCGCAGCGCATCGATGTCGGGCGGCAGCGCCGTGGCCGGTGGCGTGGCACCGCAGACCAGCACCGGCAGCACGCGCGCGCGGCCCTGGGCCTGGCGCGCCAGCGCGGCGCGCACCTCGTGCCGCACCCAGTCATCGCCGCGCTCGCGCTCCTCGATGAACCGCGTCCAGTGGGGACCGATGACGATGACGATCACGTCGGCGCGCGCGATGTGACGCTCGATGACGCTGCCGAAGTCGTCGCCCCAGCCGATGTCCTCGGCGTCCATGAAGATGTCGTCGGCGCCGAAGTACCGGCAGAGCTCGTTGTGGATCAGCCGTGCCGTGGCGGCACTGTCATCGCGGCGGTAGCTGATGAAGATCTGCATCGGCAGCGCCGCGGCCGGCCAGCGACAACGGCTTGGACGCGAGGATAGGCCCGTGCGCCAGGTCGTTAAAGCGCCGTGGTGCTCAGGGGCGTCGTGCCGCGGTCTTCATCCGCCGCACGCACGCCCGCCATGTGCTCGCCGAGGAAGTCCAGCAGCCGCCGCACCGCCGGCACCATGCCGCGGCGCGAGGGGAACACCGCCAGCACGCGGGCTGGTGGCGGCGCCCAGCCGGGCAGCACCGGCACCAGCCGGCCGGCGCGCAACTCGTCGGTGCACAGGTAGTCGGGCAGCACGCAGATGCCCGTTCCTTCCAGCACCGCGAACTTGAGCGTGGGCAGGTCGTCAGCGGTGTAAGCGGGGCGGTGGACCAGCTCGAAGGCCGCGCCGCGCGGACCCGCGAGTGTCCAGCGCGCCACGCCGTCCGCGGCGGACATCGCCACGGTGGGCAGGCCGCGCAGGTCTTCGGGCGCGGCCGGCGTGCCCAGGCGCTGCAGCAACCGCGGGCTCGCCACCAGGATGCCGTGGGTGGCCCCGAGGTTCTTCACGACCAGCGAACCGCTGTCCTCCACCACGGTGCGCACGCGCAGCGCGATGTCCACGCCCTCCTGCACCAGGTCCACCACGCGGTTGCTGACCTGCATGTCCACGCGCACCCGCGGATGCGCCGCCAGGAAGCGGGGCAGCAGCGGGCCCACGGTGGTCTGCGCCAGCGTGACGGGACAGGCGATGCGCACGGTGCCGCTGGGCTCCGCGCGCACGCTGGCCAAGGCTTCATCGGCGGCCTGCGCCTGCTCGCGCACGCTGACGCAGTGCCGGTGGTAGACCTGCCCGGCCTCGGTGAGCGAGAGCTTGCGCGTCGTGCGCTGCAGCAGGCGCACCCCCAGCCGCTGCTCCAACTCGGCGATCCGGCGCGACAGGCTCGACTTGGGCACATGCAGCACGCGGCTGGCAGCCGAGAACCCGCCGCGGTCCACCACTTCGGCGAAGAACAGCATGTCGTTGAGGTCCTGCATGAATGTCCTGCCAGTGGAACGGTGAGATGCGATTTTGCTGTCTTATCGCTTGATCGTCGCGCCCGGACACTTGCCGTCATGCGAGCCGAGGACGGCTCACAGCCGACAAGGAGTTGCCATGAAACTGCTGCACATCGATTCCAGCCCCCTCGCGGGCGCTTCCGCCTCGCGTGAACTGACGCGCCGCACCGTCGAGCGCTGGCAGGCGGCCCGTCCGGGCACGAGCGTCGAGTACCTGGACCTCGCGGCCGACGCGCCCGCGCACCTGGATGCCGACTCGCTGGGCTTTCGCCTGGCGCCCGATGCGCCCGGGCTCACGCCGGCCCAGCGGCGCGAGAACGCCGTGTCCGAGCGCCTGGTGAGCCAGTTCCTGGCCGCCGACGTGATCGTGGTGGGCGCGCCGCTCTACAACTTCGGCATCCCGAGCCAGCTCAAGGCCTGGATCGACCGCATCGCGCAGGCCGGCCGCACCTTCCGCTACACCGCCGCCGGGCCTGAAGGCCTGGCCGGCGGCAAGACGGTGATCGTGGTGTCCACCCGCGGCGGCCAGTACGCCGGCATTCCGGCGATGGAGGCGATGGAGCACCAGGAGAGCTACCTGAGGACCGTGTTCGGCTTCCTGGGCATCACCGACGTGCGCATCGTGCGCGCCGAAGGCCTGGCCCTGGGCGACGACGCCCGCGCGAGGGCCCTGGCCCAGGCCGATGCCGCCATCGCGGCCCACACGGCCGAAGCGGCCAACCAGCCGCAGGCCGCGCTGCGAGCCTGACCCGGATTCCAGCTGATCGCTGGACGATCCATTGCGGGCGCCGTCCGAAGGGTCGTGCAGGCGCCGGCCTCCTCCAGGACCGCGGCAAGGGGGCGAGCGGTGTCACACTGTCCCAGCAGAACAAGCGAAGGACAGGGGCACCGCCATGAATACCTCCCTGGGCACGGAACCGGTTGCGCCCACACATTTGGCCGAGCGTCCCGCGCCGGTGGGCTTCGCCGAGGCCTTTGTCTTCTGGCTCAAGCTGGGCTTCATCAGCTTCGGCGGCCCGGCGGGGCAGATCGCGATCATGCATGCCGAGCTGGTGGAGCGCCGGCGCTGGATCAGCGAGCGGCGTTTCCTGCACGCGCTGAACTACTGCATGCTGCTGCCCGGCCCCGAGGCGCAGCAGCTCGCGACCTACATCGGCTGGCTCATGCACCGCACCTGGGGCGGCATCGTGGCCGGGGCGCTTTTCGTGCTGCCGTCGCTGTTCATCCTCGTCGCGCTGAGCTGGATCTACCTGCGCTTCGGCGACGTGCCGCTGGTGGCGGGCCTCTTCTATGGCATCAAGCCGGCGGTCACGGCGCTGGTGCTGCACGCGGCGCACCGCATCGGCACCCGTGCGTTGCAGAACCGCTGGATGTGGGCCATCGCCGCGGCGGCCTTCGTGGCGATCTTCGCCTTCGACACGCCGTTCCCGGCCATCGTGCTGGCCGCGGGCCTGATCGGCCACTTCGGCGCGCGGCGCTGGCCGCAGGTGTTCGCGCTGGGGGGCGGGCACGGCAGCGCGAAGCAGGGCTACGGCCCCGCGCTGATCGACGACGACACGCCCACGCCGGCGCACGCCCGTTTCTCGCGCAACCAGCTGGTCAGGATACTGGCCATGGGCCTGGGGCTGTGGGCGCTGGTGATGGCCGTCCTGGTGGCGCTGCAGGGGCCGCAGGGCACGCTCACGCGGATGGGCTGGTTCTTCACCAAGGCCGCGCTGCTGACCTTCGGCGGCGCCTACGCCGTGCTGCCCTATGTCTACCAGGGCGCGGTGGATCACCACCAATGGCTCAGCGGGCCGCAGATGATCGACGGCCTGGCGCTGGGCGAGACCACGCCCGGGCCGCTGATCATGGTGGTGGCCTTCGTCGGTTTCGTGGGTGGCTGGCTCAAGCAGGCGCTCGGCCCCGAGGCGCTGTTCATGGGCGGCGCGCTGGCGGCGACGGTGGTGACCTTCTTCACCTTCCTGCCGTCCTTCGTGTTCATCCTGGCCGGCGGCCCGCTGGTCGAGGCCACGCACGGCAAGCTCGGCTTCACCGCGCCGCTGTCGGCCATCACCGCGGCGGTGGTGGGCGTGATCCTCAACCTGGCCCTGTTCTTCGCGTACCACGTGCTGTGGCCGCGGGGCTTCGGCGGCCCCTTCGACGTCGTGTCGGCGCTCATCGCCGGGGCGGCGGCCGTGGCGCTGTTTCGCTTCAAGGTGGGCGTGATGCCGCTGCTGGGCGCATGCGCCGTGGTCGGGCTGCTGACCACCCTGGCCACGAGGGGCTGACGCAAGCCGGCCCCGATGCGCCGCTGGCAAGTGCAGCGCTGATCGCCTGGGCTCAAGGCGCGCTTGCCAGGAACGCCGCCACGGCCTCGATGTCCGTGTCGCTCAGCGGCTCCACCACCTTGTTCATGAGCCCGTCCACGCTGTTGTCGCGCAGCCCGGAGCGCCACAGGCGCAACTGGTGCGCGAGGTAGGGCGCCGGCTGGCCGTGCAGGATGGGCGTGGTCGGCGCCGTGGCGTCCTCGGGTCGTGCGCCGTGGCAGCCCGCGCAGGCCGGGACGTTGCGCCGCGCATCGCCGTCCAGGTAGAGCCGGCGCCCGGCATCGCCCCCGGGCCCGCCCGCCAGCTCGGCCGGTCGTGCGGCGAAGTAGGCGGCCAGGAGACGCAACTGGCTCGAAGGAAGCTCATGGGCCTTGCGCAGTGAAGGCTCCAGTGCGCGCTCCCCGTCGCGGAAGTTGCGCAGCTGCTTGACGAGGTACTCCTCCTGCTGCCCGGCCAGGAAGGGCACCGGCACGCCGCCGGCACCCAGCGCAGCGGCGGCATGGCAGGCCAGGCAGGCGCGCGCCGCGCCCGCCGCGTCCTGCGCCGC